>Ga0164296_1000196_pt1 | contig 78198 bp, 66 predicted proteins | sample GEODES057metaG_FD_113533 | JGI IMG/M metagenome (GOLD analysis project Ga0164296, IMG submission 113533) | Dystrophic lake water microbial communities from Trout Bog Lake, Wisconsin, USA - GEODES057 metaG | ecosystem: Environmental > Aquatic > Freshwater > Lake | place: USA: Trout Bog Lake...
CAGTATAGATAAAATGTCTATACTTGCACGCTTAACCGTGCTATTGCTTGTTAACAGTTCTGCATTACCGATACCGTTTGAATACCAAGGGAGTTAGTTTGTCTAACGTGCTAAAAACCCGGGCGTTGAAAATAGGTTTGCTCGGAGGAGTTTTAGATAAACTGTACCCTATTAACATTTTGCCAGTTAAATAATATCATTAGCAATCCCTTATAGTGCAAGGGTAACACGTCAGATTCTGGTTCTGAAGATCGTGGTTCGAATCCATGTGAGGGAACAAAAAAAGCCCCCGAATAAATTCGGGGGCTTTCCGTTAATTACTAGTGCAAATAGTTTATTGCTTCTTGATTTCTACTCTGCGATTTAAAACCCTGCCTGCATCTGTTGAGTTATCTGCAATTGGGTTTTCAGTTCCATTACCTTTTACTATCAGGTTACTTGCACTGATGCCTGAATTTACCAGATAAGCTTTAACAGAGTTTGCGCGGTCAACAGATAACTGTTTGTTGTGCTCAGGAGTACCTTCTATTGAAGCATAACCATTGATAACGAATGTTACTGTATTGTCTTTTTTAATTTCTACAGCGGCTTTATCTAAAAGTGGATATGAATCTGTCTTTAATATGCCAGAATCAAATTCAAACTGAATATTGGCAAAATTATAATCGGGTGCCGGTGGTGCCGGTGGCGGAGGCGGCGGTATTGGAGCCGGAGCCGGTGCAGGTGGCGGTGGTGGCGGAGTTGGTTTACTTGCAGCGGTATCAATAGGAGGCGCTTTTTGTATCTTTTTCTTAGAATGACAGGCTTCAAGCGAAACCAATACTGATAACACAACAACCGGTGCTAGAAATGATCTTAAAATTTTCATGTTTGTTTTTTTATTAAGATAAAACTGGTTTAAAAAATGCTTCCCCGAAGGATAAACGTACTCGCAATTTTAACAAATTTTCGGTTTAACCCGTTAAGTAATCAAAAATTTACATTACTTTAAAGCTAAGCCCCTGATTTACTATTTCTTTTAATTTCTACGCTAGTCCATTCAATTGCAAACAGCGGGAAATGGTTGAACATTTCGCAACTAAAAAAGGGAAAGATCATCCATGCGATCTTTCCCTTTGCAGCTATTTAAAAAACAGCCCTTTGATCTTTATCAAGCTTACCAGCAATATTGCGATATATCAACCCGGGTAACCTGGCCATTGATATTTACGTCAACCAGATGATTACCCAGGAATGTAACAGTACCCGATAAACTCCATCCAGCACCATATGCTTTGAAAGTGGCTGTGCCGCTTAAAATATCCTTTTTGCAAACATCAATAGTTAGGTTATTCAGCACATAATTGCTGTTTTCAATATCTGTGTACCATGAATTATTGCAGTTACAATGTAAATTCATGGTCTGGTAAAAATAGTTATCCCCACTTACCCCAATAAACTGGTGCTTTTCGTCAAGCGCCTGAATTGTATAGGCTTGTTTGATATAATAGTTTTGTGCCCAACCTTGTGGAGTTGTACGAGAGATACCGAGCGAATCATACGCAGTATAACCTGCCTTTTGGCCATTATTGCAATTGAAATAGAATGTCAGGTTACCGCCAGCATGTGATGAAGTATCGCCTTCAGCTGAACTGATGTCAACCAACGAGTCGGTAAAGAAACCACACAAAGGCGCAGTATTATAGCAATGGCATAGGCTATGAGCGCCTCTTACATTTACCGTATCAACACCACCCATCAGGTTAACCCCACCTTTAAAGCCAGATAATGACTGTATCAGGTTAAGCGCAATTGATTTACTGGTAGCAGCCGTGGTTGCTTGATTTGAAGTTGCCGGAGTCGGTGTATTTTCAGTTTTTTTACACGAACTAATAATCGCTACTGCAATCATCAATAAAGGCAGCAGCATTTTAGAAAAGCTTTTCATTGTATTCTGTTGTTTTTCAGGCGTCAGTTTCATTTTTTTTATAAACTTATATACATAACAAGCCAATTATTGTACCACGTACCAGGCCGGCAAAGCAAGGCATATAAAGAAATAATTTTAACCCTCATATCATGCAGAAAAACAGAATATTGCTTAGTTTATATCAACATAACGCTCATATCACATTTAATTTATACGAAGAATTGTTGCCCGCTGCTTAAACGAAAAAGGGGGAATAGTTTCCACAAAAAGGTTAATCCAATGCACGAATATCAATTGATATTAAAACTTTAAAAGTAGGATCAAACCATTAACAACACAGGCATTTTGGCCTTCCTGCTTCAAGCTTTTTAAATGAGTGGGTTAAATGATATCGAAATAAAAAAGATCAAACTTTGCTTTTGTGTTTAAAATTCCCGGCCTACCCGGGGGAGTTTTGTTAAGCTATTTTAATGGGTCGCCTAGCCATCATATATCATTTTCGGCACCCTGGAATTGTAGGATACCATTGCTGATATTCTCATAGATGAATCGGTAGTCTTTTTCCCATAGTCAGTATGGAATATTACTTTTGTTAATGTTCCGTAGTAAACCCAATCAGATGATATACATTGTTTGCCTGTTGCTTCTGGCAGCAACATTACCGGTTAGTGCTCAAAATAATCGCTTAATATTTCACAACCAGCGTTATAGCATTTATGCAGATCGCGTTATTCAGGGAAAGAACAAAGCGATAGCTATTTCGTCTGACCATATTGAATCAAATTATCAAAGTCCTTTAAAAGCACATACCAGCCCTGTTGTAGAATTCAAATTCAGCATCAACGGTAAAGACAACGAAATGCCTTTTGGTATCAATCATCATTTTTTGTGTAACCAACTGATCAACCTAACACCGCCAACAAAAAAATAAGGGTGAAAACACCCATTTTTCATGCGCATCTTCTTGCTTTGCAATAATTATTTAATTTTAGCCTCAGGATGAAAAATATCTCGGTAAGGATCAAAGATATAGCTGAAAAAGCTGGTGTTTCAACAGGCACAGTTGACCGTGTATTGCATAAACGTGGCAAAGTTGCTCCAGAAGTGGAGCGCCGTGTATTGCAAACCCTTAAAGAGATGAATTATGAGCCAAATCTCATTGCACGGGCATTAGGCTCAAACAAGACCTACCAAATCGCTGCTTTGATACCTGACCCGGCTTTTGACAGTTATTGGCAGGCACCAAAAGAGGGAGTTGAAGCTGGTGAAAACGCCTTGAAACAGTATGGAATCAGTGTAGAACAATTCCTTTTTAATCCCTACGATGTCAATCACTTTATCGACCAGGCAAAAGAAGTAACCAAAAGAGGCTGCGATGGCATTTTGCTTTCACCCATATTTTACCGCGAAACCCTTCCTTTTTTTAGTCAATGGGAGGAACAGAATATTCCTTTTGTTTTATTTAATACACATATCCCGGAAGTCGATGCCCTGAGTTATGTCGGTCAGGACTCGTATCAAAGCGGTTTGCTGGCTGCCAAACTAATTCAATACGGACAGCCAGATTCATGTGCGGTTTTGGTAGCTCATATTGACGAAGAGCCTGGAAATGCAGCCCACCTCCTTAAAAAGGAACAAGGTCTGCGCGACTATTTTCAAGAGAATGATCAATCAGGGCAATATGAAATTGTTGTGGTCAACCTCGAAAGAGCCAATCAGTATGAGTTTAATTTAAAAATGCAGCAGGCGTTCGAGCGTCAATCTCAAATTAAAAGCATCTATGTTACAACTTCAAAAGCTTATGATATTGTAAGCTGGCTTGATCAAAACCAAATCTCCGATATCAAAATAATCGGTTACGACCTGATTCCCCGAAACCTTCATTATCTCTCCACCGGAAAGATCAGCTTTCTGATCAATCAAAACCCTAAGGGTCAGGGCTATTGGGGTATCAACCAATTGGCAGAACACCTTGTATTCAAACGGGAGGTAGCCGACGTGAAATACCTCCCGCTTGATATCATAACCCGGGAAAATGCTGCCTATTACACGCAACCCAACCTGGTAAGTCCGCAGCACAGCGGAACTTTTTGATCCTTTTAAGATACAGTCAGGATACTGTTGCTATCCACCGAAATGGTGTATTGTTGTAAAGGCGAAGCCGCTGGTCCAAGTAAAACTGAACCTGAGTTGCTAAATTGACTTCCGTGAAGTGGGCAAACAAACCTATGCTGGCTTTCATCGTAACCTATGGTTGTTCCCTGATGTGTGCAGGCCGACTGTACTGCGGTAAATGACGCAGCTGCATTGCCCGAAGCAATCCTCACCAAAATTATGCCCGATTTAATAATTGAATCGCCTTCATTTAGTAACTGCGTGCTTAAATCAACCGTAAATAAATTGCTGCCGCCCGCCGGTGGTTTTGTTCCACCGGTTCCTCCTGTTGGTGCCGGATCATTAGATTTTGATCCGCAGGATGCTAATGCACACCCGGTGCATACTGCTGCTACACCTAAGCCAAATTTGGCTAAAAATTCTGCTCTTTCCATTTTTAATTTTTTTAATAGTTATTGCTGGTTTTTTTCTTGTTAAAGTCGAACATGCGCGAAATAGTAAATCCGAGGCGGAACTGACCGCGCCCATAACTGGATGTTGAATTACTCAATGAGTTTATTTGGGAGATCGCACGTGCATTTGTTACATTAAGTGTAAAAACGTGGCCGCCTGTTTCAAATTCGGCTCCAAAACCGATCGGATCCTCAAAATTGCCACTGTTGTTCCTAAAGCTCGAAAAAGGGTGCTCGTAGTCAGCGATCAAACTCATCCGTTTGGTCACTTTCCATCTGAAGGCAGTTGACAATGCAAAAAAACCTGGAGGATTACCAGGAACATAAGGCAAAGGCTGATTATCCCAGACGTATACCGGCGATAATTCAAATGAAAATGTTCTTGAAAATTTTCGTGAAATAATAAGCTCCCCTATATAAGATAGCCTATCTCCAAAGCTTGCAAAACTACCATATGGCCTGATACCCTCACCTGCCAACAGTGTCAGATTTAAGGGTGTATGATCATCAGTTGACTGGTGTATCAAAGCCCACTTAAATTGGGTTTCTCCCATTTGCCCTATTGAATTTCGACCAACAGAAACCTGAAAATTATCAGTAAAACCATACTCAATACCCAGGTAAACATCATTTACAGCATCTAAGCCAAAAAATGAACGAAAGCCTCCTATAGCAGTACCCATATCGCCAAATCGATGAATGATCAGAAAGTTCAGATTATTCTTTTTGACGGTTTCTGTGGTTGGTGAAAAAATTAGCCTGGTAGCGTTAAAAGCCGGCAATATCTGTTCGTGTTGAGCGTCGGCACTACTCAATAAATTAAGCATAGAATCTGCCGAAGGGGTTTTATTATTTTGCTGAGCCAATACACTCATACCGGCTACGAGCAAGACAAAAAGCGTAAATATTTTTTTCATGAGTTGTGTTTTTTGGTTAATAATCAGTCTTTGATGGTTTTAATTTTTAAATGGAGCATACGTCCCGGAAACCCGTACCCGAATGCTCTCTGCAATATTGTGGAACACGATCTGTGGTATATCAATATTATGATCGGCACATTTAACAGTAAACTCGGAATTAAGCGTCACTATGCCATTGACCACGGAGATAGTTCCGGAAATAGTTCGGGCTCTGGTAATACCATGTATTTGAAAGTCGCCGGTAACAATTACAGGATACGTTCCATCTTTGCTTACATCTGGAGGAGATTGAATTTTGCCTTTAAAAGTTGCCTTAGGGAATTTATCACTCTCGATATAATTTTCATTAAAGTGCTCTTCCATCAACGACTTCTGGAAATGAAGCGAACGCACTGGCAGACTAAATTCAAGATCGCCTGTATTGGCATTGTAAACCGATACAGCCTTGATCGAATTGGCATCTATATCTTCGATCGGTGTGCTTGAAAATATATTGATATGGGCATTTTTACAAACAAAAACCCCCTGCCTCGCCTGGAAAATCGACATCCAGACAAGTAAAACAATACCGGTAAATCTCATATTAATCTGGTCTTTTTAAGGAATTAAGGTTCCAGCTAAAGCCAATCGCTACACCCGCCGATTGCAGTTTGGCCTTGCTTTCACCAACGTCGGTGAATGGTAATTTTAGATATGGTTGAAATAAAACGCCCAATTTTCCATTGATCTGATGTTCATAGGTAGCATCAAGGTTCAGTACGCCTAATATTGTTTTGTTACGATTAATTATACTATAGCCACCGGGTCCCTGGGCATAGGCGCTGGCATAATTAAACGAATAGTCTTCTCTTAGTATGATATATGATGATAAGCCTGTTCCCAATGTTATTCGGTTACCATTATTTCTAAATATCTGATAATTGATGTTCAATGGTATATCCAGCATCTTACAGTTTACGCCGATACTTGAAGGGTTAGTTCCAAATACATAGCTGGTATGATAATTTGCAAAACTTTCCTGATACGGTTTGATTGAATACATCAAACCTGCACTAAAGGTCCACTTGTTTAAGCTGGCAGAAAACATGGCTCCAAGGTTTCCACCAACGCGGCCACCTTGCATACCATTAACTCCGTTCACATCAGATGAGCCAATAACAGAAAGCGCATAAACCGCATGAACAACAGAGGCAGTCTTAACTTTGGCAATTACATTTTGATTTTTCGGAGAATTTGCATCGGCAGTTCCCGTTTCTTTCCTGGCGTCAGCCGTTCCGGTTTCATTTCTGGCATCAGCTGTCGCCAAATCCTTTTTGTTTGCAGATGCGATCATTTGAGCATTGCTCAGTTTGTTGGCATCTGGTGCAGATCCGACTAACTTTCCAGTGTCGGCAATGGCAGATGAACTATTCGCAGCAACTCTATTCCCCAAAGGTGGCACAGTTGTCCTGATACCTGGAATTGCTGAATCATTTCTTTGCGGCACAGCTTTTAGGGCTATGTCTGATTTGTTATTGTCCGGTAGTTTAGCGGCGGTCGTCCCAGGCGAATAAGGGTAAGAACGAGTTGCTGTTATTGCCTTCCCGTGGTGAACCGGTTTGCTGGCATAACTGGCAGTTGGTGCCGTAACTTTAAAATTGCCGGCACTATCTGCCGTTTGTTGCCTTGGGCCGCCGCCGCCGTTACCGGTATTTTTTTGCCTGCCCTTTGCAATTTGTGTTTGCCAACCGTTCTTATTTTTTAAATTTTCTGTTCCAGGTCTAAAAAGCAACCAGGCAAGAAAAAATATCGCCACTGCAGCCGCTACGCTTAACCATGGCAGCATTACCAGGATCAAGGGGCGTTTATTCCCATTGTCGAGCACGCTTTCCATGGCCTCCCAATCAGCTTCACTATAGACAGGTTCATTTCCAGGAGTATCAAACTCCTTTCTGAACATTTTGTCTAAATCCTCGTCGTTTACTTTTTTCATCGACTTTACTCTTAACGTTAGCCCCTAAGAACTAACCTGTATTTTTTTCAGTCACGGTTGGTACCGTTTATTTCTTTATTGCCAGTGTTTTTATCAAAATATATTCCCGGCGATTCAACTTTCTTTATAGCGATAATTGGATTATAGTCCGTTCCGCTTTGATACCTGTTACCTGGCGGAGCCAAATCGGCTTCAAAAATCATCTGTTTCAATTTCTGTCGGGCCTTAAACAAATTTGATTTTGAAGTGCCTACAGAAATATTTAGCATTTTTCCAATTTCTTCATGCGAATAACCTTCCACTGCAAACAAATTGAATACGAGCCGATATGCAGGAGGAAGATTTTGTACAAGCTTTAACAGATCATCATAATTGAGCTTTCTATCTGCATAATCGTCATTGCTAACATGGTCGGCTTTTTCAATTTCTTCAGTATAAGCCCACTTTAATTTTGAACGGTAATGGTCTATAGAAATATTAACCATGATCCTACCTATCCAGGCCTTAAAGGGACGGGCTTTGTCATAGGTATCGAGGTTTTTAAATACCTTCAAAAAACCCTGATTCATTACCCCGGCAGCTTCATCCCGATCACTGGCATAGCGCAAACAAATTCCCATGCAAAAGCCGTAGAATGCTTTGTATAGCATCTTTTGGCTTAGCCTGTCCTGCGCTATGCAGGAGCCGATCAAATGGTGTAACTCTTCTTCACCCATAGGGTCATCACCGTTAGCTTATTATTTAAAACCTTATCTGCCTATATCACGCATAAAACTGCCTCGGGGTTGCCTACCGCGATATGTTTTTTGTTAAAATACTATTTTTCAACTACTTAAAATTGGCATTATGCCAAAAAAACCACCTGAGATACTATCTGAAAATAAATACCAGGCCTATCTGGTGCTAAAATTACAGACGAGTTATTGTCAAAACATCAGGCCACCTGATCATTTTACCAATAATTGAATATCCAATAATTAATTTCGAAATATCAATAGGGCGATGGACTAGTAACTGTCCAACCTCCATCTACTATTATTGTCTGGCCGGTAATGTGTCGTGTTTCGGGCGAAACGAGGAATAATACTGCATTGGCTACATCTTCAACCGTAGCCGGACGGCCCATCGGCGTAATGCGCTGCCAGGTTTTTTCATAGTCCTTATCCACGAGTGTGCGTTCGGTCAGCGTAGCGCCAGGGGCAACGGTATTTACAGAGATGTTAAGTGGTGCCAGTTCAAGCACCAGGCCTTTAGCAAGCATTTCGAGCGCGGCCTTGGTCATGCCATACGCCGTAAGGTTTTTATGAGCCTGATGACCGGTAACTGAAGACATGAAGAGTATACTACCTCCGCTTCCCTGCTTTTTTATTTGTATCGATACTTTTTGTGCTAAAAAAAAGCTGCCAGTAATATTAAGATTGATGACACTTTGTAAAGCATCGGGCTGGTAATCTAAAAAATCGCCAAATGAAGTGATACCTGCATTAGCAATAGCAATTGTAACAAATCCAAATCTCCGAACAGCCTCGTCTACCATCTCCTGAATAAAAACTACATCGGAAGCATCACCCGGCATTGCATGACAACGCCCGCCCATTGCATTGATCATCTGCGCCGCCCGCTTAGCCTGGGAGTCATCAATATCATTTAACAGGACTGATCCACCTTGTAATGCGATCTGCCTTGCAATCTCGAATCCGATACCTTGCCCGGCGCCGGTTATGATGGCGGTTTGATTAGCGAAACGGTTTTCCATGTTTAATTGTTATTTCGGGCCTGGCAAAATGCGCTTTTCTATTTATTTGGAAACTAAGTCATTAATACACATATCCGACACCATGTGGTGCACCAACCTACTCAATGTGAGTCTTTAAGCACTTCACTCCCACTTCCTCCCTTTAAAAAATCCAAATCGGCACCTAGATGAGCTTGCTCTACATGTTGCTGATATAAATAAACATAGCCGCGTGTAGCCTGATCAGCGAAGCTTTGCAGGTTCTTCTTTCTTTCACTTATTTCATTTGCAGACAGATCAACATTAAGCATACCAGCTGCCACGTCAAGGCTTATAATATCTCCATCTCTGATCACTGCCAGGGTTCCTCCGGCAGCCGATTCGGGTGAAACATGCAGTACTACCGTGCCAAAACCGGTCCCACTCATACGTCCGTCAGATATGCGAACCATGTCTGTTATTCCTTTATCCAATAGTTTTTTAGGGATAGACATATTTCCTACTTCAGGCATTCCGGGATACCCTTTGGGGCCGACATTTTTTAATACCATTACACTTGTTTCATCAATTACCAGTTCAGGATCGTCAACCCTCAACTTGTAATCATCAATATTTTCAAAGACAACTGCCTTGCCAATGTGCTTCATTAACGCCGGTGTTGCAGCCGATGGTTTGATCACCGCCCCATGTTCGCAAATATTTCCTTTAAGCACAGTGATCCCTGCCAATGGGTTGAAAGGCTTTTCTACTGTGGCGATAACGTCCGAATTGAAACATTCGGCATTCCGGTAATTTTCAGCCAAAGGCTTGCCGCTAATTGTAATGGAATCCTGATGAAGGTAATTATCCAATTCCTTCATTACTGCGGGTATTCCACCGGCATAGTAAAGATCCTCCATGAAATAACGTCCAGAGGGCTGCAAATTGGCTAATAGCGGTATTCCCCTTTCGCTGGTATTAAAATCATCAATCGAAAGCTCAACACCAATGCGACCTGCTATCGCCAATAAATGAATTATAAAATTTGTAGAACCGCCTATAGCGGCATTGGTAATTATGGCATTTTCAAATGCATTGCGTGTAAGCACTTGCGACAATTTCAAATCTTCCTTTACCATGTCAACAATACGCATCCCTGATAAGTGCGCCAATACCTTACGCCTTGAATCAGCTGCCGGAATTGATGCGTTATCCGCCAGTGTTAAACCTAGCGCTTCAGCCATCACAGCCATGGTAGAAGCTGTGCCCATTACGGCACAATGGCCCCTGCTACGTGACATGCAGGCTTCGGCTATATTCATTTCCTCTTCACTCATTCGCCCGCTGCGCTGAGCTTCTGAAAAACGCCAGACATCAGATGTTGCAATATCCCTACCCTGATATTTACCGGTTAACATCGCGCCGCCGGATACAACGATCGTTGGCAGGTCAACACTGCATGCACCCATGATAAGCGCAGGGGTTGTTTTATCACAACCACATAGCAGCACGACACCGTCCAGCGGATTGGCGCGTATTGATTCTTCTACATCCATACTCACCAGATTGCGGTAAAGCATGGCCGTAGGTTTAATAAGCGTTTCGCCAAGCGACATTACCGGAAATTCTACCGGGAAACCGCCTGCTTCATAAATACCATGTTTAACAGACTCGGCCAATTCGCGAAAATGCGCATTACAGGGAGTCAATTCCGACCAGGTATTGCAAATGCCTATTACGGGTTTACCCTTAAATTCATGGGCGGGTATCCCCTGGTTTTTCATCCAGGAACGATAGATAAACCCATCCTTTCCGGTACGTCCAAACCATTCGGCACTACGGAGTTTTTTCATTGTTGATATTTAACTGATAGCCCTGTCTAAATGGGTATAGCCACCATCTACATGTATCAACTGACCAGTGGTATGGCTTGATCTATCTGACAACAGGAAAGCGGCCATATTTGCTATTTCTTCGGCGGTGGTCATACGCTGCTCAAATGGTATCTTAGATATGATCGATTGAAGCTTTTCGTCGGGATTTTCGAGCGTTCTGATCCAATTCTCATAAAGCGGCGTCCAACATTCGGCTACGATTATAGCATTGACACGGATACCATAGGGTAATAGTTCAACGGCCCATTCACGCGTCAGGGCATTGCGGCCTCCGTTTGCAGCAGCATAAGCCGAAGTATTTCCCTGCCCGGTTTCAGCAGTTTTAGACCCAATGTTTACTATAGCTCCTTTTGATTTTTTCAATTCAGGTAAGGCATAATGCGCAAGCAGGTAGTAGTGTACCAGGTTTCGGTGCAAGGAGGCCATAAATCGTTCATAGTCGCCTTTTTCCAGTCCTACGCCATCATTTACACCTGCATTATTAACAAGGCCGTCAATGCGTCCAAATTGAGCGATCACAGCATTTATAGCACGTTCACATTCCGCAGGCTGAGTTAATTCGGCTGCAAATTGATACGCCTTGCCATTTACTGCCTGTACGGTTTTAAGGTTATCTTCTGCATTACGACCGATGATCACCGGCAAAGCACCTTCAGCAGCCAATACTTTTACAATTCCTTCCCCAATCCCTTTGGCACCACCGCTAACAACGATGACCTTATCCTTTAGATTCAAATCCATATGCTATTGAAATTAATTACCTCCCGGAGTATTATAAGTTATAAAATCTTACAGCATTACCCCCAAAAAACAACTCCTGCTCCTGCTGCGAATACCTTGACGAAAATATCTGTAAAATTTCCAGCGAGCGTGAATATGCACCGGCAAGCAAACATACAGGCCAGTCGGATCCGTACATTAGTCGATTAGTGCCAAAAGCATTAAAAATTACTTCCAGGTAAGGCGTAAAATCAGAGGTTCGCCATTTATACCAATCTGCCTCGGTCAGCATGCCCGATACTTTGCAAAAAACATTGCGGTATTGTGCCAGGTCAATTATATCATTTTTCCAGGCCTCTATCTCACCTGTTTTAATAAATGGTTTTGCGATATGGTCCAGTACAAATTTCTGATCAGGAAATTCTGATACCAACTCACTGGCATACTTTAGGTGTTTTGGGTATATCAGGATATCATAGGTGAAGCCAAACTGTTTCAGCAAACTTATACCCTGCCTGAATTTTTTTCCTAGCATAAATCGGTCATCCGGCTCGCCTTGCACAACATGCCTGATTCCTTTTAATTTGGGGAAATTAGTATAGTAATAATTGAGTCGTTCTTCGGCATTGGATGCCTGTAAATCTATCCACCCTACTACGCCTTTAATAAAGCTATTTTGCTCCGCCAGCTTTAGCATAAACTCGTTATCACTTTCATCCTGGCAAGTTTGTACCAAAACAGTACCGTCTATTTCATTACGCGTTAGTGAAGGTTTAATATCTGCAGGTAAAAAATCGCGCTGGATCACCGACATTTCGTTGGTGATCCAGCTATCCCTAATTGGGTCAAACTGCCAAAAATGCTGATGGGCGTCAATCTTTAACATAAGGTACCAGTTTTTGCGAAGCATAGCCGAGACCGTCAATTCCTAATTCGATCACGTCACCTGGTTTTAGGTATAAATTTGGCTTCATACCCAATCCAACCCCGGCAGGAGTCCCTGTCGATATGATATCTCCCGGCAAAAGCGTCATAAACCGACTTGTATAGGCGATCAAATGAGGAATATTAAATATAAAATTCGATGTGTTGCCATCCTGCATAATCTGCCCATTTAACTTTAACCATAGGCGAAGGTTGTGAGGGTCCGCAATTTCATCTGGAGTTGCTAAAAAAGGCCCTATGGGAGCAAATGTATCGCAACCTTTACCTTTATCCCAGGTGCCGCTTCGCTCCAACTGAAATTCGCGTTCAGAAACATCATTATGCAAAACATAGCCGGCTATATAATTCAGTGCATCACTTTCATCAGCATAGCTTGCTTTTTTTCCGATAACCAACGCCAACTCCACTTCCCAATCCGTTTTAACAGAATCTTTCGGGATAATAATATCATCATTCGGCCCTACAATAGCTGTCGTCGATTTCAGAAAAATCACAGGCTCAGGCGGTGGTGTAGCATTGGTTTCACGAGCGTGATCGCTATAATTTAAGCCGATGCAAACTATTTTTGAAGGTCGTCCTATCGGACAGCCCAAACGAATATCATCACTCACTTGTAACAAGTTACTGTTACTAATAAACTGTTCGAGCCGTTTCAGGCCATCAGTTTCAAAAAATCGCTCATCATAGTCTTCGCCAAATGCCGACGTATCATAACGTTTGTTATTGATAATTACACCTGTTTTTTCATTCCCGGCTTCGCCAAAACGTATCAGTTTCATAGTTATATTTGGTAAATATATAAGGGCAGATTGGTTGCTGCCCAGTTTATTGATGACCTATTAAATTGACAAATAAAAAATCAATTTTCATAGTCCTAATTGTTAATTCTTGTAAAGCCACCATCCAGTAAATAATCGCAACCAGTTATAAAGGCGGCTTCGTCCGAACATAAGTAAAGTGCCAGTGAGGCTACCTCTTCGGGCTTTGCCATACGACCAATGGGTTGGCTTTTTGATAGCTTTTCAAAAATTTCAGCTTCTTTACCGGGATAATTTTTGGCGATAAAACCGTCCACAAATGGTGTGTGTACCCTGGCTGGAGAAATACTATTGCATCTGATATTATCATGCAGATAATCGCGGGCGACAGATAGCGTCATTGAAAATATTGCTCCTTTACTGGTAGAATAAGCAAATCTATCTGTAATACCAACCGTAGCCGCTATTGATGCGGTGTTTAAAATAACACCGCCACCCTTTAATTTCATCAATGGAATGGCAGCAAACAGGCAGTTATAGGCACCCTTTACGTTTACGTTCATTACCCGGTCAAAATCAGCCTCGGCAGTTGTATCCGCCTTGCCAATATGAGCGATGCCTGCATTATTTACCAGGATATCGGGGTTGCCAATTTCATTAAAAACATCAACAACCAGTTGCTGTTTGCTGATATCAACCTGGTGATAAGTGGCTGCACCTCCGCTATTTTGAATTTCTTCAACTACAAGTTGAGCAGCATCCGCAGCCAGATCAATAATATGAACTTTAGCTCCTTGTTGTCCAAAAAGAACTGCAATGGCTTTGCCTATCCCGCTTCCACCACCGGTAATAACGGCTATCTTGTCTTTTAAACTAAACATCATTTTTTAAATTTCGAAGTTCGAAATGTCAATTGCGAAATGATTTATAACATTTTTGGAGCGCATAGTGCCAGATGTGAAGTTATTTTAACGTCATTTCCCAATTGACATACCGCAATTCGCATTTAATATCAATTAGCATTTCGCATTGGACATTATTTCGCAATTGGCATTCAGCATTTATAATGAAACTCCCCTCTTCCAGGGTATAAAATCATCTTGTTCCAACAGCACAGCTTTAGGCTGTTCGCACCCGCTGGCTACATTAATAACGTATTCCAATATCCGCTCGCCTGCCTCGGGAATGGATTCAGTGCCCTCAATGATGGTACCGCAATTGATATCAATTATATCGGGCATTCTTTTATACAATGCTGTATTGGTAGATAATTTAATTACCGGTGCGATAGGATTGCCTGTAGGTGTACCCAAACCCGTTGTAAACAGTACGATATTAGCTCCCGAACCCACTTCGGCTGTCGTACTTTCCACGTCGCTTCCGGGAGTACATAAAAGGTTTAAGCCCGGTTTTGTAGCCTTTTCCGGATAATCCAATACAGCTGTTACGGGTGATGTACCACCCTTTTTTGCTGCCCCGGCAGATTTGATCGCATCAGTTATCAATCCGTCTTTAATATTACCAAATGATGGGTTGGCATAAAATCCTGAGCCACCTTCTTCTGCGCGCTTATTGTAAATGATCATCAGGTCCATGAATCGCTGCGCAGTTTGTTCATCAACGCATCGATCACTTAACTCCTGCTCAACACCACACAACTCGGGGAATTCTGATAGAATGACCGAGCCCCCAATCGAAACCAGCAGATCAGAAACATAGCCCAATGCAGGATTGGCGGATATACCCGAAAATCCATCCGAACCCCCACATTCAAGACCAATACAAAGCTTTGACAATGGTGCGGGTTTTCGTTCATTTTTATTCGCTTCGATCAGACCGGCAAAGGTTTGTTTCAGTGCCTGCTGTAACAGATTTTTCTCCGTACCTAATTGCTGTTGTTCCAAAACTACAAGCGGCTTGCTGAATTCCGGGTCGCGTTTGGCGATCTCCGCTTTCAAGATATGTCCCTGTGCATGCTGGCAACCCAAACTTAAAACCGTTGCTCCAGCCACATTGGGGTGTGTAATATATCCGGCCAAAAGGCCGCATAATGCGATCGAATCCTGTTGGGTCCCGCCACAACCCAGATCGTGGGTCAAAAATTTGATTCCATCAATATGCTCAAATAAGCGTTTATTGGGCGTCTTGACAGTTGAAGTTTGTACATCGGCACTTAAAATTTCCTGCGTGGTTTTGCCCGCACGGTAAAGGCTCATTAATTCATCAACCTCATTTTCATAGCTACGGGCTTTTTTATAACCAAGCTTATCAACCAGAGCCTCTTTCATCACTTGAATATTGCGGTTTTCGCAAAAAACCAGGGGTATAACCAACCAATAGTTCGCCGTACCAACGCTTCCATCCGCCCGGTGATATCCCTGGAACGATCTGCCCTCAAATTTTGAAGCATCGGGTTTGGCCCAATCCAGTTTACGTTGACCCAGGTGAAAAGCACTAGATGCATGATGAATATTCGCTGTTGAAACCACCCCCCCGACGGGAATGTGTTGGGTAGCTTTTCCAACCAATACACCGTACATCAGGATATCGTCGCCAGGCTCCAGCGATATTAAAGCGAACTTGTGTTTTGCTGCAACCTTTTCTGCAAGCTTAAAATTTCGGCCTTCAAATGCTATTTCCGTCCCTGCGTCAAGATCACGAAGTGCTACCAGGACGTTGTCGTCTTTGTGTATTCTTAAAAAACTATTTGGCTCGATCACAGATTTGTATTGATTTTTTATTTCTCAAACTAAACTTCATATATCAGGCAATCAACTCAAATATTCTATCCATTAATACCCATTTCTCCCCTGGCTTCGAGCCCGGAAGTGCTTGCTGAAATTTCCACATCAAACGCTCCCATTCCTGCACCTTGATATTCGAACTGTCCATTGAAGCTTTATTCCCGAAAGAAAAGCCGTCTTCAGTTTCCATGATCATGAACAGCCGATTACCTGTGCGGTAAATTTCCATATTTATGATACCGGAATCAAGAATACTTTTTTTTATTTCGGGCCAAACATTCCGGTGATAGGCCTCATATTCGGCTATTAACAACGGATCATCTACCAGGTCGAGAGCCAGCGCAAATCTTTTCATTATTGCAGACTTAATTCAACAACCGGTATTTCGTAAGGCGGTTTGTTTTTTGGCAGTGCTAATTCTATATCCGAGCCGTTCTCGGTATATTTTAATTCCGAATAGTCATTCAAAAACTGTGCGTAATTTATTTTGCCTTTATAACCCGCCAATACCAGTTTACCATCAGCCGGATAATCGTACAGATGGATATACAAACGTTTGGTTTTAGCGTTATAAGTAAGCTTTTGACCGCTCGGCACCTTAAAACTATCCGGAGCAAGTGTAGCACCATAAATTGATTTACTATTGGCATGCATCCAATAGGACAAACTATCAAGTGCGTTGGTTGCGCGATAGTCAAATTCGCCGCGGGCAGTTGGGCCAACATTCAGGATCAGGTTGCCACCGTTACTTACCGAACTGATCAGCAGATCAAGTAACTGGCGATGCGTTTTCCAGGTATTTTCGTCGCGGTAATAGCCCCACGATCCTGAGAAAGTCTGACAGGTTTCAAACGTATGACCTTTGTAAGCATCCAGTTCTTTGGTGCTCACTTGTTCCGGCGTTTCAAAATCGCCGCCATCGCTGTATTCATACAGGCCGAGGCGATTATTGACGATAATACCCGGTTGCAACTTTCTAACCATTTTCAACAGGTTTTGGGCATCCCAGTCCTTGCCCCATTTACCATGTTTTGAACCTTTTTCCCATGACCAATCCAACCACAATACGTCAATTTTACCATAATTGGTCAACAATTCCCGTACCTGGTTGCGCAGATATGCCCTGTATTTGTTCATATCGCGACCTTTGTTCAAACGGTCGTAATTTGCTTTACTGGTATCCACCTGGGTAAGCGGATGAGCATCATCTACGGTATAATCAGGGTGATGCCAATCGAGTAGTGAATAATAAAATCCCACTTTCAGTCCTTCTGCCCTGAATGCTTTAACGTATTCCTTCACCAGGTCGCGGTGCGCTGGTGTGTTGGTGGCTTTATAGTCGGTAAATTTCGAATCAAACAAGGTAAAGCCTTCGTGGTGTTTGGTTGTGAGCACCGCATATTTCATTCCTGCTGCTTTTGCAGCCCTGGCCCATTTGCGCGGGTCGAAGTGATCTGGGTTATAACGATCGAAATACTTTTGGTATTCCTCGTTGGTGAGGTGCTCGTTATGTTTCACCCATTCATGCCGGGCTGCTTCTGAATATAGACCCCAGTGAATGAACATCCCAAAGCGGGCATCGGTCCACCATTCCAGGCGCTTTTTCTTTTGGGCATCGGTTTCGTTGCCTAAACGTTTTTTCTGTGCGATAGCAGGCAATGTCATGAGCAATGCCAGAAGTACGATGAGTGAGCGTTTACTTTTCATAATTTTAAATGATCAATGCCCAGCAACCTGCTGAACGTCTTTAACTTTGATATTTTTTAGCGCGAAATAGAAAATATAAATAAAGCTGGAAAGTGGCACCAAGTACGCGATACGTATATTGCTCAAATCAGAAACTCGACCGAGTATTAAAGGTATAACTGCGCCACCTACAATGGCCATGATGAGTAAAGATGAGCCTTTTTTTGTCTTCGCACCAAGATCTCTGATACTTAGTGAAAATATAGTGGGGAACATGATAGACATAAAAAACGGGATACACATCATAGCGTAAACCGAAAGTTTTCCGGCAACGGAAAAGGCTAATAAAAGCAATATAAAATTCACTACAGCATAGGTGATCAATATCTTCACCGGCGCTATGAATCGCATTAAAAATGTCCCGAAAAAGCGTCCGATCATGAAACCTAACATGGCAAGGCCAAGCAACGAGGCTGCATTTTTTTCACCGATTTCAGCTACCGATTTAGCATAACGCACAAAGAAACTTGTGACGGAAGCCTGAGCGCCAACATAAAAAAATATGCCCCCAACCCCAAGCAACAGATTTTTCTCGTTGAGGATAGAACCTGCCTCTTTTTGGTCAGCGTCGCTATGTTCTTTGATATCGGGTAGTTGGGTTCGCCAAATTAATACAGCTACAGCCAAAACAACGATACCTATGATAATGTATGGAATTTTTACCGCGTCAGATTCCCCTTGCAAATAGGCACCCAATTGGTGTTGATTTGAAAGAACGGCTGCTTGTTCAGCAGAAAGATCTTTACCCGACAAAATAAAAATACCACCCAGAAATGGGGCCAGCGTGGCCGCTAACCCATTAAATGATTGTGCAAAATTGATCCTGAATGTTGCTGTAGCGGGATCACCCAGGTTATTGATATAGGGATTGGCAGCGGTCTCCAAAAATCCGCAGCCACTGGCAAGAATAAACAATGCGAACAGGAAAAAACCATACATCCGCGTATCTGCTGCCGGATAAAATAAAAAGGCCCCGATAGCAAACAGCGATAAACCGAATATGATCCCGCTTTTATAGCCAAACTTTTGCATAAATAACCCGGCAGGGATGGCAACCACAAAATAAGCAAGGTAAAAAGCCGAATCTACAAATGCCGATTGCAAGTCGGTTAACTGACAAGCCTTTTTCAGGTGAGGAACCAGTATCGAATTCAAATTCAGTGCAATCCCCCATAAAAAGAAAAGCGATGTAATTAAGGCAACTGCGAAAAGGCCTGTTTTTTTGGTCATAGCAAATAAAAAATAAGTGATAATCGTTCGACCTGCGCTGCCATTTTCAATGCAGGGTAATTGGTTAATACAAAGAAATAAATTTTGGGTAATAAAACACTAAAACCACGAAATAAATGTAAGAGCGATTTCGACCGATCAAACGGCTATATTAAAAGACATCGGAAGTAAAGATCAACCAACTTTATGCAGGTAATTTTCGAGATATTCTCTTGGCGAACTTCCTGTGACATTTTTAAAAACCCTGTTAAAGTTGGTTATGCTTGTAAATCCGCATTTGTATGCAACTACCGAGATACTTTCATATTTATTAGCCGTCAGCTTTTTACAGGCCTCATTTACCCGCATTTCGTTTAGAAAGGAAATAAAGGTATGCCTTGTGTGTTTTTTAAAGTAGCGGCAAAAAGCCTGAGGTGTCATGCAGGCTTCCCGTGCAACATCGTCTAAAGTGATCGATTTACTGTAATGCTGCAAAATATAATTGTATATATTACTTATCCGAATGCCTTCAACCTCATTTATACCCGGAGAGATATTGAAATCAGACAATGGCTCGGGCTTATTTCCCATACTGCTCAAAACGCGCATTAATTGCAAAAAAAGGATCATTTGATCTGCCCCGGGCGTCGCTTGTATATCGAGCAACAAATTCGAGACCCTCCCAACACTTTCTGCCGGCAGCTTAAAACCATGCCGGCAATGGGCAATGAAATCCTTCAGACTCTTGAGTTCAGGAAGATCAAAAAGAGCAGAAAGGCTTCCGTTTGGGTCAAAAAAAACGGTCAGTGCACGTATCTTCTTTTTACTATCAGACAAAAAATATTCAGGATTACTTTTAAACAAATGCGGCTGGTCGGCGCCAAGAAAATAAACTTCGCCCGCCTGAAATGTATGCATATTGTTGCCGGCAATCAATGTACCTTCCCCCTCCTGTATCCAGGTTACCTGAGCTTCTTTATGCCGGTGGAGATGAGGATAGAAGTAAGGCATATCTTCCTGCTGAGCAATTATGCTCCTGTCATGCGCTACCGGTATCGTAAATTGCAGAACCTTCATCTCGAATTATTACGCAAATATTAACAGAATTATTTTCATTCAACCATTTACGGGTTAAAATATTGTACTGACTGGCGTCAAAAATAGATATAGATGCTGTATTGGCTAAAATATAGGCAGTATTGGCAATAATCATCAGACATGATTAAACCGGCAAATCGCTAAATTTATACCAAGATGAGATCGAACCGAATTAATTCAATATTTCTATTGGTTGTTGTGGCGTTTTCGGGGTATAGTGCCCTTGCCCAGCAACGTGATTACCCAATACAGCCTGTGGCGTTTACAAATGTTCATGTCAATGACAATTTTTGGGAACCCCGAATGGAAGTAAATGCAACGGTCACTATACCCTATGTGCTTGCACAATGTCGGGCAAACGGCAGGGTGGATAATTTTCTAAGGGCTGCAAAACTACTTGATGGTGATAAAATGAGCGAATTTCCTTTTGATGATAGCGATATCTATAAGGTAATTGAAGGAGCATCTTATGCCATGGAAGTAAAGAAAAACCCACAACTTGAAAGATCAATAGATACCCTGATCAATATCATAGGTGCAGCCCAGGAAAAGGATGGCTATTTGTATACCTTTCGTACGGTAAATGCGAAAAAACCGCACGAATGGATTGGCAGTAAGCGCTGGGAAAATGAAGAAATACTTAGTCATGAACTGTACAATGTGGGGCACCTCTATGAAGCCGCCGCTGCTCATTTCCAGGCAACAGGGAAAAGGACATTATTGAATATTGCATTAAAAAATGCCGATCTGCTGGTAAATACGTTTGGCTATGGGAAAGAAGAAAAATACCCTGGCCACCAGGTAGTAGAGATCGGTCTGGCTAAATTGTATCGTATAACCGGCAACAAAAAATACCTCGATCTGGCAAAATTCTTCCTCGATATCCGTGGCCCCAAGGGGGATGCTTATAACCAGGCGGATAAACTGGTTGTTGACCAGCACGAGGCAGAAGGTCATGCTGTTCGGGCAGCCTACATGTATACCGGCATGGCAGATGTTGCGGCGCTTACAGGAAACGAACAGTATTTACACGCCATCGACGATATATGGAATGATGTTGCTCACAAAAAAATATACCTCACAGGAGGTATAGGCGCCACCAATGCCGGCGAAGCTTTTGGCGACCCTTACCAGTTGCCCAACATGTCGGCCTATGCCGAAACTTGTGCGGCCATCGCAAACGTGTATTGGAATAGTCGCATGTTCTTGCTTCACGGCGATTCAAAATATATAGACCTATTGGAACGAACGCTTTATAACGGGCTTTTATCTGGTGTATCACTAAGTGGCAATAAGTTTTTTTATCCAAACCCACTCTCATCTATGAACCAGCATCAGCGCAGTGCCTGGTTTAGTTGTGCCTGCTGTATCAGCAACATGGCGCGTTTTATGCCTTCAATACCTGGCTACGTTTATGCGGTCAATGAAAATAACCTGTATCTGAACCTGTACATGAGCAATGCCAGTAATATTACCCTTCAGGGCGGGCATTTGAACATTATAGAATCAACGGAATATCCCTGGAAAGGAAAAGTAGACCTTACCCTAAATCCTGACAAACCATTTGTTTATAGTTTAAAACTGCGTATTCCCGGATGGGCACAGGATAAACCAATAGACGGCAATCTTTATACTTTCCTCGAACACAACCAAGGTTCGGTTACGATCACGATCAATGGGAAACCTGTAAAATATTCATTTGAAAAAGGGTACGCCACCCTAACAAGAAGATGGAAAAAAGGTGACAAAATAACCTTGAACCTTCCAATGCCGGTTGAAAAAGTAATAGCAAATCAACAGGTAAAAGATGACCAGGACCGTTTTGCATTTCAACGTGGGCCCCTGGTTTATTGCCTGGAAGGGCCCGACAATAAAGATAGCCTTGTACAAAATATTACCATAAACCAACAGGCCCTTGCTGGTTCAGCATTTGAAGCATCGAAGCTGAACGGAGTAGAGGTAATAACTACAGCAGGCAAAAGCACACGCAGACAATTGAATACGGATGCACTGCTGGAGACAAACCAAAATGTAACCGCCATCCCCTATTATGCCTGGGCCAACCGAGGACCCAGCGAAATGACTGTTTGGATCCCTTATAAAGCATCCGCATCAAGGCCGCAGCCTGCCCCAACTATTGCAAGTAAAAGCAAAGTATCGGCATCTATTGATAACAAACGAATGTTACGCGCATTGAATGACCAGTTTGAACCCCAGGACTCGAAAGATAACAGCGCTCCATTCCTGCATTGGTGGCCCAAGCAGAATAGTACAGAATTTATTCAGTACGATTTTGACCAGGCATACACGGTTTCCGAATCAAAAGTTTATTGGTTCGACGACGGTCCCTGGGGAGGTTGCCGAATTCCGTTGTCCTACAAAATTTATTACAAAAAAGAGGGAGCATGGGTTCCGGTAAATAACACCAGCCCCTATGACATTAGTAGGGATAAATATAATGTACTTAAATTTGAACCGATAAATACTACCGCTTTAAAGCTTGAAATTCAATTGCCTGCTGATAACTCGGCTGGAGTGCACGAATGGGCCGTAAAATAAATCTTTGGTGATATTTTGATTGAAAAGATAAATTTTCTGTTTGATGCCTCATTAAAACCCCGCATTTTGTAACTTTATATTTCATTAAACTATCGCTATGCGCATTTTGAAATTTATGGCCATAGGCGCCGCAGTAGGTTACGGCATCTATTACCTTACAAAGGAGAAAGAAAACGGCAAATCTATATTGGAAGAGCTGATAGAAGATGGGCCGGATTATTTGGAACGTGCAAAAAAATATGTGGAATTTACGGTCGACCAGATCGCCGAAAGATTACATACCGACTAATCGTTGTTTTACACGCGAACAAATAACCGCTTTTTTTAGGTTTAAGATCAGGAACGATCGGTTTTAGATACAAAACTGGGTTATTTAGGCTGCTTCAACTAAAGACTCTTCGCCTGTTGAAAGGTAGTCGGGTATTTTTTTACCACACTTGCCGCATTTAAATGCTTTGTCGTGATGTTCCCACTGGTGAGTACAACGTGGTTTTGAGTTCAAACGATTGGTAACTATTCCTATCAATGCTACCAGTAAAAAAATCAAGGAAACGTAAATCATGGCCTTTTTATTTGCAAATAATAAGGCAAAATTGAGGCCACAATTTTATGAACTGCAATAGCGATCAAAATTTAGAAATATTTCCACAACAAATAGCAACGTTCCCCATTTTGGGGAGTGAACTGAAGGTTTTTGTGGAAGCAGGAATGGAATTTACTACCCAATTATTTTAAACGGAATACCATCAACAGAATTAAATAACTTCCCTGGTTTTGTGCTTTGAGTTAAATTTTATTTTCTTTCCGTAGGTATCGATCTGCATTTGCTTTGACCATCGGGTTATTTTGGACTAAATAAAGTATCCCAATGCCCCTTTATCAGGGCACACATTATTGCAATACCGCTCTCAAAACAGGCAATCAAAAAACCAGAAGATGCCTCAATTCAATCGATACTGGTATTATTTTGAAACTACCAATACCTTAAAAGTGCCGGGTACAACCGGCGGGCGGAAAGACTCTTTAGTTGCTGGTTTAAATTTAGCAGTAGGTAAATATAATTTATGCGTTTTTTGATCAACCGCAAGTGTACGTGCACCGATCTCGGTTTTGATATTTTCAAACGAAAATTTACCATTCCCTAATTCTTTTATTATCGTGATGGTACCGCTTTCGCCATTCGAGGAATAAATTGTTTTCCATTTCACATCGAAACCAACCGCATCGCAGCCATCGCCAATTGGCAGCGTTTTGATCAACTTGCCGCTGCGGGCATCAATTATTGCCAAAAGTTTGTTATCACAACCGGCAAAAAGTCGCATAGTAGCGCGGTCGATCGTCAGCCCTGAAGGCCCTTTAGCGGGCGCCACCGACCAGTTGGCAATAATTTTGAAAGACTTTGCATCAATTACATCGATCTCACTTTTTTCCGCATTATTTACATAAATCCTGCCTTTTCCATCGCTGGTTGCAGTTTCGGGCCAGCCGGTTAACTGGATGGTAGTTACAACTTTATCGTTAACCGGGTCAATTACTGTCAGGTTTTTAGTCTTGCCATTACAAGAAATTATTTTGTTGGAGTAATCATCGTATAAAATCCCATCCGCAAATTCACCTGCAGGAATATGGGCAAGAACCTTATTGGTTTTCAAATCAAACACCAATACACTGTTGGCACTTCCGTTGGTTATATAGCCTTTTCCCAGGGAATGAACCAAAGCTATTCCATGAACATCTTTACCGGTTGGGATATAACTTATCGAATCGCCGGTGTTCTTATTAATGATATTTACCTGCGTACCATGAGAAACATAAAGCTTTTCAGACATACTATCGACTGTAATATAGTCATACCCACCAGTGCTTTTAATAGGAAAAGTTTGACTGATATGGTACCCTGATCTGGTCTGTGCCAACACCGAAAGCATAGTTGCTAAAACAATTGCCGCAACAATAAATAACTTCTTCATAATTTAATTTAATAAAAATCCTATAACTAATAACTAATAACTAATAACAGATACCTGACAACCAACTCAAATCCATTTTGCAACAAAGTGCCCAAAGGCTTCTTTATACTGATCGCCAACAGCGATGATCATTTTGCCAATTTGAACCGAGTTTTTTGTCATGGATGTGATCTTATCAAGGGCCACAATAAAAGACCGGTGAACCCGCATAAAACGCTTTGAAGGAAGCTTTTCTTCCAATGCCTTCAAACTGGTTAGTGAAAGAACTGCTTTCTCTACTCCCTTCAGGTGTACTTTTACATAGTCTTTTAAGCCTTCAATATATAATATGTCATCCAGAGCGATACGGACCAATTGATACTCAACTTTTAAAAACAGATACTGGTCGTCGGCGTGTTCAGATTCCACAACAATGCTTTGCGGAGCCGCAGTCTTATTGACCAACTCATAGTAAGCATGTGCCTTAGTTGCCGTCCGTAAAAACTCTTCATAATTAAACGGCTTCAGGAGGTAATCCAGTGCATCTACCTTGTAGCCTTCCAACGCAAATTGATTGTAAGCCGTAGTGAATATGATTCGCGGAGTTTCGGGCCCTTTGCCCAACACCCTGGCCAATTCTATTCCATTGAGGTCGGGCATCTGGATATCCAGGTAAATCACATCTATTTTTTGCGCATGTATCGCTTTAAGCGCTTCAACGGCGCTTGAAAACTTACCTGCAAGGTTCAAAAAAGGCGTTTGTTCTATAAACTTGCAAACCAACCCAAGGGCTAATGGCTCGTCGTCAACCGCAATACAATTGAGTGTCATGACAAATCTAAAATTAAATGAACGGTATACTCATTATCGGCGTTCAACTCGCTTATTTCTAACTGGTATTTTCCCGGATAAAGCAAATCGAGGCGGCGTTTAGTGTTAACCAGCCCGATACCACTATTGGTATCTAAACTAACACTATTATCTTTCATAATCGAATTTTTGACAGTAAGGTCAAGCACTTTGTCTTGCTGAAGTACAATAATATCAATATGACTTTTTTGCGTAGCACTAACTCCATGTTTGAATGCATTCTCAACAAAGGGAAGGAAAATCATTGGCGCAAGTGGCAAGTCCTGAAAATTGGCAGGCGTCTCAATATTCACTTTTACAACCTCGGTAAGTCGCAGTTGCATCAGGCTTATATAATCTTTAACAAAGGCAATTTCCTGGCTTAACATGGTATGGCCCTGCTGCGTATCATAGAGCAGGTAACGCATCATTCGCGATAGCTGGTGGATGGCCTTGCCGGCTACTTCTGCATCTACCACGGTCAATGCGTATATATTATTAAGCGTATTAAAAAAGAAATGCGGATTGATCTGCGCTTTCAAAAAAGATAATTCCGACGTAACCTTATCTTTTTCTAATTCTTCGCGCTCCTGTTTATCCTTTTGCCATTTCTGTATCGTTGTCATACTGGTACTGATACCCAAAACCAAAGCACAAATAGTGATGGTAAGCGTATCTACCGATCCACCCCTGCCACCTGATTTAGGAGGCCCGTGATGTTTGTAGGCCTGCTCCTGGCCACGCTTATGAAATGCCGCATCGAAAAGTTGATGTAGATTGAGGGAACGTTCGACCCAACCGCTTAGCAGTACAATTGCAGCTACAAGCAATACGATGATCAGAAAATAATATTGGGTACGATTCTTTAGCAGCAGGTTAGGTACTAACACAAAGGCATTGAAATAAAACGCTGCAACCAACATTCCTAATACAATGATCTGTTTTATCCAGAACTGGTATGGAATTACAATATCATTAAGAAAGGGCTGATAAAAAAATATAGCCAAACCAAAAACTCCCCATACCAGCACATGGATCAATATTGTTATTAGTTTGCTTTTGGACCTCAGAATTAACATTTTATGTTTTTTTTACAATCAGTTTGCATGCCTTATGCAACATTACGGTTACAATATTACTTTGAAACGTTTATACTGCAAATTGAAACCGCTAATCAGTTGATATTTGCCGACAAACGGGCAAATCTGATCTTTTAACGATCACTTACTGATTTTATAGGTACGAAACAGGCCTTTATAGGATAATTTAATACTTCTGTCTATGTTAAGCAGTCTTTTATCTATTGCATTTTCTCCCGTTAAAATGTTGTTGTTGCTTTGTATATCGAAATTTTAAATAAAATGAGAATTAAATACTTTTTACTTGCTGTCATCCTGCTAATAACAACCGGGCAGCTTTACGCTCAAAACGGCCGTACAATTACTGGCGTAGTTAAAGATAGCACTGGAATTACAATTCCGGGTGTCGCTATTAAATTATATGTTGGTAAAGACAGTTTGCAAACTACTACCGATGCTAATGGATTATACACGTTCCAGAGTGTTAAAGTTAACCAGTTTAGTGCGCTTGTTTTTTCTGTAGGCTATAAACCATTTAAACGCAGATTTATTCTCAATGCTGACACTAAACCAGTAACACTTGCGCCAATAATTTTAAAAAGTGACGCCATTGCGTTGAAGGGGGTTACCATTACTGATGTAAATGCGGTAAAAATAAAGGAAGATACTGTTGAATATAACGCCGCCGCGTACAAAGTTAGGGATGGTGCAGTAGTTGAGGATGCTATCAAGAAAATGCCTGGCATGGACGTGGATAAAGATGGTAACATTACGGCCCAGGGAAAAAGCGTAACTAAAGTTAGGCTTAATGGTAAAGATTATATGGCTGGTGACGTTACCAGTTTAACACGTAATCTTCCTGCCGACCTGGTGCAAAGTGTTCAGGTAGTTGATGATTACGGCGATCAGGCTAATATTACAGGCATTAAAACCGGCGAGCCCCAAAAAGTACTGAATATTAATATACGAAAAGATAAAAATCATGGCTATTTCGGGCAGGGTACCATTGGCGACGGTAAAGATGCCATACCTCAGATTGACGGCACTAAAGACGGCAACCGTTATATAGCTTCAACTAATATATTCACCTTTAATGATAACAGGCAAATTTCCGTTTCTGGGAATCTAAACAATACAAACACCAACCTGTTCAATTTTGGCGGTGGTGGTGGTCCTGGTGGCCGTGGTGGTGGCGGTCCTCCGGGACAATCTGGTACATCAGCAAATGGCATTACAACAGCACGTTCGCTAGGCTTCAATTACCGTGATAGCTGGGGTAAAAAGATAACCGTATATGGCAGTTACAGTTTCTCTGACAATAGCATCTACACGGTTTCTTCAACCAACCAGAACAATATTTCTGCTTTATCGCCTACTACAAATAATACCAATAGCGTTCAAACTGATGAAAAGATAAATCATCGTTTCAACTTCAATTTTGAATACCGGCCAGATACTGTCAATTACATCAAAATTGTTCCAACTTTCCAATATTCGGGATTGCACACCAACGAAACTGCAAAAAGTCTATTATCTGCCGCTGCAGATACAATATCAAATTACGATCTGGCCTTATTGAGCCACTCATCTGCACCCAATTTTGGCGGTAGTTTTTTGTATAATCACCGATTCAATAGCCACGGGCGTAATTTTAGTGTATTATTAACTGCCGGGACAACAACAAGCAATCAATTTCAAAACCCTGTATACAACTACCTGGCTGGTAAAGCTAACGCGCCGGTAAATCAAATGATCAATACTGATAGCCGGACCGATAGCGTAGGTGCGTCATTGTCTTATATTGAACCCTTAAGCAAATTATCTTACCTTGAATTCAACTACGCCTATCATAATGCGCATACAACCGATAATAAGCTAACAGATACGCTAACAAGTTTTGGTGCTACCAACCAATACGATTTACTGACTAATAACTACGCTTTCAACTTTATTACCAACCGGATTGGATTGAACTATCGATTTATAGAGAAGAAATATAATTATATCTTAGGGATCGCAGCCTTACCTACCGAGTTAGACGGATCGTCAACGGTTAATACGCCTACCCACCTGTCGAGTGTATATTTTGCTCCCACCGCCAGGTTTGTATACAACTTCTCGCGTACCCAGGCCCTGACATTCAATTATTCAGGATCCAGTAATTCGCCACTATATTATGAACTGCAACCGGTGATCGATTTTTCAAACTCATCATATCCGGTTCAGGGTAACCCAAATCTACAGCCAGAATATAATAACGTTGTTAGTTTACGCTACAATAAATTTGATTTTGCCAGCGGAAATGTGTTTTTCTCGAATTTAAATTTCACCCAAACCAACAACAAGATCGTTGCCAATACAATTACATACCCACGTAACTATACGCCAAACCGTAAACTGGCTGGTACTATTCTTACAGGTTATCAAAACGCCGATGGCTTTTATTCAGCATCAGCTTTTTACCTTTTTGCCAAACCCTGGGAAAAGCGTAAATACACATTATTTATAAACGGTAATATTTCATACAATAACAATATTTCTTACATCAGTAATATTGATACTACAGCTTCTTTTAACGAAACAACGTTGAAAAACGTAGCTAAAAACCTTGTTTTGACCCAGGGAGCTCGATTCAGAGTTGATATTACCGATGTGATCGATGCGGAAGCAAATGCCAGTTATAGCGTTAACCATTCCAACAACTCTATACAACAAGCCAACGTGAACAGTAATTTTCAAACCATAACATTTGGCTTTAACGGCAAAAACTATTTTTGGAAAGACTGGACCCTAAGCTATGATTATTCAAAAACAGTATATGAAGGTTATAAAGGTGCTACCAACCCTAATATATTGAATACTTATGTTGAGCGTCGCTTTTTGAAGGCTAATGTTGGTACACTTCGCTTTTCAGTGAACGATGTGTTCAACCAGAACACCGGATTCACATCAACACAGACGGCTACTGCAATTTCACAAAGCAACGTAAATCGCTTAGGAAGGTATTACCTGCTCACCTTTACCTTAAGGCTGCAGAAATTTGCAGGTCAGCGTCCGCAGGGCCCAATGGGTGGTCCGGGTGGACCAGGTGGTTTCCGTGGCCCGGGTGGCGGTGGCCCTCCGGGGGGCGGACCAGGTGGACCGAGTGCTGAATAGATTATTGTGTCGTCGGTGTGGACACCGACGACGGAGGACACCGACGACGGAGGACACCGACAACGGTAAAAAAGTCGTTGCCTCGCGCAACGACCGATTATCCACTAAACTAAACTAACTATTAACCATTGGTCTCTTTACTTTTTTCGACAAAGGTTGCCCGGGAGGGCAGAGAGCCAATGATGCGATGAGGGTTAATAAACAATCCCAAATTGAATAGGTCTACGGTAAGTCTGCCGTTGCTAAAGCAACGGCAGTTACCATTTCAAGCAGAATTTCGGACCCAATCGAAATCCTGTTGCTTGTAGTAATAGCATCCGGCAGGCAATTACAGCTAACCATTTTCTGCTACTCAACCTGCCATTATAATTGATCATTATCAGAATAATATCTTCAATATCAATATCGCTCCAATTAACAGATCAAATGCCGACAGGCTGCTAAATCATTTTTATTTTACCCATAACAAAAATGAAAATTGGGCATAGCATTTACGTCCGTATTGCTACGGAAAATAATACGTGTTTTTACGCATGTTTTTCCGGGTTTAATCCAACATCAGTCATCGAAACAAAAAATTTAATCGGCTTATTGTGTTTTTTTGACGCAATGATTTATTATCTTTCAGCAATCAATTTTAAACCTCAACAAATATGCTTAACCGAAGAAAATTTCTGATAGGCTCGGGTGCGGCTGCACTTGGTGCATTAGCCCTCCCGAAGGCTGTTTCGGCATTTATGCTTGATGCCACTCCACATCCACTTGGAATACAACTTTTTACACTATTTGGCGTAATTGAGACCGATGTAAAAGGCAACCTTAAAAAAATCGCAGATCTGGGTTATACCGAAATCGAATCAGCCTTTAGTAAACTGCCCAATTATTATGGACAAAGCCCGAAGGAATTTGCTGCAACCTGCAAAGACCTGGGCCTCTCATGGAAATCGCACCACGTGTTGGGTGCAGCTTTTAAACTACCGAAAGGTTACAAAATGCCCAATGGCCCGGATGGAAAACCGATGTCGCTACCTACACACATGGCGAACCTGAAAGAGGATACCCAAAAACTCGTTGACGAAGCCGCAGAGGGCGGTATCAGCTACCTTGTATGCGCAAATATACCAACCGGTACAATCGACGAAATTAAAGAAGCTACTGAAATTCTGAATAAAGCAGGTGAAGCTTGTAAAAAGGTAAATATCCAGCTTTGTTACCACAACCATGATATGGAATTTGTTGCAGTTGAAGGGCAGATCCCTTATAACATGCTTCTTGCAGGAACCGATGAAAAATTGGTAAAAATGGAGCTCGACCTTGCCTGGTCTACAAAAGCAGGCATAAAGCCGGTGGATTTATTTAAAGCCCATCCTGGCCGATTCCCTTTGTTGCACGTTAAAGATATCAGTCAGGATTTTAAAACCCTTAAACCGGTTGGAGAAGGTGTTGTTGACTTTAAAGACGTTTTTGCGAATGTGAAATTGGCTGGTGCCAAACACTATTTCGTAGAACATGACATGCCTGCCGACGCTTTTGCCAGCCTGGGTACCAGTTATAAGAACCTGCGCGCATTAGGCGTATAATTCGGTGTTTAAAAGCAGACCCAATATAACCCGGTTAACGGTTTAAATAATATATAGGGTATTGATAGTCATCTGGCTGTCAATACCCTATTTTTGTTTTCCGGAGCATACTAGCAGGCGTAACATTTGTTGGCCTGTTAAATCAAACAATAAAATAACATTATAAGTGGAAGCCATTCTGAAAATAGCCGACCTGGGCAAAACCTACCAAAGCGCAGGAAAAATGCTAACCGTACTCGATCATATATCTTTTAACATAGAGTCTGGATCTACCAACGCAATTGTTGGTCCTTCCGGTAGCGGCAAAACCACCTTGTTAGGACTTTGCGCAGGACTTGACAGGCCGACAACAGGAACGGTAGCGTTAAATGGCATCGACCTGGGGAGCCTTAGCGAAGACAAACGTGCACAAGCCAGAAATTTGTACGTTGGATTTATCTTTCAAAATTTTCAACTGTTGCCAACTTTAACGGCGCTTGAAAATATTATGGTTCCGCTTGAATTGCGGGGTGAAAAGAATATTCGTGCGCGAGCAATAGACCTTTTGGACAAAGTAGGCCTTGCTGAACGCGGGCATCACTACCCGGCACAATTATCAGGTGGCGAACAACAAAGGGTTTCATTAGCACGGGCATTTAGCAATAAACCTAAAATATTATTTGCTGATGAACCAACCGGAAACCTTGATGCCGAAACTGCTGAAAAAGTAATTAAGTTAATATTCGACCTTAACAGAGAAGCTGGCACAACCCTCGTATTAGTAACACATGACCTTGATCTGGCTGGCAAAACCCAACGCATACTGCGGATAAAGGGCGGCAAACTGGTTTCTGATATTAATACTAACCTGTAAATGGTGATGGAAAACAACTTTCCAAACAACAAGCGAAAGACTAATATCCCCTGGCTTTTTAAAATGGCCTGGCGCGATAGTCGAAAAAACCGATCACGCTTGTTATTGTTCGTCTCTTCAATTGTATTTGGAATTGCCGCATTAGTAGCGATATACTCCTTTGGTGTAAATCTAAAAAAAGATATTGATACCCAGGCTGCTACGCTGATCGGCGCTGATCTGGCAATAAATACAGGCAAATTACCTGATGCGCCTACTTTAAAAATGCTGGATTCGCTTGGCGACCGGCATTCGGAGGAGCGTATGTTCGCATCTATGGTTCTATTTCCGCGAACCCAGGGAACCAGACTTGCACAAGTACGTGCTTTAGAAGGCGATTATCCTTATTATGGCAATTTCGAAACTATACCTACCGATGCAGGAAAAAAATTCAGATCAGGTAAAGCAGCTTTGGTTGATCAAACGCTAATGCTGCAATACAATGTAAAAGTTGGAGATTCGATAAAAGTAGGGAAAGTAGTTTTTGTTATTGAAGGTGTTCTGACCAAAGCACCCGGACAAACCAATATCGCATCGGGCATTGCACCTATTGTTTATATCCCCTTAAGATATCTTAGTGAAACCGGACTGATGCAAAAGGGTAGCCGCATCAATTATAGCTTCTATTATAAATACGACCACCCTGTCGATATCGAAAAATTCACCAAAAAACTCGAACCACGTTTTGAAAAAGCCGGCCTTAATTACGATACCATTGAAACTAAAAAAGAGAATACTGGTCGTGCTTTCGGCGACCTGACCAATTTCCTTTCACTGGTAGGATTTATAGCTTTATTATTGGGCTGTGTTGGTGTTGCCAGTTCTATTCATATCTACATTCGCGAAAAAATAGCTTCAATTGCTATAATGCGTTGCCTTGGCGTAAAAGCCTACGAAGCATTTCTGATCTATCTTCTGCAAATAATAGGTATTGGTTTTGTTGGGGCAGTTGCAGGATCGGCACTAGGTACAATTGTACAGCATGTATTACCAATAATTTTTCGCGATTTCCTTCCAATATCTGTTACGACCGATATTTCCTGGGGAGCTATTGGTCAGGGTATCATTTTAGGTGTTATTATATCTATCCTTTTTGCACTATTACCACTTATCGCGATTAGGAACATTTCGCCGCTTAATACACTGCGTATGTCGTATGAAAATATCAATCTGCTGCGCGACCCATTTCGCTGGCTGGTTTATGTTATTATACTTTTGTTTATTGCAACCTTTACCCATGTACAAGTAGGCAACTGGTTGGCAAGTATATTCTTCACTATTGGTGTCATTGTTGCGTTTCTGATCCTTACACTAATCGCAAAACTTTTAATGTATCTGGTTCGGCTGGTGATCAAAGCCAGCTGGAGCTATCCATTGCGCCAGGGGTTTGCCAACCTGTACAGGCCAAATAACCAAACCATTATACTTATTGTATCTATTGGTTTAAGTACCTCTTTTATTTGTACCCTGTTTTTTATGCAAAGCCTACTTATTAAACAAGTTACTATAGCAGCCAGTACCAACCAGGCCAACATGATCCTGTTTGATATTCAAAGCAGTCAGGAGAAACCCCTGGCAAATTATACGAAAAAGCAAAATTTACCTTTACTGCAGCAGGTTCCGGTTGTAACTGTACGCATTGAAAAAATCAATGGCAAAACTGCTGCCCAGTCAAAAAAAGATACCTCAATGCGGGTTCGCGAACGTTTGTATGGCAATGAGTTCCGTGTAACTTATCGTGATACTTTAAGCCCGACCGAAAAAGTAATGCAGGGAGACTGGATCGGCAACGCACCGGCATCTGGCGAAGTACCGGTTTCGATGGAAGAACGCTTTGCACAACGCAACAAACTTAAGGTTGGCGATAAGCTGACATTTAACGTCCAGGGGATCCCAATCAATACCCGCATTGCCAGCACGCGTCAAGTTAACTGGAACAAAATGCAAACTAATTTCTTGTTCGTGTTTCCAAAAGGAGTTTTGGAAGATGCTCCACAATTTCATGTATTGATGACGCATGTACCATCCAAAAAAGTGTCAGCGGCATACCAGCAATCAGTTGTACGCTTATTTCCGAATGTTTCTATCATTGACCTGGGCTTTGTACTTAGCGTTTTGGAGGACCTGATGGATAAGCTGGGTAGCATTATCAAATTTATGGCAATGTTTAGTATCGTAACAGCGATTGTTGTATTGATTGCATCGGTGAGGATAAGTAAATACCAACGAATACAGGAAAGTGTTTTACTTCGAACAATGGGAGCTAGCCGCCGTCAGATTTTAGCAATTTCTACTATCGAATACTTTTTCCTGGGGTCCTTATCGGCTGCAACCGGCATATTTATCGCAGTGGCAGGTACCTGGTTGCTGGCGAAATATAGTTTTGATATTGCGTTCAATGTCGATTTGCTACCGGCAATCGGTTTGTTTTTTGGTATCACAGGCTTGACCATTTTGATCGGCTTGCTTAATAGTCGTGGTGTATTGAACCGCCCACCTTTAGAAATATTAAGAGGCGAATAAAAAATAAATGTTTAACCAATTTTAGGTAATGAATCTGAATTATAAATCGGATAGTTTAAGAAAACTGTGGCTTTTTGTATTCCTGGTTTTGCTTACTGCTTGCGGAAGTAAACCTACGTCAAATGATTCGCAGCAAAATGCCGCAAAAAGCGAAAGCGTGGATCAAATGGTCAAAAAAAATATCTTGTTTTTTGGCGACAGCCTAACTGCTGGTTACGGACTCGATGATCCTGACCAGGCTTTCCCTGGCGTTATTCAGCATCAGCTCGATTCGCTCAAATTACCATATCAGGTGATCAATGCAGGCCTAAGTGGTGAAACCAGTGCCGGTGGCCTCGGGCGGATAGATTGGGTATTAAAACAAAATGTAAATGTATTTATACTCGAGCTTGGTGCCAATGATGGCCTGCGCGGCATACCTACTGACGAGACTGCTAAAAACCTGCAGGCAATCATTGATAAAGTAAGCGCTAAATACCCGCATGCGAAGATCATTTTAACCGGAATGCAGGTACCTCCTTCTATGGGGGCCGACTATGCCAATTCCTTTAAAGCTATTTTTCCAACTATAGCTCAAAAAAACAAGATCGAATTGATTCCTTTTCTTTTAGATAATGTTGCCGGCATTCCCAAATTAAACCAGAAAGATGGCATACACCCAACGGCGGATGGAGCTAAAATTGTTGCTGCTAATGTTTGGATGGTACTTAAGAAAGACTTATAATTTTTGACGGCACATGGCCAAATCCTTAAAAATTTCCTGATCGTCGTTAAGTCAACAGCAATTCAATTCCCTGCATTATCCTTTTGGGCCACATCCAATGAGCCCGACTTTTTATCAAATGCTACTGATATTGTAGCCCGGAAAAGCGAATTGTCAAACCTGAAGATATTTTTAGTAGCATCAGCACCCTGAAAAATAAGTGTCAGCGTTGATTTTTTAGCCTGACCAAGTAAATTGTCTATATCTGTTCCAAGTAAAGTAGTGTAAGACAATGACCGTTTTGTATTGCCATTTGGTGTTTTTTCTCCTGGTCCAACAAAAACAGTTTCCTGCTTGTCTGAAGTTCTATTGCTTTTATATTCATCGAATATTTTACCACTAAATGTTTGCGTACCTGCGGGCTTAAAACCTTTTGACAATAAAAAATCATGAACCTGGGTATTATTCATGCTCGTTAAATTAAGCAATTCGGTCAATGAAACACTTTGTGCCCTGGCTGAAATACCGATAAGGAAAAATGCAAATACGAATAAATATTTTTTCATCTTAATCAAATATAAAACTATTGGAAGCTTTTTTCCTGACCGGGGTGGTAGCTTCTTTCCACATGTTTTAAAACATCATTTCGGTAAAATAATACCGGTTTAAACTGCCCGTTTATATATCCATCAACCTGATCGGTATAGTGTTTGGATGATGCATCAAATGAGGCGCCACCCGTTACGATACTTTTAGCTTTAATGCGCGGGCCAAACTCAACGGCTGCTATAAAACTATTACCACTATAACCATATCGCTTTTGCGTGTTCACCGTTCGGCTTTGAAATGATGGCAACGCCCCAAACTGCGAACCAACCAGGCCTACAGGAATACTTGGCAAATGATCATCAAATGTGGTGCCATCTGCAGGGCGCTGAAATCGCGAGATGTCGCCCCAGAATATTTTCCACGTTCCATATCGCTTTTCGAGGGATTTTACGGCAGTATCCAGCAATTCAAGCTTTTTTACTGGCGGCATATCATTTAGCAAATTTGCGATCCTGGTGGTTTGATAGGTAGATGCTTCCACAGTTTGGGCACGGGGCAGTGCCGCAATCATCAGCGCTCCCCATTCTAATGCGATGCTGGTTGCAATAGATTTTATAGACGACCTCCTATCCCACACCTGCAATTCCGCAATGGGTTCGGCTAAAGAATTTTTTGTTGAATCTGGCGCTGAATTGTAGGCATCAAAAAGTGAAGGCAGTAAAAAGTCAAATGCTGTAAGGTAGTGGTCATACCCCCGGGCGATCAGGTCATCGAGGCTAAGTGGTTTCGTATTTTGTAAAAGCCGCTGTGCATTCAAGGCCCGAAAATTCTCACCATCAGGTGCCATATAAGCCGGATATTTATTTTTATCCGGGCTCGCAGGTCCGGAGCAAGTGAACGGCGTGGAATTACAATTTTCTATCCAGCCTGTCGATGGGTTATACACATGGACAATCTCAGCCAATTGATGCATACCCTTCCACTCGGTAGCCGCTATGCTGCCATCAACGGGCAATGTCCAATCTAATTTCGGATCGCGTTTTGGCATAAAATTGCCATACCAAAAAGCTATGTTCCCTTTATCATCGGCATAAACAGTATTATTAGATGTGTTGGATAGAAGATTCATGGCCTGTTTATATTCGGTGAAATTGCGCGCTTTTGTGATCAGCCATGACTCAAGCAGGGCATTGAATGAACGATTGTTAGCACGTAGCGCCAACCATTTACCATCACGGCTACCTAAAACGGGCCCATGGTGCGTGTAGTAGCCAGTGAAAACCTTACGGACCGTTGTATCGCCTCTCTTCACCTTTAATATCAATTGCCTGGTTTTTAGCTCGCGCTGCTGCCCCTCATATTCATAATACCAGTTTCCATTACTTTTGCTAACCTTTTCTGCGTATAAATCAGCTATATCGGCGGAACTTGAAGTATGCATCCAACCGCAATGACTGTTAAAGCCCTGATATACAAAGAACTGCCCCCAGGTAACTGCTCCGTAAACGTTCAGGCCCTCCTGGCTGACTACCTGAACTTCGTCTCTGAAATAAAAAGGCACATGTGGGTTAATATATAATAAGGCATGTCCGGAAGCAGATCTGGAAGGTGCTATGGCAAACCCGTTTGAACCGATCTCCCGATCGCTGACTGAGTTCTGAATAGTATGAGGTACTGTCAGTGCACCAAGGTTATCAGGGCCGCTGCCATAAAAGCGCTGAGTTTCGAAAAGATTTATGCCCCCGGTTGCCGTTGCAGCTACGCTGCCATCAGTAAACATTAAAGCAAACCAGGGCTCGAAATGATGAATCAACAGCGGTTTTACTTCAGGGTGTTTGTAAAGGTAAAAATTGATACCATCGGCAAATGCGTTCATTAATCTTTTGAACCACAACGGGCTATTATTGTACTCTTTGATCGCATCGGTTGTATCGGCTATTAATTGTAATTGCAGGTCAGTGTACAAATTGTTCTCGCCATCTACTTCCGATTGCTTCCCTAACTGGTAAAGGTAATTTCTTTCAATACCCTTAAAATTATCTTCACACTCGGTATACATTAAGCCAAAAACTGCAGCAGCGTCTGTTTTCCCGTAAATATGTGGCACCCCCCAATTGTCACGTACAATTGTCACCTGTGATGCCTCATTTTTAAACCTGCCCAATTCATATTTACTGAATTTTTGAGCATGACAAAGTTGGACCGACGTTAATATTGCCGTTAGTAATGACAATATGATTGTAATAAAATATTTACGGTAACAATTTGACATACTGGGAAGTCTTAAAAGCAAATAAGCTGTGGCAAATGCCTATATTTGTCGCGTTGACATTTATAAAATTTGTGTCATAAAACTGAAAAATAAGAGTTTAACACAATTTTTAAAAAAAAGTACTGTTGTAATAATATTATAATCGGTAACAATTGCATAACAATAAATCAATTACCTGATTTTCAGACTTTTAAATTTGTTATTTTTAATATAATAAATGTGGCGAATCATGCCACAAAGAACTTGGATCAATATTAAACATGTTATCTGAGATTTAGTTGATTCAATATCATTGAGACTGATATTGATAGTGCGTTCCGGGGTGAGATACGGAACGCATTTTTTTTTGAGAGGCCTGCCAGGTTCGCGATTTTAATATCGAATAATGAAGTATTTATTCATGTTACATCATTCCACATTAATCTTTGCCAACTTTATATCGTTATGAAATATTACTTTCCAGGCATTACCGCCCTGGGCATTAAGTAATATTCATAACGGTTGATGGTGGCAGCGGGATCATTATCCATGAACCTTGCTAATTCGCCTTCATTCTCGGCTTCTACCACACCTATACCATAAACACCTGCAGGGTCAGCTACCGGTCCAAAAACAGCAACTTTTCCCTGGTTCATAAAATTGGTCCAATAGGCTATATGCTGCATCATGATAGCCCGCTCTTCTGCCGACATATCCTGAGAAAAGGTTGGCCGGCTTGGAATTAGTTTTAAGAAATAGTGTGGCATCGCAAATTTTAAATAACAGTTATTCAAATATAGTAAACAAAAAAGAACGGCATTATTAGCGTTTTTAATTTAGCTTGTCGGTCTGGGAAATTATTGAATGGTGATAAGGCCTTCAAAATATCTGAAAATATTTCCCATTCATGTGATAAAAAAGACAGCAAATAAATTATTATCTACTTAATACATAGTATTTGTAGATTTAAAATATTTATAATAGTTTTGCAATAGAAATTGTCATTGTAAAAAACTAAAATCAAATATTTATGGATCACAAATACAAAATGAATCTGGCCATTGCTGCAGCGCTGGCTTTTATAGGGTACGCCAATACCGCTTCAGCTGATGTGGTAACCGATTGGAACCTGATCACCGTAAAGGCAACCAAAGTAGCTAAATATAACAGTAACCTCGGAAGCCGTATAGAGGCAATTGAAGCTATTGCAGTTTATGATGCCGTTAATTCGATTAAAAAAATTGGCACACCTTACCATTTTTATACACCTGTAAGTGGACCAGCCTCAGTACAGGCTGCGGTGGCACAGGCAGCACACGATGTATTGGTTAACTATTTCCCGGCGCAAACACCCCATATTGACTCGGCACTGGCAGTTAGCCTTGCAGCTGTCAACGACGGTCCGGTAGAGGCGGGGAAAAAGATCGGCGCCGAGGCTGCTGCAGATATCATCGCTCTTCGTGCAAACGACGGATCAGAACCAAACGTAGGCTATCCGGGTCCGGCCAAACCGGGAGTTGGGCAGTACCGTCCTACCCCACCGGCTCTGGCGCCTGGTATCAATCAACAATGGGGAAAAGTAAAGCCCTTTCTTTTGAAATCGGATGATCAATTCAGACCCGTACCGCCGCCGGCAGTTGGTAGCGCAGCGTACAATGAGGCTCTAGCTAAAGTGGCTGATTTGGGTTCGGCAACCAGCACCAGCCGTACCGCTGACCAAACCCATATCGCGCAGTTTTACAAACAAGATGCAGAGCTTACGGTAAATGAAGCTGCAAGGGTGTTGGCTATTGCTCACAAAACCACGATTGCGCAAAACGCCCTGATATTTGTACTTACTGACATCGCAGAAGCAGATGCCCGAATTGCAATATGGGATGCCAAATATTTTTATCTTTTCTGGCGCCCGGTAACTGCATTGAATGCTGATGCGGATGGCGGTGTTACTAACAATTATACCAAATGGACACCTTTATTGGCTACTCCTCCGCATCCATCATACCCATGCGGCCACTGCGGAACTGTGCAGGCCGGTTTTGATGTACTTAAAAAATTCTTTGGCGATAATGATTCTATCGAGCTGCATACCACAACAGCTGGCGAACCTGCCAGGACTATCAAATCATTGAGCGATGGTGAATCAGAAAACAGCTGGAGCCGGGTATATGGTGGCATCCATTACCCCACTGATAACGATGCTTCTACTAAATTAGGTCAACAGGTAGCAGCTTATGTATTGGCGAATGGACCCAGACTGAAGTAATTTAGTTGAAGAAGTTGTATTAGTTGTACTGGTTATATTAGTTTAAATAATCTTTGAAAAATAACCAGTACAACTACTATAACCAATACAACTACTACAACCAGTAAAACTACTACAACCAATACAACTACTACAACCAATACAACTACTACAACCAATACAACTACTACAACCAATACAACCAATACAACCCCTATATTTGCCTGCATGGAACTCAATTTATTTGAAAGGCATGTATATGCTGGGCGCCGTCAGGTATTAAAACAAAATTTTGGTAACGATGGTCTGATCCTGTTGCTGGGAAATGAGGACAGCAGCATGAATTATAAAGATAATTGCTACCCATTCAGACAGGACAGCAGTTTTCTTTACTTTTTTGGGCTCGATGTCCCCTCCCTGGCGGCAATTATAGATACAGATACCGGTGAAGAAGTAATTTTCGGTAACGAACTTACTATAGAGGATATTGTATGGACAGGCACCTTGCCAACGATCAACGAAATGGCAGGCCTGGTCAATGTTTCAACAACCCGGCCCTATGCCGACATCATCCATTACGTTCACAAGGCATTAGCCGAAAACCGGAGTGTACATATTCTCCCCCCCTATCGCCCCGAGAATAAAATCAAATTGGCATCCTGGTTCAATACCAGTTTGGAAGATATTGCGGATGTTATTTCCGTAAAACTCATAAAAGCTGTGATCGCACAGCGGGTCATAAAAACACCCCTTGAGGTTGCCGAATTAGAGAAAGCTGTCGATATCAGTATTGATATGATGACAGCCGTAATCAAACATACACGCCCCGGAATTAAAGAATACGAACTCGTAGCTAAAGCCTGTGAAGTTGCAGCAGCAAACAATGCCCGCCTGGGGTATCCGGCCATTATCACCACCCATGGACAAACCTTACATACCCACTATTATGGTAATACGTTAACAGAAGGGCGCATGGTGCTGAGTGATATAGGTGCCGAAAATCAGTTTCATTACGGTGGTGATCTTACCCGCACCTTCCCGGTTGGCGATAAATTTACCGAACGCCAGGCTGAGCTATATGAGGTAGTACTCAGCTCAATGGATCATGCAATTAGTATGTTGAAACCCGGTACCCGTTACCGCGATATTCATCTTGCAGCATGCCTTAAACTGGCCGAAGGGCTGAAACATGCAGGGATAATGAAAGGCGACCCTGCCGATGCCGTAGAAGCCGGAGCCCATACCATGTTCTTTCAATGTGGTCTTGGACATATGCTCGGTATGGATACGCACGACATGGAAGATCTGGGCGAACCTTACGTTGGCTATACTGATGAACTCAAAAAGGAAACTTCCCTGTTCGGTTTGAAATCATTAAGGTTAGGACGCGAACTGGAAGCCGGTTTTGTACTTACAGTAGAACCAGGAATTTACATCATTCCTGAACTAATTGATCGCTGGCAAGCTGAAAAGAAATACACCGAGTTCATCAATTACGACAAACTGAATACTTACCGCGATTTTGGAGGAATACGCATCGAGGATAATTTCCTGATCACTGAAAGCGGATACCAGTTATTAGGTAAATATCTGCCTAAATCGCTTCAGGAGATCGAAGCACTTAAAGGGTAAGTGTTGGGTATTGGGTATCAGGTATTGGGTATCAGGTATTGGGTATTGGGTATTTGGCATTGGGTATTTGGCATTGGGCATTTGGCATTTTTTGTGAAGGAGTCTATGAATTGTAGACTATGGACCATGTGGACTATTGGCTATCGACAAAAAATCAATGCAGCACTTTTGGCCGATCCCTGGTTAGCGGTTTAAAATAGTTATTGTCCTCGAGCCAGTCGGCCAGACGTTGCGGCCAGGTATTAACTGACTTCAATTTTGAGCGATATCCCATATTAAAACCGTGGTCGCCTTTACCGAGAATATGAGCTTCAACCAGCGCTTTGGACGACCGATAGGCAAGCAATAATTTCACAATAGAAGGCGAGCAACATAGATCGTCATTTGCTGCCAATAAAAATATTGGTGGCGCATTGGCTGGTACTGTGTCAGGAATGAATAATGGACCCGGATAAATCTGAATGAGAAAGTTAGGTTTAGCACTCAGTTTGTCAATTGCATCAGTAGACGCATTTTGAGTATTTTCAGGCTCAAAGGCGACCATGTCAACCACCTCTCCTCCAGCCGAAAATCCCATTAATCCAATACGATTGGTATCTATAGCATATTGGCTTGCCAGACTACGTACCAGGCGAATGGCACGAAATCCATCCTGACTTGCATGAACTTCTATTTTATAAGGTGAATTGGTATCTCTTGCTAATCTATACTTAAGTACAAATACTGTTATTCCCAGACTATTTAAAAACTTTGCCGGATCAACACCTTCTGCATTGTAAACTAAAAGCCGATGCCCGCCACCCGGACAAATAATCACTGCCGAACCGTTGGCTTTATCTTTGGGTGGCAAAAAAACAGTAAGTGATGGATTGTTGATATTTTTAACCCAGTAATCTTTGGCCTGTTCGGGAATGTCTTTAAGCTTTTCAAATCCAGGCGCCCCGTTTGACCACAGCGGTATCACTAAAGGACTGTTCTGGGCGAAGGAAACTACCGGAATCAGTAAAAATAACAACAGGCTTCTTTTGAGCATATGTTTTAATTTAAAATGCTGCTAATCATAAACTACTTACTTGCCGATTAGTCCGGGCTCGAAAATACTTTGATCAACCGGTGCTCCCGCAACCAGGTCGTGGTATTTTTCTACTTGCACCAATTTGTCATTGATCCAGAATTTACATAATGTTTCGCTCCAGCCGCCCTTTAATTTGGCATGATTTTCAAAGGTTCCTTCTTCCTTGGTATCGCCCTCATATTTGATAAATCGCACGGGGACAAGATTCTCCTGATCAATCCATAATTGGTTTACTTTTTCACCAGATCTATCGGCACCGATCACATAAACCGGGTTACCCTTCCAGATATCTGCATGAAACTTTCCGAGGTCGTAGTGTAAATCTTTAAAATGTTCCAATAATTTGCTAAAGGTTTCGAAATACATCCCGCCTAAAAAGAATATCAATTCATTTTCATTCTTATAAGACCGACCCAATTTGTGTTTATTAAAAACATAAGTAGAATCCGATTTAAAAATGATCCCGCTACCACTTTTCAAACTATCAAAATCAATCCTGAGCTTATCGGGGAACAGAATATGCTCGTACCAAACCTGAGATTTAAACAGGCTATCATTCTTATACATTTCTGTTGTTTGGTTGAACGACAGCGTACGATGCCATTTGCCATGGTACCTGGAATACATTTTTTGTAAAAGTGTAGTTGAATTTAATTCAGCAGGTTTTGCCAAAGGCAAAAGCAGAATCAAAAAAGCTGTGTATAATTTCATTTCAATTGTTTTAACTGCTGAATTCCTGGTAAGCTGCCTCTAATCCCCTGTTTATGCCATCACCTTGCCAGTCAGTTATACCCGGAATTGATTTTGCCTGCAATATTTCATCCCTGGTTTTGCCGGCCTTGATGCTGGTCTGTACAAAATCGGCCAATTTTTCAAGGAAGTTTTGCATGGCTTTCAGGTCTTCCCTTGTTCCTATTACTTTTTCCGGATCAAATGCATGGCCAAATACGAATATCGTATCCTTATCAAATTTCTTTTGCGCCAGCTCCAACGCCAGGGGCCAGTTTTTGACCGATGCACCTGCACTTTTATCAACAAAAGGATATCGACGATTAAAGACCAGATCGCCCATGTGTACTACATTGGCATGTTCGAAGTGGATGATCGCATCACCATTGGTATGACCTGCGCCAAAATAATAGGCTTTGATATGTTCGTCCCCAACTTTTATTTTCCAGGTATCAGTAAATGTAGTATCCGGATAAAGTTGCTGATCCTCTTTCTTCTGGGCAATTGCCACATTTTTTTGATTGGCAAGCGAATTGACATGTGCTGCAACATTCTTTACAATGCCTTTAAAAGCAATATTACCGCTGGTATGATCACCATGGTGATGAGTATTGATCAGCCACTCAAAAGGTTTATCAGTTTGCTTTTGTAACTCTGCGATGAGGTGTTTTGCAGGGTCTGGAAATTCAGCATCCACAACTACAATACCTTCCTTGTTGACCAACCAAACAATTGTACCGCCTTGTTCAGCAAACCAACCTACATTATTTCTGAGGGTTTTGAACTGATAAGCAGGATCTGATAAAATTGAAGCAAAACTTCTTTTACCCAATAACGTGAATGCGCCCGAAGCAATTGCTGCACTCAACAAAAAGTTACGACGTTCCATAGATCGATTTTTTAAGTAATTTAGAAAATGTTTGGCTAAAAAAACCAAAAGTGACACAAAATTACCTTATGATGTTGATTAACAAGCTGGTATAACTGTGGCTTCTAAATAAAAGAGTTAAGGCCTGTAACATTTATATCGCCTGATGCGTAAGGTTAATAAAGCAACAGATCATCCATGAAAAACCTGTTTTATTTATTGATTGCCACTTTATTTGTTTTAGGAATAGCTTCATGTAAAAAAGGAAGCAATATAAAGCCAGGCAAGGGTATTGAATTAAACTTAAGCGCAACTCAGCTACAGCAGGCTTCCGGCAATAATGATTTTACTTTTAATTTATTACGCAGTGTTTCAAAGGCAAACACCAGTGGAAGCAACCTGATGTTATCGCCATTAAGTGTAAGTATGGATTTAGGTCTTACGAGCAACGGAGCCCATGGCACAACGCTTGATTCGATACGTACAACGCTGGGATTTGGCAATTTTAGCCAGGACGAAGTAAACAGCTATTACAATAAACTGATCAATGATCTGCCGCAACTCGACCCAAACACGACGCTAAAAATTGCAAACTCAATCTGGTACAGGCAAACATATAGTGTTTTGCCATCTTTCCTTGAAACCGGAAAGACAAGCTACCTTGCCAATATTCAAGCGCTTGATTTTACTAACCAGGCCTCAGTCAATACCGTTAATAACTGGGTAAGTGACCAGACAAACGGCAAGATCAAAAAAGTGATCAGTTCAATCAATGATGGCGATATTATGTTTCTGATCAATGCTATCTATTTTAAAAGCATCTGGGCCAATAAGTTCAACACAGCCTCTACTAAACCTTCAAACTTTTTGCTGCCGGACAATAGCGAGATAGAGACTAATTTTATGAATGCCGAAATACCTTGTAATTTTTATACCGGCACAGACGCGACAGTCCTTGAATTGCCCTACTCAAATAACAAGTACAGCCTGGTCATGGCAATGCCTGCTGGTCAAACATTAAACAATTTTGTTTCATCACTTAATAGTTCCAGCTGGCAAACACTAACCTCCAGGCTGGCAAGCGGCTCGGCTCAGGTATCGGTTCCAAAATTTCAATTCAGCTATGCATCGAGTTTAAAAAACTCACTTTCGGCTATGGGAATGGGTATTGCATTTTCGAAAGTTGCCGATTTTACAAATATTAACCCGGCAGGCAATCTCCAGATAACTGATGTTATGCATAATACTTTTATATCGGTGGATGAAACCGGAACTGAGGCAGCAGCAGTTACAACGGTTACTGTAGGTACCACAGCAGTATTACTCAACCAGATAAAAATCGACCATCCCTTCTTTTTTGCTATTCGCGAAATGAAAAGCGGGTTGATATTGTTTGCCGGCACCGTAGTTAATCCGGCTCAAAGCGGCTTATAAAAACCCCTCCGGGAAACCCGGAGAGGCAATTGTTATATAGGTAAGACTCTTCAGAATTTATTGATCACACCGAGTCCGGTACAAGCATCCCAACCCGGCCCGGCACTATAACCCACATTATTGATCGTGGTATTATTATTGCCCAGGGTAATATCTCGGGCAAGCGAAGGATTTGCATAAAGGGTAGGATTAATAAATCCCGCTGGTTTACCCTTCTGCTGATTGATTCTGGCTACTAATCCGGCATATAAAGGTGCAACCGCACTTGTACCTCCCACTACTGTCGGTATACCATCTACCAACACCTTATAGCCTGTAAACCGGTCAGCGCTGCCTGCTACATCCGGCACGCCACGGCCGACAAAACGAGAATTGATGGAAGGCGGCACATTAGCGCCAGCCTGGTATGAAGGAAGCGGGAAAAACTCACTAACTCCACCACCACTGGCAGAAGTATCCGATTCGTGCCAGACAACTTCCGAAACAATAGTGTTTTCCTTTACATATAAACTGGTCCCCCCGCAGGAAAGCACATAGGGACTAGAAGCCGGGAAATTAACATGTACCATCCCGTCAGTAGCGAGATCAGCAGACCCCGCATCGCCGGCTGCGACGCAAACTGTAACTCCGAGCAAGGATGCCGCTTTAAACGCCTCGTTCATGCTTACCTTTGTCTGGTCTGTCCAATTGATCTCTGCATATCCCCAGCTGATTGACAAAACGGATGGCTTATTAACCTTGTCGTGAATTGCTGTAGTTATGGCATCCAGAAAACCCTGATCGGTATTCGGTGCAAAATAAACTATAATTTTTGCGCCCGGTGCCACTGCCCCGGCTACCTCGATATCTAACATAACCTCCAAATCGGCACTTGTTGGTGTCGACGGAGTGTTTACACCATTGTCAACTGAAACAGTTTTGATCGATGGCGCCTTAATACCCAAACCATTAAAATAATTTGTAAGGTCGCTAGTTCGATATCCACCACCAAGCTCCAGGATCGCTATCGTTTGTCCTTCACCATCAAATCCGCCAGGAAATCCATAAAATTCAGCGATCTGATCAGCTGAATAAGACGCAATCACATTTGCTGCCGGTAGCGTTGTATTGTCAAAGGGAAACGCTTTGAACATTGGTCTGGCAATTGGTCTATTATCAAGTCCAAATACCCCTTCTACGATACCTTTTAAGCTTGCAGGAACAAAAATTTCACCTTCTCTTACACGAATGGCATTGCCATCCCGATCAGTTGAACTCCCCAATTTTACACCAAAAGCCGATTCCATATCAGCAATTGTGCCTGTAAGCACCACACTTCGCCTTGCTAGATCCGCTTCAACTACACTCAAATGGAAACTATTTGCGAAGGCTTCAACTTTCTTTATATCCTGCTGTGCTGCCCCATATGATTTCTCATAGGAATCGTGACTGAGGACTTCTCCAGCTACAAGCTTGTCCTCGATCGATTTTTTTCGCCGAAGACGAACGGTTACTTCGATGGTCGAAGTCCTGTTAATTTGCTCAGATACAGGTTGAGAATGGGTTGCCTTTTTACTGCCAGCAATGGCTACCCGCTTTATTATACCCATACTTGTTTATTTATTTGATCAAAACAAATATAAGCTTGCCTTAAAAAATACAGCAAGGTAGCGTTACGTAATTTGATACGGGTTTTTACGCCGAAATAACCGGGTGAAAAAACGATTCCTGCAGGAAAGAACGGATACCATTTTTGATCTGGTTTAAAATATGTTTGGGTACATTACATCTGCTAGCGATGCAATTACAATGTTGGTCGAACTCTAATTCGCCCAAAACATCGCCCTGATCTACCACCAGAAATTGCCTGTCTTTACTTGGCAATATGGCAATACTACGCTCGTCCTTTTGTTTAAAGTTAATAAGCAAATGAAACTGATAACGCGAATTGAAAACTGCTTTTCGTAACATGATGAATCCTTTCTTTTTCAAAACTCAATTAATGTTCTGGATGAAATATTACAACAAACCTAACGATTGGCACTTGCAGAAATTGCCGGATAAAGATTACCTTTTTGTTAAAAAATGCTAAAAAAACACTGTTAGAACATGTAAAAAAAAAATCAATATTATAACAAAATAAGCTAACAACTGAACCGGCATCATTGTTTGTTTTAATTAACAGCCAACAATAAGTTTGAAAAGATGTTATAAGTAATATAAATGACAGCTTTATGGGAAATTTTCAGGAAATGATCAATGGTGAAAAACTAGTTTTGGTCGACTTTTCAGCCGAATGGTGCGGGCCCTGTAAAATGATGCCCCCTATCCTTAAGGCGTTAAAAGATGAAATTGGAGACAAAGCAACAATTCTAAAGATAGATATTGACAAGAACCCCGCTGTTGCCAGTAAATACCAGATACAAAGTGTACCAACGGTAGTGATCTTTAAAAAAGGTCAATCTGTTTGGCGACAAAGCGGTGTTGTACAAGCCGCACACTTAAAAAGGATCATTGCCCAGTTTATTTAATTTTTTGAACTGCTCCACCCAATTTGCCTATAAATAACTTAACCACCATTGAGAATGGCTTTGCTTGTATTTTCTGTACCAACGACAAGGAAAGTAAAGTATGACCAGGATCAATAGCCATACCAGATATACTCCGCCCAGGCCAAAACCAAATTCATCGGGTTGGAAAACCGGCGGCATATGATGTTGGCCTATAATTTCACTGCTTTTAAAGCCGGTTGCATAAAATGTAATAACATTCAATATTTTCAAGAGATACCAGTGACATAAATAATAGAAGAAGGGCCCATTACCATAAACAATCAAAACCGAGGCAAACTTATTGCTGATCTTTTCTGTAGTAGCAAGAATAAGCAATGCCGGGCCAATGGTCATACTCAAATACATCAGCGATGGTGGGTATTTAGTTACATTAAAAAATGAAATTATGGTCAATGCATTTGTCTTTTGTACCGACCAGGGTGCTGGGTCTCCATAACCATTTAAAAAACGCAGAATAAAAAACATAACCAGTACACCTAAGCCTGCATATAACAATACTTTCCTCCGCTTCACCGCATCATAACTCTTCGTGTATAAGGTACCTAAAGCATAACCAATAAACATCAGGCCAGTCCAGGGCAGTAATGCGTAGGCTGCTAACATACCTCTGCCCTTGGAGAAAGGAATAAAGCCATTAAAACCAGCGCCAGAAAACAGGAGTTTGCCTGCAACCGTATCGTTAATAAATGGAACCTTTACCAAGTCAAAAATATTATGTCCAAATACCAGCACAACACCTGTTGCAGCAACAACAGGTAAAGGCAGCCAAACCATCAGACCTAACAAGATCATACTTCCGCCGATGGCCCAAATCACCTGTAAAACAAAAATATGGTATAGAGGGTCGAGTGTTATAGCCAGGGTAATAATCAAAAATTCAACCGCAAGAAGCCAAAGTCCGCGTTTTAATAAAACACACTCAATTGTTTTTTTGTCCGCCTTGTACCGGCCAGGTAAGCCGAAATGCCACTAAGGAAAACAAATGTAGGCGCACAAAAATGGGTGATCCATCGGGTAAAAAACAATAAGGGTGTAGTAACAGCCAGATCTGTGGGTTCGGGGTGATGAAAATTAAAGAAATCCCGCACATGATCAAGCGCCATGATCAGCATTACTAGTCCGCGTAAAATATCAATGGACGATATGCGCTGTTTTGGGCCCGGTTCTTTAAGCGTGCCGTTTGCAGGCAATATATTTGCTAATGTCATGATTGTGCTTCGGTTTTACGTTCCCCTAATATATACAGTTGATACTTAGCAAACAACGTTTGTTTTATCTTTAACCCTAAGAAAGCACAGCAGGCCCGTATTTGTAATAAACCAAATTTTAATAATCAGCCTTTATTTTGATATCTGATGGAAACATGGGACCAATGCAGGGAAAATAAATCCCAGTAAAAACAAAAAAATGGTCTTTTATTAATTAACTTATTGTGTTACTTTTACACAATAACACCAATTAACCAAACCAATTATGACCTCAAGACGCGAATTCTTAAAGACTTCTGCGCTGGTTTCTGCAGGCTTATTAGCTGCTCCCAGCCTGTTTGCTTATGATAAAAAATATATTGGCTTACAATTGTATACCGTTCGGGATGCGATGGGCAAGGATGCGGCTGGTACACTTGCCAGGGTTGCTGAAATAGGCTTTAACTCGGTTGAAGCTACTTATGGCGAGGGCAAATATTATGGTACTGATCCGAAAGTGTTTGCTCAATTGATCAAACAAAACAACCTGATAGCACCAAGTGCGCATTACCTGCTTGGCGAAGAGGCAAAAAGTCAGGGAACTTTGCTGAATGGCTGGGATAAAGCTGCAGATGATGCGGCTTCAATAGGGCAAAAATTCATGATCTGTGCCTGGCTTTCGCCGAATGAAAGAGGGAGTCTGGACCATTACAAAAAACTGGCAGATGACTTTAACCGTGCCGGTGAAATCAGCAAAAAAGCTGGTTTGCAATTTTGCTACCATAACCACGATTTTGAATTCATACAGGAAAACGGCAAATACCCTTACGAGATATTATTAGAGAATACAGACAAGAATCTGGTTAAATTCGAAATTGATCTATACTGGTTAACACGTGCCGGACAAGATCCGGTGGCCCTGATCGACAAACATCCCGGACGTTTCCCGCTTTGGCATGTGAAAGACATGGATAGAACAGAAAAGAAGATGTTTACCGAAGTTGGAAATGGGGTGGTTAACTTCAAAAGAATATTTGAACACACGAAAAAAGCGGGTTTAAAATATTTCTTCGTAGAGCAGGATATTTGTCCGGGTGATCCGTTCAACAGCATTACCCAAAGTATATCATATATCAAAAAGAACCTCGTGTAAATCTAAATAATGACTGACTAAAGCCGGGCACGAGGCCCGGCTTTTTTTATTTAGGGCCAGATACTTTTTAGCGGTGTATAGCTGAGTCGACTGGTTTGAAATCCTTGACTTGCGTCTAAACTGATGGCCGAAAACGGCTTTGCAGGGAAAAATATCGAGGTCATGGTAGTTAGACCGCCGTCAGCAAATAGCTCAACCGACGAAGCATCAATAACAATGGTAAGATCTGAGCCTTGAATTTTCGCAATTCGATTTGTAGCAATTTTACGCACAAAATTATTACTGAAACCCGACTCACCTGCCCGACTACGATCAATAAACCAATTATTCCCGGATTCATCGAAACCAACTACTAATTTTTCTTTTCGATCGTTGGAGAAGGTAATCGAAAAACTTTTTAATTGTGGTGTTTTTAGTTTCAGGATAAAACTACCTGAATGTGTATTAATGCCGTACTGATGTTGTTTTGCATTAAGTATGATCGTTTTTCCGCTAATTGCACCTAATTCTTTTACCGGCTTTGATGCTAAATAATATTGCGATGCTTCTTTCACTAGTTTCAGCTCACGCGGAATGGTCATAGCGCTTCGCCAGATTATAGTGGGCACAATATTGGCATAATCCCAATTGCTCATCCAACCTAAAAACAGTCGCCTGCTCCCGGTATTGCTCCAGGTAACACCAGCATATTCGTCAGAACCTGCATCCAGCCATCTTATTTCGTTATCGTCAGCCTGAAAACTATTGCCATTAAAATTGCCAATAAAATATTGCGTAGCCGAGCCTCCCTGTGGGCCTCCCGGGTTAATATTTGCTATTAATACCCATTTCTCGGCCCCATCAGGGGCACTGATCTTAAACAGGTCAGGACATTCCCAAACACCACCATGAGCACCCGTTTGTGCGCCAAAATCGCTTTCTCTGACCCAGCTTTTGAAGTCTTTGGACGAATAAAAAGTAACCCGATCTTTTGTAGCCAGTGTCATGATCCACTTTTTGCCTGGCTCGTACCATTGCACCTTGGGGTCGCGAAAATCGCTTATTCCCGGATTCAGCAAAACAGGATTACCGCTATATTTTTCCCAGCTATTGCCCCCATCGTTGCTGTAAGCTATCCCCTGGGACTGAACATCAAGCCGGTGAGCTTTCTCTTTTATAGGATCGTGATAGGTGAAAATAGCGATGAGCGGAGGATGCCCGTTTTTTCCAAATCCACTGGTATTATAAAAATCAACTACAGCGCTTCCTGAAAATATATAGCCTAAACTATCGGGGTAAAGTGCAACAGGCTTATTTTTCCAATGCACCAGGTCGGTACTGGTTGCATGCCCCCAATGCATGGGCCCCCAAACAGTAGCGCCAGGATAATATTGATAAAACAAGTGATAAACACCTCCATAATACACCATGCCATTCGGGTCATTCATCCAATGTGCGGGCGGCGAAAAATGTATCTGCGGACGATATTGTTCGTGATAAGCTTTTTGAGCGTAAGCGCCCTTAACCATCAACAATACAAAAAATACTATCCGCCCAATTTTCATTAATGTAAGGTTAGTGTACGTTCAATTTGTTCAAGCGACTTGCCTTTGGTTTCCGGCATCATTTTCCAAACAAATACCAGTTGCAATACCATCATCACCGTAAAAAATGCAAAGGTGTTTCCGCCTCCGATCTTGTCTGTAATATATGGGAATGAAAAAGCAATTGCTGTTGCCATTACCCAATGTGTAAAGCTGCCCAAAGTTTGCCCTTTAGCTCTAACCTGATTTGGAAATATTTCGGATATAAATACCCAGATCACTGCACCTTGAGAAAATGCAAAAAATGCGATGTAAGCCATTAAATAGATGGTCATCATATTACCGTCTATATGCCCGCCATAAAAGGCCATGGCAACCAGGCCTAAGGTTACAATTAAACCAACAGAACCAATAAACATCAGTTTTTTACGACCGATCTTATCAATAAAAAATATGGCTACCATTGTAAATAAGAGATTAACACCACCGATGCCTGTTGTAGATAATAATGCAGCGCTTTTTCCAAGCCCTGCCATGCCAAAAATACGGGGTGCATAATAGATGATGGCATTAATACCTGAAACCTGATTGAAAAAGGCGAATAATATAGCCAATGATACAGGGAAGCGGTACCGCTTGGTGAAAAGGCTTTCTGCCGCAACATCACTTTGTTCTTCGTTTTTGGCATCTATAATACTTTGTATCTCTTGTTCATAGCCATCAGGATTAACAATTTTCAGGGTTTGACGCGCTTCATCTATTTTCGACTTTTTCAGGATCAGCCAACGTGGGCTTTCGGGCACAAAACGAAGTAGTAAAAGGAAAATTAAAGAAGGCACCGCCATAATACCCAGCATCAATCGCCACGAATCATGGTACAGTGAGCCAATAATATAGTTAGATCCATAAGATACCAGAATGCCTAATACAATGTTAAATTGGAATAGGATAACCAATCGGCCGCGGGTAGCCGCCGGTGCGATCTCAGAAATGTAAATCGGAGCAATTACTGATGACGCACCTACGCCAAGACCTCCGATAAACCTTAGTAAAACAAATAAATACCAATTGGTTGCGAATGCAGTTCCCAATGACGCAAAGAGAAAAATAAAGGCAATGATGATCAATGATATCTTTCGCCCCAGTTTATCAGCTGGCAACCTTCCGAGAAATGCACCCGTTACCGTACCGATAAGTGCAATAGATATGGTAAATCCATGTTGAAGATCGCTTAGGCTCCAGTATTTTTGAATTGCCTGTTCGGCGCCTGAAATTACTGCAGTGTCAAAACCAAACAAAAAACCGCCCAGGGCCATTACCACGGACCAAAAAACAACTTTAGTATTCATATTAATAGGGTCTATAATTGAGGTTGAAATTCAAATATAACCTATTTAACTAAAATAAAAATTGAATACATGCTTTTGCTTTTTTTACTTCATTGCGAGTCCTTAAATCACTAAAATCAGTAGAACAAAACTTATAACTACAGGGGATGTTTTTTACGATAAGCCAATATAAGCAGTACCATTTGGTTGTAGGTCTTTAAACCTTGTGGCTGCCGGTTTGCTTTTAGAAATTTATCATAAAAAATACTGCTGATCTTCTCTATCTGTCCCTGGTAAGCCAGCCAGTATAGCCGTTCGGCTTTAAAATCACGCAGCACTAAGGGTGATATGCGCTTTTTTAGTTCTTTTCGGGCCAAACTATCTTGTAAGTGAAGTGCAAACATAAACTCCTCTACACCTTCATAATAAGCCGAGTACCTGAAAAATTGATCCTTCGACTTCGAAGCTGCCAGAAATCCGGCAAAATTTGCTTCGTCTTCCGGCGCAAACCCAGTTTGATGGGAAAGCTCATGGCAAGCAACAAAAGGTTTTAAGAATACTGGCATCTTGTAATTCATCTGCGATTCGGCAGTGAAAGGGTTATAATAACCAGACGTTCCAAAGTAATTTATCAGAGGCGTAAGCAGTGATGATTTTACATCTGGCGCATAACTCTTAAACGCATTCATACTGTCGCCCAAAGCTATTTCAGCTCCTACAGCCTGCTCATATATCTCGCTGTTCGAACGATTCAGATCGCTTTGAGATAATCGTGCACGGCAGACATTGGCACTATCTATAAGCTCTGCAGTTGCAACTTTAAGGTCAGCAGCAGTATAAGCGGTATCTTGCAGCTGAAGTCGGTGTATAGCATTAGTACGATAATAATTTAAGCCCCATAAAAGATAAAATAACAAAAAAACGACAAGCGAGCTGTTAATAAGCCCAAGGAATATTACAGCTGCTTTTTCCCATACCCGCCTGAACAATGCCTGCACCGACCTTAGTATAGAATAAATGAGGAAAAATATGGTTATCAGATAAAAAATATCACCTACGCTAAATGGGAAAAGATTAAAAACAGGGTGAAAACAGTGGCAAATGAAAAGATAAACGCCTTCCGAATAATATCGCTCAACAGCCTCAGGGTAGGCTTCAAACCACCACAATAATAAAATAAAAACAATCAGGGTCGCCATGGTTTTAAGGCGCGATATTATTGGTTCTTTCTTTCCTTTATTTTTCATGATATGGAAGCAAATATAATGTTTGCAGCATGGCAAAGCTGTGGCAGGGTACAAACAAAAAACCCCGGGGTTTTGCCCCAGGGTTTTAAATCAGATAATTTTGATTATTTAACTTTTACAGGTACTTCAATATCGCCCCAAAGTAAGACAAAACCAGGCTTGGATAGCTCGATCTTAAACCTTTCATGAAATTCTGCAGCCTTTGTAGGTTTAACAGTTACTACTAATACATCTTTAGAAGCATCATCAGTGGTAGAACCATCGCGTTTAATTCCCCAGATCGGGCGGGTACCATCCATTAACTGTGAATTGAAAATCACCTTCCATTCTTTTTCATCAGGCAGGGTATAAAGCGTATACTTTCCAGCTTTCAGTACTTTTCCCTCAATTTTAATATCCTTATTGGTGGCAAAGGTAGTTGCTTCGTTTGCACCTGTGCGCCAAATTTGCCCATATGGCGCTATTTCTTTGCCAATTGTTCTGCCCTTTATAGAAGGGCTATGATAAAAAATATCGATCGTGGCTCCTGCAACAGTTCCGCTTGTGCTATCAGCGGGACTTGCCTGTGGTTTTTTTTGCGCACTCGCAGCTCCTAAAAATAGAAAAGCAATCGCCATTAAAGACAATAGCTTTGGTTGTAACATCTTTCTCATGGTTTTTTATGAATTGATTTGACGATAAAGATAGGCCGATTTTCCTATTTCCAGCCTTCTGTTAAGTCACTATTTTATCATTATTTCACTATTTAAATAGCTTCCTTACTGAAGCTCTAAACCAGCAACTTACATTTTGTTGAACTAAGGTATAAGGGTTGACAAAAACCGGATTTGACCGAATTAAATCACTGAATAACAATGCTTTCAAGTCGCAAACGTAGGGGCAAATTATCATAACAAGTTTGTTACAAACGCCTATTTTCTACTTGTGGCATGATGATTGGATTGAACGTAACGCAAGCATTCGAACAAAAGTAATTGGAATTAAATACCCATTTATTTTTCAAAGCCGCGAGGGCATTGTTGTGTGGCGGGTAAGCTGTTCAAAATCAAAACAGGAATTCACCATTTACTACGCATACATAACCGGGCTGGCAAATCAATTTGTTTTAGTATTAACCACTTCAACCACATATTATGTCAAGACTTATCATCATCGACGACGATCCCATACACCACAAAATGGTGCAGTATATGCTGACCAAAAATGATCTGTCGAAAGAAACCACCTACACGTTTGATGGTAACCTGGTGCTGGATTACCTGGAAGAGAATAAAACAAAGATCACAGCATTGCCAGATTATATTTTCCTCGATCTGTACATGCCTGGGCATAGTGGCTGGGATTTCCTGAATCGGTTTCAGGAGATATATCAATCATTACGGAAAGAGATCAAAATATATATTGTATCCTCTTCTATCTTTCAAATGGATATTAACCGAACGAAAGCATACCCATTTGTAACTTCTTATATTACCAAACCTTTGATCAAAGGCATCTTTGATAACATAAAAGGTCGATCACTAAAAATTACCGGGGCACAACTTAACTAAATATTTAACCAATGCGGGCCCAATTGGTAGCTAAATAAGCTACTGATTGGCCTGTTCATTTTTCTACTTTTTTACAGCGGTTTGCAATTACCATTAAACTTGCTTTGTTTTGGGTAATGAAATACGATCGCAATAAGCTTTATCTTTTCCTGCTTTTTACAGCCATTGCGATCAGTCTGACAGGAATAAACCTCGACTTTTTTACTGACGATCCGGCCTTATACGCTTCCATTTCAAAAAACCTGCTTTACCGCAACCAGCTATGGGAGCTTTTTACCTATAATCAGGACTGGCTTGATAAACCACATTTCCCTTTTTGGGCGATAGCTATCAGTTTCAAAATATTCGGAATATCGGTATGGGCATACCGGCTTCCGGCATTTTTATTTTTTCTGTTGGGTCTTCGGTATACCTATCTGTTCACGAAAAGGTATTACAATATTGATATCGCCTGGATAGCAACGCTAATTCTTGCAACTTCACTTCAAGTGGAAATGTCTAACACAGATGTGCGGGCCGAACCTTACCTGCTTGCTCTGGTTATTGGAAGCATCTACCATATCAGTAAGATCGAAAACCAATTTTCTTTTAAAGATATCCTCCTTGCTGCATTGTTAACAGCGCTGGCAATTATGACAAAGGGTATTTTTGTTATTGTGGCTATTTACGGAGCCCTGGCCGGTCAATTGATCTTTAAGCGGAGATTCTCTGACATTTTTAAACTCAAATGGTTAGTACTTGGCCTGATCACAGCGATATTTATACTTCCCGAGCTTTATGCACTTTATATTCAGTTTGATCTCCATCCCGAAAAAATAGTCTTTGGCCGACAACATGTTTCGGGCATCAAATGGTTTTTTTGGGACAGTCAGTTCGGGCGTTTTGTTAACAATGGCCCTATTACACGACCATCAGGCGATATATTATTTTACGTTCATACCCTGCTTTGGGCATTTGCGCCCTGGTGCCTCCTGTTCTATTACGCTATCTACAAAAACATAAGGCGAATAATTGCAAGGAAACATTTAGCAGAATATTACACTTTCAGCGGTGGGATATTATTATTGCTTTTATTCTCGCTTTCTGGTTTTCAATTGCCTTTTTACACCAATACAATTTTCCCATTATTTGCAATAATAACTGCTCCTTATTGCTATGAGGAACTGAGTAAAACAGGCACAATTTTCAGATCATTTGCACTTTGGGTTTACATAGTTGCTTTTCCTGCCTTAATTATTCTGATAAATTACTTTGGCAAACCAGGTTATACTCCGTTATTTTTTGTTGAGCTTTTGATCTTCGGTATAGCTGCCATGATCATTTGCTTCCAGGCACAGGAAAAAAGATTAACGACTTTGTTTTTAGCTTGCCTGACTTCCATGTTTGCCAACTTATATTTAAATACCATTTTCAATAAAATGGTTATTGGCTATCGGGCACAGATAACAGCAGCAAACTATGTAAACCAAACGGCTTTAAATCAATACAAGATATATAACCTAGGTACGGAAAATAACATTTTCCAATTTTACGTCAATCGGCAGATAGACATGTTATATTTTGAAAGCTTTGATAAAATCAAATCAGGAGATAAAGTTTTATTTTTTGCCAACCAAAAAACCCTGAATCTGCTTCGAACCGAACACAAATATTACACTTTGGTAAAGGCATTTCCCAATTACAAATACGAACAGATATTACCGGGCTTTATCAACCAGAATACCCGCAGCAAGGTAATTGACAGCGTTTATCTGCTATCAAAATAATTCAGAGTATGTTATTTTTCTCCTCCGCCATTGATCATATCAGATACAATGCCTGGTTTATCTTTACGCTCAGCTAAGAAAACGCCAACAATATGAAGCGTTATAAATGCAAGTACCAGGTACATGGAAAATTCATGTATTTCACGTATAAAATGCATTTTATGTAAAGCAGGAATATCATCTTCAAACACTAAGCATAAGCCTGTGATGGCCATAACTATCAATATTAAGTAGAAACTTGCATAAAGTGACTTTGCGAATAATTCGCCCCTGGCTACCAATTTGTTCTGTCCCGATTTATATTGTTGATAATAGGCGGCAATTTTTCGTGTAAGTTTCTGGTCCGTTAATCCAAAAAATTCAGCTGCAAGGCGAAATAATAATAAAGCGATCAGCGCATACCCAAAATAAACATGATAGTCCCATACCTGATCGCGGATACCATGAGATAAAGAACGGGCCTGGTCTTCGCTCAGTGTAGTGCCCGATTTTTTGAGTTCGTCCTGAATAAACTGTTGCAGAGGCCAGCCTTTTAATACTGTAGAATTGATAAGCACCGTGAACAGGGAACCTGTGATTACCAATGCGTTGGCCCAATGCCAAAAACGCAATGACGAAGTGTACACTCTTTTTTCGGTGATTGGCGCTGCTGAAGTGCCTGTTTTTTCACTTGGGGTCATAATATTATTAATTATAAATTTCTACTCGTTGCAAGTTAATTATTATACGATAAATTATTACCGCACATTTAGGTAGCGATCCTATTCAAAAAACATTAGCATTTTATGGATAACCAAACTATAGCATGATCCCACAGTGCGGCGCTTAAAGTATTTAAACCAATTGGATACGAATACCTGTTTAAAGTAAATAGTAAAATTTGGTTAAATTCTGAATTTCCCTTAAAAATACAGCAAGTGCCTTTTATTTTCAGAATTCCACCAGAATTTCGTCATAGTTTTATTACTTTATCATTTACACGATTCTATTAGTTTTGACAAAAATTTTAAAGCTATTTATTGGACCAATGCGAAAAACCATACTGTTATGCTTCTTTTTAAGCATTTTAACTTGCCGGCTTCGGGCGCAGGAAAACTATGAAATTCAGGTTTATGGTGCCGAAACTGTGGAAGCCGGACATACAATGCTGGAGCTACATAGTAATTTTACTGCCAACGGCAGCACCAGTATAGAAGATGGTCAGTTACCAACCAATCATGTTTTTCATGAAACAATTGAAATAACACACGGGTGGACACCCTGGTTTGAAACTGGTTTTTATTTTTTCAATACCTTGGGTAGCGATGGCCGCTCGGCCTATGTTGGTTCGCACATCAGACCCAGGTTTGCAGCGCCCGAAAACTGGAAATGGCCGGTGGGTGTAAGTATTTCAGTAGAGTTTGGATTTCAAAAAAAGGAATATTCTGCAAATACATCAACGCTTGAGATAAGGCCGATAGTAGACAAAAAGCTCGGTAAATGGTATCTCGCATTCAATCCGGTACTTGACCAAAGCTTTGCAGGACCTGATCAAAACAGGGGCCTGATCTTCTCACCTAATGTAAAAGGCAGCTACGATGTTTCAAAAGCAGTTGCTCTGGGTATAGAATATTATGGCAGCACCGGGCCGTTCTTTCATTACGACCCAATAGAGCAACAACAACACCAAATTTTTGCGGCAATTGATCTTAATACCAGTCCTAACTGGGAATTTAATGGTGGGTTTGGACTTGGACTAACCAATAGTACCGATAAAGCCATATTTAAGATCATTATCGGTAGAAGGTTTTAGCATTATTTACTATTCAACTTTATAACGGTAAACCTGCCATCCAATATTACCTTTGGCATCAACCCCTTCAACTATTACACGATAACTGCCTTTGCCATCCGAATTGTAATATTCAAAGGCCCCATTTCCATTGACATCTGTGGCAAGGTTTGGATTCCAGAATATCGTGCTGCGCTGATCCAAATTGTTATTTTGGGTAGTAACCAAATACTTTGGCGAATAAAACTCGCGTGCCTTGTAAAACCCATGTGCCTTGAAACGAAGATTCCCGAGCGACGATTGCTGAATTACATTGCCATCGCCTTGATTGCGTGTTGTTATTACCAAAACACCAGAACCACCTTCCAACCCATAAATACTTGAATTGGCGCCACGAAGTACTTCTACAGTTTCAACCGCATGGGGGTTGATGTTCTCAATAGACGTATGGCCCAAAGGTGTACCATCCAAAACAACATACATAGATGTACTGCTGGCTCCTCCTCCAGTTACAACACTTCCGCCTCTGATATAGGGTGCTCCATTTACAAAATCGACTCCGGTTAACACACCATTTAATGCAGTAACTAAGCTGGAAGCATATTCAAAGGCCTGGCTATGAACAACCTGGTCGGCATGGCCGGGTCCTGCAATACTTGACGAACGGTAATGGGCATCATCGATCCGGGTAATTTTAACTTCTGTACTCTTGCCGTTTGGCTTAGTTCCATTCAAATTAGTTTCTGAAGTACCAAAGCGGGTATTGATAACTAATACTCCCGAACTGCCATTAGCACCAAATGCTTCAGAATTTTTTCCTTTCAAAATTTTTATATCGGCAATATTTGAAAGGCTCAGATTATCAAGATTCACATTACTGGTGTTGATCTTTCCATCAACTACAATCAGCATAGGATATTTGAGCCCCTTTAAATACGGTGCTCCCGAAATAAAATCAACTTCTTTTATATGAGTTTTTATAGCTTCAGTCAGCGTTGCCGAGCCAGACAGATCGCCGCCGCTGATATCAATGTCGGCATTGGCATATACAGGGCTTGACACCTGCCCTGCCAATAGTTTTTTATCGACATCATTTTTCAACTGGTTAGCAATAGCGACTGGAATATTTTTAGCGCTTACAGGCTGTACATTATCGGTAGCGAGACTTATTGTGCTTGATTTTTTTTCTTTGGTTGAGCCGGTTGCCTGTAAAATAAACTGGGTCCCTTCGTCATAGTCGATATTATCAAAACTAAATTTTCCGGTTTTATCAGTTTTAGTGCTTAAAATCCCCCCCGTTTTTTCAGCCAGCAATATCACTTCCTTATCAGCAATAGGTACACCAGCGGTATTTTTCTGGTAACCTGACAAATTCAACGCCCTTTCGCCTGCAAAAGAAAAATGTGAGGTATCAGTTTCTATTTGCTTCCATGTAAATTTACGATAACCCTGTGTAAGCATTAACACATCCAGGTCGGCGTTTTTTGCAGCAGACTTATCGGTAAAATAATAATTCGGCTTTTCGATAAATCCTTTAAGCTCCGAGGTTAATAACAGGTACGAAAGTATTGTAGTTTCGTTATTATCATTGAAGGGCACTTTGCTCTCGTCCAAAACCGAAGCTGAAAAAACGGCCTGATCGGGCATGTTATTGCTTTTTGCTGCAACTGTAATATCAACCCGCTCTCTGGCTTTATAAGTTGGTTTATTACTATTAATTGAAATATTAAGCAGGTCGGGGTTTTGTAAGAAAACCAAACGCTCGCTTAATGGCTCACCTTCCTGCGAGAATAAAGTAATTCTTAAAACGCCCGAGGGGAATTGCGCATTTGGCACATCCAGCCCCATTTCCTTACTATCTAATTTTGTATTGATTTGCCTCAAAGCACCACCAGAATAAATGATCAGATTAACATCTTTATTCAAATTATCCTGCAGGTAAGCCTTATTGCATAATATATCAATGGAAACTTTACCCAGGGTGTCCTTAGCACGAAGTAAAATGCCTTTGGCCTTTGTTTGAGGTAAGGCGATAACACTTTGCTTACCATCAGCAAAAGTTACTTTCGCCTTGTATGTTTTACCTTCCTCTGGTTGTATAAAAAACGAACCCATGCCCAATTCATTAGAAACAAAATCAGCTATGGGCGCATTATTATTATCAACAATAGTTCCTTTAACCTTAATTCCAAGGCCATTTGTACCCACAGCTTTAATTGCAACTCTGGTTAACAATGAATTGATAAGATCTCCCCCTTCCGGAAAAAACTGCAAATCGGCATCACCTCCCTGTTGAGTATCTATGTTCGCCTGGTTCTCACCAGATCCTTTGATCAAAATGGATTTATCGAAAAAATATTCAGGGGCATTTAACATATAACGCGTGTAAGCTCTTACCCTGTAAATTCCTCCTTTAAGCGTATCTGGTAACATAAAGTCACCAACAGATGATCCTGCTGCTACCTTAAGCAGTCTGCTATTAATAATATTATTAGAAGGCCCGATAAGATCAACATGCAACACGCCACTTGCCTGTGAAACTTCGTGCCGCTCGCCTATTAAAAGGTACGCCTTAAAATACATGGTATCACCAGCAGCATAATAAGGCTTATCAAAGCCCATGTAGGCTTTTTCGATAATATGATTGTTGCCGAAAGTTTTGAGTTTCGAAACAATATTTTGCAGTACGGGGCTTGAACCCTGTGCTAATGCACCACAACTAATTAAAAGTAACAGCGTGAATAAAAGGCCCGTTTTTTTCATAAACACATTAAATTTGATACTTAACTACTGCTTGTTGTTATAAATAATTAATACCAACAGACGCAATGTTAAACAAAGCAAGGGTAAAAATTGGTTGACCTAAATCTATAACTAAATTTTTAATTATCAAATTTAAAACTTTAGTTATAGCTATTGATTATTAAAGATGAAACAACCATTAAGGGATGAAAAAAACTGCAGGATTTAAATAGAAGCTTTAAACCACTGTGCTGTTTTCTTAAGTTCGTCGTCAGAAATAAGTTCGGGTGATTCAAACTGGCGAATGATCAGATGTTCAGGAAAACGGATACTACCACCTGAGGTTTTTACGATCACCTCGTCGGTATAAACAGCGTGGTCTTTATAACTACCTATTGCCGAATCATATTTTTCTAATCGAATCAACAGCTCAACAATGGCATAGGTAGGCAAATTACTCTTAAGCATAGCGTCAAAATTACATTAACTATTCAATAAGTTTAAATTAACTTTCTGTAAATAGTCAACGTTATATTAACACTAAATTGATAAATGCTATCTGTTTATTTTTAGCTTACTATCGGCTATTATTTCCGCTTTCCGCGTTATCAGGTGCGTTATTATTGTTATTATCGTCCTTTTTATCTTTCTTAAAATCAAGCTTTCCGAATTTATAACTAAGCGTGATACCGAAGGAACGGAATGGCACCTCGCGCAAGTTGGTCTGAGAAAAATTAGGGCCGGATGTAGTTGAAGTTTGATTAATATACTTGCTGAAAGGATCGGCGGCTGTAAAACCCAGGCTAAGTTTCTTTTTGAGAAACTGTTTCCGAACGGCCAGGTTATAGATAGCAAAAACAGGCCTGGTGCCTTGAATTGTCCGCTGTGATGAATTATAGTTTCCAAATAGCTCGGCAGTTAGGTCCTGGCCAAATTCATAGGATGCGTTCAGGTTTAGCCTATAAATAAATCCACTAACATTAGGATTGCCCGGGTTGGTAGTGATCCTGTCTGAAAACATGAGATTTGAACGCAGGGTGAATTTTTTAGTAACTGGCACAGAAGCAAACAGACTGACACCTTCGGTAGTTTCAGTGCCAATATTGTATCGGCGGCTTAAAGATACGTTAGAATATGTAGTGCCGTTAACGCTTAGCGTGTCATAAAACGTAGTATATGACTGCAGATCGTTGGTGTTATACCGGTAATATAAGCCGGCATAAATATTGGCGCCCTGCGCGAAATTTTTGCTGTATCCAAACTCGTAATTATGGCCTATTTCAGGTTTCAAATTTGGGTTTCCTGTATTGATATTATGTGGGTCGCTTATGTTATAAAATGGGTTTAATGAACCATAATCAGGGCGTTCAATGCGATAGGTGTAACTAAGTTTGATGGATTGCGATTCATCCAGTTTGTGTAACAATACAATTGATGGCGCAAGCACATTATAATCGGGAATATTAGTGCCGGGAAAATCGGCCGAAGTAAGGGTATATTCGTCTCGCAGTCCTGCATTGCCTTCTATAAAATCTTTAAATAAAGAAAACGTTCCGGATACATAAGCCGCATAAACTTTACGATGATATTTAAACCCATAGGTTTGATTAATATTTGGCACGTAGTTACCTCCAGCCAGGGTATCAGTTACCACAGTGTTGTTAATGTTGTCGATAGAGGCTTTGACACCGGTTTCTATCTTATATTTCTTGCCAATTGGCTGCGTATAATCTACAGATATTTCTATTTCACGATCCTGACCCGGGTTATTGCCTTTGATCCCTGAAGGTGGATAGCCACCGCTCAGGTAACTCTGTTGTTGAGAGAAACTCGCATGATCATCACCATAGCTCGAAGTGAATAAAACATTTAACTCCTGTCCTTCCTGCTGAAAAGATTTTTTATAGGATACATTATAATCGAAATATTTGCCGCTAAACCGGCTGTCGGAATTGCGCAGACTTAGCACATCAGAAATCAGGCTGTTATTTGCTACATCAAACGCTGTCTGACTTTGATTTGTAGGGCCAAAATTATGGTTTCCAAAAAAATCATACCCTCCTCCTATCGTTAGCTGATCTTTTGGAGTAATATCCCAGCTAAAGTTTATACCCGATTGGAACCCACCACGGGCAAAACTATTCTGCCCCAATTGCGATAGACTATTGGATGTATCCCGTGCTGCATTATAAGACAAACGATTGGTTTTATTGATGGTTGTGCTATTGATCTGGCCACCTCCATTAAAAAACACATTAACACCGAAGTTTCCTTTATGAACGTTCAGGTTCAATGAAGCATTTTCCCTTCGCGTGCCGGCCGAAAGGTTCACACTTCCATTAACTCCTTCAATTTTGCTTTCTTTTAAAACAATATTAATGATCCCGCCGGTTCCGTTGGCGTCATATTTTGCGCCCGGGCTGGTTATCACTTCAATACTTTTTATCTGACTGGCCGGAATTGCTTGCAGAGCATCTGCTAGACTGGCGCCAAAAATGCTGGAAGGCTTTCCGTTGATCAGAAATTTGATGTTTGCGTTACCCTGCAATTGAACATTGCCATCAATATCAACCGTAACCTGCGGTACTTTGGTTAAAACATCTGCAGCTGAACCACCCTGAGAGGTAAGATCATTGGCAACATTATAAACTTGTTTATCTATCTTATTTTCAACTATAGGCGCTTTACTGACGATCTCAACGGTCTTTAATTGCGTTGTTGACGGAACGAGTAGTATGGTACCCAACGAAACTTCAGCGGCAGCTTTTGTCACAGCGATATTTTTCAGCGACTTCTTCCGATAGCCGATAAAGTCAATTACTATCCTGTAATTTCCTTCGGGTACATTTGTTAATGAAAAAGTACCATCGTCGCCTGAGATCACACCGTTGAACGGGCTGGGGCTATTGTTTCTAAAAATACTGACCGTTGCATAGGAAACTGGCAAATTGGTTATTGAATCAATAATTTCCCCTGTTACTTTTCCCTTGGTTTCGTCAAAAGCCTTGTCCGGCCCCGCAACAGCATTCATTGCAAAACCTATCAACAATAAAACTGTAAAAATCCCTGCTTTCAATCTCTTATTCGCTTTCATATTTGCCGCGAAAATGCACAGAAAATCTGTACAAAACCTGTAAATGCAACGATAGTCGTGTTATTGTTACACAGTGACAAACGGATGACTAACTGCCAAAATAATGCTTTGGAACTATCAGGACTAAAGTTCCGGCAAGTATCAATAAGGCACCAATAGCAGTTTGCCAGGTAAGTGACTCCTTCAAAAATATCGCCGCTAATATGATCGCAAGGGCAACACTTAATTTATCAACCGGCGCTACCTGCGATACCTGTCCTAACTGCAGGGCTTTAAAATAGAAAATCCACGAAAGCCCGGTTGCGCAACCGGATAGCACCAAAAATATCCAATTAAAACGGGTAAGAGCACTTATGTTTTCGAAGCTCCCTTTAACCAGGGTAATAGCCCAGGCGATCACCAATATTACTGCAGTACGTATCGCAGTTGCGAGATCACTGTCGACCCCTGCAATGCCGATTTTTGCAAAAATGGCTGTTAGCGCCGCAAAAAGCGCCGAAAGTAATGCGTATATCCACCACATAGGTATTGATATTTAAACTAGTTGATAATTGAAATTAATAAATTTAAGGTCTGATACCTACGTACCTTAACAATTACAAAATTTGTCCAAAATCACTTTGTACTTTTATCGAAATAATAATTCAATGAAGTTACTAATTGTTGAGGACGAACAAGGCTTACGAGAAAGTATTGAAGAATATTTTGCCGAAGCCGGGAATGTTTGTGAAACTGCTTCAACTTATGCCGAAGCATTGAGTAAAGTGAGTATGTACCGTTACGATTGCATATTACTTGATATTACAATTCCGGGAGGTAATGGTATCGATTTGTTAAAAAACATCAAACAACAGGAATACAATGATGGCATATTAATTATTTCGGCAAAAAACTCACTGGATGATCGCTTAGAGGGACTTGACCTTGGCGCTGATGACTACCTGGTGAAACCTTTCCATCTCTCAGAACTCAGGGCCAGGGTATCGGCTATCATCAGGCGCAAATCATTCAATGGCAGTAATATTCTTTTATTCCACGAAATAGCGATCGACCTGATGGCTAAATCGATCAAAGTAAAAGACCAACCTGTTAAACTGACTCGTAAAGAATATGCTCTGCTACTCTATTTTGTTGCAAACAAAGGCAAGGTCGTTTCTAAAAATGCGATTGCCGAACATTTGTGGGGCGATGGCATTGATATGGCCAACAATTTCGATTTTATTTATTCTCATATCAAAAACCTAAGAAAAAAACTATTGGAAGCGGGTAGCAACGACTATATCCATGCAGCTTACGGTATGGGATACAAATTTACCGATCAATGAAACTTTTATCCAAATATAACCGGGTAACGTTGTTATCAACCATCGTTATCATGCTTTTTACCGGAATTATCTACTACGTCGCTATCAAACTGATATTGATTGAAGATATAGATAAGGACCTTGCCGTTGAAGAAAATGAAATATTTGAATATGTAAAGGTTAACCATGCTCTACCTCAGGTATTTGAATCAGAATATCAGCAGATCATTTTTCAGGAGGCCAAACCGGGCTCGGTAAAACGTGAATTCGTAGATACATTATACCGTAATATTCCTTATAGTCATCATGGCCGCCACCACCGTCATGAAGAGTTTGAATCAGGGCGGGGTTTAATAAGCGTTGTAACTGCCGGCAACAAGACTTACCGCGTTTTGATCGTAAAATCAACAGTAGAAACCGAAGACCTATTAAAAATTATTTTTGGCATTACAGCTGGCGTCATTCTGTTATTGCTTTTGGTTTTACTTATCAGTAACCGCTTATTATTAAATCGCCTTTGGCAACCTTTTCATAATTTATTGAAAGAATTACGCTCTTTTAAACTATCAGATGCAGGCGCAATAGCACTTTCTGAAACAAATATTGATGAGTTTAAAGAGCTCAATCAGGCAGTTGTGGCTATGGCGTCGCGAGTGAAAAGCGACTACACTGATCTTAAAACCTTTACAGAAAATGCATCTCATGAATTACTAACGCCCATAGCAGTTATTAATTCGAAATTAGACACCCTGCTGCAAACCGAAAACTTCTCGCCACAGCAAAGTAAACTTTTGAACGACTTGTACAGCGCTGTATCCCGACTTACCCGTTTAAATCAATCGCTGATCTTATTGGTGAAGATAGAGAACCGTTTGGTAGAGGGCCATCAACCCGTAAACCTTAAGGCTGAAATAGAAGATATTGCCATGCAATTCGAAGAAATTTTTAATGATAAACAAATTGCGTTAAAAACTGATCTGAGTGACAAACACCTGGAAACGAATTTATACCTGGTTGAAATACTTTTAAATAATTTATTCAGCAACGCTATCCGGCATAACTACCAGGGCGGCATTGTAAACATAATACTTCGAGAAAACGAACTGGTAATTGAAAACAGCGGTGATGCCGATGCTTTACAGCCCGAAAAGGTCTTTAAACGTTTCAATAAATCTACAAATTCTGAAGGCAGTGGCCTCGGGCTAACCATCTCGAAACAGATATGTGAAAACCTTGGATTCGACCTTTCCTATTTTTTTAATAATGGTTTACATACTTTTAAGGTGAGTTTTTGACCGCACATTCCAAGATTTTTACAGAATTTAATATTTATTTTAGCACAAAACCCTTTAATCCGGTACTTGATGAAATGGCTTCCTGGTTTTATCTTCTTTGCATTCATCTCATTTTTTGCTGATGCGCAATCGGCCAACACGCTGGATCATTACCTGGAACTGGCAATAAATAATAGCCCCCTATTAAAGGACCTGCGCAATCAGGTTGCTTCCAATCAACTGGACAGTTTAAGACTTAAAGCAGGTTTTAAACCACAGGTGACGTTAACCAGCGCAGGACTTTATGCACCAACGATAAGTGGCTTTGGCTATTCGGAACCTATAACCAACGAACATACACTAAACGGACTGGTTGGCGTAAACCAGTCCATTTTGAGCAAAAACAACATTAATACCCAATTGGAGAGCATTACCCTGCAATCTTCCTCTACTATAAATCAGGCAAAGATCTCTGAACAAGATTTGAAAAAAGCTATTACTGCACAATATGTCACAACCTATGGCGACCTGCAACAGGTAAATTTTAGCCGGGAGATCGTTGCTTTATTGAGTGCGGAAGAAAGTGTTTTAAAAAAACTCACCCAAAGCAATGTTTACCACCAAAGCGATTATCTTACTTTTCTGGTAACATTAAAACAGCAACAATTGCAGCTTTCACAAACGAGGTTAATATTTAAAAACGATTTTGCTACCTTAAACTACCTAGCAGGAGTTGCAGATACAGGGCAGTCAGACCTCAATTATCCAAATCTTGAACGCGCCGTTCTCGAAAATAACAACGTAAGCAACAGCATATTTTTCCGGCAATACCGCCTCGATAGCTTAAAAATTGTAAATAGTCGTCAACAGTTAGATTATACCTATAAACCTAAGGCAAATATTTTTGCCGACGGAGGTTTTAATAGTGCCTTTATGGGGCAGCCCTGGAAAAATTTTGGTGCCAGTTTTGGTTTTGGCTTATCTGTACCTATTTATGATGGCGGACAAAAGAAGTTACAATACAAAAAGTTCTCGTTGCAGGAAGAAACCCGGGAAAATTATAAGACCTTCTTCGATTTGCAGTATAAACAACAGATCGCGCAACTGAACCAGCAGATCAGCGAGAACGAAAAGCTTCTTCCGCAAATTGATGATCAGATCAAATATTCAGAAACCCTGATTAAAGTAGATACTAAATTGTTAGAGACAGGTGACGTAAAGATCGCCGACCTGATCCTTGCTATAAATAATTACCTAACGGTAAGAAACTTAAAAACACAAACTATTATCAGTAAACTCCAACTGATCAATCAATTGAATTACTGGAACAAGTAAAATGAAACACATGATCGCCAAATATTCAGGCCGCCGGCTTTTAATTTTAGCCTGTTCAATTATCGCTCTGGGCTCCTGCTCCAGTAATAAAAAAGCCGACGATGACGACTCGGCCAAAGTAGATGCTCAAACGCCTGTAACGGTAACTACGGTTGACCAAAATACCCTTACCGATTATATTGATCTGAATGCTACGTCGGTGTTTCTTCAAAAAAACTATGTAAAGGCTAATGCTAACGGCTACATAACCAAAGTAAGTGCTCAACAGGGCCAGGAAGTAAAAGACGGACAGCTACTATTTGAAATAAAGACAAAAGAGGCTCAGGCAATTGGCAATAGTATTTCAGTTTTAGATACCACATTAAAATTTTCCGGGATCAACAAGATCCGTTCTGCTAAAAACGGATATATATCGCAAATGAATCACCAGCTTGGCGATTACGTTCAGGATGGAGAAGCTTTGGCAACGATTAGCGACCGGTCGAGCTTTGTCTTTCTTTTACAGCTACCTTATGAATTGCGCCGGTATATCAATTTAAACGAAAGCATCAAACTGACTTTGCCCGGCGGGCAAAATTTAGATGGAAAGGTTTCCTCTTTCATGCCTACAGTTGACACGGTAGCTCAAACGCAGGCAGTGGTTTTAAGGGTGAGCAGCGGTCAGCAAATACCCGAGAATCTGATTGCCAAGGCACGTATAGTTAAATCTGCAAAAAACAACACCCAATCCTTACCCAAGGACGCTGTCCTGTCAAATGAAACGCAAACAGAATTTTGGGTGATGAAGCTCATCAATCCAACTACCGCCGTAAAAATACCTATTACCAGGGGTATTGAATCCGGTGATCGAATCGAAGTAATATCTCCAAAATTTCGGGCACAGGATAAGATCATTGTCACTGGAAATTACGGCCTTCCGGATACAGCAAAAATTAAAATCGTTCAATAATGACTCCGGTAAAGGACTTTTTCATATCGCACAAAAAACCGCTTAGCCTTGTGCTTGCGCTCATTGTTATGAGCGGATTGTTTGTGTACTCTAAAATGCAAACCTCGCTTTTTCCGGAGATCACCTTTCCCAAGATCAAAATTATAGCCGAAGAAGGTCTGCAGCCTGTAAACAAAATGATGGTAACAGTGACCAAACCACTGGAAAACGCCATCAAGCAGGTGCCCGATCTTCAAACCGTAAGGAGCACAACCGGTAGAGGAAGCTGCGAAATCTCTGCATTTCTGAACTGGGGAACCGATGTCGACCTGGCACAGCAGCGCATTCAAAGCAGTATAGACCAGATCAAAAATGAGCTTCCGGCTGATGTAAACATCACGGTCGCAAAAATGAACCCCTCTATCCTGCCGGTAAGTGGTTATACACTGGAAAGTCATTCGCGCAGTCCGATAGAATTGCGCCAATTGGCCACTTATACCATCAAACCATATCTTTCGCAGGTGGATGGCGTATCCGAGATCAGGATCATTGGCGGCAAGGCCAAAGAATATTGGCTAACGCTTAATAAACAAAAAATGAGTTCGCTTGGCTTAACGCCTGATATCATCAGCACAGCGTTAAGCAATACCAACTTTGTAAAATCTGAAGGGTACTTGTCCGACTACAAACTATTCTACCTTACGGTAACCGATGCTACGATCAATGCAAAGGATCAGTTAGCAAATCTGGTTATCAGTAATAACAGGAAAAGGGTAATACGGCTAAAAGATTTTGCCGAAATCAATATTGATGAAGGTACTGAATATGTAAAGATCAACGCCAATGGGCATCCGGGTGTGTTGATCGCAGTGATCAAACAACCCAATGCTAATCTGGTATCATTATCGTCAGATATGTCGGCAAAAGTTGCCAGCCTGCAAAAACTTCTTCCGAAAGATGTTACCATCAAACCCTATTATATTCAGGCCGATTTTGTTAACGATTCAATAAAAAGCGTTAGCGACAGTCTTTGGATCGGGTTGTTGCTGGCTATCATCGTAGCTGTAATATTCCTAAGGTCGCTAAAGGCAAGCGCTACAATTTTACTCACAATACCAGTAACATTAGGTTTAACGCTGCTGGTTTTATATAGCCTGGGCTATACGTTCAATATCATGACGCTAGGTGCAATTGCTGCTGCAATAGGACTGATCATTGATGATGCAATTGTTGTAGTTGAACAAATTCATCGTACCCATGAGGAACATCCGGATGAGCCGACACCTGTTTTACTCCAAAAGGCAGTCGACTATCTTTTTCCGGCCATGATCGGCTCTTCGATCAGTACTATTGTGATCTTTATCCCTTTCTTTTTAATGAGCGGAGTAGCTGGGGCTTATTTCAATATCCTAACCAATACCATGATCATTACGCTGGTTTGCTCCTTCCTGGTTACCTGGATCGGTTTGCCCGTGATCTATTCTATACTCAGCCGCAAACGAAAGAAAATAACAAACACCCAAAAAAAGGAAGAAATACATCTGGTAAAAAAGCAACAGTGGGTAAAATGGTTTATCCTTCGTCCTTGGCTTAGCATTATTATTGCAGGAGTTTGTATTGCGGCCCTGGTAATACTACCCGGCCTATTGGAAACCGGTTTTCTTCCGGATATGGATGAAGGAAGTATTGTGCTTGATTACCATTCGCCTGCCGGTACCTCGCTGGAAGAAACTGACAGGATGCTTCGTGAGGTAGAAAAGATCATTGTTAAAGTTCCCGAAGTACAGGCCTATTCGCGAAGGACCGGTACGGAAATGGGCTTTTTTATTACCGAACCAAACCGCGGTGATTACCTGATACAACTGAAAAAGAAACGGGATAAAACCACAGATGATGTGATCAGCGATCTAAGGCAAAAGATCGCAGCAAACCAACCTGCTTTGAAGATCGAGTTCGGTCAGGTAATTACTGATATGCTGGGAGATCTCACAACATCAGTAGAACCTATTCAGATCAAAGTTTTTGGCGATAACCCTGATAAGTTGCATGAGCTTTCAAAGCAAATTGCAAAAGCAACTACAATGGCCAAAGGAACTGCCGATGTTTTGGACGGTATCGTTATCGCTGGTCCATCCGTAAGTATCGACCCCATTTATAGCAAATTGGCACAATATAATATCAGCCCCGCCAGTTTGCAGTTTCAATTGCAAACCTCACTTGAGGGAAATATAATCGGGAATATTTTGGAACGTGAGCAGCTTTCGCCCATAAGGATGGTTTATCCCGGCAATCGCGCACTCAGGGTAGAAGACATCAAAAACGAAACAGTATTTACACCGGGAGGTAAGCTCATACCTATTGGCGAACTTGCTACTGTAAAACTTTATGGAGGCGAAGCGGAGATCAATCGCGAAAACCTTCAGGCGATGGGCATCATTACAGCCCGTTTAGACAGCGCGGATATTGGCAGTGTTATGCCAGCTATTCAAAAAAGCATTGCCCATAGCGTTAACCTGCCCGAAGGGTACCACATTGAATACGGCGGCGATTATGCACAACAGCAGCGATCATTCAAAGAATTGCTGACAATTTTGATTGTTGCCAGTCTTTTGGTTTTTGGCGTGATACTGTTCCTTTTCAAACAGTTTCGTATCGCGCTGCTTATTCTGATCGTTGCTGTGCTGGGTACATCCGGAAGCATTCTTGCACTTTACATTACCAAGACTCCTTTAAATGTTGGCAGTTATACTGGTTTGATCATGATTGTTGGTATTATAGGCGAAAATGCCATTTTTACCTTCCTGCAATTCAAACAAAGGGCGCAGGAGATCATGGAAAATCATCCTGGAATTGTGCATCAGGATATCAATGAGGCTATCGTTTATGCTATTTCAACACGCCTTCGCCCTAAATTAATGACCGCCGTTGGCGCAATTGTTGCATTATTGCCGCTGGCCCTGGGTATTGGTGCGGGTGCACAATTACATCAGCCATTGGCCATTGCGGTTATCGGTGGCTTTCTGGTGGCATTGCCATTATTGCTGATCGTACTCCCAAGCATGCTTCGTATTTTTTACCGCTCGGGCGAATTTCACAAACCGCATCATAACTATTTGTAAACAAAAAGTGACCTAAGGCAGTTTTTTTCGGTTATTTACAATTATATTTATCCGCTGGAACATCAGTTACTGACCTCCTTGATTTCCAATAAACCAAACAACGTAAAACGGTTTTCAACCCCTATTGAAAACCGTATGGCTATTGATAAAAACATCAGAAAATAAAGTAATATAAGCATGGCATTGAGAACTGATTTTGTCTATTCTACCGAATCTGAACCACACCGAATTCGTACTAAAAAAATCTTAAAACAATTTCCCGAGGTTAGAAATTTAATTGGTAAAAACCCATTGACCATGGTCGCAATTATCGGCCTGGTAGGTTCTATGCTGGGTGTATCCTGGCTGGTTCGCGATCAATCATGGTGGATAGTTTTTGCTGCGGCTTATTTTTATGGAGCGTTTGCCAACCATTCACTTTTTGTGATGATCCATGAATGTGCCCACCAATTGTTATTCAAAAATGCACTGGCTAATCGCTGGGCGGCAATTTTTGCCAACCTGCCGCATATTATGCCAGGCGCGATCTCTTTTGAAAAATACCATATCAAGCACCACTCTTTTCAGGGTATACATGAATTAGATGCCGACTTGCCAAACCGCTGGGAAGCTAAACTAATCCATAATTATTTCATTGGTAAAGTACTTTGGCTATTATTCTTCCCTATTTTTCAGGGAACAAGGGTATCCCGTTTAAAAGAGATCAAATTTTTTGACACCTGGCTTTTGATCAATATTGTAGTACAAATAGCCTTTACAGCGGCCGTTTGGTACTTTATCGGTTTCCATGCGGTAGCATTTATGTTTATCAGTTTTTGGTTCTCAATAGGCCTGCATCCTCTCGGCGCACGCTGGGTACAGGAACATTACCTTACCTTTAAAACCGAACAGGAAACTTATAGCTATTATGGTGTTTTAAATACCGTAGCATTTAATGTTGGTTACCACAACGAGCATCACGACTTTCCATCGATACCATGGAATAAGTTACCGGAACTGAAACGTACTGCGCCTGAGTATTACGATACTTTACAATCCCATAAATCATGGACAGTATTGTTTTTCCGTTTTCTTTTTGAACGCGAAATATCACTCTTCAACAGAATTGTAAGAAAAGAACGCGGTAAAGTTGCACTTACAGATGTTTCAAAACCGGATCTGGAAGCTGAATTAATAAACTAATTTTTTTAGTCGTAAACATTTGCTTTTTTGACGCTACTCTTTATATTTGCTAATATATTTAGCATTTATGAAAAGTGTAACAGCAGCCGAGCAATTAACTATTTTTAGCCGCTACCTTGGCCAACAGGTAGTGATCAGGAGTTTACTGAATAATGAAGAAAGTATCGGAACAATTCAGGGTATCAGACAAGGTGCTATTCTGGTCACTTCAGATGATGTTCATCGCTGGATACCTTTAACGGATAGATTCAGAGTTTGCGAAATAAAACTCTTGCTAAAACCCTTAAGAAAGCTTACCGCTACTATTATTGAAACTGCCAACAGCTTACCCGTACAAGCTTTTATTACACCATATTACCAGCAATTAGGATTTGACATGCCAGTGTTTGTAGCACCCGGTCATCCCTGCAATTGTAAATATCTGCACGAAATCGGATTAGCTGATTACCGCAGTGCTGATGAGATTTTGGGAAGCGGTCAACTTTCATTGGCTTCAGTTTCAAACTAATATCGCCATTTTGCCGTTATAATCCTTTTAACAGCATAAGTTGACCAAAACCTATTGAATTTTGGTTTTCTTTGCAAAAAATTCAGGTAAGGCAAAATGAGTCGTTCAAAAAAAATAAAGATCATCGTTCCGATTGCGATCATCCTTTTTTTTGCGGCTTTTGCTGAACACAGGCACGATGCCCAGCAAGTTAATATTTCTGGCCACCTCCGAAATAAAGAACTGGATGAAATTTCGGGCATTGCGGTTTCTGGTATCCGAAAAGATATTTATTACATCCACAACGATAGTGGAGATACCAGCCGTTTTTTTGCGATAAGCCCCGATGGTACATTAAAAAATACCATTTACTTTAAAGGCGATCCAAATGAACCTCAGGGTGTAGCCGATTGTGAAGATATAGCCGTTGGTATCGGGCCTGACAAGAATAAGAGTTATATCTATCTGGGTGATATAGGCGACAATAAGGGTGTCAGGAAATACCTGACTGTTTACCGTATTGAAGAAAAAGAGAACTGGGCCAAAGATAGCCTTGTAAAAAATGCAGTTGCTGTTGCAGTTCATTTTAGATATCCCGACGGGGCAAAAGATGCCGAGACCCTGATGATAGACCCGATAGAAAAACTGCTGTATATTGTTTCAAAACGGGCCGATTCAGTTACGGTTTACACCTCACCACTAAACTTTAAACCAAACGATACGGTAACGCTCAACAAAAAGTGCAAATTGTATTTCAATGGTTTCAGGCCCTTTAAATGGATAACCGCCGGAGATATCTCCCGCGACGGGCAGCAAATACTTCTAAAAAGCTACGAAAAGGTTTATTACTGGAAACGCAGCAACAATGAACCGGTGTGGCAAACTTTGCTAAAGAAACCAACTGAATTGCCCTACAAACCCGAAAAACAGGGCGAAGCAATAGGCTTTACGCTTGATGGTAACGGTTATTATACGACCAGCGAGGGTGTGTTTGCGCCGATATATTATTACGCAAGTCCGAAATGAAATTTGAAAATCACCTCCTGGGTTAGGATCTTATCAATTGGGTGTTACCCAAACCGTTCAACCTTATAAGCTTCTACATCAACCGACGTAGCTTCTCCACCCAATAATTCTGCTATGATTTTTCCTGTTGCCGGACCCAGACTCAGGCCAATCATCGCATGGCCGGTAGCTACAGCGAGGTTATTGTATTTGGCCGATAAACCAATATAAGGCATCCCATCTGGTGAAACAGGCCGGAAACCAAACCAAATATCTTTTTCCGCTGGCAAAGCAGGTTTAAAATCGGGGAAATATTTAGGTACCGATTCGACAATTCCACGCACCCGGTTCATATTGATCTGTTGATTGATCTTCCCAACTTCCATGGTACCACCGTAGCGGATGCTGCCACTCATTGGCGTAACTGCTACCCGGGCTTCGCATAAGATAGCCGGTATGCTCATCTTTTTCGTTTCATCCTGCGGTACCATAAATGAATAACCCTTACCCGGCATTAATGGCACTTTAATACCGGTAAGTTTGGCAACTGCCGGCGACCAGGAACCGGTTGCGATCACGTAAGCATCACCTTTAAATTCTTTATCGGCACTTCTCAATCCGGTGATCTTACCATCTTGATGATCAATTTGTTCTATCCTGGTGTTTCGGTTGATCGTTACGCCATCTTTTTCGAGGTATTGCACCAATGCAAGCATCAATTTATTTGGATACAAATGGGCATCAGAGTGGTAATGCACTGCACCAGCGATATCCAGATCGATTTCGGGCTGCAATGCTTTGCACTGTTCGGGGCTCAGGTATTGCGCATCCAGGCCAAGTTCGCCTGCTTCTGCCGCCAGGTGTTGTTCCTCTTCCACCATTCTGGCAGTTTTAAAGAGCATTAAAATCCCTTTATCCTCGATCCCAAACTCTAATTTGGTATCAGCAGCAAATTCCAGGTAAAGCTGCTTGCTTAAAACAGAAATATCTGTTAATGGCCTTACTGAACGTTCAACATGCTTTTTGGTAGCACTTTTGATAAACTTAAGTCCCCAACTGATAAGTTCGGGATTAAGTGACGGCCTTACATAAAACGGACTCTTACTATCAAACATCCATCTTATTCCCTGCTCCACCATACCCGGCGCTGCCAGCGGCACAAAATGGCTTGGGGTGATCATACCCGCATTGCCGAATGAACAATTATCGGAAAGATCGCCTTGCTCAACAATTTCAACTTCCCAACCTGATTTACGCAGGTAATAGGCCGAAAACAGACCTATAACACCGCCACCTATGATTATCGCTTTACTCATAATTATATCACCTGGAACCCGTAAGCATACGGATCTTCATCATCAATTTTTATTGTATTATAGCCATA
>Ga0164296_1000197_pt1 | contig 77901 bp, 28 predicted proteins | sample GEODES057metaG_FD_113533 | JGI IMG/M metagenome (GOLD analysis project Ga0164296, IMG submission 113533) | Dystrophic lake water microbial communities from Trout Bog Lake, Wisconsin, USA - GEODES057 metaG | ecosystem: Environmental > Aquatic > Freshwater > Lake | place: USA: Trout Bog Lake...
CTACGCTCCGTCAACCGAAAGGCAACGCAGTTCCCCCAACCAAACACAACACCCAAACCAAGCCGTTAGCCACTGCCAGACTCTCATAGAAACTGGCTCAAACTCCGGGGGCAGATCACCGGACTTCGCAATCAAAGCGGCATTGTTTGCGGAACTCATCTCCACTAAAAGTACTTTTACCTGTGAGTATGCCGGGAGTCCAAGCAAATTCCGTTCTTTCGTGAGGAATCCCACGCCGAAATGGCTGCAATATTGAAATACGGGCTATGGCGGGGATCACGGTGTTTCTTTGCGTTGCGGTGGCAGCGGTGAGGCAGTGTGGATGTCCGGCATCTGCCCCGTTCTGTTTTCAACCTGCCCCTGCTTCATGCGGTCAATCTCTTCCTTGGAAGGAACGATGGCACGGCGGATGGTGATGGGATCCTTCGTCGGCTGCTTCACATCTGTTACCGGAGCAACTGGGGCAGGAACGCTTTGCGGTGCGGTGGCGGGAGATGTCACTGCCGCAGTGGTCGGTGCTGCCTGTGCTGGCTGCTCTGCTGCAGGCTTCGTCATCGGCTTGGCTTCCCTCTCCTGAGCCGACGGAATCGGCGGCGCGGCGAGAATATTCGGCACCGCCGCCACTACGGCAGGCGCTGGTTTGGCAGGTGGCACACCAGCAGACCCGGGCTGCGGCTTGGCAGCTTCAGTTGTCACCGGCTTGCCCTCGACCACCTTCACGGCAGGTTCGGATGGGCTGTCTTTGCTGACGGCAGGGCCTTCTGCTTCTGACGCTGCGGCCACCGGCTGCACCGCGGCTGCAGGTTCAGATTTGCCGCCCATGAAAATCCAGGAGCCAATGCCGAGCAGCACCACGGCAGCAGCAGCCAGCGCACCCCAGGGGGCGCTGCGCTTCTGCTGCTGCAGCGGATTGAAATCATGCGTTTTGATGCCGCGCTTGATCGGTGAAATGGCCTCCTCCAAACCTTCGGCACCGGCATCATTCCCAGTCCAGTCGTCGTCAAAATCTGAGACCGAGCCGACGCTTTCCATCTCTTCCAACGCCACCGAGTTGCCACGCAGGCGGGTGGCCAGGTCCACCGTTGGCGCGGACAGCAAGCTCTCAAACTTGTCAATGAAATCACCGGGACTTGGGGTCTTGCCGGCGCGACGCAGCAGTTCCAGACACTCGCGCACATAGGCCGCAGCCGCATCGGGGACGGATTCAGGAAACTGCGGGACACCACCACTCTGCCGCTCGCCCGTCAGCAGATAACCTGCCAGCGCCACATAGGAGCGGTGCCGGAAATCACGATTCTACAGATGCTCCTCCTGCAACTGCCCTTCGTTGAGGTCCATGTCAACGAGCAACGGTTCATACAGGCTGCGCATCGTCATGTGCGGACGCAGCTTCACCACAAACGCAGGCCAGGCATCCAGGCGCTTCTGCATCAGCCGTTCCAGTTCGCGTACCAGCAACGGACCATTTTTTCCCACACGCAACAGGATGTTCGAAGGATGCAGATCCACCCGCTGCACACCGCACTCCACCGCCTGATCAAGGCCAGCCCGTATCTGGCGCATGAGCACCACCACTTCGGCGGAATTCAGCGTGATGCGCTCCGCCATCAGACGGCTCAGGGCAAAGCCAGGTTCCCGCTCCTCGGTCAGGAAGGTCCAATCGGGACTTTCCCACAGGCTCAGTGAGCGCAAGATGTTCGGATGCCGTTCGGGATTGAACCGCCACATCTGCAGCGGCACCGCCTCGTAGCGGGATTTGTCCACAATCCGTGAAGGCGGCAGCAGGTGCACCGTGACAGACTGCCCCAGCTTCGTGTTAAGCGCGGGAATCGAGAACGGATAACGCCGCGCGTGCTCGGCGTCCTCCACACGGAAACGCGTGCCCAGAATCGTTTCGACAGGCACATTTTCCAGCAGCAGCTCCTGCAGCTGTGACTGCGGCAGCAGTGAGGCGTTTACCACGAGGTGCTTGCGGAAATTGCGCGCCTTGATGTTGCTCGACAGCGCGCTGAACGCCTCGCGCACATCATCGCGTAATTTCTCGATCGATGCCGGCGCATTCTCCGGATCGGAAAGAGCAGCCCGGACAGCAGTGCGCAGTCCCATCGGCAATTGGGTCAAGGCCGGAAATCGATCCGGATTTTCACCGGCATAAGACTGCCCTGTCAGCAGCAGAAAAATCAGACGGCAGGCCTCTACCACGAGCCGAGCGCCACTCTGTCCCTCGGTGCCCGCATCCATTTGCGACAGGCCATAGTCGAACACACGCAGTTGCAGGAATGTGTCCTCCAGCGTCGTGACCAGCACGCGGTCCAGATGCATGCGTGACACCAGACGTTGATAACCCTGCAGTTGCAGCAGGTCATCGAGCAGTTGATAAACCAGCGCCAACGCTGTGGCTGGCGCCACCGCACCACGCCTCTTTGTATAGTCTTCAACGAACTCACCGTCGTTGAGGTTGCTGGTGTAATAGACCAGCCCCTGATCTTCACCCACTTCCAAAATGCGCATGAACGCATGCCCGCGAATTTCCGAAGCCTGACGAGCACGGTCAAATGCCGACTTCTTCATCGCCACATCCAACGTGTTCCCACCGCGCAGCACATGCAGTTCCACCAGTCGGTGTATCCGGTTGTCGAAGGCTAAAAAAACCACCTCGTCTTTGGAACGCACAAGTTCCACCGGTGCGCCACCGGTTCGGTGCGCCACGGACAGGCTGCCAAATTGCTGGAACTCTTCTATCATAACAAATTTAATGAACCACACATTCGGCACAGGTCCGAGTGAAGATTTCGGTTAAGGGCTACACATTCATTTTCTAAATTCTAAGGGTTGTGGCTCAAAAATGCAAAGATTTTCTGAAAAATATGGTAATTTTATAACTCCATACGGTCGTCATTAAGAGAATAAACCGTAAATAGTCACTATTCGGCTTATTTTCAATACCTTGTGTAAAATACCACGCCAATTCAAAAAATGGCATCTTACCACTTTTGAAACTCATTTCTGCACCACCAAGACTTCCCTTATTTCTTTTTAAAAGTATTTGGAAGATATTGATAGACCTTGTTGTCAGTCTCGATCTTGCCGAGGCGATCCCTCTCCTCATCACTCCAATCGTACGATGGATCCATCAGTGCCTCGCGTGCTGCTTGTTTGATTTCCATTGCATTCACAGAGCCGGGATAAATCAGCAGCTCCCATAGAGAGATGGCATCTGCCTTCACCCGCTTCAGCAGTTGGGTGCAGACCTGCCTGCGGGCTTCCTCATTCTCGGGCGGGTCAAGGTGCAGCCAGACCAGCATCTGGAGGTACTGCGGGCTCTCAAACGGCAGTTCTGGACTCTGCCCGGAGATCATCCTCTCGTTCTCACTCCAGCTCCCGGTCTTCGCCAGCGCTTGCAGCGGTGCATACTGCGCCAGTTCGGCGGCCTTTTTCTTCAGGTTGTCCTGCCTCCAAGCCTCCATCTCAGCGGGAGTCGAAAGCGCATCCTGGGGTTTTAACGTGTCCAGAATGCGCACGACAAACTCCCGTGGCACCACCAGCACGGTGAGCAACATCATCAGGCAGCCACAGAACCATGGCAGCATAAACCGTGCGAGCGGACTCGCATGCGGATGAGGAGTCATTTCTCTGGGCACCCTCCCCACAGCCGAAACCGGCTCGGGCTGGGCTTTCGGGGACGCCCCGTTTTCCAGTTTCGCCAGATCCAGCTTTTGGGTCACCTGCACGACCTTTTCCTGCTGCTGCAAATACTTCATCGCCAGCTCCCACCAGCACTCGGGAAGTACCGCCTTGAACAGCTCCGCCCCTTCCATGTCCTTTGTCAGACACTCCGACAAATGATCCAGCGCCTCACGCTCGGCCTTGCTACGCCAAGTCCATGCCGTCTTGGGTTTGCGCAGCCGCACATCCCAGAAATCACGTTCCTCCTGGGCGGCACTGCACACCACACGCCCGGCAGCCAGCCAGCGTTTCGCATCGGCCAGCGCCTCCTGGTGCTCCTCCCCCGCCAGCGGCAGCGCCGCATTGTACAACTGCTCAGCGCGTGAAAACCGCGTCACCGCCAGCGTGGCGGCCAGGGCTAGCATGACATCCACCGCACAGGTATTTTTGGAGGCGTGGGATGCCACAATGGCATCCGCCAGCCGGGAAAGACGGTGTGTCTCGCCGCGTGCCGCCCAGCGCGACGCCACCATGCACGTCACGTTGACCTGACCGCTGCCCATTTCAATCACCAGATCAGGGATGCGCGCCAGCTCCGCGAGCTGGTCCTCGTCATCTTCAAACAACTCAGCAATCAGCACACTGCCGACCGCCGCCCATTCCGGCTTGGCAAACGCCTGGCAGCAGAACGCATCATAGTGCCCCGGAACGGCGACTTTGGTGACCACCGCCCGCAGCAATCCTCGGGCGCTGGCAAGCAGTTCCTGCGGCAGTTCCGTCCCGATCATACCCTCGATGCGCAGCTGCGTCTCCTGTGACAACGCCTCTGCGGCACTGCTGGCAGCCGCGTCCTGCGCATGGCTGGAGGACGTCTTCTCGACGGATGCTGTGGCGCTGTTTCCCATTTTCAACGCCATTGATAGGACGATTCACGCCAGATGCAACGCGGGCGTCACACTTGCGGCCAAATCGCTCATGCCATGATCTCCTTGGCCACATTGCCATAAACGTCGGTAAGGCGGAAGTCCCGGCCCGCATAACGGAAGGTAAGCCGTTCGTGATCAAGGCCCAGCAGCGCCAGCACCGTCGCGTGCCAGTCATGAATGTGCATCTTGTTCTGCACCGCCTCGTAGCCGTAGTCATCGGTCATGCCATAATTCATTCCACCCTTCACCCCGCCGCCGGCCATCCACATGGAGAAACCTTTGTTGTTGTGATCACGCCCGTCATCGCCCTGGCTGTGCGGCGTGCGGCCGAATTCACCGCCCCAAACCACCAGCGTATCCTTCAGCAGCCCACGCTGCCTGAGATCGGTCAGCAGACCCGCAATGGGGGTGTCGATTGCTCCAGTGTTGCGTTCTAGCGCAGCCTTCAAATTGAAATGCTGGTCCCAGTTGCCGTTCGTGATCTCGATGAAACGCACGCCAGCCTCCACAAACTTCCGCGCCATCAGACACTGCCTGCCAAACGCATCCGTTTCCTGCACGTCGATCCCATACAGCGCCTTTGTGGCCGCTGTCTCCTTGCTCAGATCCATCACCTTCGGCACCTCGGCCTGCATGCGAAACGCCAGCTCATACGCTTCAATCACGCCTTCCACTTCCGGGCTGACACCGCCGTCCTGCTGCATGCGGGACTTGTTGAGCGCCTGCACCAAATCCAACTGGGCGCGCTGCTCCTGGGTCGTGTAGCGGTCATTTTTGATGTTCGCCACCGTGGCCTGCTCCACACCACCGCCAAACCGCCGCGCGAAAGCGCCGCCGCCAGGGAAGCCGTTGCCACCGATCTTGGTGCCTTGGTAAATGGCGGGAAGAAAGGCGCTGCCATAAGTGCGCGTCGCATTGCCAGGTGGATTCACCGTGATAAAGCCAGGCAGGTTTTCGTTCAGTGTTCCCAGACCATACAAGGCCCACGATCCCAGAGACGGACGCACAAACTGCGTCGTGCCCGTATGCAACTGCGAGAACGCCTGTGGATGCGCCGGCAGATCCGTTGACATCGAATTCAGAATGCACAGCTCGTCCGCATGCTTGCCCAGATTGGGAAACAGCTCTGAGATGTAGAGTCCGCTTTTGCCCTGCCGTTTGAACTTCCACGGCGACGCCATCAGCTTCGCCGTGCCATAGCGCCCTGCCGCCGAGGGCGCAGCTTTGCCGGAATCGGCCATCAGCTTCGGCTTGTAGTCAAACGTGTCCACATGCGATGGCGCGCCCTGCATGCAGAGAAAGATCACATGCTTCGCGCGTGCTGCAAAATGCGGAGCCTTGGCTGCCAGCGGTCCGGTGGCTGCCTGCGCATCGGCGCGCAGCGCCTGCTGCTGCGCCAGGGCGGCAAAGGCCAGGTAGCCGAAGCCATTCGAGCCGGTCTTTAAAAACTCGCGCCGGGAGAAGGGGGTCGTGTTCATGACGTGTGAATTGAGATGCTTTAATTGAGGTAACGAAACTCGGCGCTCGCGATCAAGCTCTGGCAGAAAGCGGACAGTGCGGCGAACTCTGCCTGCTCCCGCGCATCCTTGCCACCGCCACTGCTCTTGGCGACCATCTGCGGGAAGCGCATCCAAAAGTTGCCGATTGCGGCTTTCTCCAGATTCGTGGGTTCACGCCCAAACGCCAGCTCGTAGGCGTAGCTCAGCCGCTCCGCGGAATTCCCCGGATGCTTGGAGATGCGCGCCGCAAACGCATCCGCTGCTCTTTGGGACTGCGGATTGTTCATCAGGTACAGGCTCTGGGAGGGCACGTTGGTTGTGTCGCGGTCACCGTTGACCAAGCTCGCATCAGGATAATCGAAGACGGAAAGCATTTCCGGTATCTGATCCCGGATAATCGGCAGGTAAATCGAACGATAGGTGGAGGGTTTGCCGGTCAGCTCGCCACGAAAGACTGCGATCAGCCCCTGCCGACCTTCACCGGCCCGGGCCACGGGAGATCCGTCCACCGGATAGAGGTTCAGCGTACCGCCCATAGCGAGCATGGCATCACGGATCGCCTCGGCCTCCAGTCGGCGCTGGTTCATCCGCCAGTGCCACTTGTTTTCGGGATCCACGGCATAGTTCGCCGCATCGTAGTGCGAACCCATTTGATAAGCGCGGCTCAGCATGATCTCACGGATCAACTTTTTCACCGACCAGCCGTTCTCCATGAACGTGACTGCCAGGTAGTCCAGCAGCTCAGGGTGGGACGGCTTCTGGCCCATCGCACCAAAGTTGTCTGGGGTCGGCACGATGCCGCCGCCCATCAGTTTCAGCCACACACGGTTGGCCATGACACGCGCCGTCAGCGGATTGTCTTTGGAAGCGATCCAACAGGCTAGGTCCAGCCTGCCGCTGCCGCTCTCTGGGCTGATGTGCAGTGGCTCGCCTTTGGCGCACAGCACTTCCACCAGGCCGCGCGGCACCACATCGCCCGGCTGCTTGATGTCGCCCCGGATGAGAATCGGGGTGTTAACCGGGGTGGCGCGCTCCAGCACGCCCATCGCCAGAGTGCGCGGCGTGCCATCCTCATAAAAGAGATCCACGTCCGCCTTCACCTCCTCCGCACGATCCCGCGCGCCGCGAACGCGCAGAAAGTTCGCCGCACCAGCCTTCGCACGGTCCTGCTGGCGCATGGCAAAGATCTCGCGCTGCGCCTCGGCGGCGGCGGTTTTCGCCTTCTCGTAGTCACCGTTGAGTTCAGCCACTTCCGCCTTCGAGATTTTGGCCAGCGCCGCAATCTGCCCGGCGGTGCGGTCCAGTTCGATCAAGCCTGCGGTGTTGTTGTTCTGCAATTGCTCATAGGTTCCAAACAGCGTCTCACTGCTCAGGAAGATGCCCGCCAGCGCGTAATAGTCACGCTGCGTCACCGGATCAAACTTGTGATCATGGCAGCGTGCGCAGGCCAGGGTCAGGCCCAGCATCGACTGTGAGACCGCATCAATCTGCTCATCGACCACGTCCATCGAGAACTGGCGGCGGTCGCGGTTGTTGTGCCCTTTGGAACCAATCGCCAGAAAGCCTGTGGCCACGATCTTGTTCGCCTGGTCGCGTTTGCTGTCAAATTTCAGCAGGTCTCCAGCAATCTGCTCTTTAAGGAACTGATCATACGGCTTGTCCTTCTTGAACGACTCGATCACGTAGTCACGATAGCGCCACGCATGCGGGTAGAGAATGTTCACCTCCTTGCCGCTGCTTTCTGCATACCGCGCCACATCCAGCCAGTGCCGCGCCCAGCGCTCGCCATAGCGTGCCGAGTCGAGATACATGTCGATCACACGCTTCACCGCTTCGGGCGATTGATCAGCGACAAACGCCTTCACTTCGTCCGGTGTGGGTGGCAGCCCGGTCAGATCAAACGCTATGCGACGGATCAACGTGGGCCTGTCCGCGTCGCGCATGGGGTGCAGCCCGTTGGCTTCGATGCCTGCCAGCACAAACCGGTCGATCTCAGTCTTAGCCCAGTCGGGGGTCTTCACGGCAGGTGCCTGATGCTTCACCGGCTTTTGGAAGGCCCAGTGCTTGCGGCCAGCTTCCATGTCGATCACTCGCTTGCCACCGCTTGCGTTCACCACCTTGCCTTCACGCGGGTCGGGCGCGCCCATCTCGATCCACTTCTTGAAGTTCGCGAGCACATCGTCCGGCAGCTTCTGCTTCGGCGGCATCTGCATGTCCTCGTTCTTCCAGGTCATTGCTTCATACACGCTGCTTTTCGCGATGTTGCCAGGAGTGACTCCGGGATGCCCCGACTCCCCGCCCAGCAGGGTCGCCTGCTTCGTGTCGAGCGTGAGTCCACCTTTGACCTTGGCCGATTCACTGGAGTGGCATTTGTAGCAGGACTGCACCAGCACCGGCCGAATGTTCTTCTCAAAGAACTGGAGTTGATCCGGTGCGAGGCCTGCATGCGCCGTCTCGGCGGCATCAGCGGCCCGCAGGGCCACGGGAGCAAGCAGCAACAAGGAAAAGGTCAGAGTCTTCATGGGAGATCGGCAGCAACTTGTTGGCTAAACACACCTCATTGGAAAAAGTTTCCAGAAATCAACCCGACCGGTTCGGCAACATCCATGTTGCCCGGAGTCGCCACCACGTCTTCGTTCCCCCATGCGCCATCTCATCGCCTCCCTGCTGCTCCTCTCATCCATCCAAGCGGCGGAACTTGTGGTTCCCAGCAACGTCACCTTCACCCGCGACATCGAATTCGCCAATCCCGACAACCAGCACCTGCAGGTCAATCTGGCCCAGCCCAACGACCACCAGGGGCCATTCCCCGCCGTGGTCTGCATCCATGGCGGCGGCTTCCGCGCGGGCAAGCGTGAAGGCTATGACAAGCTGCTGCTCACGCTCGCCCAGCATGGCTATGTGGCCATCACCGTCACCTACCGGCTGGCACCGGCGTATCCATTTCCGGCTGCCGTGCATGACTGCAAAGCAGCGGTGCGCTGGCTGCGTGCGAACGCCGCCAAGTATCACGTGGACCCCGCGCGCATCGGTGTCATGGGCGGCTCTGCCGGCGGCCATCTGGCGCAGTTCCTCGGCGTTACCGCTGGCGTCCCGCAGTTCGAAGGCGAAGGCAATCTGGACCAAAGCAGCGCCGTGAGCTGCGTGGTCAATTTCTACGGCCCCAGCGACTTCACCAAAAGCTACGACAAAAGCGTGGATGCTAAAGACGTGCTGCCGCTCTTCCTCGGGGGCGATCTCAGCACCAAACGCAAAGAACACATCATCGCCAGTCCCTTGTACTGGGTGACGCCGAATGCCGCCCCCACCCTCTGCCTGCATGGCACCGCCGATGAATACGTCGCCTATGAGCAGGCCACTTGGATCGTGGACAAGCTGAAAGCCGCCACCGTTGAGGCCGAACTCGTCGGTTTTGAAGGTGCAGGCCACGGCCTGAAAGGGGTGCCACCCGAAAAAACCGAGGGACTGACGCTGACCTTCTTCGACCGCCACCTGAAGCCGACGGCAAATCAATAGTCCACAATGAACTTTTCTAACATCGCATTCACCACTTAAGTTCCATCCTGGCAGGCCATTATTTACTCTCCCCCCAATGAAGCAGCAGGCAAAAATGAACGGCAATCACCGCACACTTTGCATTTTAAACTGCATGACGGGAGAACGTGCCACCATTGACGGTGCCCCATTTGTTATCGGCTCAGCCCAGAACGCCGATTTTAAGCTGACTTCACCCCAATGCCCCCAGGTGCTGTGCAAAGTGGCTCAAAGCGGTGATGCCATGGAGCTTCAGTTCAGCCGTCCGATGCTGGTGAATGGCAATGAAACGACCTTTTTTAGATCCATGCCCGGAGAAGAACACACCGTGGCCGGAGCCGGGCACCTGCTTGCCTTCAAATATACCCCCCAGGTCAAAGCCTGGATGGAATTGGCGGGTGATAATACATGGCATGTTTACAACAGTGAAAAGCATGAATGGAACGGCCTCTTTGGCCCGGAATATCTAAACGCCTGGCTGGAGCAGTTTTCCCTCAACGTCCGCAAGCAGTTGCTTTTAATTCCGAACGGAATGGAACAAATGGGGTTTTATGTGAATGACGCCATCGAAATTCTCAAAATCCCAGTACCCATGACCATGCCGGCAGAAAAATCAGCCTGGTTTGGCCGTATCAGTTCCACTGCGGCTGAACCCGCCTGGCATGCCGGGGACTCCACGGCTGCCGACTTGGATCTGAACAGCGAATACGGCGAATTCACCTGCCCGATCTGCTGGTTCAAATTTGACCGCGGAGATGCCATGAACATCGCGGTGCATAACAGCCTGCGTGGCGATCCTATTCTGGGTGACGAGGCCATGCAGCGCTTCCATGCCACACGATTTAATGACCGTGGTCAGGCGCTGGATGCGATGGGACTCTCCTCTTCCGACCTCGCCTGCCCGCACTGCCGCAGAAAGCTGCCCCCGGGGTTTCTCGACCAGCCTCATCACATCTTCTCCATCGTCGGCGCGCCTTCATCCGGGAAATCGTATTACCTCAGCGTGCTGATCAAGATTCTGCAGAATTCCTTGTTTCAGAATTTTGGCATCACCTTCCGGGATTCCGACCCCTCGGAGAACGTCATCCTGACGCAGATGAAAACGCAGTTGTTTTCCTCTTCGTCTCCGCAGGATGCCTTCCTGGCCAAAACCGATCTTGAAGGCGCGCTGTATGAGACCCTGCCCCGCCAGGGACGAAAGGTGCGTCTGCCGAAGCCTTTCATTTTCAAGCTGTCCCACCCTGCCACACCGGAAAACGGTTTCTCGGTGGTCTTTTACGACAATGCCGGCGAACATTTCGAACCGACCCGCAACAGCGCGGACTCGCCGGGTGCCCAGCACATCGCGGTGGCCTCCGGCATTTTCTTTCTCTTTGACCCTCTGCACAATACTGAGTTCCGTGCGATGATGAAAGGCGTCACAGATCCGCAGATCAAAACGCACCGCACAGATCAACAAGATGTCATCCTCGCGGAAACTGAAGTCCGCATCAAAAGCCTGCTCGGACTGGACTCCCGACAGCGTGTGTCCACGCCGCTGGCGGTGATGGTGGGCAAGTACGACACCTGGTCCTCTCTCCTGGGCGATGCGCCGCTGCTGCCAGCCATCCAGGATGGCATGGTCAGGCTCGACAACATCAAGACAAACTCCACCCGAGTGCGCGATCTCATGGTACGCATCTGCCCTTCCATCGTGGCCAACGCGGAAGCCATCTCCTCCAACGTTTGTTATTTCGCCATCAGCCCGCTGGGCAGTTCTCCCGTGGAATTCCTCGACCGCGAAGGCACGCCCCGCATCGGCCCGGATCCGAAGCAGCTCAATCCCCGGCATGTGGAGGCCCCCACCCTTTGGGTGCTGGCCCAGGCCACGCCTGAAATGATACCATCCACCCCCGCGAATTGATTCCATGGCCTGGCAGCTCATTTATACCAGCGCCCCCCGTCTGCTCGAAGCGGGCCGCACCGGTTTCGGCACGGTGGCCAGGCATCGTGCCGTCAGCGGTATGCTCGCATCTTCCGTGGAACGCTTCAGCCAGTTTGCGCGTCTGCCGGGTCATGATCCACGACGCATCGTCCACGCCCACCGCATCCTGACCGTGGGCTCTGGCACCTATCATGTGCTGAGCTGCCTGCAAGACGCTGGTTCTGACTACACCGGACGCACCAATCACATCGCCCATCACCTGATCGCCGAGCCACGTGAGATTCGCGCCCTCACCACCACCGGACTGACGCCGGCGGATGTGCTGCTTGCCATGCCATGGCGCACCGCATGGAACGAAGGCCCGCGTTTCCTCGATCCCGCCGAGGAGGTGGATCTGTCGTCGTTCGCCGCTTCGAACTCGCATGCCTGGACTGCCGTCACGGGCAATCCCGCATCCGCAGGTATTCTTTGGTCCCGTGAAGCGGTCAAAGGCTGCTATCTCATCGCACCATCTGGTATCAATGGGTTGGAACTTTTCCAGGAGGCTTTGCTGCTGGAGCCAGCACAGGCCTGGCAGACCCGTTTCACCACCTGCCTGGAGCCAAATGACGATGTGGCGGATTTCCGCTGGGTGGCGCTGTCATCCGCCTCCCCCCTGCGCGCGCAGGTGGAGACATCCAACCGCCTCGTTCTCGACCTCACTCGTCCCGCCACCCTGCCTGCACCGCCAGAGCCGGAGGTTCCCGCCCTTGCGCCTGAAAGCGTGCGGCCACCAGCGCCTGAGCCTGTACACACCGCGCCTGCAGCACCCAAGGAGCAAACGCGTTCGCCCACTGCCGCGCCTGCTGCGGTCGGAACCTTGGGCGGCTGGTCACCTGAGCCGCGCCCCAAAGCCGCGAAATCGACCAAAAGCTTCACCGGCATCTCCCTGATCATTGCCGCCGCGCTTGTCGTGATCGTTCTCGGAGGATTGCTGCGGCAGGACAACCTGCAAAAACAAACCCGAACGGCCTATGAAAGGGAAATCGCCAAAACCTGGACGGATTACAAGCTCATCCTTCCCGAAACCCGCAAGCTGCTCGAAGACCAACCGGCCCTGACGGAAGGAACCGCGCTGCTAAAGTCGCATGAAGAGTTTTTCCACAGCATGCAGCAGTTGCTCAACAAGCCCGGCACGCCGGTGCCTCTCTCCCTGCCTGCGGAGAACAAGGATGATCTTAGAGAGCTCAGCAAACTGCTGGAAGAATGGTCGGAACTTCATGTGAAACCCTGGGTGAAACTGCAATCCGGCAAAGAGACGGTCACTGCTCTGAGCATTCATGCGGCATATCGTGGCTGGCAGGACTCGCGCACCGCCAAATGGAAGCAGATGACCGCATACCTCCGTCTGAAAGACATGCCCCAGCCCGGAGACCACGTGGTTCAAACCTTGAAAGCCGAAGCCAAGGAGGTGTTGCGCCAGGCGGAGCCTGCACGCGGCTCCCTCTCCAACTGGGAGCAGTTGTTCGAACTCCTCGGCCACCAGAAAAACAATGTGGATCCCGAGGTGCGGCGATGGCTCAAACTCTGGGTTGAGTTGGATGATGCCAGTGACAGTGCCTACGCTACTGCACAAAAGGCGACCGCCGACAACTCGCTGCCCGAATGGCTGCGCACCAAGGCTGTGACTTTGAAACAGCGGCATGACCAAGAACACGAACGCCGCAGGGCTGCCAAAAACAAGCAGACGGGCGAACAACACGCGCAAGAGGTTCAAAAGCAACTGGCCTCTATTGAGGATGCGGATGCCATGACCGCCGGCAATCCCATCTTCATTCGTCTGCTCCAGCCAAACGAAGACCCGACAGGCAAGGTCGGCGGATTGCCCGTGGCTGCCGACATGCAATTGTACCTCGGCACCGCGTGGGATGCGCATCCCCGCCCGGATGGAAAGTCCGAACCCAAAAATGGCGAGCTGAAGAAATGGGTGGCAGCCAACGCGGATAACCAAACGGAATTCAAGTTCGGCCCTAGCTTGCTCGCAAACCTGACCGACATGATTCTGTTCTCCCATGATGGCACACTAACCGCCATCCCTGAGCAATTTCGCAAATCTCCCGAAGGTCTTAGAATCGTGGCGCGCAGCAAAGATTCAACGCGTATGCTGTTTGATCTGCGGCTGATTCCCCTTGGCAGAGTCGTGACCAGACCCATCTTCCTGCAGGTCATCGAGACCACGGTGGACAATGCAGATACCGTGACCTTGAGCCTGCCGGCAGGCTTCCTGACTCGGCTGCACCTGCTGGGTCTGCCGAATCCCGTCTATTCATTGCGGCGAGATGGCACCACGATCGAACAGAGGTATTATGAGTTGAAAGCAGCCGAAGGTTCCTCGTTCCAGGTCATACCGCCGCAAGCCAAAATGCCCCTGGCTCCCGCCCTGCAGGAGATCAGGCGGCAGATCAGCGAACTCGAATCCGGCATCACGAAAGACGACAACGACCTGGCGGCAGTTGAGAACTCCAAGATACCGGCCCGCCTGAAGGAAGAAAAAAAAGAGGCCTACACCAGAGGCAGGTCTGACAAGGAGATCAGGCTGCAAGATTTGCGCTCCAGGTTGCAAAGCCTCGAAGGACAGACGGCGCTGCATTTTGATCTCCTGCCCGGCAAACATACCCTGCTGTTGGAGCAGCCAGGCAAGCTTGAGATTGTCAGACTGAATGTGGTCCCGGTGGCCAAAGATTCCCAACCCAAGCCTCCCAACCCGTGAAACCCCTTCTTCATGCCATTGAGGCCATTCGCGCCGCCCTCAAACAGGAAGCACCACCATCTTCAGTGGAAGAGGCCGCTGTCATCTACGCGCAGTTCTGCGCAGACGCGGAGCGGCGGCTGGATCGCGTCGCTGCCATGCTCCAGAAAGGCAGTGACTACCAGGCCCTGCAAGTGGCTGAGGAAGACCCGCCCCTGCTGGATCTCGCTGCATCGCTGAGCTTTGGCGAAGAAAAGAACTGGCGGATTTTTTGTGACACGCACGGACTCAAGGTCGCACCCCGCCTGAACGCCCGCATCATCCAGGATCTGGAGACCCTCTACGCCACTGGCATCACGGCCAATCATCCGCTCTACAAAGACTTTCGTGCGGCTGTGCTCTCCCGTGACGACGAGAAAGCGCTGCGCATCGTCAAAACCATCCTCAAGCTGAACCCTCAGGATGAGAACGCCCAGAAAGAACTCCTGCGTCTGGAGAACAAGGGACTGCAGGAAAAAATAGACCAACTGCGCGAGGCGCTGAAGACGGATGACGAGGAACGTATTGCCACGCTAACCGAGAGCATCAAAGCCGTTGCGCCCGCAGCCAGGCTGGAACGCCTGGATGTGTTTCATCAGGGGGAGGACATTCGCCAGACGCTACGCCGCAGGCAGGCGGAGGCGCTCATCCCGGACATGCTTACCGCCATGCTGGCGCTTAAGGTTGAGGGCCAGTGGCGGCAGGTGGGGCAGATGCTTGATGTGTTGGACTCCATGTTCAGGGAACACGGACTGGTGCCGACAGATGACGAACAGCAAACCATGATTGAGGATCTGACGCGTTATCATCAAAAGGAAAAAGTCGCGGATGAAAAACAGCGCAGCTTTGATCGTGCGCTCAAAAGCTTTCTCACCTTTGTGGAGGAAGTGGAAACCCGCCTGCTCACGGGAGCAGGAGTCACCTTTGAAGAGATCGCCGGGAAGGACGAGAGTTTCGTCAAACGCTGGAAGGAACTGGAAGGCTATCAACTGCCGGTGGCCAGCCAGTCGCTGCAACGCATCCGCGCCGCAGGTCAGGAACTGCGCGCCAAGCTGGAACGCATGCAGCGCGCCAGACGCTTGCGCAACTTGACCCTGGCTGCTGCCGTGCTGGTGCTGCTGGGCTGCATTTCCGCCATCGGTTTGCATGCCTGGAAAGCATGGACGCTGACGCAGGAACTCGCCTCATATCAGACCAAGGAAAACTACCTGGCCGCAGAAGGCCTGGTCAAGAAGCTAAGCAGCGAGGAGCAGTTGCTGCTGCGCTGGCCATACCTGCAGGCCAAGATCGAAGAAGTCAGCTCATGGACCGCCAAAAACCGCGTTACCAGCAAGCAGGCCGCCGACGCCCTGCTGGCCCTGGAGAGTTCATTCCAAGGTGAGCATACCATGCTTCCCGCCGCACAACTGGTCAGACAGCTCGACGACGCCGACGCTTTGGTGAAACAGCTCGACGGAGATCTGGCCACCGAGCCGACCAACCGACTCGTGGCACTGAAGACAAAAGCAGATCTTCACCTCGCAACCATCCTGAAGCAGCTCTCCACCAGCACTGCCGCAACTTTGAGCCAGATCGAACAGCGGAGTACTGACGAGCTTTCGCATGAGAAGGTGGCAGCCCATGTCAGCGCCAGCCGCAACGCCATCGATCAGCAGTTGCAGCCTCTCGAAGCTCTCCTCAAACCTGAGGTGTCGGCACTGACCCTGCCGGCGGATTTGGAAACTCGCATCCGATCCCAGAGGCAGCGGCTGAACACCTACCAGGAAGATCTGCAGTCATTCGCAGCCATTCGCAAGGAAACAGCCGGAGCAGGCACGCTGGACGACTACCGCACGGCGGTAGCCAAGTGGCAGACGGTCAAGTTTGTCGAAGCTGCGCCTTCCTTGAAAATGCTCGACACCCAGCCGAGCGAAAAGGCCTTTCAGGCAGCACTGTTCACAGGCGGCGACCTCGATGTGCTCCAGGCCGTTCTCGATGACAAATCAGGGCGCTACATGGCACCCGACACTCTGCTCGAAGCAGAGTTGAAAATAATCCTCTCCCTGCTGCACAGTGAGCATTTAAACAACATTTTCGAAAGCAGCGTGGTGCATTATTCCAGCAAGAAGGCCAGTTCCACCGTGTGGTCCATGGGCAAGCCTGAAGAGACTGTGATCGGCGGATCGGTCCGCTGGAGCGCCAAATTTTACGAGCCCGACCCGACACAAATGTCGGTCCTGTTCATTCAGAAAAGTTTCACCCGGGCTGGAGAAGCGGGTCAGTATCAGGGCGATGCAGTGACCTCCACCCGGCTGAGTCAGACCTGCGAGTTCATGAACCTGCTGGAAATCGGCCGCATCAGTGACGAAAAAGGTGAACGCGTGCTCAAGTCACTGTTTGAGGTCTTTGACAAGCTGATGCAGGACGTCAACGGCAGCCCCATCGCCAAAGCCTACGTCATGCTCAAGCTTGAAGACATGCTGCACCTGCGGCCGCGCGAATGGGGTGTGCATTACAGTCCAGCGTTGCAGCAGGACCTGCGAAACCTGCATCAAACTCTCGGCACCACGACTTTGCGCAGCGAGGACTGGCTCGTGCCGGCCATGCGCGAAAAGTGGCAGGCTCCACTGACCGCTTATTTCAAAACCTGCAAAGGACGATCCTATCTGAGAGAGGCGCTCGCTCACCGAAACTACCTGCGCACAGCCGTCACCGCCGGCCTGAAATTTGCCGGCTATGTGGAGACCGACCTCGCGCTGGTCCTCAACCCGCAAGGACGCACTGCTGCCGAACTCTGGGTAATCGGCAGGGAAAACGGCAAGCCCCTGCTCATTGCCAATCCTGCCGCAGGGAACGCGGCGACTGACGCGGCCAAACCGATCATGGCCGCCGCGTCCGTTCCGCTGAGTCCTGTTTTCTTTGTGCCCATGGACCGGCAGGCTCTGCTGCAACAATTTCAGGAAGCGCTTTCAGGTACTGGAGTTGATCTCAAAGCGCCCCCTGGCGAATCCTTGTTTCTAATCCAGCCCTGATATGAACGAAACGACCTATGCCTTGGAATGGCGCGGTGCCACGAAGACCGGGTACTCGTATGCCGCCATCGAGGCCGGGCTCGCCGCAGGTGAATTGCACTCCCTCTACAAAATCAACGTGAACGGCAAATGGATCGTGCTGCGCGACTTCCTGGAGCAGCAACGCGCCCTGCCGGTGGTGCCTCCAGCCACACTTCAAACTCAGCAGCCCCCTGCACCACAACTCTCCCCATTGCCAAATCCGACACAACCACCACCCCCGCCCTTGCGGCCAGCTTTGCCGCCTGCCCCATCGTTCTCCATTTCGCCTGCCGCCAGCGCCACGCCGCAAAAGCCCGTTTGGTTCTGGCCTGTCATCATCCTCTCTTCCACCGTCTGCCTCCTGGTGCTCATCGTGCTTGCTTACATGGCCGCAACGTCAAGTTCGCGCGGGCAGCGAACGGGCAGTTCCTCCTCGGACGCTTCGCCTCAAACCATCAGTGTAAAAGCGCCTCAAAGTGGTGATGTGCGCCGTGACAAACCAACTCCATCCGCCCCCACAAGCCGCAACCTCACCAACGAAGAAATTGCCGAGCTTAAATCTCCCTATGTCGTGACGATCAGTACCGTTTGGAAGGAACCTGACAAGACCGGAAAACTTGAAGGTGCCGGTCAGAGCGGGAGTGGTGTCCACATTAAGAACGAAAACGGTTACGCTTATTTCGTTACCAACCGGCATGTCGTCGCCGTTCCCAAAAACGCCAAGGAGGTTGAATACTCACTGGTTTTTAATGGCGAGGAACTGCCGTTTGAAATCGTCAAACGGGGCCGCTACGAACTCGACCTGGCCATGCTGCGTGTCAAATACACACGCGGGTCGGACAAGCCCACTCTGCCAAGTGTCCGGCTCGACGATTTGAAGCCCGGCCAGGAATGTGTCGCCATTGGCAATGCGCTGGGAGGTGGCATCAGTGTGACCACCGGTGTGATCTCAGCCTTTGACGAATGGCCGGGCGGCAGGCTCGTGCGCACTTCGGCACCCATCAGCTCAGGCAACAGCGGCGGTGGCCTGTTCCGCACCAAAGATGGCGCTTTGATCGGCATCACCACCATGGTCATCAACGGCGGCAAGAGCGAGGCTGTCCAAAATTTCAATCTGGCAATCCCCATGGACTATGTTTTCTCGGATCTGTTCTGGGAGGATTTTTAACCGCGCGGCACTGCGCCCCAATACACTTATGGAGAACAATCACTCACCCAAATTACCGGAGGGCGCAGCTTCAGCCCCCATCTCCGGCAATCCCTACCAGAACCCGCATAAAGCACTCGATTGGGCACGCTCAGACATCGAGCGCAAGCTGGGGTTTCGTGGCGGGCGCTTCACCAGTCCGAGCAATCTTTTGGCGTTGATCATCGCCCTGCTGCTGACCGCCGCTTTTTACACCGCAGTCATCCTCGTGCAGCAAAAGTGGCCGCAGACGCAGTGGTTTGCCGCCATGTTTCTTCAGCGCGGTCCCTGCCCCTATCCTACCATGCTCCTCTTCTTCTGGGCGCTGGCCCTCCTGCTGCTGAAGTGGCGCAAGCTGGTCTTCCAGCAAAAGGTCTTCGGTCTGTCCATCATGCCCCAGGAGCCTGAATTCGTGCTGACCTCCGCGACGGCCAGGGAGGTGCTGGACCGAATTGGCATGCTGGTGGACAATCCGCACCACTTCGTGCTCTTCAACCGCATCGACCTCGCCCTCGCCAATCTGCACAACATCGGCCACACCGCCGATGTGGCCGCCATCCTGAAGGTGCAGGCAGAAAACGACGAAGCCCAGATCGCCAGCAGTTATGGGATCATTCAAGGCTTCATGTGGTGCATTCCAGTCCTCGGCTTCATCGGCACCGCCCTGGGGCTGAGCCAGGCCATCGCCGCATTCACCGGCACCCTGCAGGCCGGGGGTGACTTGACGGCCATTCGCGCCTCGCTGACGTCGGTCACGGGAGGTCTCGCCACGGGGTTTGAGACCACCCTGGTCGCCCTGGTATGTGCGTTCATTCTGCAGTTGCTCGTCAGTGTCATGCAGTCCCTTGAATCTCAATTTTTGGACAACTGCAATGAAGTGTGCAGCAGGCAGGTCGCGGGAAAACTTCGTTTGCAGTCAAACTGAACAACACCTGAATGAAAGGCCGGTTCAAAAAATCCTATGGCAGCGCCGTGAGTTTCTTCGCGTTTCAGGACGTGATCACGGCCACCCTCGGCTTTCTCATCATCATCACCATTTTCCTGGCGCTTAATATTGACGAAGTCATCAGCGCCAGCAGCAGCACGGATCCTCATCCGGTTTTGACCGTCACCCTGCAGGAAACCCTCGCAGAGATCGCCAAGCTCAAACCGGGAGCGGCCATGGCCGAACTCAGTCCGCATGAAAATGAGGAAACCGTGACACGCATGATCGACAACTTAAAGCGTTCGATCGAGAGGCTCGCCCCGTCCACACAGCCGGATGCCACCCAGAAGACCGCCGATGAGTCGTTGCTGGACAGGGAGGTGCGAATTGAAAAGCAGAAGCTGCTGACCACCCTTGAATCACTCAAAAAACTGCTGCCCGACTCCACCAAGCTGGCGGCTGCGGCGGAGTCAGAGCTGGCGGCGCGTGAAAGCGAGATCAAGAAAGTGCAGAGCGCTCTGCAACAAAGCTATGACCGCCAGAATGTGCTGCGGTTGATCCCGGAAAAGAGCACCACCAACAAGGACCCCGTGCTGGTCGTGGTCGATAAATCCGGCTTTCGCATCCAGCTCTTTGACGGCTCCAAAGCACAGTCGGCCTCCTCGCTGGCGGACATGATGCAGACCCTGACCACCTTTCCATCTGCACAGCATTACATCGTGCTTTACTTCAAACCCTCGGGCTCCTTGCAGTTTGCCGAGATCACCAAACGCACTCGGGGCGCAGGTTATGAAATTGGCTACGACCTCATTCCCGAACATATCCAGTTGGAGACCGCTGGAGCACCTCAGTGACCAAAGATGAGAAAACTGCGTCCCCACTCCGAGGAAAGCATCGACCTGCTGCTTGACACCATTTGCGATGTCTTTGGCGGCTTCGTCTTCATTGCCTGCCTGCTGGCGCTCCTGACCAACCACAAAACTCCCACCCCTGACGATCCTGCCGGAACATCCGGCATGCAGGGCCGGGTGCTGGCAGAAAAGCTGGAAGCTGCCAAAAGCGAACTGGCAGGACTCCAAAAGTTAGACCTGAAGATGAAAGACCTCGGACATGACAAGCTGCAGACGCTGATCCAAGAACGCAACGACTTGCAGGCCACTCTGGACCGGCTGCGGCAACGACAGCCAGCGAACTCCGATTCTGTCGTCTCAAAAGATCCCGTGGGAGACATCACCGAACTCCGCTCCGAGGTCAAGGCCCTGGATCAGCGCCACGCCGATGCCAAAGCCAGAAAGGAGGCGGCAGAAAAGAGGGGACGAGATCTGGCCGCTCAAATCCAAAGCATCCGCAGCAAGATCACCGCCGAGGATGAAAAACACGTCGAGCATGTGCGCTTCCCCAAAGAGCGGCAGATCACCAAGGCGGCCATGAACATCATCCTGCAAAATGGCGCCATCTATCCGCTGGTGAATGCAGACGGAGAAAAGTTTTCCGGCCTGACGCGGGTGATGAAGGACGACGAAAGCTTTGATGCCATACCCAAAAAATCTGAAGGCATGCCCATGAGCGATGCGGCTGCCGTGCGCAGGCTGCTGGCCAGCTACAAACGCTGGGGAGGCTACATCAGTCTGAACGTCTTTCCAGACTCGTTTGAAACCTTCCGTGCACTCAAGGCCCTGATTCTTGAAGCAGGCCTGGACTACGGCTTCGACGTGTATCCCGAACACTTCATCATCACCTTCAATCCCAAAGGCACATCTCCAGCCCCGTTGTAGCAGGTGAGCTGAAGTTTGCTCCCCATCGACTCGGCTGATCAAACGCCCGCATCAGTCGCGTCATCATTCAATCGGCGATGCAACTGCCGAAACTTCTGGTTGTCCTCCATCCGAAGCCGATTTCCAATCACCCTTTTTCAACACCCTGACCAACCACCTGGAAAACAATTTTCCAGTGGTGCTCGGGAAGGGACTCGAACCCTTAAGCCTTTCGGCACAAGATCCTTAGTCTTGCGCGTATACCAATTCCGCCACCCGAGCAGGTGCTGAAAACAGGGGCCGCGAATATAGACGATTGAGCTTTTATGCAACCATTGTTTTACGTTTTTATGCAATGGCCGCGCTGCCGCGCAAAAGAAGATCACTCTTGCCTTTGTGGCACGTTTTGGCTGTCATCTCATTTCATGCGCACTCCTCTGCTCCTCTGCCTGCTGCCGTCCCTCCTGTTCGCAGCCTCGCCTTACCCTGAAAAGACGCCGGACACGCCGGGAAACAAGCTCCTGGACCGCTACCTGGCCGAGCAGGCACGCGAGATCACGGCAGACAACGGTCTCGCGCAGATCCAGACCGCCGCAGACTGGGAGACGAAAGCACCGAAATACCGCCGCGAGTTGTTTGAGATGCTGGGCCTGGCCCCCCTGCCGGAAAAGACGCCGCTCCAAGCCACCAAGACCGGCGAGCTCAAGGGCGACGGCTACGTGGTGGAAAAGCTGCACTACCAATCCATGCCGGGTCTCTACGTCACGGCCAATCTCTACCTGCCCGCCAAGGTGGACAAGCCGCTGCCCACCATCCTTTACGTCTGCGGCCATGCCAACGTGGTGAAGGACGGCGTCAGCATGGGCAACAAAGCGGGCTATGAGCACCACGGCGTGTGGTTTGCCAAACATGGCTACGCCTGCATGATCATCGACACCGTGCAGCTTGGCGAGATCCGGGGTGAGCACCACGGCACCTACAGCAAAGGCCGCTGGTGGTGGTTCTCACGTGGGTACACGCCCGCCGGGCTGGAGGCCTGGAGCTGCATCCGCGCGCTCGATTACCTCGAAACCCGCAAGGAAGTGGACAAAAACCGCTTTGGCGTCACCGGCCGCAGCGGCGGCGGCGCTTATTCATGGTGGATCACCGCGCTGGATGAGCGCATCAAAGTCAGCGCCCCCACCGCCGGCGTCACCGACATGCTGAACCAAGTCATCGACGGCTGCGTCGAAGGCCACTGCGACTGCATGTTCTTCGTGAACACCTACCGCTGGAACTTCGAGCGCATGGTCGCGCTGGCCGCACCGCGCCCGCTGCTCATCGTGAACACAGACAAGGACACCATCTTTCCCATCGACGGCGTCTTCCAGATCTACCAGGACGTGCGCAGGCTCTACACCCTGCTCGGCAAGGAGGCCAATATCGGTCTCCAGGTCGCCGAAGGTCCGCACAAAGACCTGCAGCCGCTGAACATCGGCGCGTTTCATTGGTTCGAGCGCCACCTCAAAGGGGCCGATCCCATGGCGGTGCTGGATGAAGGTGCCAAAAAGAGCATCGAGCCCGCCTCGCTGCGCGTCTTCACCGAACTGCCGAAAGACGAAATCAACACCAAGGCCGACGAAACCTTCGTCCCCATGGCCAAAGCCCCTGCACCCGCCACCAATGCCGCCGACTGGACCAAGCAGAGCGATGGCTGGATGCAGGACCTCAAGGACAAAGTCTTCAACGGCTGGCCCAAAGACATCGCCTCCGTCAATCCGCAGAAGGAAAACAGCGCCGAAGTCGATGGCATCCGCATGACGGCGTATGATTTTGACAGCCAGTCACCCTTCCGCTTGCGCCTCTATGTGGTGCATCGCGATGGCCTGCGCGCGGAGGATCTCCAACTCGTCGCTCTCAATGTGCTCGATGAAGCTGGCTGGGATGAATTCTGTGCCTCCTACCACTCCCGCTTTGGCAAGCTCATCGAAGTTTTTCCCGGCTCACCCAAAGATGATGCCGCCTTTGAGCAGGAGAAGAAGATGTTCACGAACTTCAAATGGGGCATGGCCTACATTTGCCCGCGTGGCATCGGCCCCACGGCCTGGACCGGCAGCGACAAGGCGCAGACCCAGCGCCTGCGCCGCTTCTACCTCCTGGGCCAGACGCTCGATGGCATGCGCGTGTGGGACATCCGCCGCACCATCCAGACTTTCCGCGCCATTCCCGGCTTTGAGGAAACCCCGCTCTGGCTTCAGGCCCACCGCGATATGGCGGTCGATGCGCTCTATGCCTCCCTGTTTGAAGACAAGGTCAAACGCCTCGACCTCCACGACATGCCGCTCACCCACAACGGCACCGTCGCCGGCGATCCCAAAGCCCCCGGCCCTGCGCTGCTCAACGTCCTCAAATACCTCGACATCCCCCAGGCCACCGCCATGGCCGCCATGCGCAGCCGCGTCATCATCTACTCCGCCGACAAACCCGCCTGGGACTACCCCGCCACCGTGACCAAAAACCTCGGCAAAGAAACGCAGTTTCAGGTGCGGCAGCCCGTGACGCCCGAGGAGGTGAAGGAGGAGTCGAAGAAGAATGATGAAGCGCCCAAGAAAAAAGAAGAGCCCAAGAAGTCCGCCGCAGCACACCCCACCGAAAGCCCCATCGCCTACGGCACGCTGCCTGCCGACTCCTACGCAGACGCGCCGCGCAAACCACACATCAAGAAGGACACCATCAAAAAAGACACGGTCAAAAAGCCCCACATCAAAAAGGACAGTCCGAAGAGAAGATGACAGGCCCCTTCGCCATTGCTGCAGTGCCACCACCACACACAAACCAATGGCAGGCCTGCATCTTCTCGCTTCATTCCGATTCGTCCCTCCATGAACCGCAAGAATCCCAAGGTGGATGCACACATCGCCCAGGCCAAGAAGTGGCAGCCCGAGCTCAAGGCCCTGCGCCGCATCCTGCTCGACACCGAGCTCACCGAAGACTTCAAATGGGACCAGCCCTGCTACACCTATGACGGCGCCAACATCATCCTGCTCGGCGGCTTCAAAGACCACTGCGCGCTCATGTTCTGCCAGGGCTCCGTATTGAAAGACCCTCACGGCATCCTCAAAAAACCCGGCGAGCACACCCAGGCGAGTCGCCTCATCCCCTTCACCAGCGTGCAGGCCATCACCGCGACAGCCCCCGTCTTGAAAGCTTACCTTGAGGAAGCCATCGCAGCCGAAAAAGCCGGAGTAAAACCCACCTTCAAAACCACCCCCGAGCCCATCCCGGAAGAGCTGCAAAAAAAGCTCAACAAAAACCCGGCGCTGGACGAAGCCTTCGCCGCACTGACACCCGGACGCCAGCGCGCCTACCTTCTCCACTTCAACGCCGCCAAACAGTCCGCCACCCGCACCTCCCGCATCGAAGCCTGCACGCCCCGCATCCTCGCCGGCAAAGGCATCCACGACTGCATCTGCGGCCACTCCAAAAAGCTGCCCGCCTGCGATGGCTCACACAAATTCTTCGTGTGAGCCTCTACTGCCCCCCCTCACCCCGCCCGCGTCACGCGCTTCCAGAAAAAATCCAGCTCCCGCGCCAGCACGCTCATCACCTGCGCAGGCGTGGCCTGCAAGGTGCCGGCTTCGGCTTCCTTGATGATGCGCTGCATGGCGTAGAGTGCCGCGACGTTTTGGGTGTCGAGGTGGATCGCATCCACGTGTGAATTCAGCACCTCGGGAAAAGCGGAGCTGTGCTGGAGGATGGCCCAGCTCTGCTGCTCGCGGTCGGTTTTGAAGGTGGTGATTTTGAGGCGTGGGAGCGTCGCGCCGGTGCTTTGCGCATCTTGATTCAGCTCCGCCAGACGACCAGCGGCGAAACCCGCCAGCGTGCGCCAGTAGGAGCCGTCGGCAAAATTCGCCAGGCCAAACACGATTTCCAGTCCCTGCAGCGACCAGCACATCGCATAGCGGCCGGTCATGCCGGGCAGTTCATGCTCGCTGAAGCGCACCAGGGGGAAGCGCTTGCCAGCCAGCCGGATGAGATCTGCCAGCTTGGTGAAATCCAGCGGCAGTGACACCGCCTCCGCCGCCATTTGCAGCCGCAGGGCTTCGTAGCGCCCCAGCAACGCATCACGCTCGGTATTCTCAGGAGATGCCACGGCTACTGGCGTGCTTGTCGGTGCGGCAGCCACGACAGCAGCAGGTGCAGGCAGTGAAGTACGGGCAGCAGCTGCCGCCGGAAGTGCGGCGGTACCCAGCACACCTGCCAGACGCTCGGCGACGACATGCGTGCCGTTGCTTTCCGCAGCGGCATGCGGAGCGCTCGGCTGCCGCAGCTTGCCCAGCATTTCACGCAGATTTTCAAACGCACCCGCCGAACTCGGCGAAAACTGCGGAGGAGTCTCGTTCGGTTCAGCGGCGGGAGCCTCCTCCTGCACCGCGCTCGGCGGCGGCAGATGGTGGCCATGGCCATTGATGGCTGGCGGCGGCAGCAGCGGCGCTTCATTCTGCTGTGGCAGGGCGGGTGTGGGTTCAGCCAGTCCTTCCGCCATCAATTTCATTTGCGCCGTGGTGCTGGCATCAAAGATGGAAATCTCTCCCAGCGCAGCAGATTCTTCGTCCGCGTGTTCCGCCACCTCCTCGGTCATCAGCGGCAGCATGCCCGCGTCCTCCGCTGCCATGGCCTGCGGCGACAGAGCCGCAGGGGCGATGGGTGCCGACAGCGTCTGCTGGAAAAAGTCCCACTGCTTGGCCGCATGCCGCAGGAAGGTGCGGGCGGAGACGGAGCCCAGGGGTCGACCCAGGAAATAACGTTTCACATCCAGGAACGTGGTGAACTCACGCACCTTGTCCGCCAGGATGCCCGCATGCTGCAAACGCAGTCGCAGCAGTGTGGCTGCTTCGTTTTCATTGATGCCACGCAGCAGCATCTGCGCCGTGGTGAGCCGGTCCTCCATCGCACTCGGCAGGTGGTGCCCAAACGTCGCCTGCCAAACATCCTGGTTCAGGCTCAGCACCACATGCACGCCATCCATCTCCGACATGTCCAGCAGCAGCGAAGCAATGCGCAGCCCTGCATCTGGATTCCGATAATACGCATCCAGGTGATCCACCAGCAGCACCACGGGCCGCCACAGGCCCAGCAGGCGCAGCCACGTCACGGGGCCTTCATTGGACTCATCCGCCGCCAGCGCGCGCAGCACTGCCATCCGCGACATGCCGCCGTCGAGCGCGTGATTGAGCATCGCATCCACCCAGGACTCCAGCGCGGCAGGGATCGCTGGCACACGCTTCATCGCCTGCTCCGTCATCGGTTTGCGCAGTTGGCCTTCAAAGCGCCGCACCCAATCACCGATCAGACGCGCCGAACCTTTTTCATCGAAAATCTCCACCGGGTCGCCACTCAGCACCCGCACGGCCTGCTCCGGGTTCGCACAGGGCAGCGTGCCGTTTTCGATCAAACGCCGCACCAGCACCGCACACACACCGGCGCAGGCTTCACGCAGCTTGGTCCAGCCTTCGCGCGGCGTCTCCGCCCGCGCCATGGATTCCAGCCCACGCACCGCCACTGCCGAGATACCGATCTGATCTTCAAGCCGAAACGCCAGCGGCACCAGCACCACCTGGCCATTCGCCGCCGCAGCGAGCCGCCCCAGCAGATGCGTCTTGCCATAGCCCGCACGCGGAGCCGTCAGCAGCAGCAGCGGCTGCCCACCGGCACGCCCCGCACTGCTTTGACGTTCATCAATCGTCGCCGTCAACTGCCCCAAAAGGTCCACATTCAAACCCGGCACCGAGCGATTTTCCTCCACGCCAAAAGGCCCGGCGCAGACGTCGTCGGCAAAGGGGTTCATGCCCTCAGCCTGCGGCAAAGAAGGCGGCAATCCCGAGGAGGCTGGCAGCGGTGTAGGCAAGGTTGATTCTGGACTTTCCACAATGAATCCGGTTTCAGGGTTCTGATTCAGGTCAGATTCAATGATATTTATGCCAAATCATACTCAACAGAAAGTAAGTTTTTTGCTTTTGACGTTATTCTCTAAAACGAGAATAACCGTACGCACCAATAAAACGTCCCTGATCGAGCCCATGGACGGGAAGAAAACAGGCTTGGAAGTACGATGGACACTCCTGTTCGTCGATCAGCGCTCCGCAGCACTTCAGACGGACGCGCTACCATGACGCAACTCTTTGCTTCGTCGGTTTGTTCAGAACGCCAGCAACGATACAGCCAAACACGCTCAAAAACTCTTCCTCGCCTCCTGCCACTCCTCCCAGCAGCGCACCGGGTCGATGTCCTTGTACCCGCGCTCCGCATCAATCTTCTCCGCCACCTCCCTCGGCACCGCCGCCGCCTTGCAGCCATTGCGGATTTCAATGACCTCCGCCTCCGTCAGCGCACTTCCTTTCTCCTGCTCCCGGCTCAGCAGGATCGAAATCAAACTCGGGATTGGATAAATCAGCAAGGGCTCGGAATCACTCATGTCGTTGGCGAAAAGTTCCAATTCCTTTTCACTTCTCACCTTGAGGGTCAATCCCAAGTTTTGGCCTTATACTTTTCCATCACCCCTCGCCCCCGTCAGCCGCCGCATCAAAAGCCAAAGCACTCCCAGCGGTAAAAACAGAAGGCTGCTACGAATGAGGTCAAAGTAGAGCTGCGCCATGGGCTGGCTATGGGACTCAAGCAGCCTGGGGTACAGCTGCACCATCGCCGCTTGAGTGAAGATTCGATCAAGCATCCCATTCATCACCATCCCAACACCCGCGACGATGACCGCCCTTCCTAGAATCAGCGGCCAGCCTTCCTCCAGGCCCATCACGGCAGCGATACGCCGCCTGCACAGAATGAAGAACAACCCCATCAAGACAGGAGCACCCGTCCCCATCCATTGGAAGACCTTGAAGGCGTGAAATTCTTCCAGTCTCAATTGCTCCGCAGCAGGGAACATCAGCCGCCGCAGCCTTTGCAAAGGCAGATCAACATGAATGCATCCATAAAATCGAAAAAGCTTCAGTTGGTCAAGCTTCGGTGCATTCCCTCAGCTTTGACCTGGCGCGACCTCCCTCACCCCCTTTCATTCGCTCAAGCCCATTCGAGCCGACACATGTAGATCAGGGCCCCGAGAAAAATCACCGTTCCCAGGCCAAAGAAGCCCCAGCGCACCCGGCTTTTGAAGACCAGCCCCAAACCCGCGAAGAAGAGGGACATAGTGTAGTACACGCCGTCGAGCGCGAACTGGTCACCCACCGTCCCCTCATGCTGCCCTTGTTCAAAAAGCTCCCGGGCCTCAATGGCGTATTTGACTTTTTCCTCATACATCGCCTTGAAGTAGGGCTTGTGGAAGTCCTGCTTGCTGACTTCGAAGATCACGTCATCCGACAACTCCGAAACGACGCCATCGGTGTCATATTTTTTACGTGGCTCGGCGGGCAGGCCGAGCGATTCATAGGCTTCATTGGTGTATTCACGCAGCATCAACTCGCTGACCTGATGCAGCAGGAGATCACGTTCGTCTCCTTTGGGCCCGTACTTGGCCCGCGACACCAGCTGCATGATCTGCATTTTGACCAGGCCGTCCGACGAAATTTGGGAGTCGGCAAACGTGCCGGCATCGGCGGACTTGGTGGTGACGGTAGCCGACTTGCCAAAGCTTTCGACCGACTTCCCACCCCACAGCCCGCCCTGATAACCCGCGATGCTGCCCAGCGTGGCCCCCAGGCCCAGCAAAATGGCCGCACACAATTCAAACAGCTCCACCGAGGCCTTGTTGGCAGCGTCCGCCGCAGCAGCCACCTCCACAGAGGATTGGGGTTGAGTCACTGCGGGTTCACTTCCGGGTGTTGTATTTGGTTCCATGATGCCACCCTTTTAGGATGAAGTCTGCAAACTGGCAAACGAAACTAAAGACACAAATGATGAGAAATCATCATGAATGCAAATATGCGCTTACGAGCAATGGAATCTTGTGCCAACTGCCAGCAGCAACGAACCTGGGGCAAGACTGAATTTCATCGGAAAGTCGACCTCTTGATATAGAGTTCCTCCATCCCAGTCCTACCGCATGGCCCAGCGATTGCTCCTTCTCCATCGTCGCCTCCATCCCCTTTTCACTTCTCCTCATCGCTCTCTCGTCCGCAAAGAACTCCGCCGCAGCCGCGTTAAGCTTTCATCCCTCTCATGAATCTTGCCCTCCGTCCCGCCACGCACGAAGCTCTCCAACGCTTTCGCCTGCGCCGTCAGCAACTGCTGCAACTGCGCGCCCTGCTCTGCGGCGCTGCCATCGCCCTGACCGCCTTCACGTTGATCGCCCTGCTGGACCGTGCGTGGTTCATGCCGGATGGCCTGCGGCCCTGGGTCACACTCATGGCTTATGGCGGAGCAGCGTATGCCGCATGGCGTGTGGCCTGGAGGTTCATCGCACAGGCGAAGGGCAAGGAGGGCACGGCCAAGCTCATCGAGGCCGCTGAGCCAGCGCTACGCGAGCGCTTGCTCGCTGCGGTGGAACTCGCCGATCCCAAGGGCGGGGTGAATGTGAAGGACTCCGTCGAGTTCCGCGAGAGACTGCAGGACGATGTCGCCGGTGCCATCGAAGGCATCGACTGGAATGCGAAGCTGCCCACGCGCACGCTGCGGCCTTGGTTCATCGCCGCGGGTGGCGTGGTCGCGGTCATCCTCGTGCTCTGCCTCCTGCCGGGTCTTCATCTCAGCGGTTTCCTCGCGCGTGCGGCTCTGCCCTTCGCCAATCTCGAGCGCCCGGCTTCGGTCAAGATCCGCATCCTGGAGCCGCTGCAGGCCAGCACCCTCGCCCCCATCGGTTCGGAAGTGCCGCTCATCATCGAAACCGAAGGCCCGCAGCCCGCGCAGGCCACGCTGGAGTTTGCTGTCGAAGGCTCCAAGCCACGCCGCACCGAACTCTCCGCCGTCGGCACCGCCCGGTTTGAAGGCGTCGTCCCCGTCGGCCAGACCGACGTGCGCTACCGCGTGCATGCGGCGGATGCCATCACGCCCTGGCGCACCCTCAGCGCCCGCGCACGGCCCCGCATCGTGGAGTTCACCAAGACCATCGTGCCTCCGGCTTATTCCGGCTGGAAGGAAACCACTGTCACCGCTGATCAGGGCGATCTCGAAGCGCTGGATGGCTCCACCATCAAGCTCTCGCTCAAAACGAACCAGCCCGTCGCACAGAGTGATTTCGTGTTGAACCCCGATCTACCGGAGAAGAAGCCCCTGACCTCTGCCGCCACGCCGGAGGGTCGGCTCACCACAGACATCGCCGTGCAGGCCACGCACAGCTCCTGGCAGGTCTCGCTGAAGTCCCAGGAAACTGGCTTTACCAATGAGGAGAGCACGCCTTGGCGCATCACCACCATCCCCGATTTGCCACCCCTTGCACAGATCAGCGAACCCGCCGAACAAATCGAACTACTGCCCGATGAAGCTGTGCGCCTCGCCGGTTTGGCCACGGATGACGTCGGCCTCGGCAATGTGAAACTCGCCCACGCCATCAATGGCGCTAACTGGACCGAGCGCGATCTGCCCTTCACCAAGGCCGCCAAAGAAGCCCCTGTGCAGACACTGCTGCCGCTCGCGCCGCTCGGTGTGAAGACAGGCGATGCATTGCTCATCAAGCTGATCGCCATCGACCTCAAAGGGCAGAAAGCCGAGTCTCCGCCGATCCGCGTGATCATTCTCGAACAGACCGTCGATCCACGCCAGCGCGAGTGGGCGGAAAGCCAGCGCCGCCTAGCGCAGAAAGCCGAACGCCTGGATGAGCAAACGCGCGAGCTGAACAAGGAACTCCAAAAGGTGCGCAAGACCGAACGCAACGCTCGCAAAGACCCCGACAAGGCCAAGGACGACGCCGCCAATGCCTTGGCCAGTGCGCAGGAAAAACTCGAGCAGGTCAAAGCGCAGTCCGAGGAACTCTGGAACGCGCTGAAGGATGCCGCGCGCGATGCGCCCAACCAGCTCGATGCCGCCGAGGCGCAACTGCTTGGCAAGAAGCTCGCGCAGATCCGCCGCGAGCAGCTCCCCGAACTCGAAAAGCTCAACTCCGACGACATTGAAAACACCGAGCAACTCAAGCGCGCAGCCAACGAAGCCGCAGGCCATGCTGGCGTCATCGCCGATGCCCTGCGCGCTTTTGCCGCCGAAGACACCGCCAAGATCGCCGCCAAGGAATCGCAGCAGCTTCAGCGCCAGTCGCGCATGCTCACCGAGACTTCCCTGCAGGCCAACCGCGATGCCGAGCAGCGTCCCAAATGGCAGGAGCAGCAGCGCGCGCTCATGGCGCAGGCCAAGACGCTGCAGAAGGACTTGGACAAGCTCGATGACACGCAGAAGGGCCGCAATCGCGGACAGATTCAGGAAGTGGACAAACGCATCACCGAAACCTCCGCCGATCTCGCCAGCAGTCTCGACAAACCGGACCAGACCAAGAGCCCCGAGCACCTCTACGGCGCGTCCGACAATCTGCGCAGCCGTTTGCAGCAGGCCGCCGACATCAGCCGCAACATCGCCGAACAAACCGCCAACGAAGCCACCCAGCGCCGCGAAAACCTCAACCGTCAGGACAACCCCGCGCTCGCCAAACTGGAGGAGGCCCGCAACCACCTCGCCACGGCTGAAAACGCTACGCGCGATCCGCGCCAGAATAAAAAGGCCGATCACGATGGACTTACGCCCGTTGAGAAAGCGGAGAAGCAGCTCACCGAAGCCGCCAAACAACTCCAGGACCAAGCCGAGCTGCGCGAGCAAAACCAAGCCACCAACACCCAGGCAGCGCTGGACATGAACCGTGCCAGCCGCGCCGTGGATGAGCTGGCCCGCCAGACAGCGGAAGCGAAGAAGATTCCCCTGCCCTCCCAGCAAGAGGCCGAGAAAGCACGCCGCAGCAATGCGCCCCCATCTGAGGACACCAAGGCCCTCGCCAACTTGAAGGACCAGGCCGCGCAACTCTCCCAGGCCGCACGTGCGCTGGAGGCCGACGCCCTCGCGCAAGATGCCGCGCAAGCGCTTGAAAACGCGCAGGCGGAAACGATGCGTCCGCAGAATCAGCAGGACCTCGCACAGAGCGCTGCGCAGGCCAAGGCCGCCGCCGAGGCGCTGCAGCAGGTGCCGGAAAAGATCAACCGCGCCCGCATTGCCGAGGCCATGCAGCAGAAGGATCCGCAGGCAGCGAACAATCTCCGCCAGGCCGCGCAGCAGGCCAGCGACACCTCACGCAACGCCGCCGAGCAGAACAAAAACCTCGCCCGCGATGCCGCGCAGCAGCAGCCAGGCCAGCAGCTCAACAACCAGCCCGCGCAGCAGGCCACCGCTGATGCGCAGCAGAAGGCCCAGCAGCTCGCCGCACAGCTTCAGCCGCAGGTCGATGCCGCACGCGCACAGCTCGCCGCTCTCACTCCGGAAGTCAGCGACATGATGAAACGCGTAGCCGCAGATCTCAAAAAGACGCAGCAGGAAACCCAGACCGCCGCCGATGCCGCAAAAGCTGAAAAGCCCGTCGCTGAAGTCGCCGAAAAAGCCCAGGAGCTCCGCCCTGAAGCCGCCGAGAACGCCGAGAAAATGGCCGCTCTGCAAGCCGCCCTGCGCCAGGAAGCCAACGCGTCCGATCTGACCAAGAAACCTGAATCACAGCTCGCTCGCACCGCCGATGTCGCGCTCGCGCAGATGCAGCGGAAGACCCCGCAGATCGCGCAGAATTTGAAGCAGGCCGCGCAGGCGCAGCAAAGCAAGCCGCAGGCCCAGGCCCTGCAGTCCGCCGCCACCGCGCAGCAGCAGACCGCGCAGGCGCTGGAGCAGCTCGCGCAGAACATGAAGAAGGTTGAGGACGGCCAGCAGCTCAGCGAAGCCGATCAGGCCGCCATGCAGCAGATGGAGCAGGAGCTCGGCGTGAAGGAGCCGCTGGACGAAGCCTACGACCGTGCCAAGCAGCTCGCCGAAATGGCCCAGGACGCCACGCAGAATCCGCAGGCTGTGCTTGAAGCTTTGGAAAAAGAACTGCCCAAAAATCAGGCCATGCAGAAGGCCCTCGCCGATACCGCTCAGACCACCGCCCAGCAGGCCGAGCAGGCCGTCGCCAAAGAAACCCAGCAGGCCGTGCAGAACGGCATGGCGCAGAAACAGGCCGCGAACGATCTCGCCCGCGTCTCACGCCATCAGCAGCGTCTTGGCGACAAAGAAGCCGCGCAGCAGGTTGCACAGGCCAGCAATCAACTCCAGCAGGCCGGACAGCAGGCGGAGGCCACGCAGGCCAATCCCGTGCCCAATCCGCAGGCCGCGCAGCAGAGCCAGGCCAACGCCGCCCAGGCAGCTAAAGCCGCCGAAGCCACCGCCAGCAAGACCTCTCCGCCCGTGCTCGCTTCGCCACTCGAACAACTCCAGGGCCAGATGCTCGCCCAGGCGCTCGATCAGCTCGATGCCCAGCTTCATCCCATGCAGAGCGGTCAGCAGCAGCAGTCGCAAAACGGCCAGCAGCAGCAGGGTCAGCAACAGCAAGGCCAGCAGGCCCAGCAGAGCCTGAACAACGCCCAGCAGGCCCAGCAGCAAAGCATGGCCGACGCCCGCAACCAGGGCCAGACCCCAGGCCAGAAACCCTCCCAGCAGCAGGCGCAAAACCAGAAGCCCCAAGGCCAGAACTCCCAGGCCCAATCCGCCGAAGGCGGCAATCAATCCACCCAACTGCAAGACGGCGTCCTCGGCCAAATCACCGTCCTCGCCAAAGGCGACTGGGGCCACCTCCCGCAAAAAATGGCCGACGACCTCACCGAAGCCACCCGCTCCGAAGCCGCCCCCGAATACCGCGCCGCGATTGAGAGCTACTACAAGGCCATTGCGGCGAAGGCGAAACGGTAGGAGCCGGAGAGTGTTACTGAGTGTCCTATTGCACCCACATGGCGTGGAGCATCGAGGCCATATGCGAATCACCCCTCCGCCTGTTCCCCCAGTTGCTTGGCCAGTCCAATCAACTCCTCCGCATTCTCCAGCCCATCGAGAAACCGCTGGGGAATTCCCGACAGCCCCACCTGCGCTCCAACAAGCGCGCCCGTGAGGATAGCGCGTGCCTGATTCTGACCGCCGCCATTGATGGCGTGCAGCACTGCCAGTTCAAAGTCACCGGAGAAACGTGCGGCGAGATAGTAGGCAGCCGGAAGCTGATGATAAATCGCGCAGGGCATGCCATAGACGATGGAGACCTTCCACGGCGGCTCGATTCGTATGCCGGGATCGTGTGCGGCTTCGGCCATGTAGGAAGGCGTCAGCAGCGCATCCGGTGAGGAAAACCGCCCGACGCGTGGTGGATCAGGAGCCCCCGCTTTGGGCGGCCCCAGCTTGTCACTGGTGACAGCATGAAAGGGCAGCTCGCCTTGCTTCACCAGATCCATGAGCTTGTCAGAAAGGGTGTCATCGAGCTTCTCGCCCTGCACCAGCAGCGCCAGCACGCAGCCATACGCGGTTGTCATCGCCACGATCGCTTCATCCGCCTGCGTGAGCAGGCAGTTCGAGCTGACCGTTTGCGCCACTTGGGCGGGAGAGCTTGCATACCGCGCCGCCAGCACCAGCGCCCGCTCTGCCGCCTCCGTGGTGTCCGCGTGGCCGCCGGTTTCATGCCACGGTTTGTTTTGCTCCACACGCCGCCGCCACGCTTCGCGGATCGACTGGCTCGTGTACCCGCCCGGGCCGTTCATCGGTGTGCCATCGAGCAATGGAAACAGTTCCTCATCAAGTCGGCGGCAGAAGTCCGCTTCATCATAGCCCTTCCCTTCCACCACAGAGCGCAGCAGCATTGTCGTGATGATGCCCGCTTGGGAGGGCTGCCCCGCCTTGAGTCCTCCATGGTAGCGGTGCGGCTTCGGATCGGTGTAACCAGTGATCCAGATGCCGTAGTCGAGGTGCATTTCATCGAGGTTGTAATACCAGTGCGGGCCGACACCGAGCGCATCGCCGATCAACGCACCCATCACAGCACCCGCCGCACGATCATTCAGTTTCTGTTTCATGGAGTTTTCAGTGTTTCGTTTTTGATGCTAGGCGGTTGAGATCCATCAAGCGTGCGCCCTCAGCGAGCCCGCGTTGCGTCAGGGCGTGATCCCTTCATAGCCTACGGCTGCAAAGACGATCCCGGCTGTTCTGAATTGCAGGCCCGCGTGTTCTCGGCGATAAGCCCACCCTGCGGAAGTGGCGGCAGCCCAAGGTTCTGGAAAGTACTCATGAGCTTTAGCTCGTTCCGGTTCTGGGAAGAACCCGCGCTGTCCAGAGCGAGCTAAAGCTCGGCACTACTTTGTCCGTTGCACACCCGCCTCTCCGCGCTCCTGTCACACGCCGGAGAGGCACGTGGCTTTTCGCGGGTGCTGCTCTCCATGAAACCTTTCCTTCTGCTGGCCACATCTCACACGCCCGATGGCGCGGAGCTGACCCTGCATTCGCATGACACGCATTTCTATCTGCGCGTCAACCGCCAGCCCCTCATGGGCACCAATGCTTCCGAATCCGAAAAAGTCCTCGCAGAGCTCGCCTGCGCACGCCTTGGCACCGGCCCGGCAAACGTCCTCATCGGCGGCCTCGGCTTCGGCTTCACCCTGCGCCGCGTGCTCGAGCTCATGGGCCCCGCCGCACACGTGCAAGTGGCCGAACTGCTGCCCCAAGTCGTCGCCTGGAACCGCGAATACCTCACCGCCGTGAATGGCCAGCTCCTCGACGATCCGCGTGTTGAGATCACCGTGGACGATGTCTTCCAGGTCATCAGCCGTGCGCCCAAAGCCCACTACGATGCCATCCTCCTCGATGTGGACAACGGCCCCATCGCCATGGTGCAGGATGGCAATGCACGCCTCTATCAGACCCAGGGCTTTTCCGCCATCACCCATGCTCTGAAGCCCGGCGGCCGCGTCACCTTCTGGTCCGCCAGCACCGATCACGCCTTCGCCAAACGCCTCTCCAAGGCCGGCTTCAAAGTCGAGACCGTCGCCGCCAAGGCCTACCCGCAGGCAAAGCGTTGCACTCACACGATCTTTGTCGCGGAGCGGCGCTGATCATTCTAGTTCTCGGTGTTTCCATGCAAATCGCTGTATCACGGCGCTTGCGCGCAGGATCGGCACAAAAAAAGCTATCGCGCCTAAGCATAGTTTCACCATCGTTAAAACAATGGCGATGAAAGAATTGGCAGACGCCCTGCTATTTAGAAAAAGTGCTTATACAACATAAAATTCAGTCAGGGTTTGCCGCAGCTTTGGCCTTCCTGCTTCTCACCGGAGTCAGTGCCTGGTGGAGCCAGCAGCAGAATGTGGCCACCTTCGAGTCTTTTGACCACACTCACAGCGTCAATGACTCCCTCGATGAGATTCTCGTGGGAGTGCTCAACGTGGAAACCGGCAATCGCGGCTTTGCCATCTCGGGTGATGAAGCATTCCTCGGTCCCTATCAGGCAGGCATCACCGCAGTGCCGAAGGCCTTCGCGACTGCGAAAGGTATGATGGAGGAAAACCCCCGGCAGCAGCAGCGGCTGGCGGTCCTCGAACAGTTGATTCAAAACAAAATCGACTTTGCCGGTGAGGTGCTCCAACTGTGCCGCCGTGGTGACGGTGCCGGAGCGCGCGAACGCATCAGCCAGGGCCAGGGCATGCAGACCATGGTGGAAATCCGCAAAGTGATTGCCGCCATGAAGACCGAGGAAAACCAGCTCCTCCCGGTCATCAAGACCCGTGCAAACAAGCTCTCCAACATCACCGTGACCATCGTCGCCTTCGGCGGGATTCTCTCTCTCGGCATGATCGGCTTCGCCAGCTTTATCGTCAGGCGCGATTTCGAAAAACGGCAGCAGGCGGAGGCTGAGCGCGAGCTGTTTTTCACCGTCCCGCTGGACATGCTCTGCATCATTCAATCTGACGGCTACCTCAGGCGCGTCAATCCAGCCTTCACCCAGATCCTTGGCTGGAGCTCCGAGGAGCTGACGACGCGGCCTTACCTCGAGTTTGTGCACCCGGATGATCGCGCGGCCACGCAGGCCGAAGTCGCACGGCAGCTCGCTGTCGGCGAGGGCGTGCTGCAGTTTGAAAACCGCTGCCTGTGCAAAGATGGCACCTCCCGCGTGTTCTGGTGGAAGTCCGTTCCGCAGCCGGGCGGACTCATCATCGCCACCGGGCGCGATGTGACGGAGCAGCAGGCCGCCGCTGAAGTCCTCCGCTCCCGCGAAGAAAAGCTCTCGGTCACGCTCAACTCCATTGGTGACGCCGTGCTGGCCACCGATGCGGAGCGGCGCATCACGCGCATGAATCCCATCGCCGAAAACCTCACCGGCTGGACTTTGGCCGAGGCCCTGGGACGCCCCGTGGATGAAGTCTTCCACATCATCAATGAAGAAACCCGCAAGCCTGCCCTCATCCCTGTGGATGACGTGCTCGCCTCAGGTGAAATCCACGGCCTCGCCAATCACACGATCCTCATCGCCCGCGACGGCACCGAGCGCTCCATTGCCGACAGCGCCGCTCCCATCCGCGACCTCGCAGGCCGCATCATCGGCGTGGTTCTCGTCTTCCGGGACGTCAGCAAGGAGCACGAGCTCGAACGCATCCTGCGCGACAACGAGGCTTTGAACCGTGCCGTGATCAATTCCATGATGGCCAACATCGCCGTCGTGGATCACCATGGCACCATCATCGCCATCAACGATGGCTGGGAACGTTTTGCGCGCGAAAACGGAGCTGATGCCATGATGTCCACCCTGAGTGTCGGTGCCAATTATCTGGACGTCTGCCAGAAGGCTGTACTGGAGATGGGCGGGGAAGCACAGCAGGTGTTGGACGGGCTGCGCGCCGTGCTGGATCATTCCAAGCCCACTTTCAAACACGAGTACGACTGCCATTCGCCCAGCGAGCACCGCTGGTTCACCATGCAGGTCTCCCCTTTGTCCCGGAAGGAAGGCGGCGCGGTCATTGCCCAGATCAACATCACCGAGCGCAAGCGGGCCGAGCAGGTGCTGGCTGATTTCAAGGCCGCGCTCGACGAACACGCCATCGTCGCCGTGACAGACGCACACGGCATCATCACCTATGTGAATGACAAGTTTTGCGCGATCTCGAAATATGCACGCGAGGAACTGCTCGGCCAGGATCACGGCATCATCAATTCCAGTCATCACCCCAAAGCCTTCATTGATGAACTGTGGCAGACCATCACCAGCGGGCATGTCTGGAAAGGCGAGATCAAAAACCGCGCGAAGGACGGCTCCTTTTACTGGGTGGACACCACCATCGTCCCCTTCATCGGCTCAGACGGGAAGCCCGCGCAATACATCGCCATCCGCGCAGACATCACCAGCCGCAAGCAGGCGGAGGAGGAGATACGCCAGTTCAACACAGAACTCGAACAGCTCGTCATTCAGCGCACCAGCGCCCTGCAGGAGCGCGAAGAGCAGCTGCGCGAGGCCCAGCGCATCGGCCAGATGGGCAGCTGGCATCTGGATCTGGTCACGGGCCACCTGAAATGGTCGGACGAGATCTTCCGGATTTTTGAGCAGGATCCGCTGCTCTTCAAAGCATCCAACGAGGCGTTCATGGAAACGGTTCACCCTGACGACCGCGGCAAAGTTACCCACGCCTATGAGGAGTCTGTGCGCAATCACACCACCTACGAAATCGAGCACCGGCTGCTGCTGCCCGGCGGCCGCATCAAGTTCGTTCAGGAACGTTGCGAAACGGAGTATGACGCCGCCGGCAAGGCCTTGCATTCGCTCGGCACCGTGCAGGACATCACCGAGCGCAGGCAGGCCCAGGAGCGCGATGCCGCGCATCTGCGCAAGCTGCACCGGCTGTCTGAGCTGGGCATGCGGCTCTCGGGTGAACCAGGCGCCGTGTTCGATGAAGTCGTTGGCATGGTGGCCACACTGTTTGAAGTCCCTGTGGTTTGTCTCTCCGAGATCGTCGGCAAGGAGCTTCAGTTCAAGGCGGTGTATCTCAACGGTCAGATTCATCGGGATGCAGGCGGGTGCCCGCTGGCCATCACCCCATGTGCCACGGTGGAGACCACCAAGGACCTGCGCGTTTACCAGCACGTCCAGGATCACTTCCCGCAGGCGGCGTTTCTCCGCGAACACAATGCAGACGCCTACTGCGGTGTCCCTTCACTGGACGCCCAGGGCAACGTTGTCGCCATCACCTGCCTGCTGGACCCCAGGCCACACGAATTCACCGAGGAGGATCAGGAGATCCTGCGCATCATCGCCCAGCGTGTGGCCATGGAGCTGGAACGCAGCCATAACCTCGCCGAGCGCAAAAACATGGAAAGCCTGGCCCTGCGTTCTCAGCGCATGGAGTCCATCGGCACGCTGTCCGGCGGCGTCGCACACGATCTGAACAACGCGCTCGCCCCCATCTTGATGGGAGTGGAGCTGCTGCGGACGCGCTGCCCTCAGGAGTCGAAGATCCTGGATCTGTTTGAAACCAGCGCCAGACGTGGTGCCGACATGGTCCGTCAGCTGCTCACCTTTGCCAAAGGCGCGGAAGGTGAGCGTGTCATTCTTCAGGTGGAAAGTTTGGTCCGGGAGATGGAAAAATTGATCAAGAGCAGCTTCCCGAAAAACATTCAGCTGGTGGTCAGCTGCGCGCCGGAACTTTCTGCAGTGCTTGGAGACGCCACCCAGCTGCACCAGATTCTTCTGAACCTGTGCGTCAACGCCCGTGACGCCATGCCCACGGGCGGCACTCTCACCTTGGAGGCACAGTCTCTTCTGGTCGATGAAGCCTTTGCCAGCTCAGTGCCCGACGCCAAACCAGGCCGCTACGTGGCGCTGCGGGTGCAGGACACAGGAACAGGCATCCCGCAGGACATCCTTGATCGGATTTTTGATCCTTTCTTCACCACCAAAAGCCCGGACAAAGGCACGGGCCTCGGTCTCTCCACCGTCATGGGCATTGTGAAAAGCCATGGCGGATTTCTGCAGGTTTCTTCACGGGACGGCCAGGGTTCCACCTTCATCGTCTATTTGCCAGTCCATGAAATGGAAAGCGCAATGCCCTTGATGCTGACGCAGCCCCCGGCATGCCCGGGACTGGGAGAAACCATCCTTCTCGTCGATGATGAAGCCGCCGTGCGCGAGATGGCCTGCGTAGTCTTGCAACGTCTGAACTTCATCCCCTTGACCGCCACGGATGGCGCGGACGGCCTGCTGATGGCCATGCGGCACCGTGCCGAGATCCGTGCTATCATCACGGACCTCCACATGCCCCACATGGACGGCCTTGCCTTTGTCCGTGTTCTCAAGCTGCTGCAGCCCGACGTACCGGTCATCGTTGCCAGTGGACGACTCGAAGACCCCCAGGCCGAGGAGATGAAGGCCTTGGGTGTGACGCACCGGCTGGACAAACCCTTTACTGAAGCACAGCTCGCCGAAGTATTGCATGATGTGCTTGCGCCAAACTTGAGCCGAGCCTTCGAGACAGGCGTGTGAGGCCTCCGGCTGCGATCGGCTCTTCAGCCTGCAGCATCTCCGCTGCCCCTTCCCCGGTCAGTCATGAATGATGAACCGGCGCACGACAAATGGCACTCGTCATCCCCTCGCTCTTCACGGCACCACCTCCACCGGCGTGCCAACTGAGACCTCATGATAAAATTTCTCCGCCATGTGCCCCGGCAGACGGATGCAGCCGTGGGAGGCGGGATAGCCGGGGAGATAGCCCTGATGCATGCCAACGCCGCCGTAGATGCGCATGAAGTAATACATCTTAGCCCCTTCAAAGCGCGTGCCAGGCGGCCGGGGGTCGGTGCGGTTGTTGATGTTCTGCATGATCACATTGCCCTGGTAGTCCTCGTAGTCGCCGTAGATGGAGGATTTGTGGTCGATGTCCTTTTCGATGATGCGGTAGCTGCCGGGCCGGGTGTCGAAGCCCTCAGCCCCGGAGGAAATGGGGGAACCGCCTGCAAGCTGGCCATACTTGAAGAGATAGACCATCTGCTCGCTGAGATTGATCACGACGCTGGGCCTGCCGGTCATGTTATCGGCATACCAGAAGGAGCCATCATTCCGGCGAAAGATCCCGGTGACGCCCTTCCAGACGAAGCGCGAGGCGCGTGGGATTTCCTGGGTGACAAAGCGGCGGCTGTAATGAAAGGCATTGCTGCCCGTGGTCTGCACGGTGGTGCAACTGACAAGACTGAGCGCGAAGAGAAGAAGCAGTCGGCGTGACATCATGCACCCCAGCAATGCTGCCGAGATGGCGAAATGCAACGGGGAGAGTTTAAAGTTTCAAATCCCTCTCACGGCTGCACGAGGAAGAAGGCGCGGAACGCATCCAGCAACGGCTGCTGGGTCACGTCCAGACCTGTGGTTTCATCCACCCAGTCGGACTGCGGATTGAGCAGGTAATTTTGATACATGGCGGTGGCAGGATCTGCGTCGCCGCTCCAGACGCGGAGGCGGGAGCCGGGGGTGAAGGGCAGCACGCCGGGCGTCTGCGGTGTGGCCAGGCCGGTGCTGCGCAGTGAGGTGCCGGATGTCTGCGGCGGCGCGAGTGCGGTGCTGCGCACCTCTCCCAGCAAGGTCAGCGTGGCCGGCGTGCTGCGGAGCTGCACCAGCATGCCTGCCTGCGGCGGAATGATACGGCTGCCGTCATTGGCAAGCGAGGCATCGCCATCACGCGCCCACTGCGCCGCACCGCTGGTGGCGTACAGCCAGTCGATCTGGAACTGGCCGCTGGCGCTGTCGAAGAACATGACGCGGTCCGCCGCCTCCTCCGTGGCGGCAGGCTGGAGTGCGCTCACCGGCAGCAGCGCACCCAGCGTCCAATGTGGGCGGATGCGGATGCGCGCTCCCACCAGCGTGGCGTCCGCGCTGGCAGTGAGCACGATGTTGCCGCCGCTGGTGGCCGAAGCGTCGAGATCCAAGGTGCGGCCCTTGAGCGTGCCATCCAGCACCTCCACATAATAGTTCACGCGATTCTGCAACTGGGTGCGGATGTCTGCGCCGTTGGTGTTGACCACCATGGTGCTGCCACTGACGGAGCTGACCATGCCCGTGTAGATCGCAGGCAGCAGCAGCGGCATGGAGAGCGACTGACGGCCCACCGCGAATTGCATCCGTGCCCAGCCCTGCGCGTCTGTGGTGGTCGTGGCTTCTGGAGCACCGTCGAGATTCGCATCCAGCGTGACCTTGATACGCAGGAAGCCGCGTGACGCACCACTGAAGGCGGCATCCACCTGGCTGTAGCGCTGTGTCTGCGTCTGATCTGCGTTGGTGAGGGTGGCCGGGTTGAGAGCGATCGTGGTCCAGGTGGCGAGGTCACTGCTGCCTTCCAGATAGAAGCGGAGGTCTGCATGGGCACCCGCAGGACGCGTCAAAAGCGCGTCGATGGTACCGGTGGTGGAGTTGTTCACGAGAGTAAAGCGTGAAGCACCGAGGCCGTTGTTACCCGTGGTGCCGAGTGCGTATTCCAGCAGGTTCGTCTGACCGTCGGCATCTGGGTCGTCATTCGGACCGTTGAGTCCGTTCAGACTGTTCTGCGCCTGCCAGGCAGTGAAGGTAGCAGGAGCGGACACGGTGCCGGGATCGAGCGCCAGATTGCGCGTCTCCACCTGCGCCAGCGGCGAGCCTGTGCCGGACACGAAACCGAAGTCGATGGTCATGATGCCGGAGTCGTCCGCCACATCGTCCATGAATGCGTCCAGGCCGTTTTCACCCGAGGTCGCGGTCAGGCTGCTATCCAGCGGCATGGCACCATAGGCCAAGTTAAAGATGCCGGAGGAAATGCCAGTGGAGGCCGGGGCGGAAGCGTCGATGCCGTTTTCATCAAAGCGGTCATCCTTGCCGGTGTCCGCAGAGTTGGTGGAGATCACATTGCCGGAACCAGGCACCGAGTACATGCCGACCAGCGGCGCGCCAGTGGCAAACATGCTGGCAGGAATGTGAACGTAATAGGCTGCCGGCGCGGTGGTGGAGAGCATGTAGGTGCCGTCAGCCGCTGTCACCGCCTGTGACACCGGCGTATCCGTCACGGCCTGCGACTGCTGGAACAACTGCACCGTGACATTTGCCACCGGCTGATCAATGCCTGCCTCGTAAGCACCGGAAACGTTGACATCGCGGAAGACCAGATTGCCGACCATGATGGACTGCGCCTGGAACCCTAGGTCGATCGTGAGGTCGTTGTCAGCATCATCATCGTTGTCACTGGTCTTGTCGAAACCCGATTCGCGGCCATCTGCATCTGTGGGCAGCGTACCCGCGATGAGGGAGAAGCTTGACGTGTACACTCCGGTCGCAGCAGGGTTGGTGGTCGGCAGTGCGTTCTGGTTGGAGTTATCATCCGTGCCGAGGGTGTTCAGTGCGCCTGGCACCAGGAAGTTCAAGAGGCCGGTGCTGCTGAACTGTGCGGCAGGAATGTGCACCTTGTAGGTCTGCGGCGAGATCGCCGGCGGCGCAAAGAGGATGAATTCGCCGTTTGCATCCGTCGTCGTCGTACCGATGACGGTGTCCGCACCGCCGGTGCCGTTATTGTAGATGAGTTCGAGGTTGATGCCCACGAGACCGGTGTCGATGCCCGACTGGTAAGTGCCGTCCGCATTGGCGTCACGGAACACCAGATTCCCCACGCCCAGACGTTTGCCGAAGCCAAAGTCGATGGTGAGATTCACGTTGCTGTCATTGGCATCGTCGGACGTGCCATTGAAACCTCCCTCAAGCGAACCTGTCGGCTCTCCGCCCGGTGTCAGTGTCACCGGCGGCGCCCAGATGCCCAGCTGCTCAGGATTCTGGGCGTCGATGCCATCTTCACCGAGGTTGTCGTCCGCCGTGGTAGTCTGGTTGCCGCGCAGCGAGATCATGTGGTACAGCGGCCCCGGCCCCACCGGGCCACCATTGATGCTGACTGAAGATTTGAAGTTGTCCGCCGCCACTTGGACAAAGTACACGCCGGAGCTGAGATTGCTGAACAAGTAGGCACCGTTAGAATCAGTGACGGTGCTGCGGATGTAGCTGTAGCTGTTGGAGCTGGTCACGCCAGCGCCCGTATAAAGCAGCATGAGCACACCGGGCACGCCTTCTCCCGCATCCGCCACGCCGTTGTTGTTGGCATCGTAGAAGACGAGATTGCCGATGCCCATCAGCGTCGGAGGTGTGCCGCCTGCGAAGCCCAGATCGATGGTGAGATTCACATCAGCATCATTATAGGAGTCCTCAGAGTTCAGGTAGCCAGTCTCTCCCGTGGTGGCCAGCGGTTCAGTGCCGTAGGCCAGGGCGAAGGCGGAGGAACTCACGCCGGCACTTGCTGGATTGGCGGCATCAATGCCGTTCTCGTCCACGTCATCGTCCTTGCCATCATCGCCGCCAAAGCCCGGCACCGAGGTCATGCCATAGAGCGGCTTCCCGGTGGCAAACATCGACGCCGGGATGTGAAGGTAGTACTGGCCCGCTGTGTAGGTGCTCAGCAGGAAACTGCCGTCCACACCCGTGGTCATCTGCATCACCGGTGTGGCGGTGTTGGGGTTGGCACCCACGGAGAAGAGCTGCACCGTCACCCCGGCCACGCCAAAGTCAGCGCTGTCGAAGTGGCCGTTGCCGTTCACATCATAGAAGACCAGGTTGCCCACGCTCAACGGCTTCGCTGTGAAGCCAAAATCGATCGTCAGGTCCACGTTCGCATCGTCATAGTCATCCGACTCGCAATAGTAGCCGGTTTCATTCGTTGCAGCGGTGGGCTCCGCCCCCGGTCTCAGAGTGAAGAGCGCGGACCGTGCACCATCCACCAAGACGGAAGTCGTTGTGTAGCCGTCCTGCTCGTGGTCATCATCGCCTGAGGTGCTGGTGGGAATGGTGTAGCCCGGGTTGGCCGATTTGGACGGCACCAGATTGGCCAGCGCACCGCCATCCTGGAAGTTCACCGGCGGGATGCGCACATAGTAGCTGCCAGGCGCGATGCTAAAGCTGTACAAGCCGCCGCCGTAGGTCGTGGTGGCACCCACCAGCACGTCCGCAGTACCGGGCTGGCTGTTCCACAACTCCACCGTCACGCCATCGACGGCGTACTCCACGCTCGGGTCAAAGAGGCCGTCGTTGTTTGCATCCTGGAAGACCACATTGCCAACACCGATGCGCTTCACAAAGCCGAAGTCGATCGTAAGGTTGATCGCGGCATCGTTCAGGTCGTCGCTGGAACCCAGGTAGCCGCCCTCCTGGCTGCCGGTCGGAGCATTCGTCGGACTCAGGTTCAGCACCGCGCACTGGATGCCGTTCACGTCAGGATTGCCGTTGTCGAGGCCTTTCTCGCCAAGATTGTCATCCCCGAGCTGCGTACCCAGCACGCTGGCATAACCGTACAACGGCGCACCAAAGCTGAACTGAGAAGCTGGCACATTCACAAAGTAGCTGCCCGGATTGAGATTGGTAAAGAGATAAGAACCATCGGTGGCGGTCGTCGTGGTGGCCACCGGCGCATCAAACGGAATCACCGCACCGGCCTGGTACAACTCCAGCGCAACCCCACCCACTCCTTCGCCGGGGTCCGCGCGGCCGTTGTAGTTGGCATCGATGAACACGAGATTGCCCACGCCTACGAACTGGTAGAAGCCGAAGTCGATGGTGAGATCGCCGTTCGCATCATTGGCATCATCCATGAAGGCGTCATAGCCAACCTCACCGGAAGAGTCCGTCGGTTCCAGTCCGGGCTGCAAGTTGAACGGCAGGGTGCCGATACCGGTCACGGACGGATTATCTGAATCCACTCCGTTTTCGTCCACATTGTCATCCAATGAATCGTCTCCGCCGTTTCCGGGCAGGGAACGCCAGCCATAGAGCGGCTTGCCGGCGGCGAACTCAGAAGGCGGAATGAAGAGCTGGTAGCTCCCCGGAGTCAGGTTGCTGAACATGAATACGCCACCGCTGCTCGTGAGCAGGCTGGCCAGCGGGGGGGCCGTCAGCGGGGTCGCAGCGGCGGCAAAGAGCTGCACCTTCACTCCGTCAACGCCCTCGCCCGGATCACAAACACCATTACCGTTGAGATCGGTAAACACCACGTTACCCACGGCGACGCCATTCGGATTGGAAGGCGCAAAGCCGAAGTCAATCGTCAGGTCGAAGTTGGCGTCATTAAACGAATCCATCGTGTTGTACATTCCGGTCTGACCAGTGGCGATCGTCGGTTCAGCACCGACCGCCAGAGAGAAGGGCGCGCTGCTGATGCCATTGAGGAACGGCGTAGGATCGTCGATGCCGTTGTCATTGTTCGCCACATTGTCATCCAGCACGGCGCCGATGGGATCCACTCCGGACATGGACGACAGACCGCTGAGGGGATTTCCCGGCTCAAACGCTGAATACGGAATGTGCAGGATGTAGCTGCCCGCAGGCAGTGAGTCAAAGAAGTAGGCACCACCATTGCTCGTGATGCGGCTGAACAGCGGCAGGCCTACGCCAGGCGTCTGGTCGGCGCTGTACAGCTCCACGGTCACTCCGTCCACACCTTCGCCCAGATCAGCGAGGCCATTCTGGTTAGCGTCAATGTACACCAAGTTGCCCACACCGACCGGAGACTGGAAGCCAAAGTCGATGGTCAGGTCGATCGACGCATCGTCTTCATCGTCAGAGGTGCCCTCGAAACCGGTTTCGCCGGTGTCATCCGTGGGTGCATTGCCCGGATAGATGCTGATGACAAGGGTGGACACCCCGTTGATGGCGGCAGAGCCGTTGTTGATCCCGTTCTGCCCCACGTCGTCATCTCCCTCAATGCCTTGGAGAATGCTGATGCGCTGGTACAGCGGTCCGCCTGGCTGGAACTGGGAGGACGGAATATGCACCACATAATTGCCGGAGAGCAGGAAATTGAAGGCATAGCGGCCCACCGGATCCGTGGTGGCGATGGCCAGAGGATTGTCCACTTCCGGAAACTGCGTGTCAGAGTACAACTGCACGGTCACCCCGGACAGGCCTTCACCAGTGTCATAGTGGCCGTTGGAGTTGTTGTCCTCAAACACCATGTTCCCCAACGCCACAGGGCGGAAGAGGCCGATGTCCACTGTCAGGTCGGTATCGGCGTCGTCCGCGTCGTCGGACGTGTAATTAAAGCCGGTTTCAGTGTCGGCATCCGTCGGCGCATGGTTGTTGACCAGGTTGATGATGCCGGTGCTGATCCCGGTGCTCCACGGTGTCGTTGTCTGCAGCGCATCCTGACCCACGTTGTCATCCCCCGGATTGATGACCGGAATGCTGAAGAGGCCGCGCAGATTGCCGGTGGACTCAAACTGGTAGGCCGGCAGATACAGGAAGTACTGTCCCTGCCAGAGACTGCTGAAAAGATACTGGCCGCCGTTGGATGTCACCGCCGTAGCCACCGGCTGCGTCGCGCCGGGATTGTCTCCACGACGGAACAACTGCACAGTCACTCCATCACGGCCCTCGCCCACGTCGAAGCGATGGTTGCCGTTGTCATCAACAAACACGAGGTTGCCGATGCCCATGACACCTGGCTCGACAAAGCCAAAGTCCACCGTCATGTCTCCGTTGGCGTCCACGGTGTAGTCGTCAAGTTCACCGCCAGGGGCAAACTCCGTGCCGGAAGAGCCGTTGCCCAGCGGTTCGGCACCGGGTGTGAGGGTGATCATCGGGCTGGACACCAGCGTCTTCGGACCGCCCGGCTGCAGGCCGTCATTATTGCCGTCAGTCTGATCATCCAGGCCGGATGAGATGGGGCTGCTGCTGCCGTTACCAGCCAGCGGCAGGCCGTTCAAGAAGTTGGACGTCGGTATCTGCACCTGGTACACGCCGGCGGGCTCGCCGGAGAAGTAGTAGTAGCCGTTGTTGTCTGTATAGGTCCAGCCGACGAGGTACTCCGCACCATCCGCCGGGTTGCCGTTGGCATCCTGCCAGAGATCAACCCGCACGCCCGGGATGCCCTGTTCAGCCGCATCCTGGACGCCGTTGGCGTTCCCATCATTCCAGACGTACGAGCCGATGGACACGGAATTTGGCAGCGGGGCAAACGGCCGGCCGATGGCCAAATCGCGGGGGCCGGACCAGATTTCAAAATCTGGGCCCGGTGGCCGCGGGATCGGCACTTCAAAGATGCTGACCGTGCCATTGGGTGCCTGCCTGAGGTCCACACGTATCAGCGCGCCGCTGGAGTAGGTGCCCGCATTCACCGGCTTGTTCCAGTGATAGCCCGCGATGTAGAGATTGTTGTTCGTGGGGTCAAACTCCACATCACGCGTGTCCACATCGCCTTTGCCAGCACTGGAGAGAGTGGCGATGAGCTGCGGCAGCCCAGGTGCGGCCGGTGTGGTGAGATCAATGCTGAAGACTTCACCATCTGAGCGGTTGACGCCGTAGAGCGTATTGCCTTCGATGTCGATGCCCGAAACCAGTGCAATGGACTGACCGCCCGGTACCAAGTTCACCAGTTGTGTGTCGGTAACGATGATGTTCAGCAACTGGCCCGTGGTGAGGCTGTAGCGCTGCACCTGGCTCAGATTGCTGGTCTGCACCACCACGTAAAGGTTGCCATCCGGGCCGATGTTGATGTCCTCCACCCCGCTCACGGAGATGAAGGTGTATGGAGCAGTCCCCATCGGTGCACCAGGGGTGGTGCCAGCAGGGCCTTGGAAGCGCACGATGCGGCCACCGTTCTCATCATACACATAGAAGTTTCCATCCGGACCAAAGGCAAAGTGCGAGAGCATGCTCACACTGGCGGTGGAGTTGTCCAGCACCGGCCCTAGATCCACACCTGTCGGACCAATTTTGCGAATGTTGCTGCCGCCGTAGTGGGCCACATACCAGTTCCCGTCCATGCCCAGCTCCATGTCATACGGCACGTCACCGTAGTCCCCGTTGCCCTGACTGAGACTGTTGCCAAAAGCCGAATCCAGCGGTCCTGTATAGAGTCCTGACGTGGCGTCAAAAGCCTCGATGCTGTCAGCCTGGGTGGCGGACATATAGATCGTCGGGGTCATGTTCACCAGCCCGAAGTCGATGGTCGGGTTGTTGTTTGAACCACCGCCGGAGCCAGGTTCGCCGCCTGGAGTGAGTGTGACCACCGGGCTGTTCACCGCGCCACCGCTGAGCTGCAGCCCTTTGTCAACATTGTCCACCCCGTTGTCCACAAAGGTGGTGTTGCTGCTGGAGATCGGCTGCGCGCCAGGTGGCGTCGGGATGCGCACGTAGAAATTGCCCGGAGTCAGCGAATTGAAGTTATAACCGCCGCCGCCGCTCGTGGTGATGCTCTGCAGCAGCAGATCATCCGTGCCGCCGATGCTGTTGTCCGCGCCAGTGCTCCAGAGCTGCACGACCACGCCATCAATGCCCGGCTCTCCGTTGTCAAGCTGGCCGTTGTCATTGCTGTCCTGCCACACCAGGTTGCCCAAGCTCATGCCGCCGAAGAGACCATAGTCCACCGTGTAGTTCGTGTCCGGGTCGCCGTCATCCACCGTCGGCTCCTGCCCGGTTCTCAGGGTGATAATGGGCGAATAGGCCGGCGTGCCAGGACCGCCGGGCTGGAGGGCGGCGTTATTGTCATTGAGCACACCATTGTCCAAATTCACCGGATTGCCGCCGATGATCTCCTGTGCCGTGGGCATAAGCACGCGCATGAAGTAGGTGCCAGGCTGCAGGTTGGTGAAGGAGTAGAAGCCCTGCGCGTTGGAGGTCGTGTTGGTGAGCAACAGGTCGCTGTTCGGTCCGCTGCCGCCGACGGCATTGTCCGCGCCCGGATACCACAGTTCCACGGTAATGTTGCTCATGCCCGGCTCACCCACGTCGCGCAGGCCGTTGTAGTTATTGTCATTGAACACGGTGCCGCCGAGACTCAGGCCTTTCACCTGCAGGGAGTAGGACTGCGTGGCGGAGCAGTTGTAAGCGTCCGTGCTGCGCACGGTGAAGCTGGCCGTGCCATAGACGGTGGAGGAGCCGGACAGCGCACCGTTGGAGGATAGAGAGATGCCTGCCGGCGGAGAACCGGCGATCACCGCATACGTGTAAGGCCCGGTGCCACCGCTGGAGCTGAGCTGCTGGCTGTAGGCCGTACCATAGTAGGCGTTCAGCAGACTTGTTGGTGTGACGCTGATGGACGGGCAATTAACGGCCAGCGTGTACACCTGGGTGGCGGCGCAGTTGAAGGAATCCACCGCCTGCACGGTAAAGGTGGAGGTCGTGGCTTGCGTCGGCGTGCCTGAAATGAGGCCGGAGGAACTCATCGAGAGTCCGGCTGGCAGCGTCCCGGCTGCTACACTCCAGGCGTAGGGTGCGCTGCCGCCCGAGACCGTCAATGACGCGGAGTAAGCCGTGCCAACGACGCCATTGGACAGCGTTGTCGGGGAGATGGTCAGAGTCGGGCAGACGATGGTGATGGAGTACGGCTGCGTGCCGGGCGCACCGTCCGCATCCAAAGCCTGCACGGTGAAGGAATAGGTGCCCGGCGCCGCCGTGGTGGTGCCGGAGATGAGACCCGTGGAAGAAATCGACAGGCCGGTCGGCAGGCTGCCGGTCAGCTTGCTGAAGGTGTAGGGCGAGGTGCCGCCAGTGGCGCTGAGCTGCTGCACGTAAGGCACCAGCCGGACGGCATTGGTCAGGGTGGTCGGCGTGATGTAGATCGGCGGATAGTTCACCGTGAAGGTGAAGGACTGCGTCGAGGAGCAACTGTCTGCATCCGTTGCCTTCAGCACGAAGGTGAAGCTGCCCAGGCTGGTGGGCGTGCCGCTGAGCACTCCGCTGCTGGAAAGCGTCATGCCGGTGGGCAGGATGCCCGAGAACAGGCTCCAAGTGTAAGGGGCCGTGCCGCCACCGACAGACAGCGTCTGGGTGTAGGCGGCGTACTGCACTCCTGCTGGCAGCGGCACCGGACCGATGGACAACGTCGGACAGGCGATGACAATTTGTAGCGCCTTGGTCGCGGAACAGTTGACCCCGTCCGTGGCCTGAACGGTGAAGTTGAAGGTGGCAGGTGATGCTGTCGGAGTGCCGGAGATCAGACCCGCATTGCTCATAGACAGTCCCGCCGGCAGCGCCCCGGAAATGATGCTGAAGGTGTAAGGCGAAGTGCCGCCGCTGGCGCTGAGTTGCTGGCTCGGATACGCAATATTCTTCGAAGCGCTGGGGAACGTCGGTGCACTGATCGTAAACGACGGGCAGTTCACCGTGATCGAGTAGCTGCCGGAGCGTGCGCAACCGTTGGCATCCGTGGCCGTGACCGTGATGTTGTAGCTGCCTGGGGCGCTGGAAGGCGTGCCGCTGAGCACCCCTGCACTGCTCAAGGTCATGCCGCTGGGCATCGTGCCGGTGAAGCTCCAGGTGTAGGGCGTGGTGCCGTTGCTGGCGGTCAGAGTCTGCGCGGCATAGGAAGCATACTGCGTGGCGGCCGGCACGGTGGCGGGAGTCAGCGAGATGGTCGGACAGGTGACCGCCCAGGTGATGGAGGTGTCAAGCGTACACCCGTTGGCATCCGTGGAACGAATGACGAAGGTGTAACTGCCCGGTGCCCCAGTGATGGTGCCCGAGAGCAGGCCGGCAGAGGTGAGCGTGAGCCCCGCAGGGAAAGAACCCGACTGCCGGGTGTAGGTGTAGGGAGACGCACCACCCGTGGTGGAGAACTGCTGGCTGAAGACGGTGTTTTGCGCCACCGAGGACAGCGTGGTCGGTGACACCGTCAGCACCGCGCAGACGACATTCAGTGTCATTGCCTGCGTGGCGGTGCAGTTGTAGGCGTCCGCCGCCTTCACCGTGAAGTTGTAAGTGGCAGGAATTGCCGTTGCCGTGCCGCTCAGCACGCCGGCGCTCGAAAGCGTCAACCCGGACGGCAGCGCGCCGCTGGTGATGCTCCAGGTGTATGGTGAGGTGGCACCACTGGCGCTCAAGGTGGCACTGTAGGCCGAACCCTTCTGTGCGTTGCTCAGCGTGGCTGGGGAAAGCGAGATCGTCGGGCAGGAGCGCAGGCCGAAGTCGATGGTGTTTTCCGTATTGGTCACACCGGTGCTGCCCGGCTCTCCGCCAGCGGTCAACTGGAAGACCATGCTGTAGATCGGCGAGCCCGCTCCATTGGGCTGGGAGCCGTTGTTGTCATTATTCACGCCGTTGTCAGCCGTCACCACCACGCTGCTGGCAAGGGCATAGGTGGAGGGCGGAGTCACGCGCACAAAGTAATTGCCTCCGGTGTACACTTTAAAGCTGTAGGCACCGGTGCTCAGGGTGGTGGTCGATTGCAGCAGGGTGTCCGCATTGGTCCCGGTGCCGCCGACGGCATTGTCCGCGCCGGGGCTCCAGATGTCCATCTGCACGCCCGCGATGCCTGATTCAGAGCTGTCCTTCAGGCCGTTGTTGTTGGCGTCGTTCCACACCAGGTCACCCACGGTGATGCCGGTGAAGAGGCCGAAGTCGATGGTGTTGTTGCCACTGGTGCCGTCACCATCCACGGCGGTGCCGGGCTCCGCACCCACTTCGAGATCGATGACCGGACTGTAAATGAACGTGCCGGGGCCGCCGGGCTGGATGCCCTTGTTGTAGTTGTCCACTCCGTTGTCAGTCGTGGCCACCACGCCGCTGGCGGCCGGCACCGTGGATGTCGGCGTCACGCGCACATAATATTTGCCCGGCACCAGATTCGTGAAGGCATACGCGCCTGCGCTGCTGCTCAGCACACTGGCCCCCACTTGCGTGTCCGCATTCACGCCGCTGCCGCCGATGGCGTTGTCCGCGCCCGGGCTGAAGATCTGTACGGTCGCTCCGCTGATGCCGAGTTCGCCGCTGTCACGCAGGCCGTTGTTGTTGGCATCATTCCATACCAGGTTGCCGACGTTCACCCACGGCGAAACCGAGCACGGTTCCGTGGCGATGGTGTACACACCCGAGGGATCTGTCACAAAGGTGGCTTCCGTGACTCCCGAGGTGTAGCTGAATGCCGTCAGCGCGCCGTTGCTGTCGTAGGTGGGCGCAGTGATGAGATCCACCATGTGCAGGTCGATGCTGGTGGTGCCTCCCGTCTTGACGCCTTCCCAGGTCGAGGCATTCACGCCCATCGCGCTCCAGTTGGCGGCGTTGTTGACGCGGCTCACATCGATCACGCATTGGAAGCGCACACTGCTGCCGGTTTCAGTGACGATTTTTTGCAGCACATCCCCGCCTGTGCTGCTGCCGGCAACCGTGCTCACCATCAGGTTGGCCGCCGTCTGCCAACTGTTGTAGTCCAGCGTTGGGTCATACTTGTAAATTGTGACATTGGGGCTGGAACGCGTGATGCCGTCGATGTACACGATGGCATGATCGGTGGAGGCCGGATTGGAGCCCGTGCTGACGAGGAACCACAGCGCATCCACTTTGGAGGCACCGAGCTCATTGAAGGTCATGTCCAGATCGATTCGGCTCAGCGCCGCATCGTAGATCATGTTCGCGCTGCTGATCGTGGCCACTCCGGCCTGCGTGTAGTTGAAATCATAGGCCTGGGCAGGCGTCCATTCCGTGGCCCCGCTCAGCACGCCATCAGCATTCGTGTCCATGGCCAGGAAGTGATAGCAGCCGGTGGCGCTCGTGCCGCTGGACTTGAAGCCGAAATCAACGGTCATGTTGCCGTCGATGTCATCACTGTCGTCCATCGTGTTGAACGCGCCGCTCTCGCCGTTGCTGTTGGTCGGTTCGGCGCTGTCCAGGAGGGTGAGCAGGGCGCTGCTGATGCCGTTGACGGAAGGATTCGCATTGTCGATGCCGTCGTCATTGCCAACGATGTTGTCGTCCACGTCATTGTCAGTCGAGGTGGAGGGGAAGATGGAGATCGTGTTCACCAGCGCCTTGCCAGTGGCAAACTCGGAGGCTGGCACCCGCACATAGTAAGTGCCGGGCACCACGCTGCTGAACATGTAGGTGCCGCGCTTGCTGGATGATGTACTCGTCGTCGTGTAGCTCAGGAATGAACCGGAGCCGTTGAGCAGTTCCACGCGCACGCCGCCCACGCCTTCGCCGGAATCATAGACGCCGTTGTTGTTGGCGTCCTTGTACACCAGGTTGCCGAGACTGCAGAAGGTCGGGCGCAGGCCAAAGTCGATCGTATTGTCCACGTTGCCGCCAAACGGCGCCACCAGATTGCCCGGTTCCGTCAGCGCTGAGAGCGTGATCATCGGCGAGTAGATCGGTGCGCCTGAGGCGGACTGCGTGACGCCGTTGTTGTCGTTGTCGATGCCGTTGTCCGCGTTGCTGCTGGTGGTGCTGCGCCGCGGATTGGTGATCAGCGGTGTCAGCTTGATGTAGTACTTGCCTGCAGCGAGTCCGCTGAAGCCGTAAATACCGTCACTGGCTGTGGTGAAGGTCGTCCCCACCTTCACGTCATCGCCGTTGTTCACCGTCGAGTCGGTGGAGGTGTACAGCTCCACTTGCGCGCCGGCCACGCCGGTTTCCCCCGTGTCAAACAAACCGTTGTTATTGACGTCAGAGAAGACTTGGTTGCCAATGCCCAAAGAGGCGGTGAAGCCGAAGTCCACCGTCATGTCCTGATTGCCACCACCGGAGGACAGGTTGCCCGGCTCCTTGCCCAACGCGAGATTGATCACGGGGCTGTAAACCAACGTGCCCGAGCCGCCGGGCTGCAGACCGTTGCTGTCATTGTCCACCCCGTTGTCCAGGTTCACCGCCGGAGAAGAGGCCATCGGCCACTGCGAGTTGGGTGTGGGTATTTCCACAAAATAATTGCCCGCAGACAGGCCGGAGAAGAGGTAGTAGCCGTTGGCATCCGTGGTCGTCGTGGTCAGCAACTGGTCGTCACTGGTGTTGGCCAGATTGTCAGCACCAGGATTGTACAACTGCACGGTGAGGTTCTGCAGGCCGGGCTCGCGTGGATCTTTGAGGCCGTTGGCATTGGTGTCCGCCCAGACGAAGTCACCGATGGCCAGCGTCTGCGGATTGGTGGTGGCGGAGCCCTGCAGCAGGATGTTGTCAATGTCAGTGTAGCCGGTGCCGTCGCCGCCCCAAAGATAGAGTTCGATCATGAAGGACTTGCCGGCCAGTTGCGCCCCGGTGGGCAGGGCGGTCGCGCCACCCAGGAAGCTGTTCCACCCCAGGTTCATCGAATACCAGGAGCCCGTGGCCGGCAGCAAGAAGGTGCTGGTGACGGCGGTGCGGATGACCGAACCCTCCTGCCAGGAGAGCAGCACCTTCCCCTGCACCGGTGCCGTGGACCCCACGCGCAACACGTCAAAGAGGATGTTGCCGATGTTGCCGTTGGCCGTCGGGTCCATGTCAAAGCGAATCCACAGGCTGTTGGGGCGCTGCACCAGCGAGGTGGGCGGGGAGTCATAGTTCGTGTCATACGTGGCGTCCCAACTGCGCATCTGGCGGGAGAGCGCACCACTGCGGATCGGCCCGTTGATGGTCGGCTCGCTGATGTTGGTCAGGCCGTTCATATCCTCCTCGATTTGAATCTTGGCCGCGTTCACCACGGCAGCGCTCTTGAGGCTCGGCGGCGCAGGCAGACCACCGCTGGTAACGTTCAGATTGTATTCCAGCAGGTTGGTGATCGAGGCCGGCACAGCACGCAGGGCAAAGTCGATCGTGTTGTCCACATCCAGGCCACCGACCACATTGCCAGGTTCGCTCCCCGGCGCGAGCGCTATGACCGGGCTGTTGATGGCAGTCCCTGCCCCGCCTGCCTGGATGCCGTTGTTGTCATTGTCCACGCCGTTGTCCAGCGCCACCTGTGGGCCGGAGGAAAGCGGATAGGCGTTCGGAGGCGAAGCAATGGTCACATAGTAGTTCCCCGGTGCCAGACCGCTGAAGCCATAGGTCCCGGTGCCATCCGTAGTCGTCGTGCCCTGCAACACATCATCGGCATTGCCAATGATTGCATCGGTCGTGGAGAACAACTGCAGCATCACGCCGCTGATGCCCTGCTCTCCGGTGTCAAAGGTGCCGTTTTGGTTCGTATCCTGCCATACCAGATTTCCCAGCCCCACGCCTTTGACAACGATGATGTAGTTGATCGAACCCGAGCAGGTGGCGCTGTCCAGACCGCTCACGGTGAAGTTGTAGCTGCCAGCAGTCGTCGGCATACCGCTGAGCACGCCTGTGCTGGTGTTCAGGGTCACACCCGGCGGCAGACTGCCGGCGGTCACGGAATAAGTGTAGGGGCTGATGCCACCGCTGGCGGTGACGGTCTGGCTGTAGGCCACGCCCTCATAGCCTGAGCTTAGGCTGACGGGGCTTAGGGCCAGCGGCGGGCAAGCCACAGTCATCGTGATGGTTGTGGTGCCAGGGCATGAATACGCGCCGCGCGCGGTTACACCGAAGCTGTAACTTCCGGGTGCGGTTGGCGTGCCGCTAATGACCCCTGTGGGGCTCAGGGCCAAACCGGCAGGCAGGGTGCTGCCCGCAGGCAGACTCCAGGTGTAGGGAGCCGTGGCACCCGAAGCACTCAGCGTCGTGGAGTAGCTGTTGGCGACTGTACCATTCGGAACTGCGGTCGGCGTGATGGTGACCAACGGGCACTGCAACGTCAGGCTGTAAGCGGCGGTGCCAGGGCAGTTGTCTTGATCCATGGCCTGTACTGTGAAGCTGAAAGTGCCCGCTGCGTCCGTGGGCGTGCCGCTGAGCAGACCGGACGAACTGAGCGTCATGCCAATGGGCAGCGAGCCTGATTTGACGGACCAAGTCTTCGTGCCCACCCCGCCGGTAGCGGTAAACTGCTGCGAGTAAGCCGTGCCCACCGTCGCGGTGGAAAGCGTGGAGGGAGTGATCGTGATGGCAGTGCAAGTCACGCCTAGCGACAGCGCCTGCTGCTGCACACAGCCGTTCAGGTCGCTGGCCTGTGCGGTGAAATTGAAGGAGCCCACCACCGACGTCGTGCCGCTGATCAAACCTGCCGAAGACAGCGTGATGCCGGATGGCAGCGCACCCGAGGCCAGCGACCAGGTGTAAGGAGCGGTGCCGCCGCTCACCGCGAGCAGCTGGCTGTAGGCCACCGTGTCCGTGGCCTGCGGCAGCGTCGTCGGCGTGATGCTGATGACCGGGCAACTGAAGACGATGCTGCAGGAACGCGTGCTGGTGCAGTTCACCGCGTCCGTCGCAGTCACGTTAAAGGTGTAGGTTCCTGGTGCCACCGTCGGCGTGCCGCTGATGACACCCACGCTGCTCAGGCTCAGGCCCGTGGGCAGCGTGCTGCCGCTGGCCAGCGCCCAGGTGTAGGTGGAGTTTCCGCCGCTCGCGGTCAGAGTCTGGCTGTAGGACTGGTACTGGCGGCCACCCGCCAGGGTGGACGGACTGATGGTAATGGCCGGGCAGGTCACGTTCAGGGTGTAGCTGGCGGTGCCCGAACAGGAGGCGCTGTCCGTGGCGCTGACCACCACCGTGTAATTTCCCGGCACGGCGGTGGGAGTGCCGCTGAGCAGACCCGAGGCACTCAGGCTCATGCCCGCAGGCAGTGCGCCGCTCTGGATGCTGAAGGTGTAGGGTGAACTGCCGCCCGCACCGCCCAGAAGCACGGCGGAGTAGGACGCAAACTGCTGCGCGTTCGGCAGCGTGGCAGGAGTGAGGGTGATCGTCGGGCACAGCACGCGCACGGTCAGCGCCTGCGTGCTGACGCAGTTGTTGGCATCACGTGCACGCACGGTGTAGGCATAGGTGCCCGGCGCGGAGCCCGGCGTGCCGCTGATGACACCCGCGCTGCTCAGGCTCATGCCGGTGGGCAGCGCCCCGCTGCTGATGTCCCATGTGTAGGGTGCCGTGCCGCCAGTCGCACTCATCGTCACCGCCGTGTAGGCTGAATACTGTATCGCATCAGCGAATGTTTTGGGTGTGAGGTTGAACGTCGGACAGCCCACCGTCAGCGAGTAGCTGCGCAAACCGACACCGCTGTAGGAGTCCGTGGCGCGCACAGTAAACGGATAGCTTGCCGGCACGGCCGTGGGTGTGCCGCTGAGGACGCCGGTGCTGGTATTCAGCGTCATGCCTGTGGGCAGGCCGTTGTTGCCGCTGGTGGTGACGGTATAGCGCGCCAGCGCCTCAGTTGCGGAGAGCGCACGATTATACATCACCGCCTCATCCAGCGCACCACTCCAGCAGGTGGTCGTCGTGGCGCAGCCGCCCATCACCAGCGGCTGCGTGGAATGATTGATCGCGGTGGTAAAGGCTTTCGAGGCGATCTGCACGCCGTTGACATAAATGCGCAGATTGGTGAGATCATACGTGGCCACCACGTGGTTCCAACTGCTCACAGTCACCGGTGCATCGACAAATTCAGACGTGCCCGCCACCGAACTGGTGCCATTGATCCAGAAGCGCACGGTGCTGGTGCCGCTGCGCTGAATCAAACCGTAACCATCGGCGGGAGTGGTCACGTTCGACGTCTTCTCGAGGATGATCTGATCCGCCGCAGGTGCAGGGCTGGCCGGACGCACCCAGGCTTCCAGACTGATCTGCGCCGGACGCATGACCGACTGGTCCGCCACCTGCAGGTAGTCATTCACACCATCAAAACTGAAGGCATTTCCGACCTGCCCCGTGGTGAAAGCCACGCCGTTCAGCAATGCTGCGTTGTTGCTGGCGATTACTTCCGCCCCGCCATTTTCTCCCGGCCACCAGGCCGCTGCGCCACTAAGAGCCGATGGCCCAACGCTCCAGGTATAAGGTGAGGTGCCACCGGAAGCCGCCAGACTCTGGGTGTAAGCGGCATATTGCGTCCCGGCTGGCAGGGTGGCCGGAGTGACGGTCACGATCGCGTTGGCAAGGGTCAGCGTGTAGCTCTGCGTGGCAGAGCAGCCCAGACTGTCCGTGCTGCTCACGATGAAATTGTAGCTGCCGGGCGCGGCGACGGCACCTGGGGTGCCGCTGATGACACCGCTGCTGCTCAGGCTCATGCCGCTGGGCAACGCCCCGCTGCTGATGGCATACACATAACCACCGGAGCCGCCGGTGGAGGTCAACGTGAGCGCATTGTAGGCCACATACTGCGTGGCCACCGCCACGCTGCCTGGGCTGATGGTGATGACCGGACAGGCGCGGAAGCCAAAGTCGATGGTGTTTTCAGTGTTCGTATTGCCGCTGCTGCCCGGTTCGCCGCCAGCCGTCAGGGTGATTACAGGACTGATCACCGCCGAGTTGATGCCGCCGCTCTGGATACCGTTGTTGTCATTGTCCCTGCCATCGTCAGAGGTGTCCACCACGCTGGATGCCAGCGGGTAGGCTGCCGGCGGCGTAGGGATGCGCACACGGTAAGTGGCGGGCTTGTAGATCGTGAAACCATACACCCCGGCGCTGTTGGTCGTTGTGCTTGTGATCACGGTGTTGGCCACGCCATCGAGCAGTTGCACTGTCACACCGGAACCGACGCCGGATTCGGAGGCGCTGTTGAAGACACCGTCATTGTTGGAGTCGATGAAGAGCTGGTTCCCGAGCTGAATGCCGGAGAACAAACCGAAATCGATCGTGAGGTTCGTGTCGGGATTGGTGTCCCCGTCGTTCACCGGTTCCGTGCCGCTGGCCATGGTGATGACCGGGCTGTAGATGTAGGTGCCCGGTCCGCCTGGCTGGCTGCCTTTGTTCTCATTGTTCACCCCGTCATCCACGGTGATCACATTCCCGCCCGTGGAGGGCACGCTGGCCGGCGGCGTCACGCGCACCACATACTTGCCATTGGCCAGCCCGCTGAAGTTGTAGGCGCCGGCGGAGTTGGTCGTGGTGTTGGCGACCCACAGGTCATCCGCGTCTCCGGCGATGTTGTTCGTGCTGGTATAAAGGTCCACCACCACGTTGCTCATGCCGATCTCAGTGTTCGCACCCACGTCACGCACCCCGTTGTCGTTCGCATCGTTCCACACCAGATTGCCGATGGAAAGCGTGGCGGTGGTGCTGACCTGGCAGAGATAAACCAGGTCCGCCATCACCGGACTGGTGCCGCTGCCACCCGAGAGCGCGATGCTCAGGGTGTCGATCTGCGATGACGTAGCCCCGTTCGCGACACGGAAGTGGTAGGTGAACTGGCGCCACAGCGGCTGCGTGGTGTTGGCGGTGGCTTCCGTCCAGTTGTTGTAATCAGACGCACCGAAGGAGGCATAGGAAATCGTACCGCCACTGTAGCCGCAGCACTGGCTGACTCCCGGTGCCGTGGCGTTCATTTCCCCCTGCGGCACCGTATAGTATTGGTACAGGCCTGGCGTGGCTCCGTTGATGATCTGCAGGATCTGCGCGTTCGCACCCAGGTTCCACAGGATCGAAGCCGCGCCTGAGCTGGCGTCGGCCGCCCACACACTGATCTCATATTCCTTGCCGGCCTGCAGCACGCTGCTCCAGGTACCGCCACCCGCAGGCAGCAGAGTGACGGAGGAGTTCGTCCCCTGCAGCAGCAGCATGCGTTTGCCATGCCAGCTCTTCATGCTCTCCACCCAGGACACCTTCGAGCCTGTGGTGCTCACGTTGACCTGCGCACGCTGGATTGGCTCGCCGATGCCGCTGGTGCCGTTTGTGCCGCCGAGCCACTGGAACGCGTCGATGCCGGTGCCAAACGAAGTGCCCGTGCCGTCATAGCTGAGCACGGTCGTGGCGGTGCCGGTCAAATCTGGCAATCCCTGGAATTCAAAGCTGGGGTTGTCGATCAGGTTGGTGATCTGGCACGGATTGGCGTTGGCAAATCCGATGTCGATGGTGCTGTTGGTGTCTGTGTCATCGCCGTCCACGGCAATGCCAGGTTCCGTTCCTGGAGATAGCGTGATCAGCCCTGTGACCACCGGATTCCCCGAGACCGACTGAATCCCGTTGTTGTCTTCATTGACGCCATTGTCCAATGCCACCTGGCTGGTACTGACCTGCGGATAGTACAGCGGCGGCGTGGGGATGCGCACATAATAAACGCCTGGGGCCAGGCGGCTGAAGAGATACAGCCCGTTGGAGTCTGTGGTTGTGCTGCTGATCAGCACATCATCCCCGCCGCCATTGTCCATGACGCCATTGATGCCCGGAGACCACAACTGCATGAACAGATTCGGTACGCCGCTCTCTGTGGAGCCATGCAGACCATCATTGTTCATGTCCACCCACACCTGGTTGCCAATGCCCATGCCTTTAATAAGGAAGGTCACCGAAGTGGTCGTGCTCTGGCAGTTGTAGGCGTCGGTGGCACTCACCATCACGGTGTAGCTTCCCAGTGTGGTGGGCGTGCCACTCACATTGCCATTGCTGGCCATGGAGAGTCCTGGAGGCATGCTGCCGCTGATCAGGGCGAATGAATACGGTGCGGTGCCGCCGCTGGCGGTGATGCTGCTGGAGTAGCTGGTAATGAGATAACCGTTCGGTGGTGGGTTGCCGCCCAGCGTGATCACCGGACAGACCGGTGTGATGGTGTAGGAACGCGAACTGCCGCAGCCGTTCACATCCGTGGCGGTAAGGGTGAAAGTGGCGGAGGCACTTGTGGCGGGCGTGCCGCTGAGCACTCCCGTGCTGCTGTTTATGCTCAGCCATGCGGGCAGTCCGGTAGCGCTCCAGGTCAGAGGCGTCGCACTGGTTCCGCTGGTGGTAAGTGTCTGTGAGTAAAGGAAGCCAATCGTCGGCGTCGGCAGCGAACTCGGGTTGACTGTGATGATCGGGCACACCTGCAGCGGGATGGAGCGCGAGCCCTGACAGCCATAGGTGTCGTTGACACGCACGATGAGGGGTGTGGCCGGTGAAGCAGAAGCGGTGGGGGTGCCACTGATGACGCCGGTGCTGGCGTTGAGCGTCAAACCAGCGGGCAGCGAGCCACTGGTGATGGTCCAGGAGCTGTATGGAGCATTGCCGCCACTAGCGCTGAGCGTCTGCGAGTAAGCCGTGCCCACAGTGCCCTGCGGCAGAGAGGACTGCGCGATGGTGATGGTGGGGCAGACGGGAGAGACCGTGTAGCTGAGAGTGCCTGCACAGCCGTTGGCATCGGTGGCCATCACCGTGAAGGTGGCTGCAGTGGTGTTGTTGGGTGTACCGCTGAGCATACCGGCGGGACTCAGGGTGGCCCAGGCAGGCAGCGATCCACTGGCCAGAGTGTATGTATAAGACGCCGCACCACCACTTGAAGTGATGGTTTGCGAATAAGCGGTGCCCACGGTTGGCGTGGTAAGTGTGGCGGGAGCCAGCGTGACGATAGGGCAGATTTGCAGCGTGATGTTTTGTGTGCCCTGGCAACCATAGGTGTCGTTGGCACGCACCGTGATGGTGGTGGCCGGTGAAGCCGATGCGGTGGGCGTGCCGCTGATCACACCCGTGCCGGCACCAAGGGTCAGTCCGGCGGGCAACGAGCCACTGGTGATGGTCCAGGTGCTGTAAGGCGCGGTGCCGCCGGAAGCCGTGAGCGTCTGCGAGTAAGCACTACCCACCGTGCCCTGCGGCAGTGCGGACCGTGCAATGGTAATGGTGGGGCAGACCGGCGTAACAGTATATGCGAGCGTGCCCGCGCAGCCGTTGGCATCGGTGGCTTTCACTGTGAAAGTCGCAGCCGCGGCACTGTTGGGCGTGCCGCTGAGCACACCAGCGGAACTCAGGGTGGCCCAGGCGGGCAGCGAACCGCTGGACACGCTGTAGGTATATGTCGAAGTGCCGCCCGCTGCCGTGATGCTCTGCGTGTAGGCCGTGCCAACAGTTGCTGCGGCGAGTGTGGCGGGAGCAACCGTCACCACCGGGCAAATCTGCAGCGTAATGATCTGCGATCCCTGACAACTATTGGTGTCGTTGACACGCACCGTGATGCTCGTGGCCGGAGAAACTGAAGCGGTGGGTGTGCCGCTGATGACGCCGGTGCTAGCATTGAGTGTCAGACCCGCAGGCAGTGCACCAGCAGTGATGGTCCAGGAGCCGTAAGGCGCGACACCACCCGAAGCAGTGAGCGTCTGTGAGTAAGCACTGCCCACGGTGCCTTGGGCAAGTGATGCAGGCGCGATGGTGATTGTCGGGCAGACGGGCGTGAGAGTGTAGCTGAGGGTTCCCGTGCAGCCATTGGCGTCTGTGGCCTTCACGGTGAAGGTCGCAGAGGTGGTGGCGTTGGGTGTGCCGCTCAGCACGCCGGAGGAACTCAGTGTGGCCCAGGCTGGCAGCGATCCACTGGCCAGAGAGTAGGTGTAAGATGAGGCACCACCGGCTGCCGTGAGGGTCTGCGTGTAAGCCGTACCGACGGTCGGTGTGGGGAGGGTCGCGGGTGAAAGTGTCACCACCGGGCAGATCTGAAGATTGTAGTTCTTGGTGCCGGAGCAATTGAAGCTGTCCGTGGCGCTGATCGTGATGCTGGCACCGCCTGCGTTGCTCGTGGTGGGCGTGCCACTGATGACGCCAGAGCTGGAGTTGAGCGTCAAACCTGCTGGCAGCGCGCCACTAGAAACAGCAAAGACATAGGAGGAAGAACCGCCGCTGGCAGTGATGGTCTGCGAATAGGCGCTGCCGACGGTGCCCAATGCGAGCGACGTTGGCGCGACGGTGATGACCGGGCAACTGATGGCGAAGGTGACCGCACGGGTGCCCTGGCAGCCGTTGGCGTCCGTGGCGCGCAAAGTGACGTTGCTGCTGATCTGAGTGGTGGGCGTACCGCTGACGACACCCGTGCTGGCATTCAGCGTCAAACCGGGGGGCAGCGTACCACTGGCCACCGCAAAGGTGTAAGACGTGGCACCACCTGAAGCGGAAATGGTTTGTGTGTATGCGGTGCCCACGATACCCGTCGCTGGTGTTGCCGGAGCAAGCGTCACCACGGGGCAGATTTGCAGTGTGATGACTTGTGACCCCTGACAGCCGTTGGCGTCACTGGCGCGCACCGTGATGCTGGTGGCAGGTGAAGCGGATGCCGTTGGCGTGCCACTGATAACACCCGAACTGGCGTTGAGCGCCAATCCCGCAGGCAGCGCGCCGCTGGTGATGGTCCAGGCGCTGTAAGGAGCGATACCGCCGGAAGCCGTGAGAGTCTGCGAGTAAGCCGTGCCCACCGTGCCCTGCGGCAGAGATGACTGCGTGATGGTGATCGCAGGGCAGACCGGTGTGACGGTATAGCTCAGAGTTCCCGCGCAGCCGTTGGCATCCGTTGCTTTGACCGTGAAGGTGGCGGAAGTGGTGCTGTTAGGCGTGCCACTCAAAACACCAGCACTGCTCAGCGTGGCCCAGGCTGGCAGTGAACCGCTCGACACTGTGTAGTTGTAAGATGACGTGCCGCCTGTAGCCGTGATGGTTTGCGTGTAAGCCGTGCCAACCGTCGGCGTAGGCAGTGATGCAGGTGACAGAGTCACCACCGGACAGACCTGCAATGTGATGGAGCGCGAGCCCTGGCAGCCGTTGGCGTCGGTGGCACGCACGGTGATCGAAGTAGCCGGTGAAATGGTTGCAGTCGGCGTGCCACTAATGACACCGGTGTTGGCGTTGAGGGTCAAACCTGTCGGCAGCGCGCCGGCAGTGACCGTCCACGAGCCGTAGGGGGCGGTGCCGCCAGATGCTGTAAGGGTCTGTGAGTAGCTGCTGCCCACCGTGCCCTGCGCGGCTGCGGCAGGAACTATGCTGATCGTCGGGCAGACGGGATTGACGGTGTAGCTCAGAGTTCCCGCGCAGCCATTGGCATCCGTGGCTTTCACTGTGAAGGTGGCGGAGGTGGTGCTGTTAGGTGTACCGGTCAGAACACCAGCGCTGCTCAACGTCGCCCAGGCTGGCAGTGATCCGCTCGATACCGTGTAGGTGTAAGATGAAGCGCCGCCCGCAGCGGCAAGGGTCTGCGAGTAAGCCGTCCCAACCGTTGGTGTGGGAAGAGTGGCAGGAGACAAGGTAACCACGGGGCAGATTTGCAGCGTGACATTCTGCGTGCCCTGGCAGCCGTTGACGTCATTAACACGCACCGTAATCGTTGTGGCCGGTGAGGCAGATGCGGTGGGGGTGCCGCTGATAACTCCGGTGCTGGCATTGAGTGTCAGTCCCGCAGGCAAGGTGCCGGTCGAGATGGTCCAGGCACTGTATGGCGAGTTGCCGCCCGAAACACTGAGTGTCTGCGAATAGGCGGCACCCACAGCCCCCGGAGGCAGGGAAGATTGCGCGATGGTGATGGCAGGGCAGACCGGCGTGACCGTATATGCGAGAGTGCCCGCGCAGCCATTGGCATCGGTAGCCTTCACCGTAAAGGTCGCAGCAGTGGTGTTGGTGGGCGTGCCACTGAACACACCCGTAGAACTCAGCGTGGCCCACGTTGGCAGCGTACCACTTGCAAGTGTGTAGGTGTAGGAGCCGGCACTACCAGCAGCCGTGATGTTCTGCGAGTAGGCCGTGCCCACAATCGGCGTGGGAAGCGTGGCAGGAGACAAGGTAATGACCGGGCAGACCTGCAAAGTGTAGGACTTGGTGCCGGAGCAGTTGAAGCTGTCCGTAGCGCTGATGGTGATGCTGGTTCCGCCCGCGTTGCTGGCGGTAGGCGTGCCGCTGATCACGCCGGTGTTTGAGTTAAGCGTCAGCCCCGCAGGCAGCGTGCCGCCGGTAACGGCGAAGACATAGGAGGACGAACCACCGCTGGCGGTGATGGCCTGCGAATAGGTGCTTCCAACGGTGGCTTGAGCGAGGCTCGTGGGAGCGACGGTGATGACCGGGCAACTGATGGCAAAAGTGGCGGCGAGGGTGCCTGCACAGCCGTTGGCATCCGTGGCGCGCAAGGTAACGTTGCTGCTGATCTGAGTGGTTGGCGTACCGCTGACGATACCCGTGCTGGCATTGAGCGTCAGACCAGCGGGCAGTGTGCCGCTGGCCACCGCATAGCTGTATGGCGCAGTGCCGCCACTGGCAGTGATCGTTTGAGTATAGGCGGTGCCGACGGTACCAGTCGCCGGCGTGGCAGGCGCAAGAGTCACCACCGGGCAGATTTGCAGCGTGATGTTCTGCGAGCCCTGGCAGCCATTGGTGTCGTTGACGCGGACGGTGATACTCGTAGCCGGTGAAGCAGATGCGGTAGGCGTGCCGCTGATGACGCCGGTGCTGGCATTGAGCGTCAAACCGGCAGGCAGCGTGCCACTGGTAATAGTCCATGATCCGTAGGGTGCCATACCACCGGAGGCGGCGAGCGACTGCGAGAAGGCGGTGCCCACGGTGCCTTGGGCAAGTGCAGCAGGCGTGATGCTGATCGTCGGACACACCGGAGTGACGGTGTAGTTGAGAGTGCCTGCGCAGCCGGTAGTATCGGTGGCCTTCACTGAGAAGGTAGCGGAAGCGAAACTCGTGGGGGTGCCGCTGATGGTGCCAGTCACGGTGTTCAACGTGAGACCCGCAGGCAGCGAACCGCTGCCGAGGGTGAAGGTGTAGGTGCCCGAGCCGCCCGTGGCGTTCAGCACCTGACTGTAGGCAGAATACATCGTCGGCGTGGGCAGGGTCGCCGGATTCACTGAGATGGCGGGGCAGAGCGGCGTGAGTGTGTAGGAAGTGGAACCGGTGCAGAGATTGGCATCCGTGGCGATGATGGAGAAATTGACCGTGGCCGCGCTGGGTGCCGTGCCGGAAAGCACTCCGGTGCTGGAGTTCAAGGTGAGCCAGCCTGGCAGCCCGCTGGAGCTGTAAGTCACCGGGGTGGCCGTGGTGCCGCTGCTGGTGATCGTCTGCGAGTAAGCCGCGCCCACGACCGGGACGCTCAGTGTGGCCGGACTGACCATGATGACCGGGCAGATTTTGACCTGCACGATCTGATCTCTCACGCAGCTCTGGGCGTCGATAGCACGCACAGTGACGCTGGCGCCAGTCACGCCACTGGTAGGTGCCGTCGGCGTACCACTGACGCTGCCGCTGCTGCTGATGCTCAACCCTGCGGGCCAGGTGCCGGAGGTCGTCGTCCAGGTGTAGGGTGTCGCACTGCTGCCCGTGGCGCTCAAAGCCTGCGTATAAGCCGTGCCGACCAGGCCATTGGTCAAGGTGGTCGGGGAGATGGTGATGGTCGGGCAGGTGCGGAAGCCAAAGTCAATCGTATCATCAAAGCTCGTGGTGCCGGTGCCCCCCGGCTCCTTGCCAATCGCCAGCGTGATGAGCGGACTGGTGGACGCCGTGCCCGGTCCACCGTTCTGGATCCCGATGCTTTCATTGTCCACGCCATTGTCCGTACCGACAGCGATCGTGGCGGAAGAGAAAGCCGCTGGCGGTGTGGGCACAGAGATGTAGTAAGTGCCCGGTGCACAGCCGCCGAAGATGTAGCCGCCGTTAGAGTCCGTGATCGTGGTCAGTAGCAGGGTGCCTGTGCTGTTAAGCAATTGCACCGTGATATTAGGCTCACAGTATTCGCCCAAGGAAGACTCATAGAGTCCATTGCCATTGAGGTCGGCAAACACCTTGCCCCCCACGGTCACGCCATTGTCGAGCGCGAAGTCAATGGTGACGTCCACGTTGGGGTTGTTGTTAGCAGCGTTCAATGGTTCCGTGCCGGGCACCAGGGTCACCAGCGGACTGTAGATCGGCGTTCCCGGACCGCCGGGCTGCATGCCGTTGTTGTCGTTATCTACGCCGTTGTCCACCGTCACCACCGGTCCGGAGGTCGAGGGCAGCGCTGCAGGAGGAATAACCTCCACGTAATAGGTGCCGGTGGGAAGGTTGCTGAAATAATAGACCCCGCTGCTGGTGGTGGTGATGGGCGGAGCCACCTCGTAGTCCGCATTCACTCCAGTGCCACCGCGCACGCCGTCCGCCCCGGGATTGAAGAGATGCACCACTGCGCCTGAAGCCCCGGACTCACCAACATCCTTCAAACCGTTGCGGTTGGTGTCCTGCCACACATTGTTACCCAGGCACAGACGCGAGTCCGCCACGGCCTCACGCTGGAACACCATCGAATCTTCCTGGCCGGAGGGGTTGTCTCCAAACACTCCCATCACAGTGCCATCGGCGGAGATGCCGTTGCCACCATTGTAGATGTTCCAGAAGGAGTAGGTGCTGTCCTGCGCCACATGACCGTCGGAGACCAGCAGGTCGGAGATGCGTGTGTACAAATCCGCCGACGTGTCCCACATCACTGCAAAGCTGCCGGTGGACCCGCTGCTGTAGATCGTGCCGAGCACACGGCCTGTATCGCTGATGGCACCGACGATGCCACCCAGACTGTCCTGCGGCAGATTGCGCGGCAGATTGGTGCGCGTGCCGGTCTGTGTGTCATACACAAAGGGCACCGGCACGCCTGATAGCTTCTGGCTCGCACCGATGTAACGCCCGCCCGGGCTGATCCGGCCGCCGTTCAATGATCCACCGCTGAAGCTCACCACTGTCGTATTATAGCCGGCCGCTGGGCTGCCGCTGAGCACCTTGCCCGTACCGCTGCTGTCGATCACCAGCAGCTTCGTGCCATCGGATGAGGCATCCACCACCTGCAGCACTCCAGTAATCGCCGTCCAGGCACGCGTGCTGAGGTTCCAGAAACCGCCCTGGGACACAATCGGTCCTCCCGGACCATCGGGGTCCACGGTACCAAAGGCATACGCACTGTCAGCGGTCAGCGTGGATGGCATGCCGCTCATGCTCGCATTGCTGTCATAGGGCGTCGGCAGCCGTGTCGTGGTGCCATTCGTGAAATACCACGGCACAATGCTGAGGCTGGCACCGCTGGTCCATTTCTCATAGCCGACGACATTGCCGCTGTCGTTCACCGCCTGGCCCATCGCATACGGATGCGCAGCGTTCAGCATCGGCACATCGGTGTTCGTCCATGTGAGAGTATTCAAGGCGAATCCATGTGAGGTCAGCCCCACGCGGATGCCAGTGATCCAGCGCCCGTTCGGGGACATGTTGTAAAGACAGTTGCCGATGCCGCTGTTTTCACCACCCAGCACGTTCAGGCCCAGGCGTGTCACCTCATACGCACCGCCAATGGTCTGCCCCAGCGGCGTCGGGCAGGAAGAAGCCACCGCGCCAGAGATCGTGATGCTGCGAGAAATCACCGCATGGCATGCGGTGGCATCGGTGATGGTCAGATTCACGGATGTGGTACCCGCTGTCGTTGGGGTGCCGCTGATCACACCGGTGCTTGTGTTCAAGCTCAGGCCTGCGGGCAGGGCGCCACTCGTGATCGCATAGCTATAGGGCGCGGTGCCGTCGGCGGTGATGAAGGTCTGCGAGTAGCTGGCCCCCACCGTGCCAATGGCCAGCGTGCCGGGACTCACGCTGATGACCGGGCACTGCGGCGTAAGCGTGTAGCTCTGCGTTCCGGTGCAGCCGTTGGCATCGGTCGCTCTGATGACAAAAGTTGCGGCGGTCGTGCTCGTGGGCGTGCCGCTCAGCACCCCCGTGCTGGTATTGAAGGTCAGGCCTGCAGGCAGCGAGCCGCTGCTGAGCGCCAGCACATAGGATGCGGTGCCACCGCTGGCAGTGAGGGTCTGCGAGTAGGTCGTGCCCACCGTCAATGTTGTGGAGACGGCAGACAGACTGATGACCGGGCAGATTTTGACACTGACCACCTGATCCTTCAGACAGCCATTGGCATCCGTGGAACGGACGGTGAAACTGGTCCCTGTGGCGTAGGCCGCGCTGGGTGTGCCGCTGAGGACGCCACTGCTGCTCAATGTCAGGCCTGCGGGCAGCGTGCCGTTGCTCACGGTGTAGGTGTAAGCAGCGGCACCGCCACTGGAGGTGAGGGTCTGAGAGTAAGCCGTACCGACCGTTCCCGCACTCAGCGTGGCGGGTGTCACGCTGATGACCGGGCAGATCTGCGCGGTCAAAGACGTGGAAGCCTGGCAGCCATTGGCGTCGGTGGCACGCACGGTGATGCTCGCGCCAATGGCATTGGCCGCCGTTGGCGTGCCGGAAATCGCGCCGGTGCTGCTGTTGAGTGTGAGTCCGGTCGGCAGGGTGCCGGTAGTGACCGCCCAGGTGTAAGGCGTGGTGCCACCGCTGGCCGCCAGCGTTTGGGAGTAGGCCGTGCCCACCAAGCCCTGCGTCAATGCTGCGGGGGTGATGCTGATGGCGGGGCAGACCGGTGCCAGCGTGCAGGCCTGGCTTATCGCGCAGCCATTGGCATCTGTGACACGCACGGTGAAGGTGGCGGAAGTCGTGCTGGTGGGAGTACCGCTCAGCACACCGGCGCTGCTCATTGTGGCCCAGGCCGGCAGTGTGCCGCTGACCAGGCTGAACGAATAAGCAGTTGAACCGCCGCTGGCGGAAATGGTCTGCGAATAAGCGCTCCCCACCACAGGTGCTGTCAGCGTGGCGGGCGCGAGGGAGAGGACAGGACAGGCTTGCAGCGTCACGATCTGCGTGCCCTGGCAGCCGTTGGCATCACTCGCGCGAACAGTGATGGAGGTGGCCGGGCTGACAGCGGCGGTGGGTGTACCCGAAATGACTCCGGTGCTGGCGTTGAGCGCGAGACCTGCGGGCAGCGTGCCGCTGGTGAGCGTCCACGAGCCATAAGGCGCAGTACCACCGCTGGCAGCCAGCGTCTGCGAGTAGGCCGTACCCACCGTGCCCTGAGCGAGCGAGCTGGGGCTGATGGAGATAGTCGAGCAGACCGGCGTGATCGTGTAAGCACGCGTGCCGGCACAGCCATTGGCATCCGTGGCGAGCAGGGTGAAAGTGGCCGCCGAAGTACTGGTGGGTGTACCGCTGAGCACCCCTGCACTGCTCAAGGTGGCCCAGGTAGGCAGCGTACCACTGGCCAGTGAGTACGTGTAGGACGCGGCACCGCCGGAGGCCGTGAGGGTCTGCGAATAGGCCGTCCCCACGGTCGGAGTGCTCAACGTGGAGGGCGCGAGCGTGACCGCCGGACAAATCTGCAACGTGAAGGTCTTGGTACCCGCACACGAGTTGAGGGTGCTGGTGGCGGAAATAGTGACATTGACCCCGGCGGCATTGCTGGCGGTGGGAGTGCCGCTGAGGACGCCGCTGCCCGCATTGAGGGACAAGCCCGCAGGCAGCGTACCGCTGGTGACCGACCAGGTGTAAACACCTGAACCACCGCTTGCGGCGAGCGTCTGTGAATACGCACTGCCCACGGTGCCCTGCGGAAGTGTGGCATTGGAGATGGTGATGACCGGGCAGCCCATGGCAAAGGTCATCGCCTGCGTGCCCTGGCAGCCGTTCGCATCCGTGGCACGCAGCGTGACGTTGCTGCTGGTGCTCGAAGAGGGTGTCCCGCTCACCACACCGGTGGACGCATTGAGTGAGAGACCCGCTGGCAGTGTGCCACTGACAACCGCATACGTGTAGGAAGCACTGCCGCCTGACGCAGTGATGGTCTGCGAGTATGCGACACCCACGGTACCAGTGGCTGGTGTGGTGGGAGAGAGAGATGAGCGGGCAGACCTGCAACGTCACAGCCTGCGAGCCCTGGCAGCCGTTGGCATCGTTCACACGAAAAGTGATGGAGGTGGCCGGGCTGGCGGAAGCCGTCGGAGTGCCGCTGATGACGCCCGTGCTGGCATTGAGCGTCAGACCCGCTGGCAGTGCACCGCCCGTGATGGTCCAAGCGCTGTAAGGTGCGGTACCGCCGCTGGCAGCCAGCGTCTGTGAGTAAGCGGCACCCACAGCACCCGCAGGCAGTGCGACGGGTGTGATACTGATCGTAGGACACTGCGGTGTGAGAGTGTAGCTGAGCGTGGAGGCGCAGCCATTCACATCCGTAAAACGCAGTGTGAAAATGGACGTCAATGTGCTGGTGGGCGTACCACTAAGAACCCCGGCGGAGGTGAGCGAGGCCCAGGATGGCAGCGTGCCGCTGGCCAGAGTGCAGGTGTAGGGCGAGCTGCCGCCGCTGGCGGTGATGGTCTGCGAATAAGCAGTGCCTACAGTCGCCGCAGCAAGCGTCGTCGGAGAGAAAGAGATGACCGGGCAGATTTGCAGCGTGATCGCGCGTGAGCCCTGGCAGCCGTTGGCGTCATTGACGCGCACGGTGATGGAGGCCGCGGGGCTGGCGGAGACCGTAGGCGTGCCGCTGATGACTCCGGTGCTGGCATTGAGCGTAAGACCGGCGGGCAGCGTGCCGCTGGTAATCGTCCATGCACTGTAGGGCGCGTTGCCTCCGGCAGCAGCCAGAGTTTGCGAATAGGAGCTGCCAACGGTGCCAGCCGCGAGCGCGCCGGTCGTGATGGTGATCGTCGGACAGACGGGCGTCACCGTAAAGCTCTGCGTGCCGCTGCACCCATTGGCATCGGTGGCTTTGACGGTGAACGTCGCCGCCGTGGTGCTGGTGGGCGTGCCGCTGAGCACTCCAGACGAACTCAGCGTGGCCCAGGACGGCAAAGCACCACTGGAAACTGTGAACGTGTAAGATGCAGTCCCTCCAGATGCACTGATGGTTTGTGAGTAGGAGGTGCCAACACTGGGAGTCGTCAGGATCGCGGGAGAGAGCGAGATCACGGGACAGATTTGCAGTGTCACCACCTGCGTGCCCTGACAGCCGTTCACATCATTCACGCGCACGGTGACGGATGTCGCCGGACTGGCGGCAGCGGTCGGTGTGCCGCTGATGACGCCCGCGCTGGCATTCAGCGTCAGGCCTGCGGGCAGCGTGCCGCCGGTCACGGTCCATGAGCTGTAAGGCGCAGTACCGCCGCTGGCACCCAGGGTCTGCGAGTACGCAGTGCCCACGGCGCCTGCTGTCAGCGCGCTCGGGGTGATGCTGAGCGTGGGGCAGACGGGAGTGACGGTGTAGGACTGCGTGTCCGTGCAGCCGGCGGCATCGGTGGCACGTGCGATGAAGGTCGCTGCGGCGGCGCTGGTGGCAGTGCCGCTGATGACGCCGCTGCTCGCGTTCAGAGACAGTCCCGTCGGCAGGCTGCCGCTGGTAAGCGCCCAGGTATAGGGAGAGATGCCGCCCGTGGCGCTGAGCGTTTGCGAGAAAGCCGTGCCGACCGTCGGCGTGTTAAGAGTGGCAGGACCGACAGTCACCGCCGGGCAGATGGGGGTGAAGGAACAGGCGAGCGTGCCAATGCAGCCTTTCGCATCCGTGGCACGCAGCGTGAAGGTGACGGCGCTGGCGCTGGTAACGGTGCCTGAAATGACACCGCTGGTGGCATTCAGCGTGAGGCCGGCCGGCAGCGTGCCCGTAGCCACGGCGTAGGTGTAGGGGGCGTTGCCACCGCTGGCAGTCACCGTCTGGGAATAGGCGGTGCCGACCGTGGGAGTCGTCAGTGTGGTGGGCGCGAGCGAGACGCTGCTGCAGGTGATGTTGAGGAGATTATCCTCCACTTCCCCCGGACCGCTCGCTCCCGTGGAGCCCGGATTGCTGACGGCGGTCAGACGGAAACGCACGCCCACATTGCCCACCGCCGAAGTCGCAGGCACACTGAAGGTGTAGGTCTGGCTGACATTGTTGCTGCCATTGGCCACCGTGATGTTGTTGACGATCTGCTCACCGGCATCCGTCACGACACCGTTGTTGTTGAAGTCGATCCAGCCATTCAGGAAGGCGGGCGCTCCGGTGCTGTTGGTCACACTGACCGTGACACTGTTGCCGCTGGTGCCCTGCACCACGCTGGCAGGCAGCGTGACACCATCTTCGTCATCCAGCCAGGCAAGATCGTCTGCGGTGGCCGCCGCATTGAACGCCGCCGGGATGTCATAGTCGATGAGCGCGCCCATCAGCAGCGTGCTGTACACAGTATCGCGCGCCACCGCGAAGCCGGAGTAGTCACCGAAGTCATCCAGCACCTGCGTGAACTCATAGCGCATGGCGCCGCCGGAGATCGCGTTCGCCGCGATGCTCGCGTTCACCGTGGTGGCAATGCCCGTGGTTTTGTCCAGCTTGTAGAGCGCCGTGCCGGCCTGGGCATAGAGCGTACCGTAACCGTCCGTGGAAAGACCGAAGACGTTGGCGATGGCCGCCCCCCCCGTGGTTACGACCTGCCCAACCAACTGGGTGGCCGTGCCTCCCGCAGGCACTTTGTAGAGATAAAAGGTGGTGAAACTACTTCCTGCGGTGGTGTAGTACAATTCATTGCCGATCCACGCCAGGTCACCGGCACTGTCGAGTGCCTCGCCATTCGGGGCGGTGGCTGGTGAGCTGAACTTAAGTGTCGCCGTCGTCGCGGAGCTGGTGCTCAGGGAGGCCAGATTGAAGGTGTAGATGTCACCATCGTTGACGCTGCTGATGTAGGGCGTCCCTCCCGCATCAAACACCAGGCCGTTGAAGCTGTTGCCGCTGAAGCTGCCAATCCTCGTCACCGCCCCTGTGGTGGGATTGATGGTGTAGATGTTGGTGAAGTCGATGCCGTAGAGTGTTCCCGATGGCGACCACGCCAGGTCCGTGAGGTAGTGGGAACTGGAGTCATTGGTCGGGCCAACGAGCGTCTTGGCTCCCGAGGAGACATCGTAGGTCTCCAGATAGCCGACGCTGCCATTGCCAGTACTGACATAAAGCAGGCTGGAGTAGCTGGTGCCTGAGGCCACTGTCATCAGATACGCCTGCGAGGCGGTGCAACCATAGGAGTCGCTGAGCTGGATGGTAAAACTGTAGGTCCCCTTGGTCGTGGTCGTGCCGCTCAGCACCCCTGCACTGCTCAGCGAAAGCCCCGGTGGGAGCGTTCCTGCACTTAGCGTCCAGGTGTAGGGCGCATAAGCCGAGCCCGAGGTGGGAGTGGCCAACAACGTGATGTTGACCGCAGCAGAGAGTTCCCACGATCCCATGGCGAAGGGCGAGATGACGTAGCTCGTGCAGGTGGGTGCCAGCGTGTAGCTGCGGGTGGCGCTGCAGCCGTTGAGATCCACGGCCTGCACGGTAAAGGTCTGGCTCGTGCTGGAGTTCGGCGTACCGCTGAGCACCCCGCCAGTGGTCAGCGTGAGTCCGCCAGGCAGCGTGCCGCTGGTGACCGAATAGGTGTAAGGCGAGGCACCGCCGCTGCTGGTGAGCGTCTGAGTAAACGCCGCGCCCACCGCCGCGCTCGGCAGGCTGGTGGGAGAGATCGTGATGGTGGGGCAGATCAAGACCAGATTGTCTTCCACCTCGCCATTGCCGCTCAATCCTGTGGAGCCAGGGCTGCTGGTGGAGGTGAGGCGTACGCGTACGCCCACATTGCCGCTTGTGGCGGTGGCCGGCACGGTGAAACTGACCGTCTTGTTCGAGTTGGAGGTGCCGGTGGCGATCACCGTATTTGCTGCCACCTGCTCACCAGCATCGGTCAGCACACCGTTCCCATTAAAATCAATCCAGGCATTGAGAAACACCGAAGCTCCGCTGGTGTTGGTGACGTTGACGGTAAAGCTGCCGCTGGCACCGGTCACGAGGCTGGCAGGCAGCGTCACGCCATCTTCGTCATCGATACCGGTGATGTCGTCTCCCGTGGCCGTGGTGTTAGCCGTGATGACAGTTTCACTGTCCGTGGTGGCACCGATTTTTGATCGTGCTTACCATGGTGCTGCTGGCGCTGCCGAAAGCAGAGTAGTCGCTGAAATCCGTGGCCGCCATCGTAGCCGTGGCTGCTGCAAGGAACCAAGCCGCGAATGCCAAAACCAAGTGCCGCCACAAGGCACGCCTCCCCCCCACCCGTGCGTACGCACGGGGGCGAACTGCCATCAAGGCCTCAGTCGTGTGAAACGATGAGGGTTGACCGCTGTGTCCTGGAGTAAAATCCATGTAATTTTTTTGAATTGGATCATCCTAACTATACCACCCATAATTTCAATAAAAAGAACAGAATTATTTAACTTTTCCTAATCACCCGGTTTTTACCCCCCCAATTTTGCAAAAAAGGCCCACTCCGGGGCTCGACACACCTTCGATTGCCCTTATTCTCCGCACCCCCCTCAAAAAAGTGGCAAACATGAGCAAAAAAATCGTCCTCGCATACTCCGGCGGCCTCGACACCTCCGTCCTTCTCTCCTGGATCAAGGAAACCTACAACGCCGAAGTCATCGCTTTCTGCGCCAACGTCGGTCAGGACGATGAACTGAAAGGCCTGAACGCCAAGGCCAAGAAAACCGGCGCCTCCAAGATCTACATCGACGATCTGCAGGAAGAGTTCGCCACCGACTTCATCTTCCCGATGATCCAGGCCGGGGCCATCTACGAAGGCGAGTACTTCCTGGGCACCAGCATCGCCCGCCCCCTCATCGCCAAGCGCATGGTCGAAATCGCCAAGGCTGAAAAGGCCGGCTTCATCGCCCACGGCGCCACCGGTAAAGGCAACGATCAGGTACGCTTTGAGCTCACCGCCGCCGCCCTCGCCCCTGAGATCGAAATCATCGCCCCTTGGCGCGACGAGCGCTTCCGCACCGAGTTTCCCGGCCGTGCCGAGATGATCGCCTACTGCGAAAAGAAAGGCATCCCCGTGCAGGCCAGCGCGAAGAAGCCCTTCTCGATGGACCGCAACCTCCTGCACATCAGCTATGAGGCCGGCATCCTCGAAGACCCCTGGTTTGACGCCAGCGATCCGAAGTACAAAGGCTACTTCAACACACTCTCCGTCTTCCCTGAAGACGCTCCCGATAAAGCCGAGACCGTCATCCTCGAATTCGAAAAGGGCAACTGCATCGCCGTGAACGGCAAGCTCCTCTCCCCGCTGGCCGTCATGAAGCTCCTCAACAAGCTCGGTGGCAAGCACGGCGTCGGCCGCGTGGACATGGTGGAAAACCGCTTCGTCGGCATGAAGAGCCGCGGCGTTTACGAAACCCCCGGCGGCAGCATCCTGCACTTCGCCCACCGCCAGATCGAAAGCCTCACCATGGACCGCGAAGTCATGCACCTGCGTGACAGCCTCATTCCGAAGTACGCCACCCTCGTGTACAACGGCTTCTGGTACGCCCCAGAGCGCCTCGCCCTTCAGGCCCTCGTCACCGAGAGCCAGAAGAAGGTCAGCGGCACCGTTCGCGTGAAGCTCTACAAAGGCAACATCATCCCCGCTGGCCGCAAGAGCGTCTTCAGCCTCTACAACCCCCAGATCGCCACCATGGAAGCCGACCCCACCAAGGCCTACAACCAGGACGACGCCACCGGCTTCATCCGCCTCAACGGCCTGCGTCTCAAGACCGGTGCCATCCGGGATCGCAAGAAGTAAGACGGCTTCAGGAGTTCAACTCATCTCATCAACACGCCGAAGAGTGTCCCTCTTCGGCGTTGTTGTATTCGAAAGGAGGCCACCCCTTCCCTTGCGAACTGTGCATGCCTTCCAAAAGGAGTTACAGCTTGCGACTGCTTTGTCCTCTCACCAGAGCAGGAAACCCACCTCTCCGGCACGGCGGATGCGTGCGCTGAAGAGCACCAGCAACGCCCCTACCCCATAGCTCAGATTGGCCAGTCCCAGCCAGAGCGGAATGACTGCATGCGGCACCACAGGGGCGCGTGGCGGTATACTGGTGGGAAAGACACGATTGATGAAAAACAGCCCTGCCGCCGTGCCAGCTAAAAACACCAGCGCCAAAAGCCAGCGGCAGTACGTGCGGCGGCCCATGAAGCCATGCATCAGCGCCAGAGTCACCGCATACCACACCAGCGCACCGGCAAACCATCTGAATAATTCATGAAACAAAAACAACAAGATGACCACCGCGCCGAAAATCATGTGTGTCCACATCAGCTTGCGCGTGAAGTCGATTTCTTCACGATACCTAGCGCCGCGTTGGCGTTGTACATCAAGCATGAGTGTTCATGGGTAGAGGGTGCGGTTTCGTCGAGTTTGGCCTGGAGAATAACTCCAAGAGCTTAGCTCAAGGGCGAGCCAAGCGAACTTCTTAGCAGGTTTACGACCACAATGCATTCCCAGACTGGGCGATTTCAGGAAATTTGTCAAACTGAGGTGCTCTAAAATCCTGGACCAGGGAATAAGGGACAAGCACCATGAAGACCGTGAAGCGACAACGATACAGCAATGAATTCAAAGACCGCGCCCTGACACTGGTAGGCCTTGGCAGGC
>Ga0164296_1000198_pt1 | contig 77669 bp, 62 predicted proteins | sample GEODES057metaG_FD_113533 | JGI IMG/M metagenome (GOLD analysis project Ga0164296, IMG submission 113533) | Dystrophic lake water microbial communities from Trout Bog Lake, Wisconsin, USA - GEODES057 metaG | ecosystem: Environmental > Aquatic > Freshwater > Lake | place: USA: Trout Bog Lake...
ACGCCGTGTAACTTTCAGGGGGATAGAAAAAACCATCAATCGTCTGGAAAAGTTGCTCTATCAAAACGCGTTCAATCCACAACCAAGTCCGAAAGATCTGCAGGGTGAACTACTTTCCCTGCTCAACTCAATGAAGGATACGCTGATCAATGATCACCTGGGCCTTTTTGTAGATATTGTCGATCATTTCATCCAGAAGGTTAAATTGTTCGGTTGTTATTTTGCAACATTGGATATAAGGCAGGATAGCCGGATATTGCGTTCTGTTTTCCAATATTGCGTTAAACAATCGCAGATCAAAGCCGGACTGAAAGGTTATGATGCCCTGAGTGAAGAGGATAAATTGAAAGCATTAACCTTTAATGAAGCTGATTTTCATTGCCCCGATGACGAGGCCGACATGACCAAGGATACGCTGGATACGATCAGGCTGGTAAAACAAATTCAATATTCAAACGGTGAAAAAGCCTGCCAGCGCTTCATTATCAGCAATTGCCAGCGGGCTTCAGATATATTACAGCTGATCAACCTGTTTTTGTGGAGCGGATGGAAAAAAGAATCGCTGACGGTCGACTTTATGCCTCTGTTTGAAACGGTAAACGACCTGTCTCAAGCTGCCGGGATCATGGAAAGTTTATACCTGCATCCTTTTTACAAAGAGCACCTTGCCCGTCGCGGTAACAGGCAAACTATAATGCTTGGTTTTTCAGACAGTACCAAAGACGGCGGTTACCTGATGGCCAACTGGTCGATCTACAAAGCTAAAGTAGAACTTACTGCTTTGGCTAGAAAATATGGTATCGATCTGGCATTCTTCGATGGTCGTGGCGGACCACCAGCACGTGGCGGGGGTAAAACCCATCGTTTCTACGCCTCTATGGGCAGCGAAATTGCCAATGAGCATATTCAATTAACTATACAGGGCCAAACGGTAAGTTCGCAGTACGGATCGGTAGAAACTGCTCGTTTTAATGTGGAGCAACTGATCAACGCGGGTATTACATCTGCTTTGAATCCCAATGAGAACGACTTGTTAAGTGTTGAAAATAAGCAGTTGATACATGAAATGGCTGAAGAAAGTTACAAGGCTTTTATGGGACTGCGTGAACATCCCTTGTTCCTGGAATACCTGGAAAAATTCAGCCCGTTGAAATTGCTGTCCAAGATCAACATCAGTAGCCGGCCTACCAAACGTAATGCCGATGCTTCTTTGAAATTAGAGGATCTGCGCGCCATCAGTTTTGTTACTTCCTGGAGCCAGTTGAAACAAAATATACCCGGTTTTTATGGCGTTGGCACTTCCCTGAAAAAGATAAAAGAAGAGGGGAAATGGGAAGAAGTAAAAACATTATATACCCGTTCAGGCTTTTTTAAGACCATGCTTGATAATTGTATGATGTCGATGTCGAAATCAGACTTTCGGGTAACCGCCTATTTGCAGGACGACAAAAAATTTGCAGGCTTCTGGCAAGCTTTAAAAGATGAATTTGAGCTAACCCGCACCATGTTACTGGAATTGACCGATAGCCAGGTGATCATGCAGGAATACCCCGTTGAAAAGCGCTCTATTGCTGTACGTGAACGCATTGTATTGCCACTGGTTCTGGTTCAGCATTATGCCCTGCAATGCCTTAACAACAACAAAAACCCCGAACTGAACGATGTTTACAACAAGCTGGTGATCCGTACAGTTTATGGTATTGTTAACGCAGGCAGGAATTTGGCTTGATTTTTTACATGCTGCCACGTGCTGCCGCGAGTTTAGCGTAGCGTAACTCGTGGTTGCTTGTAAATAAGCTTCCACGTGCTGCCGCGAGTTTAGCCTAGCGTAACTCGTGGTTGCTTGTAAATAAGCTTCCACGCGCTGCCGCGAGTTTAGCGTAGCGTAACTCGTGATTACTTGTAAATAAGCTTCCAGCTTATTTACAAGTAGCTACTTTGAAAAAAGCAAACAGCTCTATAAATTAGCTATTATTTTTCAAAGAATACCAACCTTATCATGAGTCGCAACTACAAATTCTACGACAACGAGCGTCCCTACTTTGTAACCTTTAGTGTCGTTAATTGGATCGATGCCTTTACCCGACGTGAATATAAAGATATCCTGTTAGACAGTTTTCGCTATTGTATGATCAATAAGGGCATGGAAATATATGCCTGGGTGATCATGAGTAATCATGTTCACCTAATTATGGGAAGCCATCAGCAACTGATGAGTGATATTTTAAGAGATGTTAAAAGACATACCTCCAAGAAAATTGTGGAAGCTATCGCAAATAATACTCAGGAAAGTCGAAAGGAATGGTTGCTGAAACTTTTTCAAAATGCAGGTCGCCGCAATCCAAATAATGAAAATTTCCAGTTTTGGCAGCAGGGTAATCACCCGATTGAATTGTGGAGCAGTCATGTGATCGATCAGAAATTGGATTATTTGCATTTAAATCCAGTAGTCGCAGGTTGGGTCGATGAGCCCGAACATTATCTTTACAGCAGTGCGAGGGATTATGCAGGGATAAAAGGGTTATTAGATATTCAAATGCTATATTAGCTTTTATCAAGCTGGAAGCTTGATGGGTTTTACCACGAGTTACGCTGCGCTAAACTCGCGGGAGCGTTGGTTTGATGCAAATTATAGACCAAATGCAGCTGGTTTAATATTAATGGGAGTAGCCTTATCGCAACCAGAACTTGTACCAATAGCAAGAAAAGTCGTTGCATCTTTTTAATAGTTTATAAACTAAAAATCTAACAAAATGGAAAAGACTAATAAAATAAGACTCATAAAATATATAATATTGATCCTTATATTCGCAATAGTTTTAGCAAAGCCAATCTATACCGTATTGAGTAATCGGGAACATTTGTCCCACAAAGAATTAGTTGACTATAAGAATTTATTTGACAAAAAGGCATGGAGCGATTTGCGGCTATCTAATACAGTTGAAAGTGAATTAAGAGAACCTGAGTCGCTATATATTTATAAAGATAAGTACAATTTGTTTGTTACCAAGGTACATGTACCTGATTCCCTGGAAATAGATAAGTTATTAACTCTTAAATATGAAGCTTCCAAAACCATAGAGGATGAAGTTTATTTTTCAATCCAGAGTTTCAACTTCAAAATACACATAAAATCTGGAGAATTAACGTTAGTTAAAAGTATTAATTTAAAGGTAGAAGGGAAACTTACTACAATTGTTTTTGCTAAAGATCTAGCATCATTTTATATTAACTTCAAAACATCTTCCATAGTTTTCAATAATGATAGGAGCTATATTGTACTTAAAACTGAAAAAGCAATTTCTTCTGCAGCTTTAAGTTTTATAAAAAAAGGTGGGCTTTTGTATGTTGTGTTGCTGACACCAGCGATAAATAAAGCGGAAATAAGTCCCCAACAGATAAATACTATTTTAGTTAGATAAGAACATTGTGCGCTGCCGCGAGTTTAGCTCAGCGTAACTCGTGGTTGAATGCAATATGCTTCCAGCCTTTTTACTATCTGCTGCCCCGCTGTCCGTAGTCGGAGACTACGGACTACTATGTAGTTTGCAACTACAGTACTTTTCATTCAATCATACGCTTTCCGTAGTCGGCGGGTTTTACCACGAGTTAGGCTGTGCTAAACTCGCGACAGCGATTGCTATTATCAAGCTGGAAGCTTGATGGGTTTTACCACGAGTTACGCTGCGCTAAACTCGCGACAGCGATTCATCCCGCAAACTGCAAAATAAATGCAGAGCCAATGCCCTCAGTGCTTTGCACATGGATATTACCCTGATGTAATAGCATGATCTGTTTGCAAAGGCTTAAACCTATACCACTGCCGGTTTTTCTGGTGCTGAAGAAGGGGATAAAGATTTTTTCCATGAGCTCGGGTGGCATACCCAGGCCATTGTCGCCAACTTTTAGCATGATGCGGTTATTGCCCTGGGTTTCGGCAGAAAGCGAGATACGGGGTTCTACGCGATCTTTAACCGCCTCGATCGCATTGACCAGCAGATTGATCAATACCTGCTCCAGCAGGTTGATGTCGGCTTCAATGACCAAAGCGGGATCGCGTAAAACGATCTCCAATTCAATGTTTTTCTTTTCCAGTGTAGGCGACATCAGACTGCTTAGGTTTTCAAACAGATCGCGTACCATTATTTTTTTCAGATCGAGTTTAGTGATCTTGTTCAGGTTACGGTAACTTTCTGTGAATTTCAGTAATCCCTCACTCCGGCGTTTAATAGTATCGATACCGAGTTCAAGGTCCTCTAACTGTCCGTTTATAACTCCGGAAAACTCGGCGCTTTGCAATCGGTTTTTAAGGGTATCGGCCAAAGACGAAATCGGCGCAACAGAATTCATGATCTCATGCGTCATAACATTGAGCAGTTTTTGCCAGGCTTTTGATTCTGTTTCGTCTAAGGCTTCACTAACGTTTTGGAAGGCCACCAATTTGTACACGCGGTCATCGCTGCGCAAAACACTGGCCGACAATAATATCTTCACCAGCTGCTGGTTGCGGCTGATGGTGATCACTTTGCTATCACCAGGTTTTACCTTAACTATCTCGTTATAAAGTGTTTCTTCCCTTTTTTCGAGCGAATGAATTGTTTTAAGGTAGGGGATGCCGATTATCTTTTTAAAAGCCTCGTTTATCCAGCCAATTTGCCCCGACTCGTTGTCGTAAGACAAAATCCCGGTATCCACCAATTCAAGGATTTTTTGCAGGTAGTGGTATTGTGTTTCCCGTTCGCGACTGATCAGTTTAAAGGTACTGTTGATCTCGTTGAAGCCTTTACGCAGCGGCTTCAATTCAGTAGGTGCTTTGCGCACATCAAAATGCCTTGAAAAATCACGGTAATGGATCGATTCAACAAATTGGCTAACCTCATCCTGGGCCTTTTTCTGAAAACGGATCATCTCAACAAGCTCATAGATAAGCAGCGGACCGGTAATGAGCAGGTACAAATAAATTTGCTTTACTGCCAGATACGAAGTTACCGCAAGCGTCAGAAAGAGCAGTAGCACGCGCAGTAACAGCCGCCATTCATATCTCTTAAATATCATATTTGCTTAATCTGCGGTATAATGCGGTGCGGGTTAGTCCCAACTCTTTAGCAGCTCTGGTTATGTTGCCATTATTCTTTTCAATCACCCTCAAAATTGCATTTTTTTCAAGTGTGCTCAGGGGCACATTATCAGCTTCCTGACTTTCGGTGAGCGGGCTTTCTAATATTGAAAAAATAAGATCATCAGCCTTTAAAATAGGGTCATCGGCCATGATCACTGCTCTTTCAATGGTATATTGTAATTCGCGCACGTTGCCGGGGTAGTGGTATTGCTTTAGTTTTTGCAAGGCACCCTGTTCAAAATCCATCGTCGGTTTAAGGTATTTGCTTGTATAGAGTTTTACAAAGTGTTTAGCCAATATGACAATATCTTCGGACCGTTTTCTTAACGGAGGCATATTGATTTCAACTGTATTGATACGGTAGATCAAATCTTTTCGGAAGCGGCTTTCATTTGCTAATTCGGATAAAGGCAAATTAGTTGCACAGATAAGTCGGATATCAATATCAAGGGCTTTATTGGTACCGAGGCGCGTCACCTGGCGGTTTTGCAAAACGGTTAACAATTTGGCCTGCTGCTGTAGCGATATATTACCAATTTCGTCCAAAAACAGGGTGCCGCCCTGCGCATCTTCAAAACGGCCAGGCCTGTCTTCACGTGCATCCGTATAAGCGCCCTTTTTATGTCCGAATAACTCACTCTCAAACAATGTATCAGTAAGGGCACCTACGTCCACTTTGATAAAGGGTTTGTCGGCACGTAATGATCGTTCATGAATAGCTTTGGCCATCAGGTCTTTACCGGTTCCGTTTTCGCCCAGGATCAAAATGTTGGCATCGGTTGGAGCTATCTTGTTCACTTTGTGAAAGATATCCAGCATCGCATCCGATTCGCCCAAAATAGAGGTACTACCACCTGCTTTTACAGATTTGGGTGGTTTAACGCCACCTTGTTTATCCAGCAGGTCCTTGATGGTGGCTATCAGTTTCTCATTATGCCAGGGTTTTACAACAAAATCGTCTGCGCCTTCTTTTAATGATCGCACTGCCAGGTCAATATCGCCATAAGCTGTGATCATGATCACGCTTACATTAGGCTTCCATTCTTTAATTTTTTTTAACCAGTATAAGCCCTCATTACCCGTATTGATGGCGCTGTTGAAATTCATATCCAGCAAAACCAGATCAACCTGCTGGCGTTGCAGCAGCCAGTTGAGGTTCTCGGGGTTCTTTTCGGTTATAACTTCCGCCGCTTCAGTTTTCAGCAAAAGTTTAACCGCTGTCAGCACATCAGTATCATCGTCAACAACTAAAACACTTGCTTTTTTTAATATCATGGTAAAGTCTTAGTAGATCATTGGCTCGAACAAATTCCGTTGTTCAATTCGTAAATTTATTTATTAAAATTGATAATGTTGGTTCAGCAAAATTTATGCTAAGAAACCTGCTTTTGTATTGCATTTATACTAAAAGCTTCATGATGAGTAATTTAATCATGGAATATTTCCGGTTGAGCTTTGTCAAACTGAATTTTAATACTGATTTAGATTGTATCATATCCGAACACCCAATGTAACAGAAGCGAACGCCCCGGGAAATGCGATCATTATAAACAGCTGAAAAACAGGCTGTTAATTTGTGGCATATCTTTTTATAATCAATAGTAAAATATAAAAATTGACGTGGATAGAAAAATAGAAAAGAAAGCATGGAATACTAAACGCATCCTGATCATTATGGGGATTGCGGCGCTAACATTATTGATCGGTTACGTGATCTTTACCGGGCTTACAGGTAAAAGTAAATATAATGTACCGGTTGAACGTATCACCATAAGTGAAATTAGCAAAGGACCCTTCTCGGAATTTATTCCTGTTAACGGCGTTGTTATGCCGCAGATCACCTTTTATATAGATGCTGTTCAAGGTGGAACCGTGGTACAAAAATTTGTTGAAGACGGAGCCAAACTAAAAAAAGGCGACCCGATTGTGAAATTATCCAATACGGACGTTGAGCTAAATCTTGCTAATTCGGAAACACAACTATATAACCTGCAGACGCAGATGCAGATATCAAAAAATAATGCTGCCCAAAATACCGTAGGTAAGTTACAGGCCATGGCCGATGTTGAAAGCAGTTTTAAAGATGCTGAAAGGGTCTATAATCTCGATAAAAAACTCTTTGCTCAAAAAGCCATTGGCTTACAGGAATACCAGATTGCAGAGAATACCTATAATTTTCAGCTACGAAAGAAAAAGCTAACTAAAGAGATATTGCGTCAGGATAGTTTGTTGACCAAAGTACAGGACGAGCAGGCGAAGGAGCAATATGTGCAAATGAAAAATGCGCTTAACCTGATGCGCAAGGAAGTAGCAGATCTAACAGTAAAAGCAACGATTGATGGACAGTTAACGTCGCTTGATGCAGAAGTTGGTCAGACAAAAAACAGGGGCGACCACCTGGCGCAGATCGATGGTTTTGACGGATTGAAGGTACGGGCACTGATAGACGACCATTATATTTCGCGCGTTGTACCTGGCATGACTGCCTATTATCCTACCGATAACAAGACTTACAAAATGCTTGTTAAAAAAGTTTATGTACAGGTGACCAATGGTCAGTTTCAGGTTGATCTGAAGTTTATTGGTGATACGCCTCCGGGTTTGCGTAAAGGTCAGACTTTGCAGATCAGGTTGGTTTTCAGTGACGAACAGCCCGCAGTATTATTGCCAAAAGGAGGCTTTTTTCAGGAAACCGGTGGTAACTGGATATTTAAGGTAAGCGAAGATGGTAAAACGGCTTACCGCGTTGATATTCAACTTAACAGACAAAATCCTGATTATTATGAGGTGATACGGGGCTTGAAGCCCGGTGATAAAGTAATCACTTCAGGTTATGACAATTATAAAGATATCCAGGAGCTGATATTGACAAAATAGGCCTGGTAGCAATTGAAAAAAATTAAAAAAAGGTTATACAGATTATATAAAATCAGATCCTTGCTTTGAAGCGGATCGGGGAGACACAAATGATAAAGATCACTGACTTAGAAAAGTACTATCGCACCGAAGAGGTGGAGACCATCGCATTGAATAAATTATCCATCGAGGTAAAAACAGGCGAATTCGTGGCGATCATGGGGCCATCGGGTTGCGGTAAATCAACCTTACTGAATATTTTAGGTATGCTCGACGACCCTGATGGTGGCAGCTATGTGTTCAACGGTGTAGAAGTAGCGCATTTTAACGAGCGTAAACGTGCCGATCTGCGTAAGCATAATATCGGTTTCGTTTTCCAGAGTTTTAACCTGATCGATGAGCTTACCGTATTCGAAAATGTAGAGCTGCCATTGATCTATACAGGGATACCCACTGCAGAACGTGTAAAACGTGTAGAAGAAGTACTGGATAAAATGCAGATCATGCACCGCCGCAATCATTATCCGCAGCAATTATCAGGCGGTCAGCAGCAGCGTGTTGCTATAGCAAGGGCGGTTGTAAACAAACCCAAACTGATTTTAGCAGATGAGCCCACCGGTAACCTCGACAGCAGCAACGGCAATGAAGTGATGGAACTGCTTACCGACCTGAACGAGCAGGGTACAACCATTATTATGGTTACGCACTCTGAGCATGATGCACGTTACAGCCACCGTATCATCCGCCTTTTGGATGGCCAAACTGTAGTTGAAAATATAATGATCTGATAGTGAGATCATAATTACATCAGGAATAGTTAATAATAGTTTAGTTAATGTGTCTCGCTAAGCCCTCCCTATTTAAGGGAGGAGCTTAGATAGGGAGGGTTTATTCAAAAATTTACCAATATGATCAGGAATTACATCAAAACTGCACTTACCAACATGAGCCGGAACAGGATTTATACCCTGATCAATGTTTTCGGCCTGAGTATTGGCCTGGCCTGTGTGATGCTGATCACGCTTTATATTAAGGATGAACTTAGCTATGATCGTTTCCATGTAAATGGCCCACAGTTATATCGTTTGGTTACCGACGGACATCGTCCTGATGGCAGCGAAATGCATAATTCATTTACAGGTGCCGTGCAGGGGCAAACTTTTAAAGAGCAGATACCGGGTATAGCGGCTATGTGCCGGGTGAATGGCGGCGGCGAAAGCCTCGTTCGAAAAGGAAGTGATCTGATCAGTGAGCCAATGTTGTATGCCGATAAAAGTTTTTTCGGACTCTTTTCATTTCCTTTAGTGCAGGGAAACCCCGCTACTGCCTTAGCTGATGCCAAAAATGTAGTGATTACGGAAGATGTTGCCAGAAAATATTTTGGCGATGCCAACCCGATGGGAAAAGTATTGGAGATCAATCAAAACGGTAAGTTTCAGCCATACATTGTATCGGCAGTTGCAAAAAACCCGCCCGCTAATTCCACAATAAGTTTTCATTTTCTTTTGTCGATTGAACCATCGATGCCAAAATCATATTCAAGTGATGGTTGGTTTGATTCATTCCTCACTTCGTTCATCTACCTGAGACCCGATGCTGACCCAAAACATATTGAGCAGCAAATGGGGCAGGTGTTTATGAAAAGCGTTGGCCAAAGCAAGGAGTTCCTGATGGCTAAAAAGCAATACCCTAAGTTTAACGAATCCTACCACCTCGAGCCGTTTAATGATATTCACCTGTCCGAAGTTTACGGTACCGGTAATGGTTTGAAGCCCGCCAGTAAGGCCAATTATTCTTATATACTCGGCGGGATAGCCATTTTTATTCTTTTCATCGCCTGTATCAATTTTATAAACCTTTCTTTATCGCGAGCAATGCGTCGGAGTAAAGAAATTGGTATCCGCAAAGTAATTGGGGGTTCACGCAAACAACTTATTTTTCAGTTTCTGGGTGAATCATTTATGCTAAGCCTCATTGGCAGTTTATTGGCCGTATTCCTGGTAATTGCCAGCCTGCCCGAATTCAATAAACTGTCAGGTAAAGATTTGCAATTATCATACCTGTTCAATTTACAAACCATCGAAGTGTTTTTGCTCATCATCCTGGCTGATACCCTTTTGTCGGGATTTTATCCGGCTTTGGTGCTTTCTGGTTTTAAACCGGTGCAAACTCTTTACGGGAAACTAAAATTCAGCGGGCAAAATTACTTTGGCAAAAGTTTGGTGGTATTGCAATTTGTGGTGGCTATTTTCCTGGTCATTGGCACGCTGGTGATGCAAAAACAATTCAATTACCTGGTTAGCTACGATCTGGGCTATCAGCCCAAAAGTATTATCGACCTGCAATTGCCACAGGATAAAAATCCTAACTATGATGTTTTTAAAAGTGCCCTGCTAAAATACCCTTGTATAAAACAGGTATCGGGCCAGCAAACGTCGTTTACTGGAATGTATGCCACTTCTTATAAAGTCGGGGAAAAAGAATTTCAGGGTACTTATTATGATATCGATAATGATTTTGCTTCATTAATGGGTATCAGGCTGATCAAAGGGCAAAGTTTTAAATCATCTGCCGGCGATACTACGGAATGCCTGGTCAATCAAACTTTTGTAAAAAATGCCGGATGGAATGATAACCCGGTTGGCCATGTCGTTATGCAGGATAAAAGGCACCTTACCGTTATTGGTGTTATTGCCGATTTTCATAACAGTTCGCTGCTTAACAGCAATCAGGATAATATTGTACTTGATCAAACCCCAAGGGCGCAGTATAATAACGTGATGATCAAGATCGACGAAAACCAAAAAGAAAAAGCGATCAATACCATCAGAGCTGAATATCGCAAGATCATTCCTGACTACCCGTTCAATTATAATTTCCTGACCGATGAACTTGCTCAGCAATACGACGAAACCAATAACTGGAAGCAAATCATCACGATATCGTCTTTTATGTCTATCGTAATTTCCTGCCTCGGTCTTTTTGGACTCGCTACGCTGGCCATCGAACAACGTGTTAAAGAGATCGGTATCCGCAAAGTATTAGGGGCTTCAGTAGGGCAGATCAGCTCCATACTAACCATCAATTTTTTGAAACTGGTATTTGTTTCGATCCTGATCGCCGGTCCTTTAGCCTGGTATGCCATGCCAAAATGGTTGCAGAATTATCCATACCGGATCGATATGAGTTTTTGGATCATTTTACTGGCAGGCGCTGGTTCACTACTGATCGCTATACTAACGATAAGTTCTCAGGCGATCAGAGCGGCAATTGCCAACCCGGTTAAAAGTTTACGATCGGAGTGAGGTGGTTATTGGGGCATTGGGGCATTGAGTCATTAGGTCATTAAGTCATTTGTCATTAGGTCATTTGGCATTGGAATAGTTAATCAAAGTAATCAGCAATTCGATAGTTATCGGGACACACGAATCAGCGGTTCAAACATTAAGTAATAACACATAAAAATACTAGCATATGTTCAAGAGTTTTGTGCGCACAGCGTTTAGAAATTTACAGAAAAATAAGGCTTTCAGCTTTTTAAATATTTTTGGTTTGGCCATTGGTATTGCCTGTGCTTCCCTGATCTTTTTGTGGGTGGAAGATGAGGTGAATTTCGACTCCGTCAACCTTAAAAAAGACAGGCTTTACCAGGCCTGGGAGAATCAAAAATACGACACCTACGTATTTACAGAAAGCTCGACACCCGGACCGATGGGACCAGCGATCAGGGAAGATTTTCCAGGGATTGCCAATGTTTGCCGCACTTCGGAAGAAAACCAGCCTCTATTGTTTTCACAAGGTGACAAATCTGTTTTTGCCTCAGGCAGATATGTTGAATCTTCAATTTTCAGCATGTTTACGCTAACTTTTGTTCAGGGCAATGCGGCCTCAGCGCTAAGCCAGATACACTCGCTGGTAATCACTCAAAAAACAGCTAAAAAATTCTTTGGCGATGAACAGAATGTGATCGGCAAAACGATAAAGGTTGATAATAAACAGGATTATGTGGTTACCGGTGTATTGAAAGATATACCAACCAACACCAGCTTCCAATTTGAATGGCTGATGCCTTTTGAGATCTATTGGAAAAATAGTCCCTGGCTCAAACAATGGGGTAACAACTCGCTTGCAACTTATGTAGAACTGAAACCCGGAGTGGATGTAGCTGCAGTAAATAAGCAGCTTTACAATTATATCCAAAAACACGAACCGAAATCGCTGGGCCATGTGTTTTTGTATGCAATGAACGACTGGCATTTGCGCAACGAGTTTAAAGACGGAAAGTTAACCGGGGGCGGACAAATTGAATACGTGCATTTGTTTACCATCATTGCCTGGATTATTCTGTTTATAGCCTGCATCAACTTTATGAACCTGGCCACAGCCCGCAGCGAGAAACGGGCCCGCGAAGTTGGAGTGCGCAAAGTTTTAGGCGCTGCAAAAAATTCATTGATTATTCAATTTATTGGCGAAGCTGTATTTATGGCGCTGATGGCCGCTGTTATCGCAGTTATAATATTGTTGGCTGTTTTAGCTCCGTTTAACACTTTGGTACAAAAGCAACTCAGTCCCGGTCTTGGTAACCCTTTTCATATTGCGGCTGTTTTAGTAATTGCGTTGATTTGCGGTATTGTTGCAGGAAGCTATCCTTCAATATATTTATCCTCATTTAAACCGGTAGTGGTATTAAAAGGCCTGAAGTTAAAGGATAGTGGAGCAGTTTATGTGCGTAAGGGATTGGTGGTGGTACAATTTGCTGCATCCATCATTCTGATCATCAGTACCATCATAATCTTCCAGCAGATACAGCATGTTAAAAGCAGGCAGTTAGGGTTCAATAAAGACCGGCTGGTTGAAATTGATCTGCAGGGCAAAATGGCGACAAATTATACACCAATACGTCAGGATCTGCTTAACACAGGCCATATCGAAAACGTGGCGCTGGCCGATCATGGTATCATTTACGGTGGCAATAATACCAGTAGTTTGACCTGGGAAGGTAAGCCTGTAGGCTCTCAGGTACTCATTTCACAACGCTATGTAACGGCCGATTTTTTCGCTACCTCGGGTTTGAAAGTTCTTGAAGGACGAAATCTAACCATTACTGATACCGGAAGCAAACCAATACGAATGGTAGTAACGCAATCTATGGAAAGATTAATGGGCAAAGGGAGCGCTGTAGGTAAAACTATGCATGGTGAAGGCGATACTACCCACGCCGTAATTATTGGCGTGGTGAACGACTACGTTTATGGCAACATGTATGGCAAACCCGACCCGGTAATGTTCTTCAGTTCGGCACCAAAAGACTGTACGGTTTTATATGCCCGTATAAAACCCGGGCAAGACTTGCAAAAGTCGCTTGCCGATATGCAAACCGTACTTAAGCAGTACAATCCCGGTTATCCCTTCAGCTACCGTTTTGTTGACGATCAGTTTAATAATATGTTCAAAACGGAAATGCTGGCAAGCAAACTCTCCAGGTTATTTGCTGCATTGACAGTTATTATATCCTGCCTGGGTTTGTTTGGATTAGCTGCCTACACCGCAGAACGACGGATGAAAGAAATAGGCATCAGAAAAGTGCTGGGCGCCAGCATATCCAGTGTAACCTCTTTGCTCTCAAAAGATTTCCTGGTATTGGTAGTTATTGCCTGTGCGGTGTCATTTCCGATAGCTTATTATGCGATGAACAAATGGTTAAAGGGCTACCAGTACCATACCAGCATACAATGGTGGGTTTTTGCCGCCGCAGGTTTGCTGGCCATTTTCATCGCACTGGCAACGGTGAGTTTCCAATCCATCAAAGCAGCTTTGATGAACCCGGTGAAGAGTTTACGGTCGGAATGATTGGGTCATTAAGTCATTGGGTCATTAAGTCATTGGGTATTTTGAAATAATTGTCAGCGAAATCAGCATTCCCGATAGCTATCGGGACAGACGAATCAGCGGTTCAGACAATGAAAAGCAGTTAAAACATACAACAACATGATCAGAAATTACTTCAAAACCGCCTGGCGAAATTTATTCAAAAACAGTTTTTTTTCATTTGTAAATATCTTCGGGTTGGCCATAGGTATCGCTTTCACCTTATTGATTGCTTCGTATATATGGGGAGAATTTCAGGTTAACCATCAATTGAAAGACGCGGACAATCAATACATTATTCTCAATAAATGGAAGGACCCTAATTTGGGTAATGAAATTGGAGGGATAGCCGAGTTACCTAAAGTTTTGGCCGAAAATTATCCCGGCCTGATCAAAAATTACTACCATTCCGACCTGGCTACCACTATCGTATCAAAAGGCGAAACAAACTATCGCGAAAACATTCAGATAGGCGATAGTACCTTGTTGACCATGTTTGGGTTTAAGCTTTTATCCGGAAATGCTCAAACAGCTTTCAATAACCCTTTTTCGGTTGTTATCAGCCAGCGGGCCGCCAAAAAATACTTCGCAAAATATGACGTAGTGGGCCAAACGCTCAATTTTCAAAGTATGCAAGGCGCCAGGCATGATTTTAAAGTAAGTGGCGTATTGGCAGAAATTCCGGCTAACTCGGTTAGTAATTTGCTCGGTCGTAATATAAACGGTGCTGATAGTGGTTCTGATTTCTTTTTTGACGGCGAAGCAGCGAAGTTTTTTAAACGCAGTCTTAGTGGATGGGATAATACCAACAACGTAGACTATCTAGAGCTGCAACAAGGTGCTAACCCAAATGTTGTAAATAAGGCAATGCTTAGCCTCGTAAAGAAATTTGAAACGGATGATGTTATCCGCACCAGCCTTACACCATACCTCGTAAAATTGGAGGAATATAATCTTATAGCCAATGGCGGCCTGGTAAAAAAGATGATCAGTGCTTTGTCTTTTGTTGCGCTTTTTATCTTGCTTATGGCTATCATCAATTTTGTTAATATCTGTATCGGACGATCCTCGGCACGTATGCGCGAAATGGGAATCCGTAAGGTTTTGGGGGGATTACGAACGCAGCTTATATGGCAGTTTTTATCAGAATCAATACTGATAGTGGTATTCGCAACGGCCATAGCCTTGATTATCTATCAAATTAGCTGCCCTTATCTCAGTACAGTTCTGGGATGGAGAATCCGGGCTTTGATTGATTATCCAGCGTATTTTGCTGCGATACCGCTTTTGTTCGCTTTGCTTATCGGTATGATCTCGGGTATTTACCCGGCATTGGTATTATCGGGTTTAAATTCCGTCCAGACTTTGAAAGGAAAATTAACAACGGTTAAAGAAAGCGTCTTTTTTCGCAAATCATTGGTAGCCTTTCAGTTTGCAACAGCTACAGCAGTATTGATCTGTGCGTTTATTATTTCGCAGCAGATCAACCTGTTTTTCAATAGTAACCTGGGATATAATAAAAACCTATTGCTAAATGCACAATTGCCTAGAGATTGGTCGCCTCAAGGTGTTGCTAAAATGGAGGGTATACGCGATCAAATGGCACGAATGCCACAGGTTAAGGATATTGCCCTATCCTTCGAGATCCCCGACGGATCTAACGGCGGAAATTTTTTAAATTACCGACAGGGTGCAAATCCTGCCCAGGCAGTCAGTGCTGAAGGGCTTTCTACAGATGAAAAATATGCCGCAACCTATGGTATACCATTGAAAGCAGGCGCATTTTTTAAGCCTTCGTATGCTGCTGCAGATTCGGATAAAATTGTAATAAATGAGACCGAAGCCAGAGCCATGGGTTGGCATACAGCCGAAGATGCCATTAACCAAAAAATATTTATACCAGCCTATAATTATGCTAAACCATTTACGGTAAAAGGGGTTATTGCCGACTTCCATTTTGGGTCGATGCATGAAAAGATAATGCCCCAAATTTTTATTAACGTGAACTGGGCTACTACCTACCGGTATTTTACAATCAGGCTTAATCCCGGAAATATACAGCGAAGTATAGCGGCGTTACAACAAAACTGGGCTAAATTAATGCCAGGGGCACCGTTTGAATACCATTTTATGGATGAAGACCTGAATAGGGTTTATGAGCGTGAGCTTCAGTTAAAAAAAGCCGCCCTAATCGCTACGTTTATAGCAGTTTTTATCGTGTTGCTGGGGGTGCTTGGGCTGATTTCGTTAAGCATTCAAAAACGCACCAAAGAGATAGGGATACGCAAAGTGTTGGGCTCATCGGTTGCAGGCATAACGGGCTTATTTTTAAAAGATTTTTTGATCGTTGTTTTACTTGCCGGTTTGATAGCTTGTCCCTTAGCCTGGTATTTGATGCAAAACTGGCTGAGCAATTACGCTTACAAAATTAATATTTCCTTTTATCCATTTGTAATAGCTATTCTGTCACTGACTTTATTAACAGCTTTACTTATTGCGTTGCAAACAATTAAAGCCGCGTTTTCAAATCCGGTGGACAGTTTACGATCGGAGTAAAGTCATTGGGCATTAGGCATTGGTCATTAGGTAGTTTGGATTAATTATAAACGAAATCAGCATTCCCGATAGCTATCGGGACAAACGAATCAGCGGTACAGACTATACACAGGAAACATAATATTTTAAACCATACATTCACATGTTAAAAAGCTATTTCAAGATCGCGTGGCGCAATATTATTCGCCATAAGGGATATTCGGCAATCAATATTTCAGGGTTGGCAGTTGGTATAGCGGCCTGCCTGCTCATATTTGTAATTGTGCAATATGAATTAAGCTTTGATACCGCACAGCCCGGCTATTATAATACTTACCGTATAAATACGCAAATCAGTCGCGATGGCAATATCAACTATAATCCGGGTTTACCACCACCGGCTACCGAAGTATTGCCATTGAAATTTCCCGGGGCCAAATTTGCTTCATTAAACACGAGTTATGGAAGCCAGATCACCATCCCCTCCATTACCGGTAATGCTGCCGACGATAAGAAATTTATAGAAAATATAGGGGTGATGTTTATAGAACCTCAGTTTTTCGACTTGCTGAAATTCAACTGGCTGACCGGGCAGCCTTCCGTTTTAAAAGATCCCGAAATGGTGGTGATCAATAAAAGCAGCGCTACAAAATACTTTGGCGACTGGAAAAATGCTGTTGGTAAAACCCTGAAAATGGATAATGTTTTAACGCTGAAAGTTTCGGGGGTTATAGACGATGCTCCTGCAAATTCTGATTTTCCATTGAGGGTTTTAGTGTCCTACAGCACCTGGAAAAGACATGGCAAAAACTATAATTATATCTACAGCTGGGATATGGTTAGCAGTAGTCACCAGATGTTCATGTCATTTCCGGCTAATGTTAGTTTAGCTACCATCAATAGCCAGTTATTGAGTTTTTCAAATAAGCAATTTAATAATAAGGGTGCCAATACCAAGGTGTTGATAGCCCAGCCCATATCGGAGCTACACTTTGATACCCGCTTCGGAGAGACCCTGGGCGATCACATGACCAGCAAAGCCACTCTGCGTACCTTATCGCTTATCGCTGCATTGATCATCATTATGGCATCTATCAATTTTATTAACCTGTCAACTGCACAATCGGTAGGTCGTTCAAAAGAAGTAGGCATCCGCAAAGTTATGGGCAGCAGCCGGGCGCAACTGATCATCCAGGTAATGGGTGAAACTACCATCATTGTATTGATAGCCTTAGTGTTTGCCCTTGGTATAGCCGAATTGGCCTTGCCATACCTTAAAAACATATCCAGTGTGCCAGAGAATATTGGAATTTTAAATACGGGAACGTTTTTATTTCTGGGCCTGGTTGTTGTAGTGGTGGTTATTTTATCCGGACTTTATCCTTCACTTGTAGTTTCGGGTTTTAAACCAGTTCTGGCGCTGAAAAATAAGATCAATGCAGCAGCCATAGGAGGAATACCCCTGCGCCGTACATTGGTAGTGGCGCAATTTGCCATCGCTCAACTGTTGTTTATTGGTACCGTAATAGCCATCAGGCAAATGAATTTCGTTAACGATGCCGACCTGGGGTTTGATAAGAATGCGGTACTTGTAATTCCGGGATATACCGATAGTACCAGCCTGCGAAAAATGCAGGACTTTAAACATGCAGTATTGCAAATACCATCGGTAAAAGCGGTGAATTTCGCGTCTGATGCGCCATCCTCTGATAACAATAGCGCAACAAATTTCAGTTTCAACCATTCGAAAAAAGACCCGGGATTTGACGCATATCTTAAAATAGCCGATGCTGATTATTTTAATACGTACGGACTTCGATTTGTTGCCGGCAAAGGTTATGAGCCCAGCGACACGATGCGCCAGGCGGTGATCAATGAAACCATGATGCGAAAGCTGGGGATAAACAGGCCAGAAGATGTGGTAGGTAAAACAATCAGTCTGGGTGGTGGCACCTGGGCGCCCATCACCGGTGTAGTTGCCGATTTTAAGACCAATTCGCTGCGTGAGGCTGTAAAACCGATTGTTATATACCCACAGAAGGTATATGAGTCGAATGTTGCAGTTAAGATCCAAACCCGGAACCTTACCAGCGCTGTTGCTTCTATTCAAAAGTTGTGGGAAAATACCTATTCTGAATATGCCTATGATGGTTACTTCCTCGATCAGAATATCGCAAAATTTTACAAGCAGGAAAATCAACTTGCCCTGATATATAAAATATTTGCAGCGATTGCCATTTTTATTTCCTGCCTCGGATTGTACGGGCTGGTATCATTTATGGTAGTACAGCGTACCAAAGAAGTTGGTGTTCGAAAAGTATTGGGTGCTTCTATCGGCAGTATATTATTTTTGTTTTCGAAAGAGTTTTTGATACTCATAGGGCTATCGTTCCTGATCGCTGTACCGGTAGGTTGGTATTTGATGAACGGTTGGCTGCAAAACTTTGTTTACCGAATTTCAGTAAGTGCAGATGTGTTCGTAATAGCGGTTGTTGCTTCCATAGCAATTGCCTGGCTAACAGTTGGCTATAAAGCAATAAAAGCCGCATTGGTCAATCCGGTGAAGAGCCTGCGGTCTGAATGAGTGAATTATTGAATGTTTAACTTGTAAATAGTAATTTGTAATTATTTGATAATTAATGAGTTGTGAATATTTTTTATGGTTTGTTGATGGAATCATGGTTGACACTTTTTTAGGTTAAGTATTTGATAATCAATAAAATAACCTAAAAATAGGCCTGTTTCTGTTAAGCGTGTAAACCCAGGCAATTCAATAATTCGCCAATTCACTCATTTCAACTTGTATCAATACCGGACACCTGCTGTCACAAATGCGAACACAGGGTTAAAGTGAATTTGGTATAACTGTCTGATAAATAATAAATTAATACTTTGGTACACTATTCACTATACAATGCCAAACGGAAAATGAACATTAGATCACACATTCACACTTTGTAAAAATGTTATCGCTTCAACACATATCCAAATACTACCAGGCAGGCGGAACCAAAAATTATGTACTGAATAACATTAGTTTGAACGTGGACGAAGGGGAATTTATTTCCATTATGGGACCTTCGGGTTCGGGCAAGTCAACTTTGTTGAATGTGATTGGGATGCTTGACCAGCCATCGGAAGGCTATCACTATTTTGCCGGCGAGGCTGTTCATCAGTTGAAAGAAAAGCAGCGGGCCGCTTTGTACAAAAAGTATATCGGCTTTGTTTTCCAGGCTTACCATTTGATAGATGAGTTAACGGTTTATGAAAATATCGAGACCCCTTTGATCTATCAGGATGTTAAAAGTTCGGAACGCAAGGCGATGGTAGCTGATATACTGGACAGGTTCCAGATCGTAGGTAAAAAGGATCTGTTCCCGTCGCAGCTTTCTGGCGGGCAGCAGCAACTGGTAGGTATAGCACGGGCACTGATCACCCGGCCCAAATTGATTTTAGCAGATGAACCAACAGGTAATCTGAATTCGAAACAGGGAGACGAGATCATGCAGCTTTTCCGAAAGTTAAATAAAGAAGAAGGAGTAACCATTCTGCAGGTTACCCATTCGGAGAAGAACGCCGAATATGGATCCCGGATCATTGACCTGCTCGACGGTCGTATCGACGCAACAAGGGAAATTTAAAAATGAACTACGCTACAGTAATGGTAAAACTTATTAAATATTGCCTCATCCTAATCGCAATAACCGGCAGCCTGCCTGTATTGGGCCAGAAAGCCGACTCGCTTTTAACTTTGCCACAATGCCTCGATATTGCCATTAAAAATAACCTGACGGTGCGCCAAACCGATCGGGATGCACAATCAGCTGGAATAGACCTGCGTCAGGCAAAAGAGAACTTATTTCCTAATATTGGCGCTTATGCTTCGCGTACCTTTAACCAGGGGCGGGCTATTAGTCCGATCACCAATGCCTATGTCAATCAGTCGGCTACCAATGATAGTTACAGTTTATCCGGAAGCATGACGCTGTTCAATGGCTTTTCATTGATCAATGCTGTTAAATCGGCATCATTGGCTTACCAGGCTGGAAAGTTAGACCTGCAAGCCGCAAAAGACGTGGTTGTAGTTAATGTGATCACTAATTACCTCGCTATTTTGGATAACCAGGAAGTGCTGGCTGCAAGTAAAAACCAACTGGCGGCACAACAGGAGACAGTTAATAGGATGGAAGTACTCGAACAACAAGGTGCTAACAAAGCCGCCTCCGACCTTACCGATCAAAAGGGCGAGCTTGACGGAAACAAAGTAGCCGTAGTAAATGCTCAAAATAACCTTGACGCGTCAAAACTTGCACTTTATGAATTGATGAATATTCCTTTCGAACCGAATAAGCAATTTCAGACTTTGAATGCGCAGGATCTTACCGGTAGTTATGGCAGCGACCCTGAAAAAGCATACCAGATAGCTTTGCAACAATTTGCGGCGGTTAAGGCGGCTGAATTGCGCAGGCAAAGTGCTCAAAAATACCTGGCTTCGGTAAAAGGGGAGTTATTCCCCGCTTTAAGTTTAAATGGCGGCTTAGGAACTGCTTATTCAAATGGTGCTACCCGGTCGGTAGTTATTGATCCAACAACAACCATAACAGAACAAGTGCCTTATAGTGATCAGTTCAAAAATAACTACACCTCGTATGTTGGCCTGGGATTAAATATTCCGATATTCTTTAATGGCGTTCGTCGCAATAGTGTAGCTAAGGCTAAACTGCTGCTGCTTAATTCGCGGGATGTTGAAGACAATGTGAAAATTAAACTCAGGCAAAGTGTAGAACAGGCATACTTTGACATGACTGCTGCCTATAAACGTTATCAGGCACTGACCGAACAGGTAAAGGCCTACACAGAAAGTTACCGTATCTACAAGATCAGGTTTGATTCGGGGGTGCTTACCTCAGTTGATCTGATCATCGCGAAAGACAAGCTTGATGCAGCTTCCCTGAACCTGATCAGTGCCAAATATGATTACTTTATTGATAGCAAAATCTTCGATTACTACCAGGGTAAACTTGCTGCGTTTTAATAGTTGTAATAATTTGTTTTTCCGGAATTATTTCAGAACTTTAAATCAGGCAAAAATAATATCCGGTTGATGCTTTAGGTCTCCGTAAACTGAGTATCAACCGGATATTTCCATGTTTAACCGGTTAATCATTTAAACTTTATTCGATGAAAAAAACTTTACTCATTTTGGCATTTGCCGTATGTGCGGCATTTACTTCGAAGGCACAAATTTTGCCTAATTTTCAACTTGGTCTCAAAGGAGGTTTGAATCTGGCCAGCGTTTCAACTTCTACAAGCAGTACTTTCAATAGCAACAATCAGGCAGGTTACCTTGTTGGCATTTGGGCAAGGGTTGGCGCTCTCGGCTTTAATTTTCAACCCGAATTGTACTATACTACCAAAACGGAAAATATAGTAAGTAATGGAAATACTGCACAGGCTACTTTTAAAAGCATAGATGTTCCTTTGTTGTTTGGCGGTAAAGTGGGAGCATTCGGATTAGGTGCCAGATTCTATACCGGGCCGGTAGTGTCTTTTGCGCTCGATAAAAACAATAGTTTTAATAACGCTTTATTAGATATAAAATCCCTGGATTATAAGAGTCAGAATTATGCCTGGCAGTTTGGCGCCGGGCTTGATATTAAAGCCGTTTCGTTCGATCTAAGGTATGAAGCCGGACTTTCCAGTCATTCTTTTGGAGGTGCATCAAGTAAACTTAATTTGTTTAGTTTGTCGATTGCCTATCGTTTGCTAAAACTGTAGTGTAGTACCACTGTGGCCAGGTTCAGGCCGCTATTTAATATCCTTAAGATTTTAAAACAGGCAAAATATCGGATGATATTTTGCCTGTTTAGTATTATACTAATTCAATTCCTGACATTATCTTTAAAGGCCAATTAATACTGTTGTTAAAGCGAGCTTTATTATAATTTGATTGTGCCGGATGAAGCACGTTTACCAACAACTGTACCATTTGAAGTTTTACTATTTACTATAAATAACTGATATTTAAATTCTTATTCGATTAAAAACCAATTTCATGAGAAAAATTTCAACTACACTTATCGTAATGTTTTTTCTGAGCAGTTTGACCATTAACGCTCAAACAAAGAAAAAACCTCAGAGCGCGCTCGATAAAAAAGTGGATGCGCTCATATCCAAAATGACACTTGAGGAAAAAGTGGGGCAGATGACGCAGGTTACGCTGGATGAAGTGTCAAAAGCTAGTTATAGTAAACATGAGATCGATCCGGAAAAACTAAAGGAAGCTGTTCAAAAATACCACGTTGGGTCAATCCTCAATGTGATGGGTGCTGCCTATACACGCGAGCATTGGCACGAGATCATTTCTTCTATACAGGATGAAGCTGCAAAAAGCAGGCTAAAAATACCTGTGATCTACGGTATCGATGCCATCCATGGCGAGAACTATACACAGGGTAGTACTTTATTTCCGCAGGAAATAGCGCTGGCAGCTACATTCAATCGCGATCTGGCCTATCAACAAGGTGAGATCACGGCCTATGAGGTAAGAGCAAGTTATATCCCCTGGAATTTTTCACCCGTACTGGATCTGGGCAAATCGCCATTATGGCCACGTATCTATGAAACTTTGGGCGAAGACCCTTACCTCGGTAAAACTATGGGAGCATCGCTTATAAAAGGCTATCAGGGAAACGATGTTGGCGATAAATACCACGTGGCTGCCTGTATGAAGCATTACCTGGGCTATAGCTTCCCATTAAGCGGCAAAGACCGTACCCCTTCGTGGATACCTGATCGTTACATGCGCGAATACTTTTTACCTGCCTTTGCTGAGGCCGTGAAAGCTGGTGCTAAAACCATTATGATCAACTCTGGTGAGATCAACGGTGTGCCAATCCATGCCAGTCATTATATGTTGACCGACGTTTTACGTGGCGAATTGCATTTTGACGGTGTTGCCGTAACCGACTGGCGCGATATCCAATACCTGCACGATCGTCACCATATTGCGGCTACCCAAAAAGACGCTGTAATGATTGCGGTAAATGCCGGCGTTGATATGAGCATGGTTCCGTATGATTATACCTTTTATACCTACCTGGTTGAACTGGCTAAAGAAGGGAAGGTTCCGCAATGGCGCATAAATGAGGCGGTACATCGTATCCTGAAATTAAAGTTCGAGACCGGTCTGTTTGAACGCCCGGTAGGTAATCCCGACGATTATCCTAAATATGGATCGGATGAATTCCGTGCGGTAAGTTACAAAGCCGCCTCGGAAGCTATTACGCTGTTGAAAAATAACAATAGTGTTCTGCCGCTTAAAAAAGGTGCGAAGGTGTTGGTAACCGGCCCAACGGCCAATACCATCCGTTCATTAGATGGTGGCTGGAGCTATACCTGGCAGGGTGATGTTGCTGACCAGTTTGCGAAAGGAAAAAACACTATTCTGGCCGCAATTCAGCAAAAATTAGGCAATGATAATGTGAGTTATCAACCCGGTGCAACTTTCGATCAATTAAAAAATATCGACGATGCAGTTAATGCTGCAAAACAAGCAGATGTTATTGTGTTATGTCTGGGCGAACTATCTTATACCGAAAATGTTGGCAATATTGACGATCTGAATCTCCCAGAGGCCCAAACTCAACTGGCAAAGGCCCTGGCTGCTACCGGAAAGCCAATTGTTCTGGTTTTAGCTGAAGGTCGCCCAAGAATTGTAACAGATGCTGAGCAATTGTCATCGGCCACTATCATGATCTACTTTTCGGGTAATGAAGGAGGAGATGCGCTTGCAGGTATACTTACCGGCGATATTAACCCATCGGGTAAATTATCAATTACCTATCCCAGGTACGCCAACTCACTCAATAACTACTATCGCAAAAACCTGGAGAATGGCAATCCTGATGACAAGCACGGCTACAATCCATTGTACGAATTTGGCTCTGGATTAAGCTATACCAGCTTTAGTTATAGCAACCTTAAAATAAGCAAACCTGAATTAAAGGAAGGGGAGACCCTAACAGTTACCGTTGACGTGAAAAACACAGGCCAATTGCAAGGTAAAGAGTCGGTGCTATTGTACTCAAGCCAATCCTATGCAAGTATCTCACCCGATTTTAAACGCCTGAGGGCTTATGATAAAATTGACCTTAAACCTGGTGAATCAAAAACAGTTACGTTTAAAATAACCGCAAAAGACCTGGCGTTTGTGAACGACCAAAGTAAAACTGTGACTGAACCCGGTGAGTTTAAATTGACGATCGGTGACCAAACGGTTAGCTTTAATTTTGTTTCAAATACGATCCCGTCAAGAACTGGTCGACTTTAAAAAAACATATAATGTCATTCTCAATTATGGGAATGACATTTTTTATAACCTATCCGAATAAATGTTAATTTAACATTTTAAATTTCGATTTCATCATTTATATTTGTTTGTCCCTGTAGGGCCCGATTATAATTCCAATTGTGATGAAGAAAAACGTTTTGTGGGTATTTTTTGCCATCCCATTTATTTTGGGTTCCTGCTCAAAGGGAGGAGGATCAAATGTGGTACCTCCAAACCCACCTTATACGCCGCCTGTGGTTAGTTCAACTTTTGCGAAAGGTGCCGATATCAGCTGGGTTTCGCAGATGGAAAATTCCGGCTATAAGTTTTATGATAAATCGGGCAATCCTCAGGATCTGTTTGCCTTACTTAAAAGCATTGGCTTTAATTCGATCAGGCTGAGGGTTTGGGTTAACCCGGCAGATGGTTGGAACAATACGGCAGACGTAGTTGCAAAGGCTTTGAGAGCCAAAAATGCTGGCCTTAAAATAATGATCGATTTTCATTATGCTGATAGCTGGGCCGACCCGGGAAAACAACCTAAACCGGCAGCATGGGCAGCGCTGGCCACTGCTGATTTGATCACTACGTTACATGATTATACAGTTAGCACCCTCAATACCCTTAAAACCAACGGCATTACGCCCGATTGGGTTCAAATAGGCAATGAAGTTGATGACGGTATGTTGTGGGAAGATGGGCGTGCCTCAACCAACATGAAGAACTTTGCGGCTTTGGTTGAAGCCGGCTACCAGGCCGTAAAATCGGTAAGCAGCAGTACCAAAGTTATCGTTCATGTATCCAATGGCTTTGATAATGCACACTTTGAATGGCTTTTTGACGGATTAAAGAAAAATGGCGCTCATTGGGATATTGTGGGTATGTCGTTATACCCATCAGCCGCCAATTATTTGACGCTTGATGCACAATGCTATTCCAATATGAGTGATATGGTAACCCGGTATGGAACTCCGGTGATGATTTGTGAAGTAGGAATGCCTGCAGCAAATCCTGCAGATAGCCGGGCGTTTCTTTCAGATATCATCAGCCGTAATAATTCGCTGCCTAACGGTTCAGGTTTAGGTGTATTTTATTGGGAGCCTGAAGCTTACAACTGGCAGAATTATGCCTTGGGGGCCTTTGACAATGCAGGTAAACCTACTATAGCGCTGGATGCTTTTGGCTCAAATTAACTAAAAGAAAACGTTAACAGTATAACCCCCCAAAGGCAAATGACAGCCATCAAAAAATAACTTAGTGAGATGCCGATCATCTTGGTTATCGTTCTGAATACGCTTCTGTGATATACAGCGCGCAATGACTTGTAGAAATAGATCAAAACGAAGAATATTTCAAGTAAAGGAAGTGCAAACGATAAAGCGGTCCAGTTTGCGGGTAACAATATCGCTATTACTATGATTGCGCTGGAGAACAGGAATAAAAAGCAGTGAAAATGAAAGGAATAAATAAGGTGTTCAACATAGAATTTTTTGTTTTTCCGGAATGCGATCTGCAAACCCAAGGCAAATAGCGGCATCAATACAAACATTGATTTTGGAATATTATGTTCCACCTGTTCTTCAAATACGCTCAAAGAGTTTTTACCGTATTTTTTACTATAGGCATAAGCTTTTTTTTTGCCCCAATGTACAATGGCGCCGTCTCGTTTGTTTGGCGACAATTTCAGCTGTGTAGCCTGGTATTGTTCGTAGGTTGAGTCGGGATTGTCCTTATTTGTTTGCTTGTTAGCTTGTTTTTCGCTTGATGCATTGAATTTGATATTGACCGGTTCCTGAGTTTCTTTATGCTGAAAGGCCAATAAGAAGTAAACGATACTAATGAAAATATACATCTTTACCGGATGCAGGTATTTAACCCGTTTACCGGCCATATACTCATTAGTTAAAAACCCAGGTTTAAAAAGTAATGGTTTAAGGGTATTAAAAAATTGATGATCAAAATGAAAGTAATCACTAATGGCATGATTCATCAGATGGCTGAAATTCTCGCGGATCTCGAGGTTTTCCTGGCCGCAATTAGAGCAGAATTTACCTTGTACGGTACTTCCGCAGTTTAAACAGTTGTTTTCTTTGCGATAATGCTTGCTCATAGTTATTGCAGTTTAATTTCAGGCACGTTTAAAAGCTGGTTCAAAGGCTGGATTGTGTTTATATCGGAACACAAATGGAAAAATACAAGCAATTACCAGGGCATAGGCAGCAAAGGTAAGCCAAATGCCCTGCCAGTTTTTGCTGTGATCGGCGAGCGTGAAAAATTTATCAATAATGATTCCGCTTGCAAAACTGCCAAATAAGGCGCCAAAGCCGTTTACCATCATCATAAATAAACCCTGAGCACTTGCACGAATTTCGGGAGTTGTTTGTGTTTCTACATATAATGAGCCAGAGATGTTAAAGAAATCAAAAGCCATTCCGTAAACAATACATGACAGTATAATCATCCATAGCCCGTCGGATGGGTTTCCGAAAGCAAACAGTCCAAATCGAAGTACCCAGGCCAGCATGCTAAACAACATCACATATTTTATGCCGAATTTCCGCAAAAAAAATGGTATCGCCAGTATAAACAAAGTTTCTGAAACCTGTGAGATAGACATAATTATGGCCGGATATTTTACGGTAACCAGGTTTTTATAGGACGCAACGTTTTCAAAGTCGTGTAGATAGGTATCTCCGTAAGCATTGGTTAATTGCAAGGCTGCTCCCAATAACATTGCAAAAGAGAAGAAAATAGCAAATCGTGGTGTTTTAAATAATGAGAAGGCTTTTAACCCCAGGATATCGATCAAAGATTTTTTATCTTTTGTCTTCATTAATGGAGGACACTTTGGAAGGCTAAAAGCATAAATACCCAGGACTATTGCAATAGAGGAAGCTATATAAAACTGATTTGGTGAAACTTCATTGTGCGTTAAACTAACAACCCACAGGGCTACTATAAACCCAACTGTCCCCCAGGTTCTTATCGGTGGATATTCTTTTACAACATCTAGATCACTACGTTTTAAAGCTGAGTATGCAACCGTAATTGAAAGTGAAATTGTTGGCATATAAAAAAACATATTCAACAACATCACCCAAAAGAAGGCCGATGGCGAATTGATCATGGGTAGGGCCAGTAATGATAGGCCGCCGAGTATATGCATGATACCGTAAAGCTTTTCGGCATTCACCCATTTATCTGCAATAATGCCTGTTAGCGCCGGCATAAAGATCGCCGATATACCCATTGTTGAAAAGATGGCACCAAACTCCGATCCCGACCAGTGTTTGTTCTGAAACCAATAGGCCCCAATTGTCAAAAGCCACGACCCCCACACAAAATATTGCATAAAGTTCATCACTATTAAGCGCAACTTAATATTCATAGCGGGATGGGATTTAAACCGAGGTTAAAATAGGAAAAATTAGTAATTTGAAGATTTGGTAATTTGAATATTTGAAGATTTTATCAGTCATCTTCATTTTCAAATTTTCAAATCGTCAAATTAAGAAGCCTTTCTTCTGTTCAACTCGTCGCGAATTTTGGCGGCTTTTTCGTAGGCTTCGTCTGAAAGTGCTTCCTGAAGCTTGGTTTTTAATTCGTCGTTGCTTAGTGAAGCATATCCGGCCGGGGTTGCAGCAGCGCTTTTCTCTTCAGTAGCATCGGCCATATTTTCGAGGTAAACAAAATCGTTACCCTCAATTACAATGCCTGCGCTGGATAGAATAAATTCATAGGTGTAAATGGCACAATCAAATCTTACGGCCATAGCAATTGCATCAGAAGTTCTGGCATCGATCTCTATGGTCTTCTTGCCGTCGTTGCAGATCAATTTAGCATAAAAGATACCATCCACCAGGTTATAGATAATGATCTCTTGTATCGAAATGCCAAATGATTGCGCAAAGTTTTTGAAAAGATCGTGGGTAAGGGGCCTGCTAGGGGTCATTTTTTCGATCTCGATGGCAATTGCCTGAGCCTCGAAACTCCCGATGATGATCGGTAAACGGCGCCTGCCACTTACTTCCCCCAAAACTAAAGCATATGCACCGGATTGTGTTTGACTGTAGGAAAGTCCCACAATATCCAGCTTTATTTTTTTCATGTTATTGGCCATCAATGCAAACCTTTATGCCGAAGCTTTATATTCTTTTACTGCTGCAATTAATTTCGGAACAACTTCAAAGGCGTCACCAACTATTCCATAGTCGGCCACCTTGAAAAATGGCGCTTCCGGATCTTTGTTGATTACCACAATTACTTTTGATGAGCTTACACCTGCAAGATGCTGGATGGCCCCCGAAATTCCGACCGCAATATACAAATTTGGACTGACAGTGATGCCCGTTTGGCCAACATGTTCGCTGTGGGAGCGCCAGCCAGCATCTGAAACAGGTTTCGAACAAGCAGTGGCGGCACCCAGCAGGCTTGCCAGTTCTTCCAGCATACCCCAGTTCTCAGGTCCTTTTAAACCCCTGCCGCCTGATACTACGATCTCGGCATCCGGAAGTGATACTTTATCTGTCGACTGGATCACTTCTTTGACGAGTGCCTTAAAGTCGGTGGCTTTTAACTCAGGACTAAATTCTTCTATCTTGCCTTCAGCCGGATTTTCAACTACCTGATAGGCGTTCGGACTCAGTGAAACAACTTTTTTGATTGAAGTAAGCGCTACAATTGCAAAGGCTTTCCCAGAAAATGCTGTTTTTTTTACTTTGAATTCATCGCCCGAAATTTCCGGCAATGTTATAACGCCGTCGGCTAAACCAGCATCAAGTTTCACAGCAATACGCGGTGCAAGTCCGCGGCCCGAGAACGAATTGGATAGTACAACAATATCCGCATTTTCTTTTTTTGCAGCTTCAGCAATTACCGACGCATATGCCTGATTGACAAAGTTTTTCAATTGTGCATTGGAAACATGCAACACTTTATCCGCTCCATATTTGCCAGCCAGTGCTAATTCGCTTTCGGCAACGTCGCCTATAGAAATTGCAGTCAGCGAAGTGCTTGTTTTATCCGCAATTGCTCTGGCATAAGATATAGCTTCAAAAGTTGATTTTTTGAATTTGCCACCGGCATTTTCTGTATATATTAAAACAGCCATGTTTATATAATTCTATGAATAAAATTATTAGATCACCCGCGCTTCAGTATGTAATAGCGCAATTAGACTGGCACTGTCGTCGGCCGCTATCAATTTTACCTGACCCCGTGCAGCCGGGTTTTCAAACCCAGACAATATTAAGTTGCCAGTAACTTCAACAGGCTCAATCACCAATAACGGTTTGGTACGTGCTGACATAATTCCGCGCATATTGGGTATTTTAGGTTCAGCAACTCCTTCGGCGGTACCTGCCACAAAAGGTAAGGGGATCGATAAAATTTCTTTGCCGCCTTCTATTTCACGTTCTACAACAGCTGTGGCATCAGTAACATCCAGCTTTTTTATGATGGAAGCCGAGGGTACATCTAATAATTCGGCAAGCATGCCTGCAACTTTCGAGCCGTTATAATCAATTGATTCGCGGCCTGTTAGGATCAGGTCATATGGGTTTTGCTCAATATAAGCTGCAATTTGTTTTGCTACATACCAGGCATCCTGCGGTTTGGCGTTGATCCTAACGGCATCGTCTGCACCAATAGCCAGGGCTTTACGTATGGTAGGCTCAGTGCTAACTTCACCCACATTAATCACGGTTACCGTGCCTTTACCGCCTTCAGTTAATTCGATGGCCCGCGCCAATGCGATCTCGTCGTAGGGGTTTAAAATAAACTGTACGCCGTTTGTATTAAATTGCGTGTTGTTATCAGTAAAAGTTATTTTTGTCGTCGTATCCGGAACATTGCTGATACATACCAGTATTTTCATTCAGCTGTTTATTTATTGGTAAAGATATCCATGCGGGCATTTTACCCGGCATGCTGTTTAATGACAATCAGGTACCGCAAAGTTAGTAAAAAAGATAGAGTTAAAAATGCCCGAAAGCCGATTAGAGAAGTTGCTCGATTTTTTGAAAAATGAGCCTGACGAAGAATTTTTATTGTATGCCCTTGCTACCGAATATCTTCGCCTGAACGAGACCGCCAAGGCGCTGGAGTATTACGAAAAACTGGTCAATGAGCATGCCGGTTATGTTGGCACTTATTATCATCTCGGTAAATTATACGAAGCTCTTCAAAGAAAAGATGATGCTATAAATACCTATGAGCAGGGAATGAAGATAGCCCAGTCAAAACGCGATAACCATGCATTGGCTGAATTAAGAGCTGTATACCAGGAATTGATGGGCGAGGATGATTAGTTTTTAGTCCATAGTCCATAGTCGATAGTACTTTTAGGGAAGGATAACTTTTTGAAAAAATTCTACTCCGAAATTGCTATTTCGAATTCCGACTTCAAGCAACTCCGAAATCGGCATTCCGACTTCTGCAATTAAAACGGTTCATCATCAATATCATCCATCCTTGACGGCCTGATGATAAAGTTGCTTGGTTTCTCAAAATCCTGCGATGGATTCAGGCCGGCAAAGGCATTGTTTTGGGGGGCAAAGTTATCCATGCCCTGATCCAGATCGGTAAACTTCACGTATTTACCAACAAATTTCAGTCGTACGGTACCGGTTTCACCGTTACGGTGCTTGGCAATGATCACCTCACCAACACCTTGTGTTGGCATTCCGTTTTCGTCTTCCGTTAAACCATAGTATTCCGGACGATAGAGGAATAATACCATGTCGGCATCCTGCTCAATTGAACCGGATTCACGTAAGTCGGAAAGCATTGGGCGTTTGGATGCGCCGGGTCGGTTTTCTACAGCGCGACTTAATTGCGATAGTGCTATAACCGGCACGTTCAATTCCTTTGCAACTGATTTGAGTGCACGTGAGATACTACCGATCTCCTGTTCACGATTACCGCCACCTTTACTATCGGCACTTTTGCCCTGCATCAATTGCAGGTAGTCGATAATGATCAACTGTATATCGTGCTGAGATTTTAAACGGCGGCATTTGGCCCTGAATTCGAATATGTTTAAAGCCGGGGTATCATCAATGATCAAGGGAGCTTGTTCCAGCCTGCCTATTTTAGAGTGGATCTGCTGCCATTCCCATTCTTCCAATTGCCCCTTACGTATTTTTTCCTGTTCGATCTGTGTTTCGCCCGATATCAAACGATTAACCAACTGTACCGACGACATTTCGAGTGAGAATACCACTACCGGCCGGTTGAAATCAACGGCGGCATTACGGGCACAACTCAATACAAATGCGGTTTTACCCATTGCAGGGCGGGCAGCAATGATCACCAGGTCGGATTTTTGCCAGCCGGAGGTCATCCGGTCAAGGTCGGTAAAGCCGGAGGCCACACCAGTAAGGCCATCTTTTTTGTCTTTCAGCGCCTCGATCTCCTTTAGCGTTTCATGCATCAGGTCGTCCATCTTGCGCGAGTCGCGGCGGAGGTTGTTTTGCGCTATATCAAAAAGGTTTTTTTCAGCACGGTCAAGCAGGTCGAGCACATCGGTAGTATCCTCGTAGGCATTGTTGATCACCTCAGTAGAGATCCTTATCAGTTCCCGCTGAATAAACTTTTGGATAATGATACGCGAATGGTATTCTATATTGGCTGCTGATGCAACGCGGTTGGTAAGCTCGGTAATGTAATAAGCGCCGCCTATCATTTCCAGTTCGCCCTGCTGCCGCAATTGGGCAGTCACCGTCAATATATCTACCGGAGAAGTGCGTTCAAACAGATGACGTATGGCAGCGAAAATTTTCTGATGATTGTCTTTATAAAAAACCTCTGGTTTAAGAATATCAATAACAGACGACAAGGCATCCTTCTCTAACATCAATGCGCCAAGAACAGCTTCCTCCAGATCGACCGCCTGGGGTGGGAGCTTTCCCATGCCGCTGTAGGGGCTGGGTGCCGAGAATCTGCTTCTGCGCTCGTTGGTATTGGTCTTATTATTGGTGTTATCGTTCTCCAGAATCATAGCAAACAAAAATATACAAAAAATGTTCGGAAAAACTAACGATTACTTAACATGACAATCATTTATGCTTGCATCAACCCTGAAAATGACGTAAAAATCAGCCTTTACTATTAACACCCGGTGTGGATAAGGTGTTAAGAACAAATATAAGTCATTGAATCAGAGATGTGTTGATAAAGATTTCAAATGTTCACTATTTTCAGACTTGCATCTATAAACCTATCGACTTAAGTGCTGAAAATCAATTAATATGGCTATTTTTGGCGAAATTTACTTCAAAATTGATGTCATTTAATTCCCGCCCGCCCCGCGAAAATAACCAGGCAATATTTGGTATACGTGCAGTGATAGAAGCGATAAGATCCGGTAAGGAAATCGAGTCGCTATTCATTCAGAGAGGACTGGGTGGCGGTTTATTGAACGAGTTAAAAGAATTGATACACCACTATGGTATTGTTGCCCAGCAGGTGCCTATCGAGAAGCTCAACCGCATTACAACCAAAAACCATCAGGGGGTCATCGCTATTATTTCGCCTATCATCTATCAAAAAATAGAAAATATAATCCCCGAAATATTTGAGCGTGGAGAAACGCCCTTAATTTTAGTGCTTGATGGCATAACTGATGTTCGAAATATGGGTGCTATAGCCCGTACAGCCGAATGTGCCGGGGTACATGCCCTCGTGATTCCTGCAAAAGGATCGGCACAGATCAATGGTGATGCGGTTAAAACATCGGCTGGTGCGCTTTATAAAATTCCGGTTTGCCGCCACGATAATTTTATGCAAACCATCAAGTTTTTGCAGGAGTCGGGATTACAGCTGGTAGCCTGTACTGAGAAAACCAAGGAATACATTTACACACCCGATTATACAGCACCTACGGCTATCATCATGGGCTCAGAAGAAGATGGCATCCGCAACGAGATCATCCGCATAGCTGATCACCTGGCGAAAATACCAATGTTTGGAGAAATAGAATCGCTGAATGTTTCGGTATCGACGGGGGTGATTTTGTATGAAGCTTTGAGACAACGAACAAATCAATTAAATTTTTAATTTTTCTGTTGAAGGAGTGTCGTGCCTGTATCAGTTATTTATAGTCAATGGGACAGGTGCAAGGCAAATACAAAGGACTTAGTCATTTTAATCAACCCAATGCCCTCATAATCTTTAGGACTTCCCGATTTGCGCTGACTTTCCGACTTAAATATACTTCACCCCAAACTTCTGCTTCACATCCGCAACAACCTGCTTAACGTTTTGCTCCTGGTCGCGCGGGCAGATCAAAAGGGTATTATTGGATTCAACCACAATAAAATCGTGCAGTCCCTGTAAAACAACCAGTTTATCAGCAGGTACATTGACCATACAGTTGGACGAATCGTACATGATCACTTTTTCAGATGGGATCACAGCATTACCCACATAATCTTTGTCGGCCAATTGATAGATGGAGGCCCAGGTACCCAGGTCCGACCAGCCAAATTCGGAAGGAAGTACATACACGTTGGTAGCCTTTTCCATTATACCGTAATCGATAGAAATGTTAGTACACTGCATATAAGCTGTGTTGACATGTTCTTTTTCTTCCGGAGTATTGTATACAGAACGGGCCTCGGCAAATATCTCGCTGATCTCGGGTTGATACCAGCCAAACGCCTGAATGATTGCCTTGGCCGACCATACAAATATACCGGCGTTCCATAGAAAATCGCCGCTTTGTATAAAAGTTTTAGCTAATTCGAGATTCGGTTTTTCTGTAAAGGTTTTTACTTTATGAAAGTCGTCTCCGATGGTATTGTCCGTAAACTGTATATAACCGTAGCCGGTATCGGGTCTTGAAGGCTTGATCCCGAGCGTTATCAGGCAGTCTTTTTCTGTTGCAATTTTCAATGATTTTTCAATCGCAACAATAAAAGCAGCTTCATCCAGAATCAGGTGATCTGAGGGCGCTACCACGATGGAAGCATCAGGGTTTAAACTATTAATTTTATAGCAACCGTAGGCAATGCAAGGCGCAGTATTGCGCATCACAGGTTCGGTAAGAATCTGGTTATCCGCTATACCCGGTATTTGTTGTTTTACCAGCTCTGCGTAGTTCTCGTTAGTTACTACGTAGATGTTTTCTTCGGGACAAACTTTCAAAAAACGATCGTAGGTATTTTGGATCAATGTTTTGCCGGTGCCAAGAATATCAAGGAATTGCTTGGGGTATGATGATCTGCTAATCGGCCAGAAGCGGCTTCCGATACCGCCAGCCATAATGATAGCATAATAGTTTTTATTCATCTGAGATTTAAGAAATTTTGTAGCACAAAACTGTGGTAAAATTGAACAATTTTTTGTAAATTAATCGTTAATTAAAAACACGTTAAACGGCTAAAATCTGATCAAAGTTATAAATCGCTCAAATAAACAAATTGTTTTCATTTAAAAATCATATTTATATAAAATTTAAAAGAAAAGGCGTCGTTTATTTAGAAAATTTTGTTATTTTGAACTTTTAAGTATAATATTATAATTACCTATAATGATTGAAACAAAACGGTCGCTTTTTGATAATCTCCAGAATTTTTTTGGTTTTGATAACTTTAAAGGGGAACAAGAAGCGATCATCACTAACATCCTCGCAGGTAACGATACGTTTGTGATAATGCCTACAGGCGGGGGAAAATCTATGTGTTACCAATTGCCTGCGTTAATGAGTGACGGTACTGCGATCGTTATATCACCGCTTATCGCACTGATGAAAAACCAGGTCGACCAATTGCGGGCATTCGGTGGCTCTGATAGTATAGCCCACTTTTTAAATTCCTCCTTAACTAAAGCAGATATAGCACGGGTAAAAGAAGACGTGCTGGACGGAAAAACCAAATTGCTTTATGTTGCTCCCGAATCGTTGACCAAACAAGAAAATATTGATTTTTTGCGGCTCAATCAGGTGTCGTTTGTGGCAGTTGATGAGGCGCATTGTATATCGGAGTGGGGGCATGATTTCAGGCCCGAATACCGCAAAATAAGGCAGGTTATCAGCAATATTGGTGATGATATTCCAATCATCGCTTTAACTGCAACAGCTACACCAAAAGTACAGCAGGATATTCAGAAAAACCTGCAGATGAATAATGCTACGGTTTTCAAATCATCCTTCAACCGTTCAAATTTATTTTACGAGGTAAAGGCAAAACGGAATGTGATCAAAGAGATCGTAAAATTTGTTAAGCAGAATCAGGGAAAATCAGGTATTGTTTATTGTTTGAGCCGTAAAAAGGTAGAAGAAGTTGCAGAAGCATTAAACCTGAATGGCGTTAAAGCGCTGCCTTACCATGCCGGTCTCGATTCCAAGGTAAGAGCCGACACACAGGATAAGTTCCTGATGGAAGATGTGGATGTAATTGTGGCAACCATAGCATTTGGTATGGGCATTGATAAGCCCGATGTGCGTTATGTGATACACCATGACATGCCAAAAAGCATGGAAGGCTATTACCAGGAAACCGGGCGATCTGGCCGTGATGGTGGTGAGGGTGTATGTCTGGCTTTTTATTCAGAGAAAGATATCGATAAGCTTCAGAAGTTTATGAAAGATAAACCGGTATCTGAACGTGAAATAGGCACCCAGATACTGAAAGAAGTAATTGATTATGCCGAATCTGCTGTTTGCCGCAGGAAGCAACTTTTACACTACTTTGGCGAAAACTTTAACGAAGTTGGTTGCAATAATATGTGCGATAACTGCTGTGCCCACAAAGAGCATTTTGATGGGGAAGAACAGTTGCACAAAGCGCTTAGCCTCATTCGGAAATTAGGGGAAAAGTTTGATGATGAACACATTATAAATGTATTGATGGGGGTAGATAATCCTCAGGTACATAATTATGAGCATCATTTGATCCCTGAATTTGGATCAGGCAAGGAAGATGGAGAAAACCTTTGGAAGTCATTAATGCGTCAGGCATTACTGAATAATTATCTGTCAAAAGATATTGACCAATACGGTTTGCTTCGGTTAACAAAAGCAGGTATAAACTTTCTGGATAATCCGCATAGTATACGCTTTGTACTGAACAGGCCGATGGGCACCACAGACGAGGACGAATCGGAAGAAGGTCCTAAGCAGGGTGGTGGCGCTTTAGACTCAGCATTACTACAAATGTTGAAGGATCTGCGTAAAAAGATCGCTAAACAAAAAGGCTTGCCGCCATTTGTAATATTTCAGGATCCATCGCTTGAGGAAATGTGTACGCATTATCCGATCAATACGGAGGAATTAAAGCAAATATCAGGTGTAGGTGCGGGCAAAGCTGCTAAATTTGGAGCGCCTTTTGTTGACCTGATCAAAAAATACGTTGAAGATAATGAAATTGATCGCCCTATAGATATGGTGATCAAAAGTGCGGCAAATAAATCGGCACTTAAAGTTTATATCATTCAAAACATCGATCGTCATTTAAACCTTGAAGATATAGCTGCTTCCAAAGGTCTTACCTACGAGGAAATATTGCGTGAAGTAGAATCGATCGTCAACTCCGGAACTAAACTGAACCTCAATTACTTTATTGATGAAGTCATTGATGAAGATAAGCAGGAGGAGGTTTATGATTACTTCAAATCAGCGGAGATAGACTCAATTGATGATGCGCTTGTGGAACTTGGCACAGATGATTATACCCGTGAAGAAGTTCAACTGATGCGTATCAAGTTTATGTCGGAAATGGGTAATTGATTTTTTAGTCGGAAAGTCCGCATAAGCCGGGAAATCAGCTAAAAAAATACAGTTCTAAAGCCTCGAATTGATCAGATTCGAGGCTTTAGTATTTTTACCAATACATTCTTTAAGAATTATAGGGGTTTTCAGACTATTTAGCAACAATTTTAAACTCTGTTCGTCTGTTCTGACTTCTGCCATCGTCTGTTTCATTAGTAGCAATTGGCTGGGTTTGACCGTATCCCTTGTAGCTAATTCTGCCGGCATTGATACCATTTGCTATGAGGTACTGGTATACCGCTTTAGCCCGGTTCTCGGATAATATCTGGTTCGCCTGCAGGCTGCCTTTGTCGTCGGTGTGCCCGGATACTTCAATTTTTACTCCAGGATTCAGGCCGAGAAAATCTATTAATTTCTGTAACTCAGCACGTGATTCGTCCTGCAGGTCAAATTTGTTCGTTGCGAAAAATATGTTTTGAAGAATTACTTTACTGCCAACCTCAATGGGCTGAAGATTTACGGTAATATTGAACGGATCCTTAGTAACATGCCCTTTAAGCGAAAAATTACCCGAATAAAACAAGTATCCATCTTTGGCTATATTTAAGCCGTAATCTTTTCCGGTTGTGATAGTTGCCAGAAAATCGCCCTCACTTTCTGAACTATAGTCCTGGTAAACAGGGTTGTTTTTTTCAAGATCCAGAATTTCAACAGAAGCTTCCAGTGGTTTTTTTGTGACTGCATCCAGCACGGTTCCTTTTACATAGGTAGCCTGGTGCGGGCGTAATGAAGGTGGTAGCTCGAAGGTGTAAATATCAAAACCACCATAACCGTTGAGTTTGTTGGAAGCAAAAAAAGCATAGTTGCCATTAGCCGTAAGTGCTAACCCGTTTTCGTCACCATTTGAATTAATAGGGTAGCCCAGGTTTGTTGGCTTTTGCCATTTGCCATCTTTACCGAGCCTGCTGACAAAGAGGTCCATGCCACCTAAACCGGGCCAGCCATTTGAACAAAAGTACAAGGTGCTATCATCGGCATGAATAAAGGGCGATTGTTCGTCAAAGGCAGTATTGATATTGGGCCCCAGATTCTCTGGCTCAGACCAGCCTTTTTCTGTAAGGTTTGATTTCCAGATATCGTAGCCGCCAAAGCCCCCTTTACGGTTACTTACAAAATAAAGCGTGCGGCCATCGGCGCTGATCGAAGGCTGGGATTCCCATCCGGAAGTATTCACTGGCGGAGCTATATCGAATGGTTTGCCCCATTCTTCGCCTTTTTTTATCGATATATAAATATCGCAACGCCCCAAACCGTCAGGGCGGTTACAGCCGGTAAAGAACAATACCTTTCCATTTAGCGATATCGACTGCGATCCTTCATTGTATTGCGGCGTATTGATCTTATCACTTAAGTAAGCTGCAGTTTGCCATTTGCCATTGATCTTAGTGCTTTGATAAAAGTCTTCGTTGTTATTAACCTTTCGTGTGAAAATAAGGGTGTTTTCGTCGGCGGTTATAGCAGGCATATACTCGTCGTCGGCAGTATTTATTTCAGGTCCCAGATTTATCGGATTGAATGGAATAGGGTGCTGGATAGCATCCAGGCTATAAACAGCATCGCTCAGTAGTTTTTTGGCGATATATTCAGTTTGTGCTGAAATTCCCTGATAGCTGAGGTATTTTTCAATACTTTGTTTTGCTTCGGCATATTGAGCAGTATGAATATCGCAATCGCCTAACTTATAATAAACTGTTCTGTTAAATTCAGGATCAAGCTTTATCGCTTCACGGTACTGTACTGCGGCTTCATTCCATCGCCATCGCCTACGCAAAACATCGGCCAATACAATTCGTGCTTCTATAAACTTTGAATCTTCGTCCAGTGCTTTTTGAAGCCGGTCAATGGCTTCCGCGTATAAATTGTCATCCAGGCTTTGGTTGGCCAGGGCAAAGAATTTGATCGCCTCTGTGTTTTTAGTTGAATACTGACGTTCCTGAGCACAGGCTATCAATACCGACAATAGCAGTAGCAGCGAAAGGGAGAGCGCTTTCATTACCTTCTAATACGTGATTTGCTCTCCTAAGTTACGTCTATTTTTTATGGAATATTGAGGTATTTATGGGTTTGTAAGGATATTTCCCATTGTGGATTCTTCATAACATAGTCCACGATCAGCGGTGTCATCTCTTTCGCTTTTGACCATTCCGGCTGCAAATACAGCTTACAGCCAGGAAGTACCAGTTTGGCATGTTCTTCGGCCCAGGCAAAATCTGATTGATTAAATACGATCACTTTAAGCTCATGGGCATATTGAGCGATCCCAATATGGGGGCGTTTGAATTTTTTAGGCGACAAGCATATCCAGTCCCATTGCCCGGAAAGCGGGTATGCCCCCGAAGTTTCGATAAAGGTTTTGATGCCCTTTTCGTGTAGTTTTGAGGTTAGATAATCAAGATTATATAATAATGGCTCGCCGCCGGTAACTACCACTGCCCGTGAAGGGTGTTTTAAAGCGTTCTCAACGATCTGATCTGCATGTGTAAGTGGATGCAGCTCCGCATCCCAGCTTTCTTTTACATCGCACCAATGACAGCCTACGTCGCAGCCACCTAAGCGAATAAAATAGGCTGCTTTCCCCGTATTAAATCCCTCGCCCTGTATTGTGTAAAATTCTTCCATCAAAGGAAGCAATGTGCCATCTTCCGGTACCTGGTTTGCCATAATTTCAGGGGGCAAAGATACTTTTTTAGTCTTGAAGTCCGAAAGTCCGCAGAAGTCCGGACTACTACGGACTTTCCGACTTCAAAAAATATCTTTGAAAATTCCCTCAAATTGATTAGTATTACTCAAAAATGAGCCTATGAGAAAATGCTACTATTTATTTTTCACGCTGGCTATCCTTACCTTCTCCTCTTGTGTTGATGTTGTAGAACATTACGATTTTAAGGCAGATGGATCATGTAAGGTTGCCTATTCGTTTGATATGGGACAGGCAGTTTCGGTTTTGATGAATCTGATGTCTGATTCTATCAAAGCTACGCCCCAGTTCAATGCTGCCCGGGATACAACGCTCAATTTCTATAGTGCCCTGCCCGATAGTATACAACAGCGTATGACCTTAGACCAGGTAAACCTGGCCAAAAGCAGCAATTTGTCGGTTCAAATGAATTTGCCAAAAAATGTGATGAAAATCAGCATATCACATGAAGCAAAAAATGCAGCCGATCTGCAATATTATTTGCAGAATATTTCAAAAATTGAGGCACAAAGTAATATCAGGTCAGTATCTAAAGCGGATAAAAACTTTAATGGATTTGATGCACAGCAATTATTGGGTGGTCAGGATTATTATGCCTATGAAGTTACGCCTCACAAATTCTATCGCATTATTGATAAGGCCAAGTTTAATGCGTTTTTGAAAAAAACACAATCTACTTTTGCTATGGCTAAGGCTATGCTGATTGAAATGCCCTATAAGGTTGTACTCAATTTTGCTAAACCGGTAAAGAAATTATATAATTCTCGGGCAGTATTGTCTGCCGACAAAAAACGGGTGATTCTGCAAACTAACATGGAAGAGATCATTAAAAACCCGGCAGTAATGAACCTGAAGATCGATTTTTAAATTGTGGTGTGGTACCTGGTTCCGGATCTGGTGTTCAATGGAGAGACTTTTATCAAAAAGGTTAAAGTTGGTGGTAAAAGCATTTGTCTGGTTGGGCAGGGCGGCGAGCTTTTTGCCCTGGGAGCCAAATGCCCACATGCCGGGGGCGATTTAACGCAAGGCTGGTGTAATGATGGCAAACTTATTTGTCCTCTGCATCGTTATTCATTTGATTTGAAAACCGGAAAGGGGAGTGCAGGACAAAACGATTATGTAAGCAGCTATCCGGTTGAGATCAGAGGCATGGAAGTTTACATCGGGGTCACTTCCTTTTGGGAGCAGTTTAAACAATCATTCAAATGAAAAACGAAACTATTGAGATCGATGATCTGGTAAGGGACTATTATCGTGCTATTACCATCAGGAACGAGCATCCACCAGAACTGAGTGCAGTGCAGATCCTGTTTTATGGTGAGGGTGTGTTGGTCAATGGAAGTTTTAAGCAGCCTGCAGGTTTCAGTGCTTCCTCTTTTGTTACTGCGCTTGAGTCTGAAATTGCGGAGGGGAATCTAAGCCAATACATTATTCATGAAATTCATGGAAAAACTGAGTTTTTTGGCAAATTAGCCCGCAGGGTGAGTATTTATGAATATAACCTGGGTGAAGAAACCTCCGGTCGTTTACCACGGGGAGTAAATTATATACAGTTTGTACAGGTGAAAGGCAACTGGCGTATTTTGTCTATGGCCTGGTTTGATGAAAATGAGGATAACCTTATACCTGCCGGGTATTTGTCGTAACTAAAATGACTTGGACGTGTTCTTGACGGAATAATTGCTATATCCACCAAAGCGTAATTCAGAAATTAAATATAAAAATTTGAAGTGTCACCCTGAGTTTATAGAAGGACGACGAGGGTTGGCCTCTGCGCACTTGCTTCGACAAGCTCAGCATGACAACGCACAAAAGAATCCTGAAATCCTTTAATCCTACTCCCGTACGTACGGGACTGGTTCAGACGTATACCTCTTTATTTGCCGAAGCCAGCGTATTTTTCAATAATCCGATGATCGTCATTAAGCCTACACCTCCGGGAACGGGTGTTATAAATGAAGATATTGGGGCTACATTTTCAAAATCCACATCACCATAAAGTTTGAAGCCTGATTTTGTTACGGTAGAAACTTCGCGGTTCATACCTACGTCAATAACTACGGCGCCGGGTTTTACCATATCAGCAGTGATGAAATTCTTCTTACCGATAGCTACGATCAGGATATCCGCATCTAATGTAAAGCTTTTGATATTGGGTGTTCTGCTGTGACAAAGCGTTACGGTACAGTTGCCCGGGTAAGTATTTCGTGCCATCAGGATGCTCATCGGCGATCCTACAATATTACTGCGTCCAACTACTACGCAGTGTTTGCCTGATGTTTCAATATTGTATTCTTTCAGCATCAAAGTAATGCCGTAGGGGGTAGCGGGGATGAACGAAGGTAAATTACGCTGCATCCGTCCCAGGTTAATTGGGTGGAACCCATCAACATCTTTTCGGTAATCGATACACTCCGTCACTTTGTCCGGATCGATATGTTTTGGTAATGGTAATTGTACAATGATGCCATCAATATCAGTATCAGCGTTCAATTCAATTACTTTAGCCAATAGCTCTTCTTCCGTAACGGTCGACTCATAGCGCACCAATGACGATTTAAAGCCAACGGCTTCGCAATTTCGCATTTTGCTGGCCACGTAGGTTTCGCTTCCGCCATCATGCCCAACCAATACGGCCACCAAATGTGGCTTACGGCCAGTTCTTTCTAAAATTTTGGCGGCCTCAATGGCGATCTCTCCCTTGAGTTTTTCTGATACGTATTTACCGTCGAGTAATTGCATTTTAGTGATTTGTGATTGGTGATTTGTGATTGGGGAGGCCCAATACAAATTCAAACTAAGTTTATATGAGTTTTGCTGGTATCAGCTTATATTTTTGATATCTGCAATGATCAATCTAATTTCAGCACCGCCATAAAGGCCGACTGCGGTATCTCCACATTACCTACCTGGCGCATACGTTTTTTACCTTTTTTCTGCTTTTCAAGTAATTTACGCTTGCGCGAAATATCACCACCATAACACTTGGCAGTAACGTCCTTACGCAAAGCTTTCACAGTTTCCCGTGCAATGATCTTGGCACCGATGGATGCCTGAATGATGATCTCGAATTGCTGGCGGGGCAATAACTCTTTCAGCTTCTCACAAATCTTTTTGCCGAAATCATAAGCATTGCTGCGGTGTATCAATGAAGAAAGCGCATCCACCGGTTCGCCATTAAGGCGGATATCTAAGCGTACCAAATCCGATTGCCTGTAACCTATCTGGTGATAATCAAACGAGGCATAGCCCTTGGATATCGTCTTCAGCTTATCATAAAAGTCGAAAACGATCTCGCCCATGGGCAATTCAAAGGTCAGTTCAACACGGTCGGCTGTTAAATACGACTGGTGGGTGATGATTCCTCTTTTCTGTATACAGAGTGACATTACCGGGCCAACAAATTCAGATTTGGTGATAATGGATGCTTTGATATAGGGTTCCTCTACAAAATCGATTTTGCTTGGATCGGGAAGATCTGAAGGGTTATTCACCTGCATTTCTTCACCGCGGGTGGTGAACGCTTTGTAAGATACGTTTGGTACGGTGGTTATTACCGTCATGTCAAACTCGCGTTCCAGCCTTTCCTGAATGATCTCCATATGCAGCATTCCAAGGAAACCGCAACGGAAACCAAAGCCCAGTGCTGCTGATGATTCGGGCTCAAATACCAAAGAAGCGTCGTTCAACTGCAGTTTTGCCATTGATTCGCGCAGTTCTTCATAATCCTCCGTATCAACCGGGTAAATACCGGCAAATACCATTGGTTTTACTTCCTCAAAACCCTGTATACCTTCGGCACATGGACGATCAATATGGGTGATGGTATCACCTACCTTAACTTCACGGGCTTCTTTAATACCGGAGATGATATAGCCTACGTCACCAGTTTTAATAACGTCTTTAGGTAATTGGTTCAGTTTCAGCGTGCCTACTTCATCGGCAAGGTACTGCTTTTCTGTTGCAACGAATTTTACTTTTTCGCCTTTGCGTATTTCGCCGTTAACAACTTTAAAATAGGCAATGATTCCGCGGAAAGAGTTAAAAACTGAGTCGAAGATCAAAGCCTGCAAAGGTGCTTTCGGATCGCCGACAGGGGCAGGGACGCGCTCAATGATGGCGCGGAGTATATCATAAACACCTAAACCAGTTTTGCCGGAAGCAGCAATGATCTCTTCGCGTTTACAACCGATGAGGTCAACGATCTGGTCCTTCACTTCTTCAGGCATAGCGCCGGGAAGGTCCATTTTATTCAATACCGGGATTATTTCCAGGTCGTTTTCTAATGCAAGGTATAAATTGGAGATAGTTTGTGCCTGAATACCCTGGGCAGCATCAACAATCAGTAAGGCACCTTCGCAGGCAGCTATCGATCGCGAAACTTCGTATGAAAAATCTACGTGGCCAGGTGTGTCAATCAGGTTAAGTACGTATTTCTTACCATCCAGTTCATAGTCCATCTGTATCGCGTGGCTCTTGATAGTTATACCACGCTCACGTTCCAGGTCCATGTCGTCCAATAGCTGTGCCTGCGCATCGCGCTTGGAAATGGTATTGGTATATTCCAGCAATCGGTCGGCTAAAGTACTTTTACCGTGATCGATATGCGCTATGATACAAAAATTACGTATGTGCTCCATTGATGGCGCAAAAGTAGCGTTTTAAGCCGAGATTAAGAAAGGCAAGGAGCGCTTGACCTGTAGTATTTTAATGATGCTGATACTGCAATATATCCAGCAACGTTGCTGTAAAATTAAAACAAAAATGTATACAGATTCCATACCACAAAGTTTTTTCCTTTATCCGGATCCGCGCAATTAAAAGTGCAAATGGAATCAGCCAAAACAATGAAATGAAGGATCTGTGCATTATTGCGAATACAAAGGATGATATAAATATCGATTGTTTTGTATCGGTGACCTGTAATAATTTTCCCAGTAAAAATCCACGATAGCCCAACTCTTCAAAAAGCGCTGGCATCACTGCTGTGAAAAAAATAGCCAAACTAATGCTATGCTTATGCGGCAGATAAAAGTTATAATATGAAAAGGTTCTGGAATAAAGCTCCAGATTGATCCATCTGACTATTAAACTAACACCTATTGAACCAACGATAGCGATGATGCAAAAAGCGGATAATTTGCTGATTGAAAAGCAAGACCAGTTTAACAGGTTTTTGAGCTCTGACCAATTCAAAGCAAAAAAAGCAATAGATACTATCGCAAGAAAACAGTCAAAAGCTATTTTCCAGCTGATGGTATTGAAAATGTCAACAAAGCTAAAAATGCAACATGCTACAGCATGAAGCAAAAAAAACAATCCTGCCTGTTTGATCGAGATCCACTTTTCTTCATTTGATTTTTCAGCGATAGTATTTATCGCGGCTCCACAATGACGGCAATAACGCTTGTTGTAATCTGTTTGATTGCTGCAGTTATCACAGTAAATAGGCAAAGGCTCCTGCTGTCCTGCTAAACTTTTTTCGTTATCCAATATTCAGCTCTCTTTTTAGTTTTTCAGCTTCCATTGCAGATTTAATACCTCTTATGAAAAGTGTAATCACTACGATCTTAAAGACTATTCCAGATATAATAGTCAATGGGTTGGATATTGCATTTAAAATGATAATGAGTACATAAAGCGATGCCGCTGAAAGGATTGCTGCAAATGGTTTTATCCTGCACCAAAATCCAAGTCCGGCATAGATCAAGGCTAAAATGAAATTGACGATAAGTAACGAATTTCTGTAATCGAATTGTTTTGTAGTTCCATATTGGATCAGACCAACCAGCAATGTGAAACCAGCAATGTAATATAAAGTATTGCTTGTTTTTCTTATCATTCGATTGGCTTCATCCAGATTGACTTCCTTGTAGTTTTTATCCATTAGGAAAGTCTTTTGCTCTTCTTCGGTACCTTTTAACGGGTAACCGCAGTTGTTACAAAATTGATCTTCGGAATTTACTTTTACAGCGCATGCATTGCAAAAAAGCGCTTCTGTGGTTTGGTTTATATTTGCGTTCATGGTTTAGGTTTATTTAAACGCAAAATAAAAATTAGAAATATAATTTCAAATTTTTATTACCCTTTCACAACTTCCAGTATTGCAAACAGCGGCGAATGAGTATGAATAACTCTCGACAGTTTGAGTCCCGAATAGGATAGCAGCTCTGTAAATTCTTTCTCGGTACGTTCCTTGCCGCCTGTCATCGCCATCATGTTGATATCCAAATATTTGCCGGGATGCGGATCATTACCTACAGGTATAACTGCTTCAATGATCAACAGCTTGCTGCTTTTTTTCAAAACCTTGCTGATATTGGTTAAAATAGTGATAGCCTGCAGATCGTTCCAATCGTGTAATATCTGTTTCATCAGATAGGCATCTGCGTCAGCTGGTACATGGTTGAAAAAATTACCTGCTTCTACATTAGCTCTTCCTGCCAGTCCGTTTTCTATTAAAATGGTTTGTGTTTTCTTTACAACATATTCTTCATCAAAAACAATTCCGCGGGCATGAGGAACAGCATTTAATACGGCAATGAGCAGTGCGCCGTTTCCGCCGCCAATATCTACAATATGTTTAAACTGACTAAAATCATACGCAGGTATAACTGCAGCAATAGCTTCAGCACTAAGGTCGGACATGGCTTGCATAAAGTTTAAGCCATCTGCAGGATGCGTTTCATAGTATTTCCAAACCGAAGTACCTACTGCATCATCAAACGCGATACCACCGGTTTTTAAGCTGTGGTGCAAGTTACCCCAGGCTTTAAAATGGTCGCCAAGCTGGGCCTTAACAAAAGCCTTCATCGAGCCTTTTACACCTTCCCTCAAAGTTTCACTTAAGGGAGTATTGGCAAATTCACCATTTTCGTTCTCAGCAAATATTCCTGTTCCAGCTAATGCGCGAAGTAGCCTGAATAATGCTGGCCCGTTGCTATGAGATTTTTTCGCCAAATGATCAATTGATTTTGGTCCATCAGCCAGCAGGTCAGCAATATTCAACCTGGCAGCATTATAAATACAATTTGAAACCCAAAAGCCGCTGATCAATTGAAGCATTTGGACAGGAGGAGGAGGAGTTTGGTGATGATCGCTCATAAACGTTAAAAAAGTGATGTTATTTAGCCAATTGGGAATTACCTAAGATATATAATTGAACTGAAACGGCAAATAGGTATTATTGGTTACTTTTACTTTAAAACTTAATGCAGAATTAAATAGGTGATTCACTGCAAACGCCTCAATTTACGTTCGAGGTTTTAATTATTCCCCCCGTTTTAAGCCGTATTTTTCTATCTTACTGTATAAATGACTACGCTGAATATCAATATCATCTGCGGTTTTTGATACATTCCAGTTATTCTTTTCCAGTTTAAATTTGATATAAACTCTTTCGGCATAGTCTTTATATTCCTGGAAGTTGGAAAATCTGTCAAAGTCAAGCTCGGTATTTCTGCCCGAAGCATTATCAGCGCTTACCGGCCCTGATGGATTGGCAAATGAACGTACATCATTCTCCGTAATTGTTTTATCGCTCAGAATGATCAGACGTTCAACCATATTGCGAAGTTCGCGGATATTGCCGGTCCAGGGTAATTGTTTTAATGCTTCCAATGCGCTATCCGATATCTTTTTTACAGGCATGCTGTAATCATTGCATATCTCGTCGAGAAAATTGGTAGTGAGCAGGGAAATATCATCTTTGCGTTCAGACAGCGGCGGTACGTGGATCAAAATAACACTCAGCCGGTGGTAAAGGTCCATCCTGAAATTACCTGCCTCAATCTCTTTCAGCAAATCCTTGTTAGTGGCTGCAATAACCCTAACATCAACTTCAATTTCTTTCTCACCACCCACACGGGTAATTTTATTTTCCTGCAATGCGCGCAAAACCTTGGCCTGGGCAGATTGACTCATGTCGCCGATCTCATCCAGAAAAAGGGTTCCGCCGTGTGCCGATTCAAATTTACCAATGCGCTGTTTTACAGCTGAAGTAAAAGATCCTTTCTCGTGTCCAAACAATTCACTTTCAATTAGTTCTGATGGAATCGCGGCGCAGTTTACTTCGATCAATGGTGCATTTACCCGGTTTGATTTTTCGTGCAACCAGCGGGCCACCAGTTCCTTGCCGCTGCCGTTTGCGCCGGTTATCAATACACGTGCCTCGGTTGGTGCAACCCGGTCTATCGTTTCTTTTATCTTTCTGATCGCCTGCGATTCGCCCAGTATCTCGCGTACTTTTGAAACTTTACGTTTTAAAACTTTGGTCTCCGTTACCAAACTTCCGCGATCGAGCGCATTGCGCACTGTGATGAGCAGGCGGTTAAGGTCGGGTGGTTTTGAAATAAAATCAAAAGCGCCTTTTTTACTGGCTTCAACCGCAGTTTCAACAGTACCATGGCCCGATATCATGATAAATGGCAGATCGGGCTTTATGGCTAAACCTTCGGTCAGCACTTCCATGCCGTCCATGCGGTTCATCTTAATATCGCAAAGCACCAGGTCATAATCATTTTCGCCGATCAGCCCGATTCCATCTACGCCATTGTCAACATCATCAACCTCGTAATTCTCATATTCCAGTATTTCGCGCAGGGTATTTCTGATGGAACGCTCATCATCAATGATCAAAATTTTTGCCATGTTTTTGCTTAAAACTGGTTAGATAACGTGCTAAGGTAGCTGAATTGTATAGAAAAATAAACACTTTAGCCAAAAATAAAGCCCAACCGTTAAGGTTGGGCTAAAATTCAGCAGCAAAGCTATAAGCCGGGTTCTGTATATTTCTATCATTGATCTGGCCCTGCCATTGCTGGCAGGTTCAAGCAACCTACCCATCCTGGTTGTACCGATTTAATGGCACATGAAGCGAGCAGCTTCCGTATCCAGGACCTATTTGGTCTTTCAACTCCTGGGGTTTACCGCGATCCCGGTCGCCCGGGAAAGCCGTGAGCTCTTACCTCGCGTTTTCACCCTTACCCTGATAAAATCGGGGCGGTTTATTTTCTGTGGCACTTTCCGTCGCCGGCTGAACGGCGCCTTCCCGTTAGGAAGCAGGATGCTCTGTGTTGCCCGGACTTTCCTCCCCGGTTTTAAAGCGGAGCGATAGAACGATTTGCAGGGCAAAGATAAGGGTTTGGGTTGATTAAGTTAGAATTAGTTGATTGGGTTGGATTGGGGTGATTAGGTTGAATGGGTTGGAATGATTCGGATCGGGAAGATCACTGATTGTAATGGTTAATACGTATTTACTTACAGCTTTTCAAATCAGTTTCTACTTCATCCATTGTAACCATGCCCAATTGATTGCCGAACGAGTTGTTCATATAGGTGATCACCTGGGCTATTTCCATGGGAGCGAGGTTGGCTGCGGGCATATTTTCGTCATAGGCTTTGCCGTTGATCTTTATTGGTCTCTTCAGACCATAACGAATGGCACAAGCCAGTGATGCTTTATTGTTTTTTAAAAAGGTTGAGTCGTTGAGTGCCGGTATCAATGCTAAAAGTCCTGAGCCATCGGCGGCATGGCAATTAAGGCAATGGGTTTGGTAGATTGCGGCTCCTTCGGAATAATAGCGTTTAAACTCCAGGCTGTTATTGTTTTCACAGGAAAAAAACAGCGCAATAACTATCGAAAGCCCTAAAGCGGCGACTATTGATTTAGGATATCTTATCGCCATCATTTCTGATCTGGTTCTGCCTGTAAGGTCTTGATGTCGGCAATAAGCTGGTCAACTTGTTTGGGGTCAGTTCCATCATAGGCACCTCTTACACGCTTTTGTTTATCAACCAAAACAAAATATCCCTGGTGCACATAGCCACCGGCGGCGGTACTATCCTGCTTTACAGCTACCAGGTAATTTTTTTCGGCAATAGTATAAACATCTTCTTTTTTACCTTGTACAAACCACCAGGTATTACCGCTAACACCCAGTTTGTCAGCATACTTTTTTAGTACTGGTACGCTATCGTGTTTAGGGTCGATGCTATGCGAGAGTATTTTAAAATCGTCCTTGCTTTTAAAGGTATTATAAACAGTCAGCAGGTTTCGGGCCATCATCGGGCAGATAGAGGGGCAGGTCGTAAAAAAGAAATCAGCTACGTAGATCTTTCCATCCAGGTTTTTATTACTGATGCTGTCACCGTATTGGTTAACAAAGCTGAATTTCGGAATGGTTTGATAAACCGTATCCGTAACCGATTGGCCATTGACAGTTTTTGTAACTGCTTTGCGGCTACCAAAAATAGGCAGACTGGTTTTACTGTCATTTGTTTTGCAGGAAGACCATCCGGCAGCCAACATCAGTATCCCAAATACAAGTTTTCTCATGTTATTTATGTGCCGAAAGGTATTTGTTCGATTCATTGATCGCATTGTTGATCTGCGAGTCAACTGCCAAAACCAATTTTTTCTGCCCGTTATAGTAGCTGATCACTTCGTCGTGCGATTTGCCGGTCATATCAGGCTGAAACTGGCTCATCCATTTATCCATGGCATCGTCAGCGGCACTTAATTTTGCAACCAGGGGTTTTAAAGCAACTGTATCCTTTTTTAGTTTTAAAAGGGTGTCCAGCTTCATTTTGTTTTTCATCAGCGCCTCGTCGTTGTTCATCATTTTTTCGTGCATCGAAATGATGTCGTTCTTAAGGTCACTTTCCTCTTTGGCGCCGTTGGAACAGCCCATTAACAAGCCAAAAGAAATCAGGATATAGCTTATGTTTTTCATATGATTTAAACTTTGGCAAAATTAACATTTATGAGAAGTATAAAGCCATAATTCAGCAATTTTAGCAGTTTCGGATAAATGCGATAAAATCTGTAAAGGGTAATTCGGTACCCTCTGCCTTCAGATATAAACCTATCTGCGCACGATGGTGTGTGCCGTGGTTGATCACATGGGTCACAATATCAGTTAGCGGGTCCTCAAAATATTCGCCTTTTGAATTATGGTAACAAATCTTTTGCTTGAAAGCATCTTCACTTAAAGACTCCAGAAAGGTAGTCCAGTTCAAATGGTTTTCAATGATCCTTTTTTTAAAGGAATCAATTGGCCAATCGGGCCAGACGATAAAACTGTCTGTTGGCTCATTTTTGCTTCTCGTTAACCAAATTTCTGGCGAAGCCAGTAAATGTGCCATAGTTTTGATGGATCTATCCTGGTTTTTGCTATTCAGGATCAAATCGGTGATCAGCAGGTTGGTATGCTTATCGTAATCAAACAGGCGTTTGAAATATGCCTTCATAGCTCAAATTTATAAACTGTCGGCGATTCTGACACAAAATTAAATGCGCCAAGATTAAACCTATAAGCAAAAAACTTTAACATAAACATAATATAGCCATTATAGCGGCTTCATATTGCAAAAGGAGATTTGATAAACAAAACTGGAAACCATGAAATTCAGTATCAATTTTGCAAAGCTTATCCGTAATTTCCGCGAATGGATGATCATCAGAAGCCTTCGGTCATCGTTTATTCACTGAAAAATTGCTTTTCTTATCTCCCTGTCTGTTTAAGTTGAAAAATTTGAAGTTTGTTTATATTCAAACTTTAGTCGTTTTTTGCTGCAAGTGCTACGCTTGATCTATGGATAGACTAACCCGGACTTTATATGGCAGTGATTTTGAATGGGGTGTTTCTACTGCTGCTTTTCAAATAGAGGGGGCCCATGATGTTGATGGAAAAGGGGAGTCGATATGGGATGCATTTACTGCAAAAAAGGGCCGGATAAATGGAGGACATCATGCCCGCACAGCCTGTAACTTTTATTACAATTTCAAAGAGGACATTGACCTGGTAAAGCGGCTCAATATCCCTAATTTTCGGTTTTCAATTTCCTGGACCCGTATTTTACCTGATGGTACCGGCAAGGTGAATGCCGAGGGTATTAACTATTATAATCGCGTTATCGACTATTGTCTGGAACAAGGGATTGAACCCTGGCTTACCATTTACCATTGGGATTTACCGCAGGTGCTTGAATTGCAGGGAGGCTGGACAAACCGGCAGATTGTAGACTGGTTTACCAATTATACCGAGGTTTGCGCGCGCAACTTTGGCGACCGGGTAAAACATTGGATGGTGATGAACGAGCCTTCCGTTTTTTCAGGTGCGGGGTATTTTTTTGGGATACATGCACCGGGACGAACAGGTATCCGGAATTTCATTCCTGCTATTCATCATATCGTGCTGAGTATGGTGGCAGGTGCCCGCAAGCTGCGCGAAATATTACCAGAGGCAGTTATAGGCTCCACGTTTTCCTGCTCACATATCGAACCTTACGCCGAAACTAAACGGGATATTGCTGCAGCCAATAGGGCGGATGCATTGGTGAACCGGTTATTTGTTGAGCCTGTTCTTGGTCTCGGTTATCCCTTTGAAGATATTCCGGTATTAAAAGGCCTTCAAAAATATATGATACCCGGCGATGAGGATAACATGCATTTTGATTTTGACTTTATCGGTCTGCAGAATTATACACGCGAGATCGTCAAATATTCATTTCTGACGCCATATATCAGAGCGCGACTGGTTAAAGCCGCCAATCGAAAGGTGCCTTTGACAGCTATGGGCTGGGAAGTATATCCCAAAGCAATGTATCATATCCTGAAAAAGTTCGGTGCTTATCCGCAAATAAGAAAGATCATCATTACCGAAAACGGCGCTGCTTTTCCAGACAAAATACAAGACGGAACCGTAGCCGACAATCAGCGCACTGATTACATCCGCGAAAACTTACAACAGCTATTTCTGGCCAAACAGGAAGGCGTAAACGTTGGCGGTTATTTTGTTTGGACGCTTACTGATAATTTCGAATGGGCCGAAGGATATCACCCGCGCTTCGGATTGGTGCATGTTGATTTTGAAACACAAAAACGCACCATAAAATCATCCGGACACTGGTATGCTGATTTCCTGAAAGGCTGATCAACCCCTATTTTTTAAGCCTATTTGAAAGCATCTTCGCCGGTAATATCCATGCCGGTGATCAGCAGGTGAATATCGTGGGTACCCTCATAGGTAATAACCGACTCGAGGTTCATCATATGGCGCATGATCGGGTATTCGCCGGTAATTCCCATACCTCCAAGCATCTGTCTGGCTTCCCGTGCTATATTAATAGCGGTCTCAACGCTGTTGCGTTTAGCCATTGAAATCTGGGCAGGAGTAGCACGATTTTCGCTTTTTAGCACTCCCAATCGCCAAACCAACAGCTGAGCTTTGGTGATCTCTGTGATCATTTCAGCCAGCTTCTTTTGCTGCAATTGGAAACCTGCAATCGGGCGGCCAAACTGAACCCGCTCTTTAGAGTAACGCAAGGCTGTATCATAACAATCCATGGCAGCACCTATAGCACCCCATGCTATACCATAACGGGCCTGATTGAGGCAGCCAAGCGGGCCTTTTAGTCCGGATACATTTGGTAATATATTTTCTTTAGGAACTTTCACATTATCAAATACCAGCTCGCCGGTAGCAGAAGCGCGTAACGACCATTTGTTATGTGTTTCGGGCGTTGAAAAACCTTCCATGCCGCGTTCAACTATCAAGCCTCGGATTTTACCACTTTCATCTTTGGCCCAAACCACCGCAATATCTGCAAAAGGGGAGTTGGATATCCACATTTTAGCACCATTCAAAATAACATGGTCGCCTGCATCTTTAATATTGGTCGTCATGCCGCCCGGGTTCGAGCCATGATCTGGTTCGGTCAATCCAAAACAACCTATCAACTCACCAGATGCAAGCTTTGGCAAATATTTATGCTTTTGTTCTTCTGATCCGTAAGCATAGATCGGATACATCACCAACGACCCCTGTACAGACGCAGTAGACCTGATACCGGAATCGCCCCGTTCAATTTCCTGCATTATAATGCCGTAAGCTATATAGTCAAGTCCGGCACCACCATATTCAACAGGTACCGTTGGGCCAAATGCGCCTATTTCTGCCAGTCCTTTTAACAAATGTTTTGGGAATTCAGCTTTTTGCGCATAATCTTCTATGATCGGGCTTACTTCTTTTTTTACCCAGTCGCGCACGGTTGCACGTATCAACTTATGCTCGTCGGTGAGCAATTCATCTAATAAATAATAGTCAGGAGCCTCGTAAAGATCGGTTTTAGCCATTGGAGTATGAATTGGTTTGGCAAAGATAGGAGATTAGTTGTATTGGTTGTATTAGTTGTATTGAGTATCGGGTATTGGGAATTAGGTATTGCGGTCTAACATTTTAGTTCCTTATCAATCCCGATAGCCATCGAAACAACTAATACAACCAATACAACTAATACAACCAATACAACAATTAACCAACCACAAATTATTAAATTCGCCCCATGATTAATGTAGCCTTGCATGGTGCCGAATTCTATGGCAAACATGGTTTTTATCCTGAGGAGCAACTGCTGGGAAGCCGGTTTGTGGTAGATATTTCAGTGGATTTTGAACCTAAGGGGGAATTATTACACGATAAGCTGACGGATACTGTCAATTACGAGCATCTGTATGAATTGACCTACCTGCAAATGCAAAAACCCCGCAAGCTGATAGAAAGTTTGTGTCAGGCTATTATTGACGATGTTGTGCACCACTATAATTTCGTTGAAAAAGTAACGGTGACCATCAAAAAACTTTACCCTCCACTGCCGGGAAAGGTAGCACATTCGGGTGTTACTATTACTTATCAAAAGTACTGAAATGGAATTCAATAAAATAAACGACGGACTGCTTGCGGTTATCCGCTCAATTGTTGGTGATACAGCAGTTATCATTGAACGGGGTGAATTGGAGCCCTACAGTCATGATGAAACTGAAGATCTGCACTATTATCCCGAAGTTGTAGCTAAACCAGGCACGGTTGAAGAAGTTTCTGCACTGCTCAGCTTGTGTAATGAAAATCGAATTCCGGTTACAGCAAGAGGAGCTGGCACAGGCCTAAGTGGAGGTGCATTGCCTATTAAAGGTGGACTCCTGATCGCTATGGAGCGATTCAATCATATTTTGGATATTGATGAGCAGAATTTACAGGCAACTGTCGAACCCGGTGTGATAACTGAAGTTTTTATGAATGCCGTTGCCGAGAAAGGGCTGCTTTACCCGGTTGACCCTGCAAGCAAAGGCAGCTGTTTTATAGGTGGCAATGTTTCGCATGGCTCCGGTGGCCCAAGGGTCGTAAAATATGGCACCATCCGCGAGTATATTCTTAACCTGCAGGTAGTGTTGCCTAATGGTGAAGTAATATGGACGGGCGCCAATACACTTAAATATGCTTCCGGCTATAATCTGACCCAGTTAATGATTGGATCTGAAGGTACACTGGGTATCATCACTAAAATTGTTACCAAGCTAATTCCAAGGCCTACTCAGGATGCTTTGTTGCTGGCTTCTTTTAGTACCAATGAGAATGCCTGTGCCGCAGTTTCTGCAATTTTCAGGGCGGGTGTTATTCCCTCGGCGCTTGAATTTATGGAACGCAGGGGAGTGGAATGGGTAAAGGAGCATGATGGTATCAGTTTCGATCTGAAGGATGGTATTGGAGCCTTTTTGCTGATAGAAGTAGACGGCAATAATCAGGATACCATTTTTGCCGATTGCGAAAAGATCAACATGGTTTTGGAGGAGTTTGATTGTAAGGAAGTGCTTTTTGCAGATACTTCGGCCCGAAAAGAGGAGCTGTGGCGTTTGCGTCGTACAATGGCTGTTTCCGTCAAATCAAATACAGTATATAAAGAGGAAGATACCGTGGTCCCCCGGGCTGCTTTGCCGCAACTGATCAAAGGCATTAAAGAAACGGGTGCCAAATATGGATTTGAGTCGGTTTGCTATGGTCACGCTGGCGATGGTAATGTCCATGTCAACATCATCAAAGCCGGTATGAGTGATGAAGATTGGAACAATAACCTGAAGCAAGGTATCCAAGAGATATTCGAACTGACCGTTGCCCTGGGCGGAACTCTATCCGGTGAACATGGCATCGGCTTGGTTCAGAAAGAATTTATGCCGATCAAATACTCTGAGATCCATTTCGGGCTATGGCGCGGCATTAAGCAGGTGTTTGATCCGAATGGGATTTTGAATCCGGGAAAGATATTCTAAACAAAACACGATTTTGGGGTTTTGGGGATTTGTTTGATAAAAAGCCAAATCCTGAAAATCAAAATAAATCCATCAATTGTGGCTTATTCGGTTTATTAGTTCGTGTTCAATATTAGTCCCGGCCGGTCATAGGCGATCATTCGTTCGCGCTGTTCTTTCGGTATTTTAACCGGTTTGTGTACGCTGTAATCATAACTTATGCAAACTGTTTTACCGGTTGTGCAAATTTCCTCGCCTTCCTCTGTAATTTTTACCAAGATATGCATCACATCAAAGCTGCTGTTACCGATGCGGGTGGTACGCACATAGCATGCTATCTGGTCGTTTCGGGTAATAGGCTTCAGGTAGTTAACTTCCGACCGCGCCAAAATGATGCCGTTATGGTTCCAATCCCATTGTACCACCTCGCGCCAATAGTCGGATCTGGCAATTTCGAAATAGGTTAAATAGACGGCGTTATTCACATGCCCATAGAAATCCAGATCCGAAAAACGGATCGGAACGGGGGTTCGGAATTTATAATCTGCTATATTTTCACTCATTTTGTGTCATTATGTCTGCATGAAATCAATCAGAAGTGCCATTGTGGCTTAAAATATCAAATTTTACCGCTTGGTATAACTGTTGATCTATACCCTGCGAAGTTAATAAACTAAAAAATAATAAACTCTGGAGGATATAAATATGACACTCGTAAAATTTAACAACGGACAAAAAAGCGTAGTAAACCCCTGGTTCAATGATGTATTCGATTCAATTGTAAACGATTCGTTCTTTAACGACAGGTTTGTAAGCAAAGTGCCTGCTGTGAATATTGCAGAAACCGAAAACGAATTCCACATCGAATTGGCTGCTCCCGGACTGAAGAAAGATGATTTTAAGATCAGTCTTGAGAAAAACCTGTTGAGCGTTTCAGCCGAAAAGAAAACTGAAAATGTAGAAGAAGGTAAAAAGTACAGTAAACGCGAATACAGCTATAATTCTTTTGTAAGGTCGTTTACCTTGCCTGAAACTGCAGACCATGCTAAAATTGAAGCTGAATATACTGACGGTATCTTGAAGCTGAATGTGGCTAAAAAAGAAGAAGCCAAAATTCAATCACGCGAAATAAGCGTAAAATAATTTGACCGGGTGCCGGAGGCAGTGAGATTAAATGTTGTGATTTGTTGAGAGCCCGAGGCCCCGGGAGAAAAAAACCAGTTGCGCTGGTTCGAACAATGCAAAAATGTTTTCATAATAAGTTGTTGGTTTAGTTTGATGTGAGCTCCCCGGATATTTCGGGGAGCTTTCTTTTTTGTTGCTCCTAGCTGGCTTTTGCCTTTTTTCATCGATCTAATACCATCGCCCATCGTGGCTTTGCAGCTATTTATCGATTCTTTTTTGCTATTTGGTTCTATATACATACCTTTAGTTTGTGTCTTTTTAACACAATCAATTAAACCCAATTATCCAACCTTGCTATGAATATTTTCAACTTCCGGAATGCCGTATATTTTATCGGCTCACTTTCCATCATGCTACTCGCTGTAACCATTTGCAGCAATAAAAGCGATCAGCTACACTGGACTGCCAGTGATGAGGGCGATGGCATCATCCTTGTTAAAAACCAAAATGGACCTACTTTAGGATATTCCACCAGCTCGGGTGTGAAAATATTAACGGTGGATGGTCTTGCATTCAAGGACCTGAATAAAAATGGCAAGCTTGATAAATATGAAGACTGGCGTTTACCGGTTGCAGAGCGTGCTAAAGATCTGGCTTCACAACTTTCGGTTAACGAGATTGCTGGTTTGATGCTTTACAGTATTCACCAGGCCATACCTGCAATGTCGGGTGGTCCATTTGGTGCAGGTACTTACAACGGTAAAAAATTCAATGAAGGAGGTATCGATCCTTCCGACGTTACCGATCAGCAAAAAGACTTTTTATTAAAAGATAACCTTAGGCATGTGCTGATCACTTCGGTTCAAAGCCCCGAGGTAGCCGCAAAATGGAACAACAAAGTTCAGGCATTGGTGGAAGCCAGCGCTTTCGGTATACCTGCCAATAATAGTTCGGATCCGCGCCATGGAACCAATTCAGGCGTTGAATATACGGCAGGCGCCGGTGGGAAAATTTCACAATGGCCAGATCAATTGGGCCTTGCTGCAACCTTCGATCCTGATGTGGTACTGCAATTTGGAAATATCGCTGCTCAGGAATACCGTGCTTTAGGCATTGCTACGGCTTTGTCGCCGCAGATCGACCTGGGTTCTGAACCCCGCTGGGCCCGTATCAATGGTACTTTTGGTGAAGACCCTCAATTGGATGCCGATCTGGCCCGGGCCTATGTGGATGGATTTCAAACTTCAATTGGTGATAGCGAGATCAAAGATGGCTGGGGCTATCATAGCGTAAATGCAATGATGAAACACTGGCCGGGTGGCGGTCCAGAGGAAGCGGGGCGAGATGCGCATTTTGCCTATGGTAAATTTGCTGTTTATCCTGGTAATAATTTTGATGAGCACCTGGTATCATTTGTAGATGGTGCACTAAAACTTAAAGGAAAAACGGCTATGTCGGCTGCAGTAATGCCTTATTACACCATTTCTTACGGCAGAGATATCAAAGACATGGAAAACGAAGGCAACAGCTACAATAAATACCTAATCACCGATCTGCTGCGCACCAAATACCATTATGACGGTGTGGTTTGTACCGATTGGTTGGTGACTGCTGACGAAGGAAAAAAACCGGATGAGTTTATGGGCAAATCCTGGGGTATGGAAAACAAGACTGTGGCCGAAAGACATTATAAAGTTTTGATGGCCGGGGTAGACCAGTTTGGCGGTAATAACGTAGCCGGGCCGGTTTTGGAGGCATACCAAATGGGTATAAAAGAGCATGGTGAAGCGTTTATGCGTGCCCGTTTCGAGCAATCTGCAGTTCGCTTACTTACCAATATTTTCAGAACGGGCTTATTTGAAAACCCTTATTTGAATGTGGCTAATTCGGTGGCTACTGTAGGTAAGCCAGATTTTATGACTGCAGGCTATAACGCCCAGTTAAAATCGATCGTTCTATTAAAAAACAGTAAACAGGTATTGCCTTTGAAAAAAGGACTCACTATATACCTTCCAAAAAAATATACGCCCTCTGTAAAAGGCTTTTTCGGACCGCCATCAAAGGAACATTGGGATGAAGCTGTTAGTCCGGCTTTATTCAGTAAATATTTTAATTCAACAGATGATCCTTCAAAAGCGGATGCAGCCATTGTTTTTGTGAGTAGCCCAAGCGGCGGATCAGGTTACGATGGTGCAGATACGCTAAAGGGTGGAAATGGTTATGTGCCTATTACCTTACAATATGGCGAATACAAAGCTACCAATGCCCGTGCCCATAGCATAGCTGCCGGCGATCCTTCCGAGCCTAAGGTGCATGACCGTACTTACAAAGACAAGTCGATCACAGCTGCCAACTACAATGATCTTAAAACCATACTCGAGACCAAAAAGGCGATGAATGGCAAACCGGTTATTGTAATACTTACGATGACCAAACCTACGATCCCTGCTGAGTTTGAGAAAGATGCTAACGCAATTGTAGGTAATTTCGGTGTGCAAAACCAGGCAATTCTGGATGTATTGACCGGTGCTTTCGAGCCATCGGGCCTATTACCTTTCCAGATGCCGGCCAACATGAAAACTGTTGAACTACAGGATGAAGATATCCCGCATGATATGATCCCTTATACCGATGCAGATCATCATACATACGATTTTGGCTTTGGCTTAAACTGGAAAGGCGTTATCCACGACGCAAGGACAGCGCAGTATGTAGATATTGTTAAAAGACCAGCAATTCATTTAAAAAACCAGCAAGTAACATTAATTAGTCCGACGCCCGGTGCCAGGATCTATTACAGTACTGATGATTCGACACCATCATTTACTGTAGCTCATGAATACACCAAACCATTTATCGCCAAAAAGGGAACTGTTGTAAAAGCGATAGCCAAAATTTATGGTAGGGATAATAGTGGCCTGGCGGTGTTTGAAGTAAAGTAAAATTTTTCTCTTCGCCCTCCGTGGACAAACCTCTGTGCGCTTTGTGGTTAAATGAAAACCACAGACGTCACAGAGGTTTAACGAAGAGCACAGAGAATTTTATTAATGCTTTATCCAAACCTCAATATCCGAGGCACTTTGCCCTGCTTCGGCAAATGGTACCAAAATTACTTTCTGCAATTTGCCGTTAACGGACATTGGGAGCGAAAAGGCTTCTTTCCAGATCCAGTTAGCAGGCAACGATGATTGTTCATTGGCAAGCTGTTCCAAACTGGTATATTTAATATGAGTCAGGGAATCGACTCCGGAATTCAAGCCTTTATCAATGGCAAAAACCTGTGGACCGCGTTTGATCGCTACAGCATTGGGATAGGAGAGACCACCAGGTATCACTTGCACCGGTATGTTAAAAGTTATCACCAGTTGATCACCCGGGGTCCATTTTCTTTCTATCCGCAAAAAATTGCCTTTTTTACCGGTATAAGTCCGGCCGTTAACTGTCGCACTAAAATTTTCTGACCATGTCGGGACTCTAAAATTCACTGCAAATATTGATGTTTTTGAGGGGCTTACCTGGTAGGTAATTTTGCCTTCCTGAGGGAAAGTAGTAGTGCCGGTAACCTTTAACGACACACTTGATCCGTCTTTAGCTTTGACTGTTTGTGTTGATTCTCCATTCTCATACAACAAAACGGTATAAGTTCCTTTTATTTTCCCTGCAATCATTTCAGGTATCAGTGATATCCCGCGGGGCACACTCGAAAGGCAACAGGAAAAACCCTGATCGCATCGATAGGGTTTGGGGCCGTCAAGCGCTGTATAATAACTTACGCAGCCTGTTTGTGGGTTCTCCGCAGCAAACAAATGGTTGTAAACCGAGCGTTCCAATTCTTCAGCATATTTAGCTTCTCCGGTTATTTGAAGCAGTTGTAGATTAAACTGTATCCAGGTTACAGTAACACAGCCTTCACCCATTTCATTGTCATTTTCGGCGCCCAGCACGCCGGCTGGTCTGAAAATCTCATGGTCGCTGGATGTACCGGTGATATATAAACGATGGTTACTTATATCGGTCCAGGCAGTTTGCAATAATTGTAGATATCTAGATTCTCCGGTCAGTTTATAATATTTAAGGATACCGAGGAAACAGCTAAGCATTTCATAGGCTTTGGCATCACCAACTTTCGTTACATCGCCATATTTCTGTAATTGCGAGATCAGTTTAGGGCCGTCAGGCTGTTCAAAAGCGCGAAGTATATATTTGGAAAATGCCAGATATTTGGCATCGCCGGTATACCTGTATAGGTCTATCATTGGTTCAAGTATGCTGCCCGGGGCCAGCCCAACGTGCTCCCCGGAAACCATCAGGTCGCGTTGGCCGGGTTTCTCGCCAAATGTACGGCAGATCAGATCGGCTGCCCGTTTAGCAGTTTCGAGAGCAGGTTTATAGCCTGTAATCGAATAATAATTTAGTAAACCAATGATAGCATATTTATGTGCCCAAACATCCCATTCTGTCCAGCGGTCTTTCAATAAATAAGTACCCAGGTAACCATCTGGCATCTGGCAGGCAATATACTTGCGCACCATATCGTCCATCAAATGTTTGATCCTGGGATCATGCGTATAGGCATAGGTTTTTGAAGCTGAGAATAGGAATTTACCAACGTGTTCACCGATCCAGGTTTGCGAGCCGGGGCGTTTTTTAAACCCTGATAATAGAATTCCGGAATCAATTTGCAATAAACGCTTTTCAAGGTTTACCTGCATACGATATCCCAATAGCCCTCCGGCATTTTGTTCAAAAGCAGGAACATATGCATCTTTAATTTTGTTCGGCACTAACGGGCCGTAAAACTTTGTATTTTCCTGGCTATTTGCAAAAGCATAGCCCAGGCTAAGACAAAACAGTAGCAGCATTAATTTTTTCATCGTATAATTGGTTGGGAAGAAGCAAGATACAAATAAGGTACAAATTGCTGGATTTTGCGTTGCAATATTTGCTCGTTATTTCTTCTTTTTTTTATAGCTTGAAACTAAAATTATATGCCAATATCATTGAAAAAGAAACTGCTTGTTTTATCATCAATTATTATGCTGATCAGTCAGGTTCATGCTCAAAAATTAGGTCGCAAAGATTCGGTTATTCACCTTGCACAGAAAGTTGCCGACTGGCAATTAAAAGTCTGGAAACAAAGCGGTACACCTCATCCAAAATCGGACTGGACGATGGGTGCCTGCTATACCGGTTATCTGGATTTGGCAGAGGTGACTACTTATTCAACTTATTTTAATGATATGCTGGCTATAGGTGATAGCCTCCATTGGAATACCGGGCCGCGGCATACCATGGCTGATGATTATTGCGTGGCGCAGATGTTTGGTCAGCTTTATACAGTGTACAACAAGCCACAAATGATCGCGCAATGGAAAAGGCAGGCAGATAGTATCATCGATCTGCCACATACAGAAACACTCGAATGGAAAAATAACATAGCCGAACGTGAGTGGGCCTGGTGCGATGCGCTATTTATGGGCCCACCATCTTTGGCTTATTTGTCTACAGCAACCGGAGATCGGAAATACCTTGATGCTGCATGTAAGTTGTGGTGGAAGACTACAACTTACCTTTACGATAAGGATGAACATTTGTATTATCGTGATAGTCGGTTTTTTACACAACGCGAAGCCAATGGAAAAAAGGTATTCTGGTCGCGGGGGAATGGCTGGGTATTGGCCGGATTGGTTCGGATGCTTAAAAATATGCCCGAGGATTTTCCTGAGCGACCTGCCTTTATAAAACTATATCAGGAAATGGCTGCCAAAATTGGCTCGCTGCAAAATGCCGATGGTACATGGCATGCAGCTTTGCTCGATCCGGCGGCATATCCGGTAAAAGAAGCCAGCGGAACTGGTTTTTACTGTTATGCACTCGCTTATGGTATCAACAACGGTTTGCTGCCTTATCGTCAATATCATACAATAGTAGAAAAAGCATGGAAAGCTTTAGCCGCCTGTGTTCAAAATAACGGCAAATTAGGCTATGTACAACAGATAGGCGAGAAGCCCGAAAAAGTTAGCGCCGATGATACCGAAGTTTATGGGGTGGGAGCACTCCTATTAGCCGGATCTGAAGTTTACCGAATGTTTGAAAAACACTGATTTTTAGTTATGCGTCTCAGGTGTTCAAAAACCTGGTAAGCTTAGGATGACTGGCACAATTAGGATCCCGAGGTGGGAAATTGCAATAACATCTTGTGTGATCTATTGTAACTCTGGCCATAGGCATTGCCTGTTGTTGTATATTCAACGATAATAAAAAACTTATTTCTTACTTTGATCGGAGAAATTTCGACCTAAAAACATGACAGCTAAAACAAGAAAATTCGCAGTTATAGTTTTGATACTTGCAAGCTGGTTTCAAAACTTAAAAGCAAAAGAGAATGAAAGCGGAAGACAATTCAATGTTATTGCATTCTTCCGCAATTACCCCGACGCTGCACATATCAGCTTTGTTCAGGATGCTAACAGGTTTTTTCCTGAAATGGCGAAAAAATTCAATTTCCGTTATGATACTACGAGTAATTGGCATAATCTAAATGCCAATTTCCTGAGCCGCTATCAGGTAGTTTTGTTTTTAGATTCGCGTCCCCAGGACCCGGAAGAACGCGCTGCTTTTGAAATCTATATGAAAGGTGGCGGAGGTTGGTTAGGATTTCACTTTGCGGGTTTTGCTTTAACACCATCTGATTTTAATGCCGATTGGGATTGGTACCACAACGAGTTTTTGGGTTCCGGACAGTATGTTAGTAATACATGGCACCCAACATCAGCGATATTGCGAAATGAAGCCGGTGATCATCCGGTTGCAAAAAATATACCAGCAACTTTCAAAACTTCACCCAATGAATGGTATCGTTGGGAAAATGATCTGCGTGCAAACCCCGATATAAAAATTCTATTTTCAATTGATTCAAGCAGTTTCCCTCTTGGTAATGGCCCCAAACAGTCTGAAATATGGCATAGTGGCTACTATCCGGTGGTGTGGACCAATAAAAAATATAAAATGGTTTACTTTAATATGGGCCATAATGATATGGATTATGATAGGCACACCAATGCAACCCTATCGCATACTTTTGACAGTAAAACAGAAGCCAGGCTCATTATCAACGCATTGATCTGGGCCGGTACCGGGCAATTGGTGCGTTAAATGTATGTGAAACACTTTTTTTACAAATAGTATTGCATTTTCTGCCATTCAAAAGCTAACTTGGTAAATTCGTTAGCAAACCTTTATAAACCATTTATGAAACAAGAAGATATTTCGCGGCGCCGCTTTATTGGCAGCGCGGCACTGGCAGCGGCTGGTATAGCCTTTGCTTCCAAAACTGCACTGGCCGGCACGCTGTTTGAAGGCAAGCCCAATTCAAAGATCAATGGCGTACAGATAGGAGTGATCACCTATTCGTTCAGGAGCCTGCCCGGTAGCGCGGAACAATTGCTGCAATACATAGTGCAAAGCAATATCAGTGCTATTGAATTGATGGGCGAAGCTGCCGAAGCTTATGCCGGAGCTCCTCAAAAAGCTTCAGGTGAAGATTGGGCCAGCTACTCCAAAAAAGTAGCCGAATGGCGCGAAAATGCTTCTATTGATAAATTCAAAGAGTTGCGTAAAATGTATAATGACGCCGGGGTAAACATCTACGCCTGGAAACCTAATGCATTGGGCCCTAAAAATACCGATGCTGAAATTGACTATGCATTTAATGCCGGTAAAGCCTTAGGAGTAACCCACCTGACAGTAGAATTACCAACCGATCCGGAACAAACTAAACGGCTGGGCGAATTTGCGACGAAACATAAATTGTACGTAGGTTATCATGCCCATACGCAGGCCACGCCAACGCTTTGGGACACCGCACTTAGCCAGAGTGAATACAATGCGATCAATTTGGATATCGGACACTATACTGCCGGTACCAGCAGCAGTCCGATCGATTTTATTTTGAAGAATCACGACAGGATCAAAAGCATACACTTGAAAGACCGGAAATTTCATAACGGAAACAATCAGCCATGGGGTCAGGGAGACACACCAATTGCAGATGTGCTTAAACTGATCAAATCCAATAAATATAAATTTCCGGCAACGATCGAACTGGAATACGATGTTCCTAAAGATTCTGACCCGGTAAAAGAGGTTTTGAAATGTCGTGCCTATGCTGCCAATGCATTAGCTTAAATTGCGCATTTTGATAACCAACTTTTTATTGAAATTAAAGAAATTAAAAACTTATAGCCTTCATTTAACAAATGTCAGCAACTACAACAAATACATATGACGCGATCGTTATCGGATCGGGGATCAGCGGGGGATGGGCAGCAAAAGAGCTTACCGAAAAAGGTTTGAAAACCATTATGCTGGAGCGTGGAAGAGATATAGTGCATGTTAAAGATTATGTCAATGCCACAAAAGCACCCTGGGAATACCCCCATAGAGGAGGCCATACCGCCCAGATGGAAAAGGATTACCCTGTGCTGAAACGCGATTACCCGCTCAATGAAACCAACCTGGATTATTGGGTTGATGAAAAAGAGAGCCCCTATGTAGAAAAGCAACGCTTTGACTGGTTCAGGGGATATCATGTTGGCGGCAGGTCGTTGATGTGGGGCAGACAGAGTTACCGCTGGGCCGAATCTGATTTTGAAGCTAATTTAAAGGATGGAATCGGCGTCGACTGGCCGATCCGTTATAAAGATCTGGATCAATGGTACAGCCATGTTGAAGCCTTTGCAGGTATTTCAGGCAATCGTGACGGACTGGCCATTTTACCCGATGGGCATTTTATGCCACCCATGGATATGAACTGTGTAGAGAAAGATGTTTCGGCGCGTTTGAATGCTTATTATAAAGGCGTCCGGCACATGGTTATTGGTCGTACTGCCAATATCACCCAACCTTTACCAGGACGTACCAATTGCCAGTATCGTAATAAATGCTGGCTGGGTTGTCCGTTCGGAGCGTATTTCAGTACACAATCCTCTACTTTACCTGCGGCAATGGCTACTGGTAATCTTAAAGTTAGGCCATGGTCTATCGTTACTAAAATATTGTACGATAAGGATACTAAAAAAGCCAAAGGCGTGGAAGTACTGGATGCGCAGACCAACCAAACTTATGAGTTTTATGCGAAGATCGTTTTTGTAAACGCATCTACCTTAAATACTGCCTGGATCCTGATGAACTCGGCTACGGACATCTGGCCCGATGGTTTAGGATCAAGCAGCGGTGAACTCGGCCACAACCTGATGGATCACCACCTTGGTGTGGGTGCAAGTGGTTTGGTAGAAGGCTATGACGATAAATACTATTTTGGAAGAAGAGCGAACGGTATTTACATTCCAAGATACCGCAACCTGAATGGCGAGAAACGCGACTATATCCGTGGATTTGGCTATCAGGGACGTGCCTCGAGGCAGTCGTGGAGCCGTGATATTCCTGAACTAAGCCTCGGTGCCGAATTCAAGGATTCACTGAGCGAGCCTGGTCATTGGAGCATGAATATCGGTGGTTTTGGTGAAACCCTGCCTTACCACGAAAATAAAGCAACGCTGGATAAGACCGTCAAAGACAAATGGGGATTGCCGGTACTGGCTATTGACGCTTCGATCAAAGAGAACGAGAAAAAGATGCGTATTGACATGATGAACGACGCCAAAGAAATGCTCGAAGCTGCCGGTGTGAAAGATGTTAAAACAAAGACCATGGAAGGTGTCCTAGGACGCGGTATACACGAGATGGGTACTGCCCGGATGGGTCGCGATCCGAAAACTTCGGTATTAAATGAATGGAACCAGGTTTGGGATGCCAAAAACGTATTTGTTACCGACGGTGCAGCTATGGCCTCATCGGCTTGCCAAAACCCATCTTTAACCTATATGGCGCTTACAGCCCGGGCAGCTAATTATGCCGTTGAGCAATTGAAGAAGGGGAGTTTGTGATTAGTTAACTGGTGATCAGTTTATCAGTGATTTGTTGGGTGGGTTAACAGGGTTAACAGAATCAGGGGTAAAAATGAGGTAAGGTGTTGAATTACAGTGCTTTGAACGAAAAATGTGTCAACCATGATTTATCTTCCTTCGATTGTAAGGCATTGTAAATCAATAAGTTAAAAAGATTACAAAATCAACTTGTTAACAGAACTTCAATCGCACAAGCTTATTTCTTAGCCCTGGCTTTTTCTTCATTCTCGAGTTTTCGGGTAAGGACTATTTTTTCGATCAGGTCAAATGGTAGGGGGATAGTCGGATCAAAATGCAGGGTAGTGCCCGAAATTTTCTGATCTTTAAGCTCATCGGCCATTTTTTTGTTGATCGATGTGCTCATGGGGTACAGGCTGCAATATTTTTTATTGACGCCAAAACCAACCAGCATATAATGCCATTTAAATGCCGGTACCTGGTAGCTGATCATTTCAGTTGCTTCCGGAGCAATGCCACGTATTATGCTTCTGATCTCCTGCAGGGTGCCATGAAAGATTTCAGGTTGCATGGCAATATATTCGTCAATGCTCTCAGGTTCTTTGGTATTATTCCTGCTCATAGGCTTCTTTTAACAACGCTATTTCTATCTTGTTTATTTGCATCATTGCTTGCATTACCCTTCCGGCTTTTTTCCTGTCGGGGTCAGCAAGGTATTTGCTGAGGGCATTGGGTACTACCTGCCAGGTTAAACCGAATTTATCATCCAGCCAGCCACATCGGTTAGGTTTGCCGCCTTCGCCCAGTTTATCCCAGTAATGATCAACTTCTTCCTGTGTTTCGCAATGAATGGAAAAGGAGGTGGCAGGCGAAAATTTGAACATGGGGCCTCCGTTAAGTGCGTAAAAATCTGTTCCATTTAATTGAAACTCGACTGAAAACACCGGCCCATTATCTCCAGCGCGACTTACACGCAAAACTTTTGAATCTTTAAAAATGGACAAATAGAAATTCATAGCTTCTTCGGCCTGGTTTTCGAACCAAAGGAAAGGGGTTATTTTTTGCATGTTGTTTTTGATATAAAAATGAAGGTAGCACCTTTCAACCGAAAAATCCTGCTGCAGGTTGATTGATATTTCAGGCCTTTACCGGCATCAACTCAATCGCCTTCTTTCCGTATCCCCTTAAACAAAGCATAAATAGCCATAGCATGACCATGACCTAAATCAAAATCGTCTTTTAACCATTTGACAATATCGCCTGCTTTGGTTGTAGCGGTTATTTCACCGTTCAATAAAAAGCCTTTTTGCGTTGCAAGTTGTTTTAGTTCGTCCGGACTTTTGCCGGTCTTTTTTTGAATGCTATCTAAATAAGCCTGAAACGACATGATCGGTTTTTAATTTGGTTTTCTAATTTAAATTAAAAGAACCGCCCATGCAATTTTGCCTCGAAATTTATAGGCAAAAAAAAACCCGGGGGATAGCCGGGTTCATTTTGCTTTTTAAATGGTTGTTTATGGTATAGCTACGTATAAACTTCCTGCCGGAACGATCCTGGTACTTTGAATAACCGAATATGGTAGGTAAAAATAGCCATGGTTGCCCCAGGGTGTACCCCAGGAATTTTGACAAATGAATACACCGCCACCAGGCTGAGTACTATCATTAATGTATCCAACAATTGGCACGGCATGACCGCCAAGTAACCTTACACCACTTGCCAGCGAACCACTGGAAGTTAGTGGGTTATAAGTATAACTTGTGGTACTAAGGCCTTCGAAATATTGGTAGGTTGAAGTTTTGTCATAAACGTTAAAGCCCATCATTACGGGTTTATTATTCAAAAGGGCATTCTTCACATCATTAACCAGGTTGGTTTTGGTACTGCTGATCACATAATAGCCTTTGGTGGTAGCGCCGGTGCTGTTGGTAGTACCGCTTTGTACACCAATTGTATAATTATTTGGCGCAACCGGTATAGTAGTTGAGCCGTAATTAAAATAGGTATATGGATAAGTGGTGAATGGCGCGGTTGCCGAAGTAGCTACATTATAGCCACCAGAACCTAAAACAAATGGATATGGATAATTGGCTTCGTGGGTAATACCAGCGAAAGTATAGCCGTTATAAGTTAATGGTGTACCGGTGCCTGAATTGTTTGAAAGCCCCTGTAAAGTTTGACCAATGTTGACCATGTTGGCACCCTGGTCGGTGCCAATAGTTTGTTTGTTGATAACTACGCGTTCAACAAAATACAAAAACAATGGGCTAAGCGCATTGGCAACGGTGTTGGTTGTACCATAAAGTGGCTCGTCCGAAGTATTCGGGATCGCATTTTGGGTTGCCAGTGAAATTGCATTTGCTGCAGTAAAATTGGCGATAACCGGCACCGTATTATTTTTGTAATAATACAATATTTCGTCGGTTTCAGCGCCGCAGAAGCCTGTGCATGCCCCCAGTTGACCCTGGTCGCGGATTTGTGGTGTAACCAGTAAATAGGAGCTGTAGGCAGTGCCATTGTAGGTTAAACCATCCGGCTGCAATTTGTGCGCGAATAAATTTGATGAATAAACAGGTACACTTGCCCATTGTGAGGGCTCCATGGGGTTTAGACCCATTCCGTGCAGGCTGGTTTCAGTAACTGTTGTTTTGTTTGGATTTACAGCGTCTGAATTTTTTTTACAACTGAATAAGATTGAACTTACTACTGAAAGTGCCACAAGGCCTGCTGTCATTCTTCTCATAAAATGGAATTTAAGTGAATGTATTAGTATGATTTGCGTTCTGTAAATATAAATATATTTTTTTAAATAATATTTCGTGCACAATGGTCGCTGCAATAAGTTTTAAACAGCGGCAAACAAATTAGTTGAGAAAATCATTAATAGATAACTGGTAATTAGTTAGATGTTGGCTGTCACCTAAACAGGTGATGTTCATCATTTTTTATTGCTGGTGGTTTGCGGAAATTTAACAGCATAATATTGACAAGCTAGTGATGGGTACTATTCTTCTGTTTAACGATGATTCAAATGAGGCAGTAAACGCTACCGAATTTGCTTTTTCTATCGCAAATGAAGTACAGGCCGACCTGCTGATTTTAAATCTTTGTAAAAGGCGCAGCAAGCAGGAGGCTATTAGTATTCGTACTGAAAAGCCGGATCAGAAAACTGTTAATGGAACATCGAAAGGCAAAATATTGCATGTCGATGCATCCGAATTTACCGAGAAAGATATCTGCGAACTGGTGATCGCCAAAAAAATATGGCTGATGGTTAAGGGTATCGAAAAGAAAGTTACGCACGATATTCTAACTGGCATCGATGTGCAGGCTGTACTTAACCATGTAGCCTGCCCTTTATTGCTGATACCTGACAGTTATAAAAAGCGAAACTTTGAGAATATTACCTATGCAGTTGATATGCGGTATTGCCGCGCCGCAGTGCTTAAATTCCTGTCAGACCTCGCCGGGATCTATGATGCCAACCTGATGGTAGAACACTTTTCGGCCAAAGGTTTACCACACCTGAGCGACAGTTTTGCCCGCGATTTGTTTGAACGGGAGATCATGAAAAAAATTAAACACGAAAAAGTTTATTTTAACAATTTTAAAGAACGAAATTTAGACATCGCCGTCGATGTGATGATCAATGATCTTCATGCCGATCTATTGGCTCTGGTTAATCACCGGTATCATTTCAGCGAATTGTTTGGCAGTACTATTAAAAATGTTTTGCCCGAACATATAGCTGTACCTGTGATCATTTTTCCGATGTGAAATTAAATCCGATCTTTTGAAAACAAACTTTCAGCTTACAGATCTTGACCGCTTTTGGAGTTTTACCAGGGACGAAGTCTTTAAAAAGCTTTCAACCGACAGTAAAGGCTTAGACAGTGCCGAAGCCTCGGCGCGTCTCAGTGCTTTCGGGCCTAATACCATCAAATCAAAAAAACATACTTCAGCAGTACTGCTTTTTTTATCCCAGTTTAAAAGTCCGATCACGATACTCCTGATCGTTGCTGCCGTTTTGTCGGCAGGTTTGAACGACTTTACCGATGCGGTCATTATTTTGATCATTGTTTTTATCAGTAGTACGCTTAGTTTTTGGCAGGAATATAGTGCCGCAAATGCCGTGGAAGAACTGTTGAAGCTAGTTCGCCTCAATTGCCTGGTGCAACGGGATGGGAAAAAACAGGAAGTATCGTTAGAATCCATTGTTCCGGGCGATCTGGTATTCCTGTCAGCCGGTGATATAATTCCCGGCGATAGTTTGATCATTGATTCACAGGATCTGTTTGTAGACGAAGCCGCTTTTACCGGCGAAACCTACCCGGTTGAAAAGCAAAGCGGCATAGTTGATGCAGAAACTCCGCTCAACAAGCGCAGCAACACACTATACATGGGTTCCCACGTGATAAGTGGGAAGGCTTCGGCAATAGTTGTTAAAACCGGACAGGATACTGAATTCGGTAAAATATCGGCAGGCTTGCAAGTTACTTCACCCGAGACCGACTTTGAACGAGGTATTCGGCGATTTGGCTATCTGCTGATGGAAGTTACCCTGGTATTGGTTATCATCATTTTTGCGCTTAATGTTTACCTGCATAAACCAGTACTTGATTCGTTTTTGTTTTCGCTGGCGCTCGCTGTCGGCCTTACACCACAATTGCTGCCTGCTATTATTAGTGTAAACTTATCAACCGGTGCCCGCAGGATGGCAAAAAAGCAGGTAATTGTAAAACGCCTGTCGTCCATCGAAAACTTCGGCAGTATGAATATACTTTGTTCCGATAAAACCGGAACAATAACCGAGGGCAAGGTGAAGTTAAAGGATGCCTATGATACTGCAGGTGTCCACAGCGATAAAACGCTGCAATACGCCTGGCTGAACGCATCATTGCAGCAAGGATTTCATAACCCGATAGATGAGGCGATCAGAAGCTCATTTAACGATACAGCAAGCCGATTTAAGTTAATATCTGAAATACCTTATGATTTTATCCGTAAGCGCCTGACGGTATTAGTTACCGACGGAAAAGAGAACATGGCTATCACTAAAGGAGCCTTGAATGTAGTACTTGACATTTGCGATCAGGCCGAAACAAAAGACGGCACTGTTGATATTACCGCAATTCGCAAACAATTGACCGAACAATACCAAAAGCTCAGCGATGAAGGTTTCCGAACCTTAGGTGTAGCTTATAAGAAAGTTGATTATGGAGGAAGTTTTTCGCGTAATGATGAGCAAAAGATGGTGTTTTTAGGATTTATAGCGCTTTTCGATCCGCCTAAACCGAATGCTGCCGAAACTATTGCCAGGCTGAATGAATTGGGGGTTAGCCTCAAGGTTATTACCGGTGATAACGCCCTGGTAGCAAAAAGTCTGGCATTACAGGTTGGCTTAAAAGAAGCCAAAATTTTAACAGGGACTGAACTTTTGAAATTGACCGACAGTGCATTGCTGCATCGTGCGCCAATTACAGATATTTTTGCCGAAGTTGAGCCTAATCAGAAAGAGCGTATCATTTTTATTTTAAAAAAGGCCGGTCATGTGGTGGGGTTTATGGGTGACGGCATCAATGACGCGCCAGCTTTGCATATGGCCGATGTAGGTATTTCGGTGGATACTGCGGTTGACGTTGCCAAGGAAGCGGCGGATATCGTATTGTTAAGCCAAAGTCTGGATGTTTTGGTTGATGGTATCATTGAAGGCCGTAAAACCTTTACCAATACCATGAAATACATTTTTATGGCCACCAGCGCAAATTTTGGCAATATGTTCAGTATGGCAGGTGCATCATTGATCATGCCTTTTTTACCCCTTTTACCCAAGCAAATTTTGCTAACAAACCTGCTGACCGATTTTCCAGAAATGGCGATCGCTACGGATAGGGTAGATGACATCAATATCAAATCGCCGCAAAAATGGGATATGCGCTTTATACGTCGTTTTATGATCTTGTTTGGATTACTCAGTTCGGTGTTTGACTATCTGACATTTGGTGTCCTGATTTTCGTTATGCATGCCAAAGAAAAAACCTTCCAAACCGGCTGGTTTACTGAATCGGTGATCTCGGCTATATTGATCGTGCTGGTAGTACGTACCCGTCTGCCATTTTTCAAAAGTCCGCCGGGAAAATTATTAACGGTTGCTACGCTTTCGGTACTCTTATTTGTACTTATTATACCGGTTTTACCTATAGCAACATGGCTTGGTTTTATACAACTTCCGGTGGGTTATTACGCCTGGATGTTCGCTATTGTTGTACTTTACCTGATATCGGCAGAACTGGCGAAAAGGTGGTTTTATCATAGTATGATCAAAAGACATAAACAAGTTTAAATTCGGTATAAATAGTATTTAATCACTATTTGGATTTTAAATGCTACTGTTACCCCGATATATATTCGTAGTTTTAACCTATCGAAGAATCCACGCAGGATTCATGCTATTGCCTGCTGCGCAACCTTAAATTTCTCCCCTATGTTGCAAGTTGGTCCCCATCATATTATTGCTATTGGCGCATCTGCAGGTGGCATGGAAGAGCTCAATACTTTTTTTGACCATACGCCCCTTGATGGCGTATCTTATGTTATTATCCAGCATCTTTCTTCAGATTTTAAAAGCCGGATGGTCGAATTACTGGCCCAGCATAGTAAGCTTGTTGTAAAAGAAGCCGAAAACGGATTGAAGGTACAGGCCAATGAAGTTTACCTTATACCGAATGATAAGTACATGACCATCAGTGGTAATAAACTTTACTTAACCAATAAAACCAAAATAAAAGGACCGCATCTAACCATAAATACATTCTTTAAGTCTTTGGCTATCGACTGTGGTAAAAATGCAATAGGAATTATTCTCTCCGGATTAGGTTCAGACGGAACAGAGGGAATAAAAGCTATCAAAAAAGCAGGTGGAATGGTAATGGCGCGTACTCCTGAAACCTCGGGCTTTGCAAGTATGCCATCACATGCAGTGGGAACAGGTTTAGTTGATTTTGTTTTGGAACCTGCTCAGATGCCAGTTGCTATCGAAGATTATATCAAGTATGGGATAGACATATCAACAGAAGATGATGAAAAAGCGATAAAAGGTATCATAGACCTGATCAAAACCAACTCTCCACTTGATTTTTCCGAATATAAAATGCCTACTATAACCAGGCGAACTAAACGCAGGGCATTAGCTTTCAATTTTATTTCCCTTTCCCATTATCTGGAATATCTAAGAAAGAATCCTGAGGAAGTGGACTTACTTGCTAAAGATTTCCTGATCAGTGTTACTTCATTTTTTAGAGATAAACAAGCCTTTGAAATCATACAAAATGAAGTGATCCCAAATTTGCTGAAAAGCCTTTCAGCTGGCGAAGAATTAAAGATATGGGTTGCAGGTTGTGCTACCGGTGAAGAAGTTTACACTTTAGGCATCCTGGTTGCCGAACAATTAGTTGGGCAGTTTGAGGATGTAATAGTGAAGATATTTGCAACCGATGTTGATCTTGCAGCATTATCACAGGCGGGGAAAGGGGTTTATAATGCCGGAGTCAAAAAGTTTGTTACACCAGAACGTCTCAGTAAATACTTTTTAAAAGAAGGAGCCAATTACCGTATCAACCCAGTGATACGAAAAATGGTAATTTTTGCCCAGCACGATCTGGTGAAAAATCCTCCTTATTGCAATATGCATCTGATCAGTTGCCGGAACCTGTTGATCTATATGACCCCGGTTTTGCAAAAGAAGGTTTTCTCGATGCTTTTGTTTGGACTCAGAAAAGAGGGCTTTTTGTTTTTGGGACCCAGTGAAAACCCAATGACTATCATTAAAAATTTAAAGTTGATCAGTGCTAAATGGAAAATTTATCAAAACCTGGTGTCTAAAAGAACCATTAGTTTTGATGCGTTCAGCTTACCCGATCATTTAGATGTTAAACAGGTTTTGCCAGCGCCCATAAACGATAACATAAGCAAAAGTAATAACGAATTGTTATTAGATGCCATGTTCAGTAACGTTACATCAGATCTTGACTGTTTAGCATTATGTGTCGACGATAATAACATGGTGATCAGGTCATTTGGTGATACCAAAAAGTTTCTATTGCGGAAACACTTTACTTCATGTTTAACTGATCTTTTGCCTAAGCCGCTTGAGGTGGCCTATAGTTCATTAAGTAAAAGCGCCAAAAAAACCGGTCGAAAATACAGCGTTGAAGGAATCAAAGTTACTGCTGGTCGCAGACATTTTCAAGTGAATTTGAAAGTACAACCCTATGTATCACGTAAAGTTGATCACAAAATATTGATGGTTACACTGAGTGAAACAAAAAATTCAGACCAAAGCCAGACACTGGAAACTAAATATGATCCAAAAGTTTATCAGGATCAATACACGCATAACCTTGAAGATGAAGTAAAAGATTTAAAAGACAAACTGCAATTGGCTCAGGAAAGGCAGGATGCTACAAACGAAAATATGCAGTCGTTCAACGAAGAATTGGTCTCCGCAAACGAGGAAATGCAGAGCACCAATGAAGAAATGCAATCTGTAAATGAAGAATTGCATACCATCAATTCAGAATACCAGTCGAAGAATAAAGAATTATTGGAAACCAATGACGACCTGAACAATTACTTCAGGAGCAATGTAAACGGGCAATTATTTGTTGATAACGACATGTTACTGATGAAGTTTTCACCAGGTGCGGTTAAACAGATCAATCTGCTTTCAACTGATATTGGGCGGCCGTTGAGTAATATTTCAACCAATATAAAATTTGAAACTATCATTTCAGATATAGCCAGAGTACTGGCAGAGGGGCTGGTGATCACCAAGGAGATTGAAACCAACAATGGCGAATGGTACCAGGTTATGACCATGCCATACGTGCAACAGATAGACAATAAAAGAACGGGTGCGGTTATCACCTTTAACGACATCTCCAAACTAAAGAAAGCACAGCAGGAACTTGACTTAAGTAGCCAGTTACTGAGTATGGCGATCGATGCATCCGAGATGGGGACATGGTCCATTAATGTAAAGACCCGTGAGTTTACGCCTTCGCCACGACTAAAGGAGATGTTTGGTTTTGATGAAGACATGTTAATGGATTTTTCTAAAGCGATTTTGCAGGTTGATGAAAGTTATCAATCGTTGGTAAATGACGCTATTGAAGAAACAATAGCAACTGGAAAAAAGCTTGATATAGAATATCCCATAAAAAGCTTACGTGATGGTAAATTAAAATGGGTGAGGGCAGTAGGCAATTTATCGCATAACAAAAGAAATAAACCCAGTTACCTGACAGGTGTATCCTTAGATATTACCATTCATAAGCTGGATGAATTGCGGAAAAACGACTTTATAGCTATGGTTAGCCACGAATTGAGGACACCACTTACTTCGCTTCAGGCCAATATTCAGATGCAAGCCATGAAGGCAAAAAAAGCTGAAGATGTTTCTGCAATAACCTACCTTGAAAAAGCTAATGCGCAGGTGAAAAAAATTGGTGCCATCATCAACGGCTTTTTAAATGTTTCGAGCTTTGAAGCCGGTAAAATATACCTGACCGAACAAACATTCGAGATCAACGAATTGTTGCTTGAAGTAATTGAAGAGGTATTGGCAACAAATACCAGTCACCATATTGTGTTATTACCTGCACCTAAAATTAAGCTTACTGCCGACCGGGATAAAATTGCGCAGGTTGTCCATAATTTTTTGAGTAACGCCGTCAAATATTCACCTCGTGGCGGGCAAATAGAGATAGCAAGTAAAAAGATAGGTAAGAAAGTAGAAGTTAGTTTTAAAGACCACGGAATGGGAATTAGTATACCGGATCAGGCCCGCTTGTTTGACCGTTACTATCGTGTAGAAAGCCTGAGCACAGCAAAGATTTCAGGTTTCGGGCTTGGACTATACCTGTCTTATGAGATCATCAACCGGCATAAAGGTAAAATTTGGGTTGAAAGTAAACCGGGAGAAGGGTCGACATTTTATTTCAGTTTGCCGCTTAGTTGATAAATTGTAAAACAGAAAAGCCTATAAACATTGTTTACAGGCTTTATCTATTTTATCCAGTACCCAGAGCCGGTCCCGATAGCTATCGGGACGAACCGGCACGGCCTTGCAGCCATTGGTGTTTGAGACCAACGCGTCTACCGCCCCGATAGCTATCGGGGCCGCCATCAGGGATATTAAATACATTTAAAACAGAAAAGCCTGTAAACATTGTTTACAGGCTTTATCTATTTTATCCAGTACCCAGAGCCGGGGTCGAACCGGCACGGCCTTGCAGCCATTGGTGTTTGAGACCAACGCGTCTACCGATTCCGCCATCTGGGCATTGGGTGAACAACG
>Ga0164296_1000199_pt1 | contig 77584 bp, 61 predicted proteins | sample GEODES057metaG_FD_113533 | JGI IMG/M metagenome (GOLD analysis project Ga0164296, IMG submission 113533) | Dystrophic lake water microbial communities from Trout Bog Lake, Wisconsin, USA - GEODES057 metaG | ecosystem: Environmental > Aquatic > Freshwater > Lake | place: USA: Trout Bog Lake...
CGCACGCCCCCAAAACACCCCCATCCCCCGCCGGCACGCGTCCGGGCCCGCCCCACCTCCGCGAACCACCGGCTGATCTCGGACAGCTCTGCATGTCCATATTGTTACGAGATCGTAATAAACATCGCAAACCCCGCCCCCGGATTGACCTCCCCCCCGCCCGCCAGCCACATTGCGGCCCTTCGTCGACCAGGAGCCGTCCAATGAAAACCCGCGCCGCCGTCGCCCGCAAAGCCGGTGCCCCCCTCAGCCTCGAAACCGTCGATCTCGAAGGCCCCCGCGAGGGCGAAGTCCTCGTCGAAATCAAGGCCACCGGCATCTGCCACACCGACGAATACACCCTCTCCGGCGCCGACGCCGAAGGCATCTTCCCCTCCATTCTCGGCCATGAAGGCGCGGGCATCGTGGTGGACGTCGGCAAGGGCGTCACCACCCTGAAAAAGGGCGACCACGTCATCCCGCTCTACACCCCCGAATGCCGCCAGTGCGAATACTGCCTCAGCCGCAAAACCAACCTCTGCGTCGCCATCCGCAGCACCCAGGGCAAGGGCGTCATGCCCGACGGCTCCAGCCGCTTCTCTTGCGACGGTGAACCGATCGCCCACTACATGGGCACCTCCACCTTCTCGAACTTCACGGTGCTCCCCGAAATCGCGCTGGCAAAGATCCGCTCCGACGCCCCCTTCGAAAAGGTCTGCTACATCGGCTGCGGCGTCACCACCGGCATCGGCGCGGTGATGAACACTGCCAAGGCCGAAGCCGGCTGCCGCGCCGTCGTCTTCGGTCTCGGCGGCATCGGCCTCAACGTCATCCAGGGCCTGCGCATGATCGGCGCCGAACAGATCGTCGGCGTCGACATCAACCCCGGCCGCAAAGCCATGGCCGAGAAGTTCGGCATGACCGACTTCGTCAACCCCAAGGAAGTCGAGGGCGACCTGGTCCCCTACCTCGTCAACCTCACCAAGGGCGGCGCCGACTACTCCTTCGAGTGCGTGGGGAACACCACCTTGATGCGCCAGGCCCTCGAATGCGCCCATCGCGGCTGGGGCAAATCCATCATCATCGGCGTCGCCGGCTCCGGCCAGGAAATCAGCACCCGCCCCTTCCAGCTCGTCACCGGCCGCGTCTGGATGGGCACCGCCTTCGGTGGCGCCCGCGGCCGCACCGACGTCCCACGCATCGTCGACTGGTACATGGACGGCCGCATCAACATCGACGACCTCATCACTCACGTCCTCCCCTTCGAGAAGATCAACGACGGCTTCGATCTCATGCGCAAAGGCGAAAGCATCCGCAGCGTCGTCGTCTACTAATCGCCCAGGGTGCACCAACCGGCCGCCGCCACATCCGGCGGCCGGCCCATCTCCCGCATGGCTTCATGACGCTTCGGCATCATGAAGCCATCCGAGCGCGATCGCTTGCGGCCGATGGGTCAAAAAGCGTGAATCGCGCTCTTCTGCAATGAGGTGCGAAATCATGATTGATTCGACTTGGATCAATCATGATCGAGCGCACAATCGAAATAGATCGGTCATCCAAACTTAATCCTCAGCCCGGCCGCGCCGCGCTAACCCCTGTCGCGCGGTCGGTATGGCGTCGCCACACAGAGGAATGGACAATGACATCGATTGCGCGCTCTCTCATCGCGGGCGCCGCCCTGCTGGGTCTCGCGACCACGGCAGCGACGGCCAAGCCGCTAGACCACGTCCTGCTGATCAGCGTCGATGGCATGCATGAGGTGGATCTCCGCCTGTGGATCGCCACCCACCCGACCGGCGCCCTCGCCACCCTCGCCCAGCGCGGCACCGTCTACGCCAAGGCCTACACCACCGCCCCCTCGGACAGCTTCCCCGGCATGCTCGCCCAGGCCACCGGCGGCACTCCCTTCTCGACCGGCGTCTTCTACGACGACAGCTACGACCGCACCTTCTACACCCCGGGCTCGAACTGCTTCGGCAAGCCCGGCGCCGAGGTCACCTACGCCGAGAACCTCGACTACAACCTCAACGACATCACTGGCGGCGGCACCCTCGGCGACTCGATCTCGCAGATCAATCCCGCCAACCTGCCGATGGCCCGCATCAACGGCACCTGCCAGGTCGTCTATCCCCATCAGTTCCTGCGCGTGAACACGATCTTCGAAGTGCTGCGGAGCCACGGCATGCACACTGCCTGGGCCGACAAGCACCCGGCCTACGAAATCCTCAACGGCCCCTCCGGCGCCGGCATCGAGGATCTGTTCACCCCGGAGATCAATTCGCAGATGCCCGGCGCCCCAGCCGGCCAGGACAACACCACCAGCTACAGCGGCGTGCGGGCCTACGACACCATCAAGGTCAACGCGGTGATCAACCAGATCCAGGGTCGCCGCAGCATCGGCTATTATGTCGGCTACGTGCCGGCCATCTTCGGCATGAACTTCCAGTCCGTCAGCGTCGGCCAGAAGCTCGCCCATGCCGGCTTCGGCGATGATGTCAGCCTTACCGGCGGCTACCTCGATGCCAACGGCACGCCGGGCAACGCGCTGTCGTTGCAGCTGCAGTTCATCGATGACTCCATCGGCCGCATGGTCCAGGCCCTGAAGGACAACAACGTCTATCAGAAGACCGCCATCGTCATCAGCGCCAAGCACGGCCAGTCCCCGATCGATCCCAGCCTGCGCCGGGCGATCCCTGACACCTATTCGACCGTCCTGGCCAGCGACGGCTATGGGTTCAACATCGCCGACGACGCCAGCCTGATCTGGCTCGATCCCTCCCTGCGCACCGAGGCGAACCTCACGGCGACCCATAACGACCTGATGGCCGCCGCGACCACGCTCGGGATTTCCAAGATCCTCGCACGTCCGCAGCTGCGCGATTTCTTCCGCGACCCCGCGGTCGACAGCCGCACGCCCGACTTCTTCGTGGTCCCCACCAAGGGCGTGATCTACACCGGCGGCTCGAAGCTCGCCGAGCACGGCGGCATCGCCGACGACGATCGCCATGTCGGCATGCTCGTCAGCGCCCCAGGTCTCGGCTCGACCACCATCGAAGCCCCGGTGACGACGACGCAGATCGCCCCGACCATCCTGCAACTCCTCGGCGTTCCCCCGCAGAAGCTGCAGGCCGTCCAGATCGAACTCACCAAGACCCTGCCGCACAGCGGCATCTGACCCCGCGCCGGCGGGACGCCATCCGCGCCAGCGCGGATGGCGTCCCGCCGTAATAGCCGGGTGCCGGCGGCCGGGGATCAGGCCGCCTTCACCCCGTCGATGAACCCGCGCACGACCGAGCTCAACGTCTCCGCCTGGCGCGACAATTCGCTCGAAGCCGTCAGCACCTCGCCCGACGCGCGCCCGGCCTCATGCGAGCCCGCGGTGACGCCGGCGATGTTCTGCGAAACATCCTGCGTGGCCTGCGCCGCCTGCTGAACATTGCGGGCTATCTCCCGCGTTGCCGCCCCCTGCTCCTCGACGGCTGAGGCGATCGAGGAGGAGATGCCGGTGATCTGCGCGATCGTGGTGCCGATGCCCTGGATCGCCGCCACCGCCTCGGCGGTCGCGTTCTGGATGTCGGCCATCTGCCGCGCGATGTCCTCTGTCGCCTTGGCCGTCTGCGTCGCCAGGTTCTTCACCTCGGAGGCCACAACCGCAAACCCCTTGCCGGCATCCCCCGCCCGCGCCGCCTCGATGGTCGCGTTGAGCGCCAGCAGATTGGTCTGCTCGGCGATCGAGCTGATCAGACCGACAACATCGCCGATCTTCCGCGCGCCGTCCGCCAGCGCCTGCACCACCACATCGGTCCGCCGCGCATTGGCTTCGGCGATCGCCGCGACACTCGCCGCCTCGCTGGTCCGCCGCGAAATCTCGACGATGGAGGCTGACAACTCCTCCGCCGCCGAGGCCACCGTGGCGACCGAGGTATTGGTCTCCTCCGCCGCCGCCGAAACCGCGATCGCCTTTACGGAGGCGTCCTGCGCCAGCCCCGACATCGCCCGCGAGGTGCCTTCCAGTTCGGTCGCCGCCGAGGCGATGCGCGAGACCATCCCGGCCGCCTCGGCCTCGAACGTCTGGGCGAGATCGGTGATCCGCTGGGCCCGCTGCTCGCCGAGGCTGGTGATGGTGCCGTCCATATAGACGGAGATCGCCACATCCATGTCGAGCAGCGCCGCCTGGGTGACGGCGGTGATGGTGCCAGCGAGCTTCGCCGGCGCGAAACGATAGATCCGCCGCGCCACCTCGATCAGCCGGGCGATGACGAAGCTGTAGCCGCCGACATACCAGCGCGGCTCAAGCCCGATGCGCGCATGGACGGCGCCGATGGTGCGCACGCTTTCGAAATACGCGGCATCGAAGGTGCCGGAGAACAGCCGCTGCCAGTGGCGCGCCTGGGCGCCCTTCAGCCGCTCGGACTGCTGCCCGATCATGGCGGCGAGCGCCGGGGCGGTGGCGACATGGCGATAGAAGGCGTCGAGAATGGTGGGCAGCGCCCCCTCGACATGCGGCCAGAACGCCTTGAGCGTGGCACTTGTCTCCGGGGTGATGCCGATGAAGGCGACACGTGTGGATTGACCGTCGCTGCGCTGGACCGACATGGTGCCTCCGGGTGACCAGAAAATGGGCAGGCCGGGGGTCGGCAGGCCCGGAGGCAATTTGGAACGGCAGTGGTTAACGAAGCTCTGCTGCGTCTCCGAAATTAATGTCGTAAATTGTCATTCCGCCGCGGTGGCTAAAGCCTCCTGCCGCAGCACGTCGATCGCATGCCAGGCGCCATCGCGTTCGAAGTGCCAGAAGGTCCAGCCGTTGCAGGATGGGGCGTTCTGCACTTCCGAGCCCACCTTGTGGATCGAGCCCTGGATGTTTCCGGCGCGGATGGTGCCGTCGGCGATGACGATGGCCTGGATGCGCTTCATCCGGTCGGTGAGCGTCGTGCCGGGCTCGAGCAGCCCGCGCTCGACCAGGCTGCCGAAGGCGAGGCGCGGTGTTTCGCGCCGGCCCGGGGTTGTTGCGATCGAAGGATCCGGCGCCGGCCGCACCCGCCGGACGCGGCCCAGGGCGGCCTCGACATAGGCCGGGTGCCGTTCAATGCCGATGTAGTGGCGCGACAGGCGGCGGGCGACGGCGGCCGTGGTGCCGGTGCCCAGGAAGGGATCGAGCACGATGTCGCCGGGGCCGGTGGAGGAGAGCAGCACGCGATGCAGCAGGGCCTCGGGCTTCTGCGTCGGGTGCAGCTTGAGGCCGTGCTCGTTCTTCATCCGCTCGGCGCCGGTGCACAGCGGGATCAGCCAGTCCGAGCGCATCTGCACGTCGTCGTTCAGCGCCTTCATGGCCTGGTAGTTGAAGCGATACCGGCTGTCGCGGCCGCGGGCGGCCCAGATCATGGTCTCATGGGCGTTGGTGAAGCGGCGGCCCTTGAAGTTCGGCATGGGATTGGATTTGCGCCAGACCACGTCGTTGAGGATCCAGAATCCCAGCTCCTGCATGATGGCGCCGATGCGGAAGATGTTGTGGTAGCTGCCGATGACCCAGATGGTGCCATCCTTGCGCAGCAGCCGCCGGGCCTCGGACAGCCATTCATGGGTGAAGGCGTCATAGGCGGCGAAATCGGTAAACCGGTCCCAGTCGTCATCCACGCCGTCGACCAGGCTGTCATCGGGACGGCGGAGTTCGCCGCGCAGCTGCAGGTTGTACGGGGGATCGGCGAAGATGCAGTGGACCGAGGCCGGTGGCAGCATGCGCATGATGCGCACGCTTTCTCCGAGCATGATCTGGTCGAGCGGTAATTCGCGGACGATTTCCACTGGTGTCGGCGGCTCCGGGACGGGTCGATGGTGGCGGGCGGGATTGCGGGACGTCAAGCAATGTTCCCGAGGGTGGCCATGGCGTTCGTGGCCGCGTCAAGCAACGACGGGTCAGAAGATATTGTTATTAAAATTTTTTCTTATCAGTGTTGCGCGGCCGCATCGGTGCCCGGTCAGAGGCCGAGGCTGAGCTGGCGGACGGTGCCGAAGGTGGTGCGGTGATGCGGGGTGATGCCGAGGCGCTTGAGACCGGCGAGATGGCTGGGGGCGCCGTAGCCGGAATTGCGCTCCCAGCCGTAGCCGGGATAGCGCAGCGCGAGGCGCGACATGGCGCGGTCGCGGATGACCTTGGCGATAATCGAGGCGGCGGAGATGGCGGGCTCGGAGGCGTCGCCGCCGATGATGCAGCGGGCGGGGCAGGGCAGCGGCGGGGCCTTGTTGCCGTCGACCAGCGCGAGGTCGGGGGGGGCGGGCAGGCGGGCGACGGCGCGAGTCATGGCGAGGAAGGTAGCCTGGAGGATGTTGATCCGGGCGATCTCCGTGACCGAGGCGGCGGCGACGGCAATTTCGACATGGCCGGCGCGGGCGGCTTCCCGGAGAGCGGCGGCGGCGATGGTCCGTTGCTGGGGCGTGAGTTTCTTGGAATCGTCGAGCAGGAACAGCAGGCTGGCGGGCGCGCTGGCATGGATAATGACGGCGGCCGCAAGGACGGGGCCGGCGAGGGGGCCGCGGCCAACCTCGTCGATGCCGGCGATGCGGGGGGGGGTGGTCATGCGGGGAGCCTAGCAAGTGCGGCGCGTCGGGGCGCAATCCCAGCGGCTTGACGGCGGCAGCGGGCGAGGGCACCGATCCCGTATGAACAGTTCCGTCGCGTCGTTGCTGGGGTATGGGTTTCTGTTGGGGTGGTCGGTGGCCTGGCCGCCGGGGCCGATCAATGCGGAGATCGCGCGGCGGTGCCTGGCGAACGGGTTCTGGGCGGGCTACGGGCTGATCCTGGGGGCCACCTGCGGGGATGTGACCTGGGCGCTGGTGGTGGCGCTGGGGATCGGCGTGGTGTTCCAGGGCGAGGGGGTGCGCCTGGCGCTGGGCGTGCTCTCGGTGGGGCTGCTGTTGCTGCTTGGGGTGAATTTCCTCCGTGGCGCCTGGGCGAGCTGGCGGGTGGCGGTGTGGACGCCGCCTGCGGGGCGGTTCGAGAGCGGCCGCGCGAGTTTCCTGCTGGGGGCGACGCTGGCGCTGACCAGCCCGTGGAACGTGGCATTCTGGTTGGCTGCGATCGGGCGGCCGGAAATGACGCAGCTGGGGCTCAGGGCGCTGCTGACGGTGGTGGCCGGCGTGGTCGTGGCGGTCCTGACCTGGGGGGCGGTGTGGTCGGGCGTGGTGCTGCTGCTGCGTCGCGGCGGTGGGGCGCGGGCGTGGGATGTGGCGGTGAAGGCGCTGACGGGAGTGCTGATGTTCTATTTCGCCGCGACGTCGATTCTGCGCCTCGCCGGCGGCTGAACGCGGTTGCAGGGCTGACGCCACGGGCGCAAGCTGATCTCTCCGCTGGCAACGACCGGCGGCACTGATTCACGATCGGCCGGCGATCGGCCGACAGGCGAGGAAACAGCGATGTCCGAGAACAGCGAGACTGTGCGCGTGGGCGGCCCTGGCCGGCGGAGTGTAATGAAGGCGGGGCTGATGGCCTCGGCGGCGGCGATGCTGCCGCTGGGCGCAGCCTTCGGCCAGGCGGCGCCGCCGCGCAACCGGACGCTCATCCTGGTGTGGTCCGGTTCACGCGAAGGGCGCTGGGTGGATTACGACCTGTGGAACCCATACTCCATCGGCTCGAACCACCAGAACGGCCCCAACATGATGTATGAGCCGTTGGCGTATTACAGTGCGTTCGCCGACAAGATGTATATGTGGCTGGCGGAGAGCTACACGTTCTCGCCGGACTTCAAGCAGATGACGATCAAGACGCGGACCGGGATCAAATGGTCTGACGGGGTGGATTTTTCGGCCGAGGACGTCGCCTATACGCTGAATACGCTACGCGATCTCGGGCCCAAGGTGCGCTGGGGGGTCGACGTCAATCAGGCGGTGGTGAAGGCCACCGCGACGGACAAGAACACGGTGGTGGTGGACTTCAAGATCCCCTCGCCGCGGTTCTTCTTCTTCATGACCTACAAATATGACATCGGGGTGTACATCGTCCCCAAGCATATCTTCGAGGGCCAGGACTGGACGACGTTCAAGCATTTCGACATCGCCAAGGGCTGGCCGGTGACGACGGGGCCGTGGCGGGTGACCAATGCTTCGCCGCAACAGAAGGTGTTCGACCGGGCGAGCGCGTGGTGGGCGGCAGAGCAGAAGCTGGCGCCGATGCCGCAGGTGTTGCGCAATGTGTGGCTACCCTTTGCGGGCGAGCAGCAGATGGCGCAGGCGATGATCACCAACCAGGTGGACGCCGGCACTGGCTTGCAGCCGGCGACCTTCCCGACGGTGTTCAGGCAGAATCCGAAGGTGATCACCCATTCCGGGCAAAAGCCGCCGTTCGGCTATACCGACTGGTGGCCGATTTCGCTTTACCTCAACAACGAGGTGAAGCCGTTCGACAACAAGGACGTGCGCTGGGCGATCAGCCATTACGTCGATCGGCAGCAGCTGATCGATGTCGCGCTGCTGGGCGCGGGGACGGTGTCGAGCCTGCCGCTGCCTGCCTATCCGCCGCTGAAGCCGTATTTCGATTCGGTGAAGGACAAGCTGGCGAAATACGACACGCTGGCCTTTGATCCGAAGAAGGGCGACGCGCTGCTGACGGCGGCGGGATTCAAGAAAGGCGCAGACGGGTTCTGGGCCGATGCATCGGGGGCGAAGATCAAGCTCGACATCATCGGCTTCGGCGGTTCGGGTGCCGGCCTGGGGCCGGTATTGTCAGAAATGCTGAAACGCAATGGCATCGACACCACGATGGCGCTGCCGCCGGACTTCGATGACCGGTTCCAGAAGGGGCAGTTCACCGGGGCGATCTATGGCCATGGCGGATCGATCAGCGAGCCCTACAACACGTTGAAGCTGTACCAGTCGGCCTCGGTGGCGGTGCCCGGCGGGCATCAGGTGAACTTCGCGCGGTGGAAGAACGCTGATTACGACAAGATCGTCGACGAGATGTTCGCGGTGTCGCCGACGGATGTGCCGAAGCTGACGGCGCTGTTCCAGAAGGCGATGGATATCTGGCTGCCGGAACTGCCGGACGTGCAGCTGGTGCAGAACATCCACCGCATTCCCTACAGCACGCAGTATTGGAAGAACTGGCCGACGGCGGATAATGCCTATGTCAACGGCGCGCATTGGCATCTGACCTGGCCGATGGTGCTGTGGAACGTGCAGGCGACGGGCTGAGCGCGGGAAGGCGCCGGAGCGTTTCATGCAGGCCCTTCACATTGCCCGCCGCTTCGGCGTCTTCCTGCTCATCGTCTGGCTGGCCGCGACGCTGAACTTCTTCCTGCCCCGCCTGTCGGGGCAGGACCCGGTGCGCACCAAGCTGCTGACCCAGGCCTCGCTCGGCGGCTATGTGCAGGCGGGTATCGAGGACATGATCAAGGTGTATGATCAGCGCTTCGGGCTCGACAAGCCGTTGTGGCAACAATATGCGCGCTACATCAACGACGTTGCCCATTTCGACTTCAACTATTCGATCGCCAACTATCCGCGCACGGTCAACGAAATGATCGTCGAGGCGATTCCCTGGACGGTGGGGCTGTTGGGGGTGACGACGCTGGTGTCGTTCGCGATCGGCACGTTTCTCGGCGCATTGCTCGCCTGGCCACGGGCGCCGCGATGGATGGCCTGGCTGATGCCGCCATTATGGGCGCTGCATGCGATTCCGTTCTTCCTGCTCGGGCTGATCCTGACCTATGTGCTGGCATTCCAGCTGGACCTGCTGCCGATCTTCGGCGGCTATTCGCCCGGAGCGATGCCCGAACTGACCTGGGACTTCGTACTCGATATCGTCTCCCACGCGGTGCTGCCGGCGTTGTCGATCATCCTGGTATCGATGGGCGGGTGGGCGCTGGGCATGCGAGGCATGATGGTGACGACGATGGGGGAGGACTACGTCGTCTTCGCCGAAGCGAAGGGGCTGAAGAGCGCGACCGTGTTCCTGCGCTACTGCGTGCGCAACGCGATCCTGCCGCAGGTGACGGCGCTGGCGCTGGCGCTGGGGCAAATCCTGTCGGGCGCGGTGCTGGTGGAGGTGATCTTCGGGTATCCCGGCATTGGCGCGCTGCTGTTCCAGGCGATCCGGGAGAACGACCACTTTCTGATCCAGGGTATCGTATTTACCGTGATCGTGGCTTTGGGGTTCGCGACTTTTATCCTCGACGTGCTCTATCCGCTGTTCGATCCGCGTATTTCCTATCGGCGGAGCTGAATGATGCAGGGGACCCTCCGCTATCTGCTGCGCAACCGCTCGTTGGTGTTGGGCATCGCGCTGCTGCTGGCGCTGGTCGTGTTTATCATAGGCGGGCACTTCATCGTTGACGTCGACCACGCGCGCGCGCTCTCGGTGCGGCCGCTGCAGCCGCCCTCGACGCAATACCCCTTCGGCACGGATCGGCAGGGACGCGACCTGCTGGCCGTCATGGTCGCCGGGACGCCGTTGACGCTTCGTATCGGCTTCGTCGCGGGATTCCTCGGCGTCGGCGTTGGGGCGGTTTTGGCGTTCACCGCTGCTTTCTATCGTGGATGGTTGGATACCGTCATCCGCGGTATCGCCGATATTGGGCTGACCGTTCCTGGCCTGCTGGTGCTGATCATCATCGCAGTGTCGATCAAGGGTAGCCTGACGGTGAACCAGATGGCGATGGTGGTGGCCTCGCTGGCCTGGCTCAATCCGACGCGAACGATCCGCGCGCAGGTGCTGTCGTTGCGGGAGCGTGGCTATGTGGAAATCGCGCGACTTTCGGGCGTTTCAGGGCCTGGCATCATCTTTACCGAGCTGATGCCGAACCTATTGCCATACCTCGCGGCCACGCTGGTTAACGCAGTGTCCTCGGCGATCCTGGCTTCGATCGGGCTCGAAGTGCTGGGGCTGGGGCCGATCGATAGCCCGACATTGGGGATGACACTCTACTGGGTGAACTTCAACGCGGCCATGATCAACGGATGGTGGTGGTGGTGGACGGCACCGACGGTGATCATCGTGATCGTGTTCCTCGGATTGTTTTTCCTCACGGTGGGACTTGATGAAATCGCTAATCCGCGGCTGAGACGGTCGGTTTAAGGGTGGCTCCGCCGGCCAAGGGCTTTGCCCTTGGATCCCATTACGCTCTTGGTTGTGGAAATTGCCTTCGGTCGGGATCCCACGATCTCGATGGGGGGAGTGGCGAAGCCCATAGAGTTCCCGCGACGGTACCCAGTCAGTGCGGGTCCAGGAGTTGAATGCCTGCGGCGCTAAGGAAGGGGTTGGCAGCTGAAGGCCGGTGATCCAGCCGAGAGAGTTGATGGGGTTCTTAGGGCCTCCAGGCCCTAAGCCGGCGGAGCCTTACTCTGGATACTTGATTGCTATAATCTCGATCTCTTCGATTCCCGAGGGCGTGCGCAATGGCACCGCGTCGCCGATGCGTTTGCGCATGAGGGCTCGGGCGATGGGGGAGTGGAGGCTGACTTCGCCGCGGGTGATGTCGGCTTCATCGACGCCGAGGATGGTTATGGTGCGTTCTTCGTCACGTTCGTTGATGTAGGTGACGGTGGCCCCGAAGAAGATGGTGTCGCGGTTGGTTTGTTGGGTGGGGTCGACGATTTCGGCGATTTCCAGGCGTTTGCCGAGGAAGCGCATGCGGCGGTCGATTTCGCGGAGGCGTTTCTTGCCGTAGAGGTAGTCGCCGTTTTCCGAGCGGTCGCCGTTGCCGGCGGCCCAGGAGACGATTTCGACGATTTGGGGGCGTTCGACGCGGGCGAGGTGGCGGAGCTCGGTGGTGAGGCGGGCGTGGCCGGCGGGGGTCATGTAGTTCTTGGTGCCGGCGGGGAGGGGCGGGCCGTCATCTTCGTCGTCGTCGCGGGTGGGCATGGTCAGGCGAGGGTGACGCGGCGGGCTTCGGTGTTGGAGACCAGGCAGAGGTCGAGGATCTGCTGGATGCCCGCGGCGCGGCGGAAGGTTGGGTCGCCGTTGGTGTTTGTGGTGAGGGCGGTGGCAAAGCGGTCGGCGTTACCTGGCGTCGGGGGGCAGGCGAGGCGGTGCCAGATTTGGGTGTGAATGTCGGGGCCGAGGCAGGCGTCGAGGGTGGAGGCGTTGGCGTCGGCCCAGATCTTAAGGGCGCCGGTGGTGCCGTGGATGGTGAGGTTGAGGTCGTTGGCGTGGCCGGTGGCGAAGCGGGACATGTGGATGGTGCCGAGGGCGCCGTTGGTGAATTCGACGGTCATGATGCAGGAGTCGTTGGCGTCGAGCGTGTAGGGACCGATGCGGTTGCCGGGGGCTTTGTCGAAGGTGTGCAGGCGGGCGGAGAGGGCGCTGATGTCGAGGCCGGTGCCGAAGGTGGTGAAATCGACGATGTGGATGCCGACGTCGCCGAGGACGCCCATGGAGCCGTGGGCGGAGGAGAGGCGCCAGAGCCAGCGTTCCTCGGTGTGCCAGTCGCCCCAGTGGTTGGCGGTGAGCCAGCTTTGCAGGTAGCTGGCCTCGACGTGGCGGATATCGCCGATCTCGCCGGACTCGATGAGATGGCGGGCGTGCTGCAGAGCGTGGGCGTTGCGGTAGGTGAGGTTGACCATGTTGATGAGACCGGAACGTTCCGCGGCCTCGGTCATGGCCTGGGCGTCGATGTGGTTCACGGCCAGGGGCTTTTCGCAGAAGACGTGTTTGCCGGCGGCGATGAGCTGGAGCGTGGTGGGGAGGTGGATAGGGTCGGGGGTCGCGTTGACGGCGGCGTCGAATTCGCCCCAGGCGAGGGCGGCTTCGAGGGACTCGAAGGCGTGGGGGATGGCGTATTTGGCGGCGAAGGCGGTGGCGCGGCCGGGGACGCTGTCGACAGCGGCGACGACGGTAGTCGTCGGGATGGCGGCGAAATTCTGGGCGTGGCGTTGGGCTATGTTGCCGGTGCCGAGAATGAGCAGTCGGTGTGCCATCAGCGGTAGCCGGCTTCGCCGGGTTTGTGGACGGAGAAGCCCTTCACGGTGATCTTTTCGCGCGCCTGCTCGACGGGAACGTTGGGGGCGGCGTGAACATCCTTCCAGGCTGGGGCTGGATTGTAGGCCCAGTGGACGGCGTTGCGCAGGACGGTGTGGATGTCCGGGTGGTGGTAGATCGGGTAGGTCTCGTGGCCTGGCGAGAAGTAGAAGACGTTGCCGGCGCCGCGGCGGTAAGTGAGGCCGGAGCGGAACACCTCGCCGCCCTCGAACCAGGAAATGAAGACGGTCTCCAGCGGTTCGGGGACGAGGAACGGCTCACCATACATCTCGCCATTGGGCAGTTCGATGCAGGGGCCGAGGCCGCGGGCGATGGGGTGCGAGGGGTTGATGACCCAGACGCGCTCTTTCTCGCCGGCCTCGCGCCAGCGCAGGCTGCAGGGCGAGCCCATCAGGAGCTTGAAGATTTTCGAGAAGTGGCCGGAATGAAGCACGATGAGGCCCATGCCCTCGGCGACGCGGCGCTGCACGCGGGCGGCGATCTCATCGGATACGCTGCCATGCGCCTTGTGGCCCCACCAGATCAGAACGTCCGTTTCGTCGAGGCGGGATTGCGGCAGTCCGTGCTCGGGCTGCTCGAGGGTGGCGGTGGAGACGCTGAGCGCTGGGTCGGCGGACAAGGCGGCAGCGATGGCGCCGTGAATGCCGTCCGGGTAGAGGGCGCGGATGTCGGCGTTTTCGCGCTCGTGGACATTCTCATTCCAGACGACGGTGCGGATCGGCATGGGGCGGGCCTCGTGCGTGAGATGTTTGGAGGCTAGCAGGCGGCAGCGATGGGGCCAACGGTGGAAGGAAGGCAAGGCTCCGCCGGCTCAGGGCCGTGGGCCCTGAGAACCCGTTGACTCACGCGGCTGTGGATAAGGCCTTCGGTCGCGATCCCATGATCTCGATGTGGAGAAGGGCGAAGCCAGGAAAACCTTGCGGCTGCACGAAGGGTTGTGTGGTTGCGGGTTTGATTGCCTGCGGCGCAAGGCAAGGAAGAGGTTATCAACTGAAGGAAGAACCTCCAGCCGCTCGAATCAAATGGGTTCTCAGGGCCTAGGCCCTGAGCCGGCGGAGCCTTGCTTATCTTCCCCTTGTCGCGGCTGGCATAGCGACTTTGCGTTTGACCCTGAAGCGGGGACGGTTCATTCGGGAAACCATGTTCGCATTTTTTGAGCGCCTGTTGGTGCCGACCGAGGTTTCGCCTGAGACGCCGCCGCCGGTGTTGGCGGGGCGGCGGGGGCTGTTGCGGTTTTATCTGCATTTCATCCGGCAGGTGCGCGGGCTGATCGCGTTGTTGTTTGTGGCTGGGCTGATGGTGGCGCTGTTGGATGTGACGATTCCGGCGATGATCGGGCGGGTGGTGTCGTTGGTGAGCACGGCGGCGCCGGGGGCGATTCTGGTGGATCACTGGCATGAGTTGCTGGGGATGGCCGGGGTGATGCTGGTGCTGAGGCCGGCGGCGTTGTTGTTGCGGGTGTTGACGACGAACCAGGCGATCAATGCGGGGATGACGAATCTGATCCGCTGGCAGAGCCATTGGCATGTGGTGCGGCAGAGCTGGACGTTTTTTCAGAACGACTTTGCCGGGCGGATCGCCAATCGGGTGATGCAGACGGGGCCGAGTCTGCGCGAGAGCGTGGTGAATGCGACGAACGCGGTTTGGTACATCGTGGTTTACGGCACGTCGGCGGTGGTGTTGCTGGCGAATATCGAGTGGCGGCTGGCGATGCCGATGCTGGTGTGGTTTTGCGGCTATGGGGTGATGCTGCGGTATTTCGTGCCGCGGATGCGCGACCGGTCGCGCGCGATGAGCGAGGTGCGTTCGGCGCTGACGGGGCGGATCGTCGACAGTTATACGAATATCCTGACGGTGAAATTGTTCGCGCGGGCGCGGGACGAGGACAGTTTTGTTCGCGAGACGATAGACGAGCATACGGCGACGTTTCGCCGGCAGCTTAGGATGACGACGCGGTATGTGATCACGCTCAATCTGCTGAACGCCTGCCTGATCGTGGCGACGGCGGCGAGCGCGATTGCGCTATGGCGGGCGGGGGAGATCAGCGTGGGGGTGGTGGCGATGGCGTTGCCGCTGGCCTGGCAGATTTCGAACATGGCGGGCTGGGTGGGCGACAATGTGACGTCGATTTTCGAGAATGTGGGGGTGGTGCAGGAGGGGATGCGCTCGATCGCGGTGGCGCGGCAGATGCCGGATCCACCGGGGGCGATGGAGCTGGAGGTGTCGGCGGGGCATATCCGCTTCGAGCATCTGCGGTTCGGCTATGGCACCGACCGCGGGGTGTTGCATGGGATTGATCTGGATATCGCGCCGGGCGAGCGGGTCGGGCTGGTGGGGCATTCGGGGGCGGGGAAATCGACGCTGGTGAATCTGCTGCTGAATTTCCATGCGCCGGAGGCGGGGCGGATTCTGATCGACGGGCAGGATATCGCCGGGGTGACGCAGGAGAGTTTGCGGACGCAGATCGCGATGGTGACGCAGGATACCTCGCTGCTGCATCGCTCGATCCGCGACAATATTCGTTATGGCCGGCCGTGGGCGAGCGAGGAGGAGGTGATGGCGGCGGCGCGGCAGGCGGAGGCGACGGATTTCATCGATCGGCTGGAGGATTGGGACGGGCGGCGGGGGCTGGATGCGCATGTGGGTGAGCGTGGGGTTAAGCTGTCGGGGGGGCAGCGGCAGCGGATCGCGATTGCGCGGGTGATCCTGAAGAACGCGCCGATCCTGGTGTTGGATGAGGCGACGTCGGCGCTGGATTCGGAGGTGGAGGCGGCGATCCAGTCGCAACTGGAGACGCTGATGCGGGGGCGGACGGTGATCGCGATCGCGCATCGGTTGTCCACGATATCGCAGATGGATCGACTGATCGTGCTGGAACATGGGCGGATCGTGGAGCAGGGGAGCCACGCCGCACTGCTGGCGCGCGGTGGGGCTTATGCGCGGATGTGGTCGCGGCAGTCGGGCGGGTTTCAGGATGCGGCGCAGTGACTGGCGAGCGTCATGACTGACGGGCATGCGCCGGTGGGTGCAATCGTTTTTGCCGATGGGGTCGATGTCGATGCGGTGTTGGCCGAGGTGGTTGGCCGGCTGCGGGGGGCGGGCCTGGTGGTGGCGGGTCTGGCGCAGCGGTTCGGGTCGCGGGGGTGCGATGGCAAGCGGGCCATGTGGCTGGATGACCTGACGTCCGGGGAGGCCTATCGCATCGACCAGCCGTTGGGGCCGGGGGCGAGTGGGTGCGTGCTGGACGAGGCGGCGCTCCTGGGGGCGGCGGTGGTGTTGCGGCGGGTGGCGGAGGGGGCAGCGGATGTCGTGGTGGTGAACCGGTTCGGCAAGGCGGAGGCGGCGGGCCGGGGGCTGCGGGACGAGATCGCGGCGATCGTGCTGGTGGGGACGCCGGTGCTGATTGCGGGGCGGGAGGACATGAAGGAGGCGTGGGAGGCGTTCATCGGGGAGGGCGGGGCGAGCCTGGAGTCGGAGGTGGGGGCGATCGTTGAGTGGGTGTTGGGTGAGGCGATGGCGGTCGGCCGGTAGAGTGACATTGGAGGAAATCTGGATTAGAGGGACGGCCGGGCCGGGTTAGCACAGTGGTAGTGCAGCGGTTTTGTAAACCGAAGGTCGGGGGTTCAAATCCCTCACCCGGCACCAGTTTCAGGACGGATGCAGGAAGCCGAGTACCGCGGCGTTGAAGGCCGCGGGGTTGTCAGCGCTCATGTTGTGGGTGGAGTTGGCGATGACGGCGCGGCGTGCGTCGCGCATGGCCCGTTCGAGCGCTTCGACGATGGTGATGAAGTTGGGCTGGGTGTCGGCGCCGTTGATCAGCAGGGTGCGGGCATGGATGGCTTCGGCGGCGGCGCGGGAGAAGGGCAGACGGTTTTCGTGGAACTGGCCGAGCATGGTCCGCGCATTGTCGCGCTGGCGCTGCTTGGCGGCCTCGGGTTTGCGCTCCCAGGCACCAGGGCCGCCGGTCTGCTCGGTCATCAGGCGCAATCCGTCCTCGATGCGGCCGGCGGCGATTTCGGCGGCGACGCGGGCGAAGCCGGCGGCCTGGGCGCCGCTGGGGGGCGCGCCGCCGAGGGTTGCGTCGAGCTCCCCGCCGGGTTCGGCGAGGACGAGTTCGTTGATCAGCTCGGGATGTTCGCTGGCAACGCGGAAGGCGATGTGGCCGCCGCGGGAGTGGCCGAGGAGGTTCACGCGGCCGCCGAGCGCGCGCAGGAAGCCGGCGACGTCCAGCGTGTGGCGGGCGATGGTGAAGTCGCCGCCATCAGGGAAGGTGCCGGGCCAGCAATGGACCATGCTGAGGGCGTAGACGTGGAACCTGGCGGCGAGGGCGTCCATCTGCGGGGCCCAGTGGCGCTGGTCGCCGAGGGTGCCGTGGACAAGGACGAGGGGTAGGCCGTTGCCGGCTTCGGCGTAGTGGAGTTCGCGGCCGTCGATGATCTTGCTAGGCATGGTGGTTTCCTTACGTGCGGCGCACGTTCCAGGGATAGGGAGAGGGGCCGGTAAGGACCCCGACGAGGTTTTTGCGGAAGGCGGTTTGCAGATAGAACTGGCCGACGGGGATGCAGGAGACGTCCTCGATGGCGAGTTTGCCCATTGCCTTTGCGATACGGGTCTGCTCGGCGGGGTCGGCGGCGGCGAGCCACTCGTCGGCCATCGTTTCGGCGGCGGGGTTCTTCCACCAGCCGAACCAGCCGGTCTCGCCGGGGCCGCGGACGAGATAGTTGCTGGCGGGATTGGAATAGGCCTCGGCGGAGCCGGTGGTGTGGAAGATGCTCCAGCCGCCCTTCTCGACGGGCTCGCGGCTGGCGCGGCGCTGCACGACGGTGCCCCAGTCGGTCTCGCGGAAATCGACGTTCATGCCGAGCTTCTTCAGCCACTCGTTGGTGATCTGGCCGAGGGGACCGATATCCGGAAAGTCGGTGGGGTTGATGAGCACGACCTTTTCGCCGGCATAGCCGGAGGCGTCGAGCAGCTTCTTGGCGGCGATCAGGTTGGCGGGCATGAGGTCTTCGCCGGCGTCCTGGTAGTAGGGCGTGCCTTTTGGGAAGATGCTGCGGCAGACGGTCCAAAGGGAGGCGTCGTCGCCGCGGGCGGCGCGCATGTAGTCTTCCTGGTTGACGGCGGCCATCATGGCGCGGCGCAGCTTCAAGCTGTCGAACGGCTTGTGCAGCATGTTCATGCGCAGTAGGGCGAGACGGCCAGCGGGGTCGGCAACCTGGACGGTGACGTTGGGGTTGGCCTTGAGCGTGGGGACGAGATCGACCATGGGGCGCTCCCACCAGTCGGCCTCGCCATTGCCGAGGGCGGCGGCGGCGGTGGCATTGTCGGGAATGACGATCCATTCGACGCGAGGGAAATGGGCGACCTTACCGCCGGAGAGTGTATCGGCAGGTTCGTTGCGGGGGACGTATTTTTCGAACTTCTCATAGACCACGCGGCTGCCGGAATTGTATTCGGCGGCGACGAAGCGGAAGGGCCCAGAGCCCACCATCTCCTTCACCGCGGTATTCGGATCGGTGCGCGCCAGGCGTTCCGGCATGATGAAGGCTGGGCCTTCGGTTTTGCCGAGCGCGTCGGGCAGCATGGGGAAGGGGCGGGTGAGTTTGATTTCGATGAGGCGATCATCGGGGGCGCCGTAGGAGTCGACGACACGATCGAGCAGCTGGCCAAAGGGATCGCGCTTGGCCCAGCGGGCGATCGAGGCGGCGCAGTCGCGAGCGAGCACCTTGGTGCCGTCGTGGAAGAAGAGGTTTTCGCGCAGCTTGATGCGCCAGGTGCGGCCGTCCGGCGAGACGTCTTGTCCCTCCGCCATCTGCGGCATCGGGCGCATCTTGCTGTCGCAGCCGTAGAGCGTGTCGAACACGTAGTTGCCGTGGCCGTTGGTGACGGTTGCGGTGGTCCAGACGGGGTCGAGGACAGTGAGGTTCGCCTGCGGAACGAAACGCAAAATGGTGCGTCGCGTATCCTGCGCGATGGCGGGGGCGGCAAGCGTGGCCGCGGCGGCGGCGATGAAATTGCGACGCTTCATGGCGCATGTCCTCTTGGCGGTTCCTGGCTGCGGGCAATCAGCAGGGCATCGACGACGCTGGCACGGCCGGTGCCTGGAGTGATCAGCACCGGGTTGATGTCGCATTCGACGATGACGTCAGCAAGATCGGCGGCGAGGCGCGAGAGATTGGCCGCGAGGGTTGCGAGCGGGCCACCATCGGTCACGGGGATGAGGCTTCGGTAGCCGGCGAGGCGTTTGCCGAGTGTGGTGCGGGCGAGCATGTCGGCGGCTCGGCTTGCGGTGACCGGACAAAGCTCCTCGGCATGATCGGCCAGCAGTTCGACCATGGTGCCGCCGGTTCCCAACGTCAGCAAGGCGCCGAACGGTGGTGCGGCCACGAAGCCGGCCATCGCCTCGACCTGACCGATGAGCTGCGGCTGAAGTTCGAAACCCCCAATGCGGGCCTGCGGGAGTTGCGCGGCGATGCGGGCGCGCATGGTGGCGATGGCAAGCTCGAGCGCCGCCGCATCGGCGATGTCCATGGCGACGCCACCGACGTCGGAGCGATGGGCGATGTCGGGTGAGGCGATTTTGACGACGAGCGGGTATCCGATCGTTGCGGCAGTGGCGAGGGCGGCCGTGGCGTCTGGGACGACGGCGGAGGCGAGCAGAGGGATGTCGTAGGCGGTGAGGATTTTCCGCGTCAGGTCGGCGGCGAGCGGGCCGGACTTGCCGGCGAGCTCGGCACGCAGGGCAGTGGCGGTGGGGTTTGGGGTGTGCGGCGACGTGGCGTTCATTGCGGATCGGGCGCGGCCGAGGATGCCGAGATTGCGTAGCGCGACCAGGCCAGCGCGCATCCCGCGCAGCACGGGGATGCCGGCCTGGCCCATCATCTCATGCACGCGGGGATGCGTGTTCTCGGCGCTGGGCGAGAGCATGACCACCGGCTTCGAGGTGAGGTCTGCATGTTTTCCGTATTCGAGCATATGTGGCGTGTAGTTATTCAGCATCGTCGGCGTCAGGCTCGCCTGCGAATCCTGGATGAAAACGAGGGTGTCAACTCCGGGGTCATCGAGGATGGCGGCGATGGCTTCGCGATCCTGGTCGGGCATGTGGTTGACGGTGGCACCGAGATCGAGCGGGTTGCTGCCCGCCGCGCCGGCGTGGGCCGCGCGGATGCGAGCCACCGTGGCGGGGCTGAAGGTGGCGGGCGCTATGCCGAGATCGGCGGCGACGTCGCAGGCCAGCGCCGTTTCGCCACCGGAAATGCCGACGATGCCGAGGCGGCTGCCCGTGGGCAGGCGGTCGGTGGCGGCGAAGCATTCGAGGGTGGCGATCAACTCGTCATAGTCGCGCGCTGTCGGCACATGCAACCCGGCGAAGAAGCGGTCATAGGCCTCGGCGCGGCTGATCATTGCGCCGGTGTGGGCCTGGACGGCGCGGTTGCCGACGTCGGAGCGGCCGACCTTGAGGACAGCGAGCGATTTGCCGGCGGCATACACCTGCCGGACGGCATCGGCGAATTCTGCTGGGTATTGGATTGACTCAAGAACAACGCCGATGACCGCGGTGCGCGGGTCGGCGGCGAAGAAGCGCATGTAGTCAGGCGCGGTCACCTGAAACTCGCTGCCCATCGTCACGATGGTGGAAATGCCAAACGACGCAGAATTCAGCAGCGAGATTGCCGCGGAACCGGATTGCGCGATGACGGCGACATTGCCGGGCCGCGCCTTCGCCGTGCGGGTGGCGGGGTAGAGCGGCATCGCCTCATGCAGATCGATCAGTCCCATGCAGTTGGGTCCATGGATCGCCATCGGCGAAGCGTCGGAGACGGCGCGGAAGGCGCGCTCCTCGGCCGAGGTAAAGCCATTGCTGAAAACGATAGCGGAGCGGACTCCGGCGGCTGCCAGATCGGCCAGTGCGCCGGCGACGCCACTGGCGGGGATGGCGACGACGGCAGTGTCGACATCCTTCGGCAGCGCCGCGATCCCGCGGGCAACCGGCAGCCCGTTGATCACCTCGGCGCTGGCATGCACGGGGATGATGGTGCCCGTGAAACCGGCGCCTTGCAGGTTGCCGATGACCTGGTTGCCCTGTGTCGTTCGTGTCGCCGATGCACCGAGCACGGCGACGGTGCGGGGGCGCATGATGGGGGTGACGTCGCGGGGCATCGGCTCAGCCCCGGCGCAGGAAGGTGAGGGCGTTCGTGTAGAACCATTTCTCGAGGACCGATCCTTTCAAGGGCAGGGCTTGATACTCGGCGATCAGCGCCTCGAAGGTGGTATTGAAGGTGCTGCGCGAAAGTCCGATCATGATCTTGTCTTGCAACAAGGTGTTGCCGAACTGCAGGAAGCCCTCCCAGCCAGATCCCGGAGTTGCGAAATGACGCGGGCGGTGGGCGGCGGTGTCGCAATAGAGGTTGGGGTGGCGACGCAGCAGTGCGACCATGTCATTCACCCAGGGCCAGCCGGCGAGGCCGGCGACGATGCGTAGCTCCGGAAAGTCCATCGCCACCTGGTCGAGATGGCTGGGGTGGCCAATGTCATAGGGGCGGTCATTGGCGTAGGTCATCGCGGTGTAGACGCGCACGGGTACGTCGAGTTCGACGCATTTTGCATAGAGCGGATAATAGCGCCGGTCTGAGGCGGGGATGCCGTTGTAGAGCGCGACGACGCGCAGGCCGCCGATGTTGTGGTCGCGGACGAGGCGCTCGAAATTGCGCACGCCGGTCATGCCATCGAGCGGGCTGGTGGCGGACAGGCCGATGAAGCGGTCGGGATAGGCGGTGCAGAGGCGAGCGAGGGTTGCGTTGGAGGAGCCGAGGACCCCGAGCTCGATGCCGGCCTTGTCCATGTCGGCAATGAAACGGGTGATGCCGCCATCGTCGACCGGGATGGCCGGCGGTTTGTCGCCTGAGGTCGGGCGGCCTTTGAAGATGTGGCGGTAATTGTCGAAGCCGTAGCCCTCGAGCGGCGGGAGGCGATCGGCGACGGCGTTGCCCATGCGGCCCTGCATTGCGTCCCAATAGCCTGGCTCTTCCTCGCTGGCAGGCAGGTTCATTTCGAGGTCGATGATTCTTGGCATGGCGCCCTCCGTTTATGGACCCTGTTTATGCCAAGTGGCGGGTTCGCGGAATGGGTGCGTCCTGCAACGGGGCGGGACTGTGTCCCGCCCCGAACATATCAGGCTCAGGCGGCTCCTTTCACCGCGACTCCACGCGACTCGGCGAGGTGGTCGAAGGCTCGCGTGTAGGTCCCAAGGCCCATGGTCTGCGAGCGGAGTTCGATGATGAGATCATGCAACTCCGCTTGCGGTACTAGCGCCTCGACGTCATCCCAGCCAGGGCGATCCGGTGCCTCGGCATAGCCGAGGATCTGGCCGCGACGACCAGTCAGCAGGCGCTGGGCGCGGGCGGTGTAGTCGTTCGGCACCGAGACGGTGACGCGGTCGATCGGCTCGAGCAGCACGGGATCGGCCAACGCCAAGCCCTCCTGCATAGCCGATCGCGTCGCGGTCTTGAAGGCCATTTCCGAGCTGTCGACGGCGTGGAAGCCGCCGTCAACGAGCGTAACGGAAATGTCGACCACGGGGTTGCCGAGTGGGCCTTTGCGCGCCGCATCTTCCGCCGCCTCGCCGACGGCAGGGATGAAGTTGCGCGGTACGGCGCCGCCGACCACCTTGTCGATGAACAGGAAGCCTTCGCCGCGTTCGCGCGGCGCGATGTCGATCTTCACGTCGGCGAACTGGCCATGCCCGCCGGTCTGCCGCTTGAGACGGCCGTGTTGGTGGACGGGTTTGCGGATGGTCTCCTTGAAGGCGACCTTCGGCGCCGACGTCGTCACTTTCAGATTATAGGCCTTGGCGAGACGTTCCACGATGGCATTGAGATGCATCTCGCCCTGGCCATGCAGCACAGTCTGCGCCAACTCGGCATCCTGCGTGGTGGTCAGCGAGGGATCCTCCTCGACGAGTTTGTGCAGGGCGCCGGAGACTTTCACGTCATCGTTGCGGTCGCTGGTGGCAATCGCCAGCGAATAGACCGGCGGCGGTGGTGCGGGGAAGTCAAGTTGTGGAACGGTGCCGTTGCCGATAGTGGCGCCCGTGGGCACTTCGTCGAGCCGCCCAAGAGCGACGACTTCGCCGGCGACCGCCTCGCTGGTCTTGACCGGATCGCCGGCTGGGAAACGGAACACGCCGCCGATGCGACTACCGCCGATGCTGGCGCCGTCCTTGACGCTTCCGCGCCAGATGCGGGCATAGGAGAGCTTGCCTCCATGCCCGGCATGTACGGTCTTGAACACCTGGACAAGAACGTCGCCGGCGCCGATCGACTTGCGGGAGGTGGTATCTTCGGCAAAAGGCGCGTCATGGCGCAGGGTTTTCCAAAGACGCTGGATTCCGTTGTCGGTTTCGGCGGCGCCGAGGAGCACCTCGACGACGGCGTCGGCGGCGAGATCCTTGCGGAGTTGGTCATAGATCTCGTCACTGGACGGCGCGATGTCCTCGACGATCTTCTCGAGCAGGGTATCGTTGTGGTCGGCCAGCACGTCGAGCAGCTTGGCGCGGGCCGCCTGTTCAGGGTCACGCATGTCTTCTGGTAGGGCAACGAGCTCGGAGGCCTGGCCCTTGCGGTAGCGGTAGGCGCGCTCGCTGACGACATCGACCACCCCTGCAACGCCGGAACTGCCGGCGATGGGGACGTGGCGCAGCACGAGCGGGACGCGGGAATAGGCCTGCAATGCCTCGAGGGTGGCCTGCAGCGGGCCGTCGAGTGTGTCGATTTTGTTGACGAAGAGGATATGGGGGACGCTGAGGTCATCGAGACGTTTGAGCAACGGCCCGACGGTCGCGGCCTTGGCTGGCGCGGGCTCGCAGACGACGATGGCGATGTCGGCCGCGGTCAGCGCCGCTTCTGTTTCGAAAGCGAATTCGACGGAGCCGGGGCAATCAAGGATCGACCAGGGGTCGCCGAGGTAGCTGCAATGGCCGACGCGGAGGTCGGTGCCCATTCGGCGGGATCGTGGATCGCCGCGCTTTAGGCTCGCGCCGCCCGCGATCATCAGGGCTTCGAAGAGTGTGGTCTTGCCGGACGCGTAGGGCCCGACAAGGGCGACGGTGCGGGGGCGGTTCGAGCCGCTCCCCTGGGATTGTCCTGACACAGGGTGCCTCCTTCCGGGCCGCCTTGGCGGTGGCCTCGTGGGTTGGATCGGCGCCTTGCTCGACACCCCCTTGGCGCAAAGCTTGGCGCCGAGGGGGATGGTAATCCAATCCTCGGCAAGTGCGAGTCCCCCTGGTTGCGGTAGCCATGCCCTTGCGGGATAGCGCACCCGCGGGCACATCCGGGCGATGCTGCACATCATGAAACTGGCGGTCGGGATTCGTGACCTGGCCCACCTCGCCACCGTTCAGGCCCATCGCCTGGCGAGCGATTCTCCGCTGCGTCATCACACCCGGAACTTCCCGCGCCGGGCGCAGGAGGTGATCGATGGCGGCTCGATGTATTGGGTGGTGGCCGGGGCGTTGCTGGTGCGGCAGCGGATCATCGATATCACGGAGGACCGCTGGGATGATGGGTCGGCCTGCGCGGCGTTTCATCTCGATCCAGGGCTCGTGCCAGTGGCTGGGCGGCCGACTCGGGCGTTTCAGGGCTGGCGATACCTGGAGCCGGCCGGTGCGCCGCCGGATATTTCTGAGGGGGGCGCGGCGGAGGGGGCGGAGGCCTTGCCGGCAACGCTGAGGGAGGAGTTGCGGGCGCTTGGGCTCCTTTAAGATCGTGTAAAGGCGCTTGCGCCGACTCCAGGAGAGTGCATAGTTATATCAGGCAGATAGCTGGCGTTGTTCTCTTTCTGCCTGAACCATAACCAGAGCACCCGGAGCCACGCCGTGATCCTCAATCGCAGAATGCTGCTGGCAGCCCTCGGCCTGAGCCTGCCGGCCGTTGCCGTCGAAGCCGCGCAATCGACGAAGAAGAAGTCGAAGAAGCCGAGCCAGCACCAGAAAGTTGCCAGCCACAAGGCACGCAAGGCCAAGCATCCCGCCGCCGCCGCCCAGAGCTGATCCGTTGGCCTGGCTCCATCGAGGGCCAGGTCGGCCGGAGATATGAACCTCTGACTCGCGCGGTGCGGCAGGGCTCCGCGCGTTGTCATTTTTGATCCACGGCGCGCGTTCAGCCCTCGCCGAGTTGCTGCTCGACCAGGCGGGCGAAGCAGCTGGCCCCGATCGGCAGCAGGTCGTCGTTGAAGTCGTAGTGGCCGTTGTGGACGGGCACGCGAGGATGGCCGTCGGCCGCCTGGCCCAGCAGCATGAAGGCGCCAGGCGATTTCTCCAGGTAGTAGGCGAAGTCCTCGCCGGCGGTCAGCGACGGCAGGTCGGTCTTGATGAGAGCGTCGCCGACGACGTCGCGGGCAGCCGCTTCGAAGGCGGAGGCTTCCTCGGCGGTGTTGATGGTGGGCGGGTAGGAGCGCGCATAGTCGAGTTGGAGCTCTACGCCGTGAGCTGCGGTGATGCCGTTGACGGTCTGGTGGAACAGCTCATCCATCTGGCGGCGGATTTCGGGGCGCAGGGTGCGAATGGTGCCGCGCATTTCCACGGTTTCAGGCAGGACGATCTGCGAGGTGCCGGCGTTGAACATGCCGATCGAGAGCACGACGGTGTCGCCAGGCGGCATGCGGCGGCTGACCAGGTTTTGCAGGGCGGTGTAGACCTGGACGGCGCAGGGCAGGGGGTCGAGGCCGAGATGGGGCGAGGCGGCGTGGGTGCTGCGGCCCTTGAGGACGAGCGTGAAGTAGTCGACGGCGGCCAGCACCGTGCCGGGGCGGATGGCGGCGGTGCCGAGAGGCAGGTCGAAGGAATTGTGGATGCCGTAGACCTGGTCGCAGGGGTATTTCTCGAACAATCCGTCGCGCAGCATGGCGGCGGCCCCGGTCAGACCCTCCTCGGCGGGCTGGAAGATCAGGTGGACGGTGCCGGAGAAGTTGCGGGTTTCCGCGAGGTAGCGGGCGGCGCCGAGGAGCATGGTGGTGTGGCCGTCATGGCCGCAGGCATGCATGCGGTTCTCGATCGTGCTTCGATGGGCGAAGGTGTTCAGCTCAGGCATTGGCAGCGCGTCCATGTCAGCGCGTAGGCCGATGCTGCGGTTACCTGGCCGACCGCGGATGACGCCGATGACGCCGGTCTTGCCGAACCCGGTTTCCACCTCGATGCCCCAGGACCGCAGCTTTTCGGCGACGATGCCGCTGGTGCGGACTTCCTCGAAGCCGATTTCGGGATGGGCGTGGAAGTCGCGGCGCCAGGCGGTCATTTCGGTATGACGGGCGGCGATGCTGTCGATCACGGGCATGGGGGCGCTCCTGATGCGGGGAGAGGGAGTTTGGCCCGGCTGCCCTAGCGGCGGAAGGGCAGCAGGCAGCAGAAAGCAATAAAGGATACCACGCCGATACCGCCGAAGATCCAGACGGCGGGGACGGTCTCGATGAGAGGTGAGAGCAGAGTAGGCATGATGGCCTGGGCGATGAGGCTTGGCATGGCGAGGCGACCGAGCAGGGTGGCATAGCCGTTGGGGCCATAGACGTGCATCGGCAAGGTGCCGCGGCTGATGGTGAAGATGCCGTTGCTCATGCCGTAGGTGAGGGCGAAGACGAAGGCCGGGGCGCCGCCGAGGGTGAGCGCGACGCCGAGCGGCAGCAGAGCGGCGCCGATCCAGGAGGAGACGACCGGGCTTAGGTTGCGGCCAAGGCGGAAGTCGATGATGCGGCTGCCGACTTGCGCGGGGCCGATGAGGGCGGCGATGCCGACGGCCTGGTCGACGGGAAGGCCGAGGCCGCGCAGCAGGATAAGGAGGTGAACGGAGACGATGGCGCCGATGGTGGCGCGGCTGGTGAAGAAGATCGCGAGGAGGAGGAAGGCGCCGCGGATCGGTGGCGTCGCGGGAGCATCGGCGTGGGTCGCGGGCGATGCCATCCCGGGCGCGGCAACGGGGCTCGCACGCGGGATGAAGGTGAGAATGACGGGGAGGATAAGGAAGATCTGCACCGCGGCGTATATGGCAGTGGCGGTGCGCCAGCCGTAGGTGTGGACGAGCCAGGTGCCCGTGGGCCAGCCGAGGGTGCTGGCGAAGCCGGCCATTAGGGTGACGCCGACAATGGCGGGGCGGGCCTCGCGGCCGAGCAGGCGCCCGATGGTAGCGAAAGCGGTGTCGTAGAGGCCTAGGGCCATGCCGACGCCAAGGATGGTCCAGGCGGCATACCAGTGGATCAGCGAGGCGGCGGTGGAGAGGGCGAGTAGGCCGGAGCAGGTGATGAGCGCGCCGGCGGTGAGAATTGGTCGGCCGCCATGTCGGTCGATGAAGCGGCCGATCCGGGGCGCGCAGAAGGCCGAGACCAGCATGGACCAGGAGAAACCGCCGAGCAAAACGGTGCGCGAGACGCCAAGCGCGGCGCTCGCCTCGCCCATCATGGTGGCCGGGATGTAGAACGTGGTGGCCCAGGCGAGGGTTTGGGTGAACCCGAGCGAGAGCGCGAGCCGCCGGCGCTGGGCCGAGAGGGCGCGATCAGGGCTCGGGGAAATGGGTCGCGGCCTGCAGGGAGTCGGCGATGCCGGGGGCGGCGGCGAAGATCGGGTTGCCGTTGACCTGGCCGTCGCCACTCATGAACGGGGAAACGCTAGCCCCGGCCTCGGCAAGGATGGCGAGTGCGGCGGCGACGTCCCACAGATTGATGTGGAGTTCGACATAGGCGTCGATCCGGCCGGCCGCGACGTCGGCGAGGCCAAGGGCGCCGGAGCCGCCAGCCCGCAGCGAGGCGCCGGTGGCCATGACGCGCTCTACCAGGCGGTGGAACGAGGCGTTTGACCGGCGATGCGACCAGCCGCATTCGACCATGGCGCGTTTGAGATCGGTGGTCGCGGCCGCGTGGATGGGTGTGCCGTTAAGGGTGGCGCCGCCGCCGCGGCATGCGGCGAAGGTCTCGCCGAGGATGGGGGCGTGGAGGACACCGAGAAGGGAGCTGGTGTCGTCAAGCAGGCCGATGGAGACGCAGAAGCGGGATCCGCCGCGGGCGAAGTTCGAGGTGCCGTCGATGGGGTCGACGACCCAGCGCAAGGCCCCGGCCCGGCCCTTGCCGGTTTCCTCGCCCTGGAAGCCATCCTCGGGGAATGCGATGGCGAGACGCTCGGAGATGAATGCCTCGACCGCACCGTCGGCCTCGGTCAGCCAGTCCTGGGTGCCCTTGAGTTGGGCAGTGGCGGCACCGGGCGGCGGGCGCATGCGGACGGCGAGCGCCCCGGCTTCCTTGGCGATGGTGATGGCAGTGTCGAGTCGATGCTGCATGGCGTCGGCGGCGGGCATGGAGGGTCTCCGGCGGTCTGGCGCCGGCTTAGCGGATTTGCTGTCCGCCTGACAGGGTTAGCTGGCACGTGCTTTGTCATGCGCGATGCGCGCGACAATAGAGGGATCGAGGCGCATTTCGAGGCCTGCTTCGTCGCCTTGTACGAAGCGGACTGCGCAGGCGAAGGCCTCGCCGGTTGCGTGGAGCGTGAGGTTGGCGCCGGACCCTACGCAGGCGCCGGCGGCGCCGGAGACGCGCATGCCTCCCTCCGAGGCGTCAATAACCTGGACTTCGCGCGAGGGTTGGCCGGGGATGTCGAGACGGGCGGCGGCGGCGGCTTCGTAGCGGGCGTAAAGGCGTCGGTTCACCTCATCGGTGGAGGTCCGCAGGGTTTGCACCAGGGCATGGCGCAATTCGTCGACGGTGGCCTGCAGGCCGGACGTTTCCTGACCGATGGCGCCGGCGGAGTGTTCGGTCTGACCAGCCTCGCGCAGGACGGCCTCGTTGCGGTCGCGCATGGCGATGACGGTGCCGGCGGTGCTGGTGATGCCACGGGCAATTTCGGCGGTGGCGCCGGATTGCTGGGTGACGGCCTCAGCAATGGCGGCGGCGAGGGCATCCATCTCCGCAATGATCGCCTCGATGTCGTGGACGGCGGCGACGGCAATGCCGCTGGCCTGGCGGACCTCGCCGATGTGGCGGCCGATCTCGTCGGTGGAGCGGGCGGTCTGGCTCGCGAGTTGCTTCACCTCGCTGGCAACGACAGCAAAGCCCTTGCCGGCCTCGCCGGCGCGGGCGGCCTCGATGGTGGCGTTGAGTGCGAGGAGATTGGTGCGGCTGGCGATCTCGCCGATCATGGTGGCGACGGATCCAATGCGGCCGACGCGCTCGTTCAGCGCATCGAAGGCGGCGCGGACCTGGGCCGAGGTCGTTACGGCACGGCCCGCGGTCTGGGAGGCGCGCGATACCTGGTCGCCGATCTGCTGGATCGAGGCGGCGAGTTCCTCGGCGGCCGCGGCGACCACGCCGGCCGTCGCCTCGGCGTCGGACGCCATCTGCAGGGCTTCGCGGGCTGATGCGTCGGTCCGGCCGGCAGAGTGGCCGAGATCTTCGGCAGCCGCGGCCATCGCTTCGCCACGGGTGGCGATCGTGGTCATCGCTCCGGTGGCCTCGGCCTCGATCCGTTCGGCCATCGTCATCAGCGCCGCTTTCTTCGAAAGATCGGCCTCCATCTCGGCGGCCGCCTGCTGGGCGGCCAAGCGGCGGTTCTCGATGGCATTGTCGCGGAAGATGGCCAAAGCGTCAGCCATGCGACCGATCTCGTCATGGCGGCCGAGGCCGGGGATGGCGACATCCTCGTGGCCGCCGGCGAGCGCGCGCATGGCGGCGATCATGCGGCGCAAGGGGATGGCGATGCCACGCACGGTGAGAAACACAGCTAGCAGGACGGCAAGCAGCATGCCGCCGCCGCCGATGGCGAGCATCAGGGAGATCGCCTGGCTGCGGGTGGCGTCGAGGCCAGCGGCGAGGCTGTTGAGCTCAGTGGAATTGGCGTCGGCGAGGGCCACGATGGCGGTGTTGAGCGCCTGACGGGTTTTACGATTGGCGTCGTTGTTGCCGATGGCGTCGGCCGCGGCGGGGCCCTGGCTGCGGGCGGCTGCAACCATTTCGCGGCGCAGGGCAATGAATGCGTCGAGCTGCGTTCTGGCCTCGGTCAACTCGGCTCTTCGGGCGGGCGGCAGGAGGTCAGCCCAGCGCGTCATCTGGGCGGAGATGCCGGAGAGGTTGGTGAGCAAGGCCGGAGCGAATTTCTCGGCCTCCGCGGCGGACTTGGCCATGTATATGCCGCGTGAGTCCATCACCACGGCGTTCATCAGGCCGTTGATGCGCTCGCCGGCCAAGGCGCGTTCGGCGGCGAGTTGCATGTCGGCGACGCGGGCGCTGTAGGTCAGCACGGCGGCGATGCCGATTGCGGCGACGGAGAAGGCTGCAAGCGAGAGGATGAAGACGATCGCGAGGAAGCGCGCTGCGATGCCGCAGTCGCGGATACGACGGAGGATGGGTATTCCCGATTTCATCAATCCGACACTTCCGGCTTCGCGCGGGCGGGCTGCCCGTCGTCAGGAGGGTGCACCCCATCACGACAACGTAAAGAATCGCCTAATGCGACAGCGAAACCGGCGGAGGATTCATTTGATGAGCACAACACTCCGGGCGACACTCGCGCCGGTGGAACCGCTGGCGCCCGTGCCGTTGCCGCCGCAATAGTAGGTGAAGACGGCGTCGTTGTAGTCCTTGTCGTCGGTCGTGCCGCCCATGTCGTTCCAGTAGAAGGTGATCTGCTTGCCGGCGAGCTGAGCGCAGGTAGGGGTAGCATATGTGGTGCCGGCGGCGGCGTTGTAGGCAAGGCAGGAGCCGGAACTCGGGGTGGTCGAATAGCCGGTGGTGGAGCTGTTGAGCGTGACCTGCAGGGCGCAGTTGCTGCCGGTTGCGCCGTTGACGCTGTTCACGTTGGAGGCGTTGTCGGTGCTGTTGTAGCCGTTGGTCGAGTTGGTGGGCGGCTGCAGGTGGGAATAGTAGGTGTGCGTGGTGCCCATCGTGCTGCCGTACTGGTTGGTATTCTGCACGTTGGTGCAGTGCTGGTTGTGACCGCTACCGGTGCAGCTTTGGTGGGTGCCGTAGTTGCCGGTGACATTGCGCAGGGCGAAGCCAACCTGCTGGTTCGAATCGAGCGCGATCGGCAACGGATTATTGCTGGTGCCCGAGGCATTTGTCCACAGTTGCGTCAGGGCGGTGTCGGGCGGGACGCTGCCATCGGCCGGCACATAATACCAGAAGATCGTGTTCGTATCGGCGGCGCTGGCGCTGAATGAACTGGCATTGCCACACAACGTCTGGGTGGACGTAATCGCACCGGCGCAGAAATGCCCGTATGGTTTTGGGTTGAGCGCGGTCGAATAGACCTTGACCGAAATGCTCGTCGAGATGATGCCGAGGAAGGTCGTCAGCATCGAGGAATCAAGCTCAACGTCGACCTGGTAGCCAACGTTTGACGACGATGTGGCCACCGTCTGGGACACGCCGCCGTTCGGCGGCAGCTTTCCGGTGCCGGCGGTGATGTAGTTGCTGACGGCGGTCGTGGCCGCCGTCGTGGTGCCGCCAGTCCACAGGGCTGCACCGGCGAGGGCGGCGCTATCGGCGACGCCTTGCAGTTCGCTGCGGAAGTGGACCGAGCGCGAATAGTCGATCGCGCCGCCGACGATAAGGATGATTGGCAGAATGGTGAGCGCCATGTTGATGGCGACCGTGCCGCGGCCACGTTTAAGCAATCGACGGATCATGATGGCGGTACCCGGGGGCGTGCATAGGCGATGTAGTTGAGCGTGTAGCTCGACGGCATCACGTAGGAGGTGGGTGGGGTGTAGGTGTAGGTGGTCTGCACAATGATCACCTCGTCGCCGCTATTGGGGACAAGAGCGGTTGCGAGCGTGGTGGCGTTGGAGATCGCGGTGGCTGTGCCGCAGGAGTTGTTGGACCAGGACACGGCGAGCGCGCCGGCGGTGTTTTTCACATCCGAGATCGCGGCCTGGAATGTTCCGGAGCTGAAGGGGGCCAGCACGAGTTTGGCGCCGTTGCAGGCGTCAAGCACCTGGGCGGACGTATCGGGATCGCCATGCGACAAGAGATCGGCCATGGCCTCGGTGCTGACGCCAAGCCCCATGTAGGCGCGGACGAGCTGGGTGACCTCGAAGCAGCCGAAGAACAGGATCATCATGAACGGGAAGATCATCGCCAGCTCAAGCGACGTGGTTCCCGTCCGGTCCGATGGCAGTGCTGTCGTGCGGCGCATCAGTTGTACAGCTCGTTGCGGAAGGCGAAGGTGGACACCATGAAGTTGCCGCCGCCGGGGTTCACGAGATTGCCGACCCAGGGAATGATGTACGGGCGGTTCCAGGCGACCTGGACGACGACGTCCTGTCCGGTGGTGCCGGGAGTGAAGGTGCCACTGCCGGTGAGGTTTCCGGCGCCGTCGGTCGCCACCGTGGTGGAGAGCGAGGAGAAGGCGGCGGCCGCGGTGACTTTGTACTGCAGGCTGGAGCAGGGGATGATGCTGCCGACCTGGGTGCAGAGTTCGGTGGTGAAGGAGGTCACGCCAGTGCCGGCGAGCTGGATCTGGCCGGTGCGGATCAGGCGGGATGCGCGGGCGGTGGCATTGTCGAGGATGGATTGCTGGAACAGCAGGACGCCATTTTCCATGATCATGCCGACAAACATCATGAAGAGCGAGCCGACAATGGCGAATTCCAGGGCCGCCATGCCGCGGCGGCTCAGGAGCAAGTGGCGGGTCATTCGGCTCAGTCTGATCTGGGTGGCTTGCGGGTTCGTGCGGGATGTCATCATGGTTGTGCCAAGGGCGCGGTTTGATGGCCCATTGTCACTATCCCCTGAGTCGTGTTGGGCTTTCGTTAAAGAGGGCGGAAGTCATGAGTTAATTGCGTATTCGCAAGAAGATGCTTTGAAATATCCGAGCAGGCTCGTCGCCTCGAGACGAAACGACGGGTCCAGGTGGCGTGCCATTCCGCGTGGGCATCGCCCACGACTTGTCGACGAATACACGCAACGACTCAGAATCGTGTTAAGATCCTGGGGTAGCCGCGCGTGGTCACCAGTTTTTCGCTGGCCGGGCGGTCTGGCTAAACGCGGCTCAGGTCAGGGCGTCACGGCCCATTTCGAGGAACTTCTCGCGGCGCTTCATCTTGAGCGTCGCGGGATCCAGGGCGAGCAGCGGCGCGAGCACGGCGGAGACCGCGTCGGCAACTGAGGCGATGGCGCGGTCTGATTCGCGGTGGGCGCCGCCGAGCGGCTCGGGGATGATGGTATCGATGAGCTTGAGGCGCTTGAGATCATCGGCAGTGAGCTTGAGGGCTTCAGCGGCGACGGGCGCCTGGGCCGCGTCCTTCCACAGGATGGCGGCGCAGCCCTCGGGGGAGATCACGGAATAGATCGCATGCTCCATCATCAGTACCGCGTCGCCGGCGGCGAGCGCGATGGCGCCGCCGGAGCCACCTTCGCCGATAATGGTGGCGATGACGGGGACGGGGGCTTCGAGGCAGGCCTCGATGGAGCGGGCGATTGCCTCGGCCTGGCCGCGGGCTTCGGCCTCGACGCCGGGAAAGGCGCCCGAGGTGTCGACGAAGGTAAGCACTGGTAGGCCGAAGCGGCCGGCGAGCTCGATCAGGCGGCGCGCCTTGCGATAGCCCTCGGGCTTGGCCATGCCGAAATTATGGGCGACGCGGCTTTCGGTATCAGTGCCCTTTTCGGTGCCGAGGACGACGACGGAGCGGCCCTTGAAGCGGCCGAGACCGCCGACGATGGCGGCGTCGTCGGCGAAAGCGCGGTCGCCTGCCAGGGGCGTGAAGTCCTTGATAAGGCCGGCGATATAGTGCTTCGCCTTGGGGCGTTCGGGGTGGCGGGCGACCTGGGTCTTCTGCCAGGCAGTAAGCTTGGCGTAGATCGCATGCAGCTGCCGGTCGACCTTCTCGCCGAGGGTGGCGACCTCTTCGGCGATGTTGATCCCGTCGGCTTCCGACATCTTGCGGAGCTCTTCGATCTTGGCTTCGAGCTCGGCGATCGGTTTTTCGAAATCGAGGAAATGGCGCATGGCCGGGCTTTAGCACCTCGCGCGGCGCTGGTCAGCCCCGGCCTTCCATGCCCGACTTTTCGGCCAGCGGGTGATGTGCCTCGACCAGGCGCTGCAGGCGCTCGGCGAGGACATGGGTGTAGATCTGGGTGGTGGCGATGTCGGCATGGCCGAGGAGGAGTTGCAGGCTGCGCAGGTCGGCGCCGCGGGCAAGCATGTGGCTGGCGAAGGAGTGCCGCAGCACGTGGGGGCTGACGCGGGCGGGGTCGACGCCGGCGTCGAGGGCGACGCGCTTGAGCAGGAGGCCGAAGCCTTGGCGGGTGATGGCGCGGCTGCCCTTGCCCATGAACAGCCAGCGGCCGGGTGTCTTACGGGCGGCGACAAGTGCGGTGGCGGCGTCGCGGGCGGCGGCCGAGAGGGGGACCAGGCGGTCCTTGCCACCCTTGCCGCGGACCATCAGAACCTGGGCATCGCCCGCAAGCGCGGTGCGGGGGAGCGCGAGCAGCTCGGAGACGCGCAGGCCGGTCGCATAGAGCATTTCGAGCGCGGCGGTGGCGAGCAGAGCGTTCTTTTGGGGGAGTGCCCGGGCGGCGGCGAGCAGGGCATCGACCTCTGTCTCGCTGAGATACTTGGGCAGGGAGTTCGGCAGGCGGGGGGAATCGAGCAGGGCGGTCGGGTCGTCCTCGCGAATGCCTTCGCGGACGAGGAAGCGGTGGAACTGGCGCAGGGCCGACAGCTTGCGGGCGGCGGTGCGGGCGGCGAAGCCGGCGGAAGACAGGGATTCGAGCCAGGCCCGCAGCGTGTCCACGTCGGCGCGGGCAGGCTGGAAGCCTCGGCTGCCCGCGAAAACCGAGAAGTCCGCGAGGTCGGCCTCATAGGCCAGCAGAGTGTTGCGCGCCGCCCCGCGCTCCGCCGCCAGCATTTCAAGGAACGCCTCGATGTGGCGGTCCACCGGCTATCTCTTGGGGCCGAACCGGTCGTTCGGGAGGGTCTTGGTGATCAGCTCGGTTCGCGGTTCCGGCGGAAAGGTGCCGAGGGCGAAGAACCCGCCGACCACGGCGATCGCCATGACCACGAAAACGATCAGCAGTATGCGGCCCATGCGATCCTGCGAAACTCCCGAGCCGGCCGGATTTGGCCCGCTCGCCGATGGTTGTGCTAGCTTCCGCCATCATGACACGCAACACCGCGCTCAAGGAAAGCTTCTCGCTCCCCGATCATCTGATCGGCCGCAGCATCGTGCTGGTCGGCCTCATGGGCGCGGGCAAGACCTCGATCGGCCGGCGAATCGCCGCCCGACTCGCCCTCCCGTTCCGGGACGCCGACTCGGAAATCGAGCTGGCGGCCGGCTGCACCATCCCCGAGATCTTCGCCCGCTACGGCGAGAAGGAATTCCGCGACGGCGAACGCCGCGTCATCCGCCGCCTCCTGGCCGAGGAGCCCCTCGTGCTGGCCACCGGCGGCGGCGCCTTCATGGACCCCGACACCCGCGCCACCGTTCGGCGTGACGCGATCTCAGTCTGGCTGCGCGCCTCGCTGCCCACCCTGCTGCGCCGCGTCGCCGGCCGCTCCCACCGCCCGCTGCTCAACGCGGGCAACCCCGAAGAAATCCTGCAGAACCTGATGAACGTCCGGCACCCCGTCTACGCCGAGGCCGACATCGTGGTCGACTGCTCCGACGAAAGCCCCGAAGTCACCACCGGCCGCGTGCTCGACGCCATCCTCGCCTGGCGCCCGCACCGCCGCCTCTCCCTCGCCCTCTCGACCTCGAGCTACGACGTCGTCGTCGGCGACAACCTCCTCGCCCGCGCCGGCGCCCTCCTCGCCCCCGTCCTGCCCCAGAAGCGCGCCGTCGTCATCACCGACGACGCCGTCGGCCCCCTCCATCTGCCCACCCTCATGGGCGGCCTCAACGAAACCGGCTTCAAAACCTCCGCCATCACGGTGAAATCCGGCGAGGCCTCGAAAAACCTCGCCACCTTCTCCGATGTCGTCGACGGCCTGCTCGATGCCGGCGTCGAACGCCGCACCGCCGTCATCGCCCTGGGCGGCGGCGTCGTCGGCGACCTCGCGGGCTTCGCCGCCGCCGCCACCCTGCGCGGCCTGCCCTTCGTTCAGATCCCCACCACCCTGCTCTCCCAGGTCGACAGCTCCGTCGGCGGCAAAACCGGCATCAACACCCGCCACGGCAAGAACCTCCTCGGCGCCTTCCACCAGCCCCGCATGGTCCTCGCCGACACCGGCACCCTCGCCACCCTGCCCACCCGCGAGCTCCGCGCCGGCTACGCCGAAATCGCCAAGGCCGGCCTCATCGGCGACGCCGCCTTCTTTACCTGGTGCGAATCCCACGGCGCCGCCGTCATCGCCGGCGACCGCGCCACCCAGGCTGAAGCCATCCTCCGCGCCTGCGCCTTCAAGGCCCAGGTCGTCGGCGACGACGAACGCGAGGAAAAGCCCAACGACGGCCGCGCCCTCCTCAACCTCGGCCACACCTTCGGCCACGCCCTCGAAGCCGAACTCGGCTACGGCACCATCCTGCACGGCGAAGCCGTCGCCGTCGGCATCGGCCTCGCCTTCAAACTCTCCGCCGCCCTCGGCCTCTGCACCCCCGACGACGCCGCCCGCGTCATCGCCCACATGGCCGCCGTCGGCCTCCCCGCCGAACTCACCCACCTCAACCGCCGCCTCTCCGCCGAGCGCCTCATCAGCCATATGCGCCGCGACAAGAAAATGCGCGACGGCCAGCTCCACTTCGTCCTCGCCCGCGGCATCGGCCAGGCCTTCACCCGCTCCGACGTGCCCCCCGAAGCCGTCACCGACCTCCTGCGCGACGCCGGCTGCGATGTTTGAAATCACCCTCCGCCCCTACGAGACCAGCGACTTCGATCGGGTCAGGCAACTCTGGTCCTCTGCCGGCCTCCACCCCAGCCAATCCGACACAAGCGACGGCCTCGCCCGCAAACAGGAACGCGACCCCGAACTCTTCATCCTCGCCACCACTGAAACCATGATCGTCGGCTCCGTCATGGGCAGCTACGACGGCCGCCGCGGCTGGATCAACAAACTCGCCGTCCGCCCCGAATTCCTCGGCATGAACATCGGCGTCCGCCTCCTCGCTGAAGTCGAGCTCCGCCTCAAAGCCCTCGGCTGCCAGAAAGTGAACCTGCTGATCGAACACGAAAACGCCAAGGTCGTTAGTTACTACGAACGCCTGGGCTACGCGACGGACCCGCTGATCTTCATGGAAAAGTGGCTCGATTGAAGGCAAGCAAGTAGGCTCCGCCGGCTCAGGGCTATGCCCTGAGAACCCTTTACCTCTCGCGGCTGGGGATGCGGCCTTCGGTTGGGATCCCACGATCTCGATGAGGGGGAGTGGCGAAGCCCATGGCTCATTGCGACTGAACGGGAATTGGTACTGTTCGCGATTTTGATTGCCTGCGGCGCCAAGGAAGTACCTATCAACTGAAGGTTCGCGATCCAGCCGAATGAGTTGACGGGTTCTCAGGGCATAGCCCTGAGCCGGCGGAGCCTTTCTTCTTCAAGCCGCCTGAAAATGGAGCGGCAACGACTTCAATCCCCGCAGCGTGTTGTTGTAGCGCCGTGTCGGGGCGCCGGTAATGGCGATGGTACGGAAGCGTTTGGCCAGGGCTGTGAGGACGCATTCGCCTTCGAGGCGGGCGATTATTTGGCCGACGCACATGTGGATGCCGGCGCCGAAGCCGACGTGGCCGGCGGGGTTTCGGGTGATGTCGAAGGTGTCGGGGTTGGGCCAGCGGCGGGGGTCGCGGTTGGCGGCGGCGAGGAACATGAGGATTTTGCTGCCGGCGGGGATGGGGGTGCCGGAGAGGGTGGTGTCGGTGGCGCTGGTGCGGAAGAAGGTTTGCACCGGGCATTCGAAGCGGACGGCTTCTTCAAAGGCGTTGCGGGCGAGGCTGGGGTCGGCGTGGAGTTTGGCCCATTGGTCCGGGTGGCGGGCGAGGTTGTAGAGGGCGGCGCCGAGGCCGTTGACGGTGGTGTCGACGCCGGCGGAGAGCAGGGCGCGGACGAGGAGGGGGGCTTCGTCGTGGGTGATGTCGCCGGCGTCGGCGGCGTCGTGGATGAGGGCGCCGATGCTGTCGGGGCGGAGGTTTTCGCGCTGGGACTGGGTGGTGGCCCAGGCGGCGAGCGGGGGGAGTTCGGCCAGTGAGGCGGCGAGGAGGGCGTTGTCGGGGCCCATGGAGTTGAAGACGAAGTTGCCGAAGGGGAGGAGGTTTTCGCGGCCGCCGGGGGGCATGCCGAGGGCGTCGGGGAAGACGGCGAGGGGGTAGGCTTCGGCGATGTCGGCGATGCCGTCGCAGGCAGGGGATGCGGCGAGGCGGTCGGCGAGGGCTTCGGCGGCGGCGGTGAAGGGGGCGCGGAGGGTGCGGACGACGGCGGGGGAGAGGGCGCGGTTGAGGACGGCGCGGCGGTGGGTGTGCAGCGGCGGGTCGGTTTCCAGGATCATCGAGGGGCCGCGGAGCGGGGGGCTGACGTGGTAGTCGCGGATGCCGACGCCGCGGCTGGAGGGGAAGATTTCCCAGTTCATCAGCATGTGGTGGACGTCGGCATGGCGGCCGACGCCTAGGCAGTCGTAGCGGGCGAGGTGGATGACGGGGGCGGTTTCGCGGACGGCGGCGTGGCCGGGGTAGGGGTCGTCGAAGAAGGGGATGGAGAAGGGGTCGAGGTCGAGGCTGGGGATGGTCATGGGTTTTTCCATGGGGGACGGGTCAGATGTGTCAGGTTCTTATGGGCCTGTTTGCCGTTCGATCGTCCAGCGGCCGTCTTTGAGGCTTAGAATGATGCCGAACGATTCCTTTATACCCGGAAGGTTCGCGATAGGGGTGAGAACCTCGGTTTCAAGCTCAATGCGGCCGTTGTCGAGCCACCGGCGGAAGGTGAAATAAGCGCGGTTATTTTCGAACAACCCCCCGTGCTCCCACTCCAGCGCAGGCCCGGTCGCTGACCAAACCTGGAGACCATCGAACGAGCAGCAGTCCCAGGCCTCAACGACCACGAAGCGTGTACTATCGGGCGAGAAATATGGCTCGCCGCCGATGGTTGTTGTGGTGCCGCTGACGTCATCGATCCAAAGAGTTTTGACACTTTCGTATTCCGCTATGACGACGATGAATCCTCGGTGGGCCAAGTCGTGCCGCCGATAGATGTAATGGTGGCAATCGTCCGGCAGCGCGTCGCAATCCTCAACATCTTGGAGGATCACAGTTCGATTCTTGGCCTTGAGGTAAAGCTTTGGACCGTCGCGCTGCGCGACTCCGTGTGACTCAGCGATGGCGCCAGGTTCGGCGCGGAACATCGGGGTGAAGGTGTTGCCGTCATCGGAAGGAGGGGCGGCTGGCTGCGCCGTGGCGCTGGAGACCGATATTCCGAGGAGGCTGACCACCCCGACGGCCGCGCTCCACGTCCTCCTCGGCATCTCTACCCCTTCACCGCCTGCAGGATGTAGTTGACCGAGGTGTCGCGGGTGGTTTTCCAGCCGCCGCGGAGGGGGGAGGGGGTCATGCCGGCGATGTCGGCGACGCGGAGGCCGGCGGCGCGGAGGTCGCGGCCGAGTTCGGTGGGGGTGATGAACTTTTTCCACTCGTGGGTGCCGACGGGCATCAGGCGGAGGAGGTATTCGGCGCCGAGCTTGGCGACGAGGAAGGAGCGCTTCGTGCGGTTGAGGGTGGAGAGGAAGAGGGTGCCGCCGGGTTCGAGGAGGGCTGCGAGAGTGGCGACGAAGGCCGCGGGGTCGTCGACGTGTTCGATCACTTCGAGGGCGGTAATGACAGGGAAGCGGTGGCCTTCGGCGAGGAGGTCTTCGGCGAGGCAGGCGCGGTAGGACAGCGCCAGGCCCTGGCCCTCGGCGTGGGCTTGGGCGGCGGAGATGGCGGCGCCGGCGGCGTCGATGCCGAGGACGTCGTGGCCTTTTTTGGCCAGCGCCTCGGCGAGGAGGCCGGCGCCGCAGCCGATGTCGAGGATGCGCGACGCCGGGGGGATGCGGCTGTCGATCCAGGCAGTGCGCAGGGGATTCATGCGGTGGAGCGGCCGCATCGGGCCGTTCGGATCCCACCATTGCCCGGCCAGCGCGTCGAACCGGGCGATCTCCGCCGGATTTGCGCTGCCACCCTGAATTGCCTGCATGTTGCCCCCGCTGGTGCGGACAAGTATGTGTGCGGCCCGCTGCATCGCACAAACCAGTCGTACCACAGAAAGTCCGGCCATGGCTCCCCCCTCCAAGACCCGCATCGTCATGAAGTTTGGCGGCACCTCCGTGGCCGACCTCGACCGTATCCGCAATGTGGCGGCGCGGGTGAAACGCGAGGTCGACGCCGGCAACGAGGTGGCGGTGGTGGTGTCCGCCATGTCGGGGGTGACGAACCAGCTGGTGAAATACTGTACGGACCTCTCGCCCCTGCACGATGCGCGCGAATACGACGCGGTGGTGGCGACGGGCGAGCAGGTGACGTCGGGGCTGATAGCGATCGCGCTGCAGACGCTTGGCGTCGATGCGCGCTCCTGGGCCGGGTGGCAGATCCCGTTGAAGACGGACGGGCAGCATGGCAAGGCGCGCATCGAGGATATCGACGGCGACCTGCTGATCGCGCGGATGCAGGCGGGCCAGGTGCCGGTGATCGCGGGGTTCCAGGGGATCGGGCCGGATAACCGGGTGAGCACGCTCGGGCGCGGCGGCTCGGATACCTCCGCGGTGGCGGTGGCGGCGGCGGTGAAGGCCGATCGCTGCGATATCTATACGGATGTGGATGGCGTCTACACGACCGATCCGCGCATGGTGCCGAAGGCGCGCAAGCTGGCGCGGATCGCCTATGAGGAAATGCTGGAACTGGCGTCGGTCGGCGCCAAGGTGCTGCAGACCCGCAGCGTCGAACTGGCCATGAAGCAGCGCGTGCGGGTGCAGGTGCTGTCGAGCTTCGCGTCGGACAATATACTGGGCGGCGACCTGCCGGGCAGCCTGGTGGTGGATGAGGATGAGATCGTGGAACAGGAAATCGTATCGGGCATCGCCTACTCGCGCGACGAGGCGAAAATCACCGTCCGCCATATCCCGGATCGCCCGGGCGTGGCCGCGGCGATCTTCGGGCCGCTGTCGGAGGCGGGGGTGAATGTCGACATGATCGTGCAGAATATCGGGGCCGATACGTCGAGCACCGACCTGACGTTCACCATTGGGAAGACTGACCTGCCGCGCGCCAAGGCGGTGCTGGCGGAGCAGCAGCCGAAGATCGGGTTCGCCGAGCTGGTGGCGGATGCCGATGTGGCGAAGATCAGCGTTGTCGGGGTTGGCATGCGCAGCCATGCGGGTGTCGCCAACACGATGTTCGCGGCGCTGGCGGCCAAGGGGATCAACATCCAGGTGATTTCGACCAGCGAGATCAAGGTGTCGGTGCTGATCGGCGCCGACTACACCGAGCTTGCTGTGCGGGCGCTGCACACCGCCTACGGGCTGGACGCGGCCTGATGGACCGCACCGCCGCGCGCGCGCAGCTAGACCGGCTCTGGGCCCGCGGGCGCGGCTTCCTCGGCACCGAGGTCGCCATCATGGGCGGGGCGATGAGCTGGGTGAGCGAGCGGAACCTGGTGTCCGCCATCTCCAACGCCGGCGGGTTCGGCGTGATTGCCTGCGGCTCGATGGGGCCGGAGCTGCTGGAGAAGGAAATCGCGGCGACGCAGGCGCTGACCAGGAAGCCGTTCGGGGTGAACCTGATCACGATGCATCCGCAGCTGGATGACCTCGTGCGGGTCTGCGTGGCGGCCGGGGTCGGGCATGTCGTGCTGGCGGGTGGGATTCCGCCGGGCGGGGCGGTGCGGGCGGTGAAGGATGGCGGTGCGAAACTGATCGCCTTCACGCCGGCGCTGGTGCTGGCCAAGCGGCTGGTGCGGTCGGGGGCGGACGCGCTGGTGATCGAGGGCAGCGAGGCGGGTGGGCATATCGGGCCGGTGTCGCTGACCGTGCTGGCGCAGGAGATCCTGCCGCATGTGAAGGACGTGCCGATCTTCGTCGCCGGCGGGCTTGGGCGCGGCGAGGCGATCCTGTCGTATCTGGAAATGGGGGCCTCGGGCGTGCAACTTGGCACGCGGTTCGCCGCCGCGGTGGAGAGCATCGCGCACCCGAACTTCAAGCAGGCCTTCGTGCGCGCCAATGCGCGGGACGCGGTGCCGTCGGTGCAGCTCGACGAGCGGTTTCCGGTGATTCCCGTGCGCGGCCTCGCCAATGCCGGGACCAAGCGGTTCCTGGCCTTCCAGGCGGAGACACTGAAGAAGTTCGACAGCGGTGAACTCTCCAAGGAGCAGGCGCAGCTGGCGATCGAGCATTTCTGGGCCGGCGCGCTGCGCCGCGCGGTGATCGACGGCGACGTCGAGCAGGGCTCTGTCATGGCCGGGCAATCCGTCGGCATGGTCAACGCGATCCAGACGGTGCCGGAGATCATTGCGGAGCTGGTGGCGCAGGCGGAAGACGCGCTGATGGCCCGCGCGGCCGCCTGACCCGGCGGCCATGATCGACGACCCGGAGACAACCCTCGCGCTCATCACGGCGATGATCGAGGCCCTGCCGCTGCACGCGCTGGCGACCAAGGACTTCGTCGCCAAACTGCGCGAGGCGCGGCCGGACTGGGACATCGCCGGCGAATGCACCGTGCGCCTGGTGCGCTACGCTGACGACGCCGGCGGGATCGTGTGTCAGCTCGATTTCGGCGAGACGGTGCAGGGGCGCGTGTTCGCCTCGATCACCCATCTGCAGTTCGACCCGCGGCATGAGCTGAACGAGGCGATTACGGCGTATAAGCGGCAGCGGCTGGAGAAGCTCGCGCAGCAGGGGTGAAGGCACGGAAGGCTCCGCCGGCTCAGGGCCTGGAGGCCCTGAGAACCCCATCTACTTACGCGGCTGGAGGTTCGTTCTTCAGCTGCTAACGTCTTTCTTAGCGCCGCAGGCACTCAAACCTTAGAGTCCGTTTGAAAACTAAGTCTCTGTAATTCTTCTGATGAGCATGCTGCCCATTGCGACATGGATCATCGCCTCCGAGACATCGATGCGTGCCTCGTAGTCGCGAACGAGGCGGCGATAGCGGGTGAGCCAGCCGAAGGTGCGTTCGACGGCCCAGCGGCGTGGGAGGATCTTGAAATCCTTGTCGGTGCGGCGGACGATCTCCACGACGAAGTCGAAAAACGCCGCGTGATCAAGCAGTTGGCGCCGATCATAGGCGCCATCGGCGAACAGGTGCTTGATCCACGGCCAGCGTTGGCGCAGCGCCGTGAGGACATGCTGAGCGCCGGTGCTGTCGGCGATGTCGGCGGTGGTGATGTTGACCATGAGCAGGCGGCCGTCGGTGTCGACGGCGATGTGGCGCTTGCGGCCGACGAGCTTCTTGGCGCCATCGAAACCGCGGCTGCCGCCGGCGGCCGGCGCCTTGACCTACTGGCTGTCGATGACGGCCGCCGTGGGCTGTTCGTCGCGCGCCGCACGGGCACGGTCGATCATCAAGACGACGTCATGGATCGTGCGGAACAGCAACAAACGCACGAAGCGGCGGAACCACCAGTAGATCGTCTGCCACGGCGGAAAATGGACCGGCAGCATCCGCCATTCGCAGCCGGAACGGACCATGTATCTGATCGCGTTCAATATATCGCGAAAGTCGGTGGTGCGCTTGCGCCCGGTCTTGGCCGCGCCTGGCATCAACGGCTCCATCGCGGCCCATTCCAGATCGGTCAGGTCGCTCGGGTAGCGCTTCGTCTTCTTCTCAATGCGAGCCATCCGCCCGCGGCTTTCTGGGGTCCACATCCAGAGCGTGAATCATGGACCCCGTTGGCATGGCAATCAGTTTTCAAACAGCCTCTTACCAGCGCACGCATCAAGGTGCGGTCGCACATGTTTTCTGGGCTTCGCCACTCTCCACGTCGAATGCGTGGGATTGCGACTGAAGGTCGTCGCCACAGCCAAGAGATGTGATGGGTTCTCAGGGCCCGTGGCCCTGAGCCGGCGGAGCCTTTCGCCTTTTTTCGACCCCTGGGTGTGACGCCGCTCACGTCGTGGATGCGGAATTGTGGCCATTTGCCTTGTTTCTGCCCTGTCCGGTCGTTAAGCGCGACCTATGGTTGCGCAACGGCGATTGCTGGCACGGCTGAGGGACTTGATGGCGCGGGGCGCCGGGTCGTTGCCGGAGCTTGTGCGGCTGGTGGCGGGTGAACTCGTGAGCGAGGTTTGCTCGGTCTATGCGCTCAAGCCGGGTGATCTGCTGGAGTTGGCGGCTACGGAGGGGTTGCGGGCCGAGGCGGTGGGGCGGACGCGGCTGCGGGTGGGTGAGGGGATTGTCGGGTTGGTGGCGGCGACGGGGGCGGCGCTGAATCTGCCGGATGCGCAGAACCATCCGTCGTTCGCGTATCGGCCGGAGACGGGCGAGGAGCCCTATGCCTCGATGCTGGCGGTGCCGGTGCGGCGGGCGGGGCGGACGCTGGGGGTGTTGGCGGTGCAGAACCGCAACTTGCGGCGCTATGACGCGGGCGAGGTGGAGGAGCTGGAGACGGTGGCGATGTTGCTGGCCGAGGTGCTGGCGGCGTCGGGGGCGGAGGATAATGCCTCGGAGGGGCTGGGGGCAACGGTGCCGCGGCGGTTTCCGGGCAGCGTGCTGGTGCCCGGCCTGGCGATGGGGCCGGTGGTCATTCATGGCGCGGCACCGGCGCCGCGGCGGTTGCTGGCGGATGATGTCGGCGAGGAGTTGGCGCGGCTGAAGACGGCTGTGGCGGCGATGCAGGACGATATCGATGCGTTGATTGCCGCGGGGTTGCCAGATGAGGCGGCGCGCAACAGTGCGGATGCGGCGGCGTCACGGGAGATTCTGGACGCGTATCGTCTGGTGGCGGCGGATGCGGGGTGGATCCGGCGGGTGGGCGAGGCGATCCGCGGCGGGTTGTCGGCGGAGGCGGCGGTGCATCGGGTGGCCGGGGATCTGCGCGACCGGATGCGGCGGGTGACGGATCCGTATCTGCGGGAGCGGCTGGCGGATCTCGAGGATCTCGCCGGGCGGCTGCTGGCGGCGCTGGATGGCGGGATGGTGGCGGGGCCGGTGCCGCCGGGGGCGATCCTGCTGGCGCGGCGGCTGGGGCCGGCGGAGCTGCTGGACTGGCATGGGCGCGGGATTGCCGGGTTTGTGGTAGAGGAGGGGAGTTCGGCCGGACATGCGGCGATCCTGGCGCGAGCGCTGGGGATCCCGGCGGTGGCGGGGGCGCGCGGCATCCTGGAGACGGCGGAGGATGGCGACGAGGCGATCGTCGACGCGGATGACGGGCCGGGGGGCGGGCTGGGCGGTTGCCAGGTGATCCTGCGGCCGGAGCAGGATGTGCGGCAGGTCTATGCCCGGGCGATGGAGGCGCGGACGGCGCGGCAGGCGGGGTTTGCCGCGCTCCGCGATGTGCCAGGCCAGACCAAGGACGGCACGCCGGTCAGCCTGATGCTCAATATCGGCCTGGCGCTGGAATTGCCGCAGCTCGACGTGACGGGGGCGGAGGGGATCGGGCTGTTCCGCACCGAGATCGCCATGCTGGCGCGGGGCACTATCGCCGATGTGCCGGAGCAGGCGGCGGTGTATGCGCGGGTGCTGGATGCGGCGGGGGAGCGGCCGGTGCTGTTCCGGACGCTGGATCTCGGTGGCGACAAGCTGTTGCCGGGGGGCGGGCTGCCGGTGGAGGAGAATCCGGCGATGGGCTGGCGGAGCCTGCGGATAGGGCTCGACCGGCCGGCGTTGCTGCGGCGGCAGTTGCGAGCGTTGCTGCTGGCGGCGGGGGGGCGGCCGTTGTCGGTGATGTTCCCGATGGTGGCGACGGTGGCGGAGTTCAGGGCGGCGAAGGCGCTGCTGATGGCGGAGGCGGCGAAGGTGCGGCCGGCGCCGGAGCTGCTGCGCGTGGGGACGATGCTGGAGGTGCCGGCGCTGATGTTCCAGCTGCCGGCGTTGCTGAAGGAGGTGGATTTCATCTCGATCGGCACCAACGACCTGATGCAGTTCCTGTTCGCGGCCGATCGCGGCACGCCGGCGCTTGCTGGGCGGTATGACCTGCTGTCGCCGCCGATGTTCGACATCATCACGACGCTGGTGCAGGGCTGCCGGGCGGCGGGGGTCGGGTTGTCGGTGTGCGGCGAGGCGGCGGCGCGGCCGGCGGAGGCGCTGACGCTGGTGGGGCTCGGGATTGAAACGTTGTCGATGCCGGCTTCCGGCGTTTTGCCGGTGAAGGCCTTGCTGGCGGAGTGCGATCTGCCGGCGTTTCGCCTGGTGCTGGACGCGGCGCGGCGGACGGCTGGGGGGGCGGCGAGCCTGCGCGAGCCGATCGTTGCCTGGGCGCGTGAACACGGTTTAGCGATCTGACGAACTGTCCTGCGGGAAGGTAGAAACGGAGTTAGCGGGCGAGGCTGCCGCCGCGATCCGGGTTTGCTGGGCAAGGCTATGAACGGACACACAATTGTGCCCGCACGTGCGATCGAGGGGGATTTCCCCGGTTCGGCGGACGCGAAAATTTCGCAGTCTGCGGCTGCGCTTCGCGCGGTTCGCCGATTGGCAGCGGCGGCAGGTTTGTCTAAGACCGTTTAAACGGGGACGGGGCACCGGCGCTTTGGCCGGTCACGTCGCCGCAGCGTGAACCGTAGGCAAACAGGATCCCGCCCGCGTGCTGCAGGATCGCAAGTCGAGGCTGACCCAAGTTCGCTCCATGATGTTCTCCATCCGCTCCGATGGCGATGACGCCGGCTCGGGCATGGCGACCCGCGTGGGTGCGGACATGCGCGCGGCGCGCGAGCGGCTGTGCTGGGAATTGCCGGCGGTGGCGGCGCATCTGCGCATCCGTCTGCCTTATCTCGAGGCGATCGAAGATGGGCGGATCAACGATCTGCCGGGCAATGCCTATGCGGTGGGGTTCCTGCGGACCTATGCGCAATCGCTCGGGCTTGATCCCGATGAAGTGGCGCGTCGGTTCCGCGAGGAAGCGACGCATGTCAACCGTAAGACCGAGCTGGAGTTTCCGGCGCCCATCCCCGAGCGCGGCGTGCCGGCCGGAGCTGTGGTGCTGCTCGGCGTGGTCCTGGCGCTCGGTGCCTATGCCGGCTGGTACAAGATGACGAGCAGCGGGCGGCCTGATTCCGAGCCGGTGCAGCCGGTGCCGCCGCGGCTGATGCCGCTGGCGGAGGTGCCGCCGCCGGTGCGCATGGCTGGGCAGGTGCCGGTCGAGGCGCCGAAGGACGCGCCGCGCGACTTGGTGCCGGCGATGCCGTCGATCTCGCCCTCCTCAGCAGCCGCGGCGATTCCGGTGGCGGCACCAGTGGTTGCAACCCCGGCCCTGCCGCCGGTCGCCATCGCGGCTGTGCCAGCGATTGCGCTGGACGGAACGCGGATCGTGCTGCGGGCGAAGGCGGATGCCTGGATGCAGGTGCGCGACCGGCAGGGCAACGTGCTGCTGAACCGCGTGCTGCGCGCCGGTGAGACCTGGCCGGTGCCGGCCAGCGTCGGCAAGACGGCGCTACTGACGACCGGCAATGCGGGCGGCACCGAGCTGCTGGTCGATGGCCAGCCGACCGGGAGCCTTGGGACCGACGGGGCGGTGCGGCGCGACTTGCCGCTCGATCCGGATCAAATCCGCGAGGGCAAGCTCGCGGCGGCGCCGGTGGCGGTTCCGGTCGTGGCGCCCAAGCCGGTGGTGCCAAAGCCGAACTAGCGTCCCGCGCGCGGCGTGCTGGAGGGCGCCATGCCCTTCCGGCGGTTGCGCGGCACCCCATTTGCGTGAGATTGGCAACGCAATCGCGGCTTTTGTCGCCGCCTCGTCATGGAGCACAGCCCGTCATGAGCTATCGCCCGTATCAGCATATCGAGCGCCGCAAGTCCCGCCGGGTGATGGTGGGGGACGTGCCGGTGGGTGGCGGCGCGCCGATCACGGTGCAGACGATGACCAACACGCTGACCACCGATGTGGCGGCCACGGTCGCGCAGATCCAGCGGGCGGAGAAGGCGGGGGTGGATATCGTCCGCGTGTCCTGCCCGGACCAGGAGAGCGCGCTGGCGCTGAAGGAGATCGTGCGCCAGGTGAAGGTGCCGGTCGTCGCCGACATCCATTTCCACTACAAGCGCGCCATCGAGGCGGCCGAGAGCGGGGCGGCCTGCCTGCGCATCAATCCCGGCAATATCGGCAGCGCCGAGCGGGTGCGCGAGGTGATCAAGGCGGCGCGGGACCACAACTGCTCCATGCGCATCGGCGTGAACGCCGGCTCGCTCGAGAAGCATCTGCTGGAGAAGTATGGCGAGCCGAACCCGGAGGCGCTGGTCGAGAGCGCGCTGGAGCACGCCAAGATCCTGCAGGACCATGACTTCCATGAGTTCAAGATCAGCGTGAAGGCCTCCGACGTGTTCCTCGCGGTGGCGGCCTATACGCAGCTGGCCGAGGTCTGCGATCATCCGTTGCACATCGGCATCACCGAGGCGGGCGGCAAGCGGACGGGGACGGTGAAGTCGGCGATCGGCCTTGGCAACCTGCTGTGGGCGGGCATTGGCGATACGGTGCGTGTGTCGCTCTCGGCGGAGCCCGAGGAAGAGGTGCATGTTGGCTGGGAGCTGCTGAAGGCGCTCGGCCTGCGGCATCGCGGCGTCAAGATCATCTCGTGCCCGTCCTGCGCGCGGCAGGGCTTCAACGTCATCGACACGGTGGCCAAGCTCGAGGAGCGGTTCGCGCATATCGAGACGCCGCTGTCGCTGTCGATCATCGGCTGCGTAGTGAACGGGCCCGGCGAGGCGCTGATGACGGATATCGGCGTGACCGGCGGCGGCGCAGGCAAGCACATGGTGTATGCGGCGGGCAAGACCGACCATACCGTCGATGCCGATCGCATGATTGAGCACATCGTCGAACTCGTGGAAAAGAAGGTCGCCGTCATCGAGGCGGAGAAGGCCATGGCAAAACAGGCGGCAGAATGAGCGTTTCCGACCTCCAGCCGGTTCGCGGCACGCGTGACCTCATCGGCGAGGACGCGCGGCGGCACTTCCATGTGATCGAGACCGCGCGCCGCGTGGCTGCGACCTATGGCTACGACGAATGGTCGACGCCGGTGTTCGAGGATACGCGCGTGTTTGCCCGCGGGCTTGGCGATACGTCGGATGTGGTGATGAAGGAGATGTACACCTTCGCCGACCGCGGCGGCGAGAGCCTGACATTGCGCCCCGAGGCCACCGCCGGCGTGTGCCGGGCGCTGGTGACCAACGGGCTCACCCAGTCGCTGCCGCAGAAGGTGTTCTATGCCGGGCCGATGTTCCGCTACGAGCGGCCGCAGAAGGGGCGCTACCGGCAGTTCCATCAGATTGACATCGAGGTGCTCGGCAGCGACGCGCCGCTGGCGGACGCCGAGGTGGTGGCCTGCGGCTGGGCGATCCTGCGCGAGCTCGGCGTGTCGCAGGACACGGTGCTGGAACTGAACACGCTCGGCGACAAGGAAAGCCGGACGGCGTATCGCGCGGCGCTGATCGACTATTTCATGGGGTTCAAGGACGAGCTGTCTGAGGACAGCATCGCCCGACTGGAACGCAATCCGCTGCGCGTGGTGGATTCGAAGGACGAGGGCGACAAGAAGATCGTGCAGGGCGCCCCGACGATCGACCGCTATCTGACCGAGCCGGCGCATGCCTTCTTCCACAAGCTGCAGGAGCACCTGACGCGCTTCGGGGTGCCGTTCGTGCGCAATCCCCGCATCGTGCGTGGGCTCGACTACTACAGCCACACCGCCTTCGAGTTCGTCACCAGCCGGCTGGGCTCGCAGGGCACGGTGATGGGCGGCGGGCGGTATGACGGGCTCGTCGAGGAGATGGGCGGGCCGCACACGCCGTGCATCGGCTGGGCGGCGGGGGTCGAGCGGCTGGCGATGCTGATGGAGAAGCCGCCGGTGGCGCCGGCCTCAGTTGCGGTCGTGCCGGTGGGCGATGCCGCCGAAGGGGCGGCGCTCGACGTGGTGCAGGCGCTGCGTGGGGCCGGCATTCGCGCCGAGATCGCCTACCGCGGCAACGTGAAGCGGCGGATGGAGCGGGCGAACAAGACCGGCGCGCGGGCGGCGGTGATTCTTGGGGAGACCGAGATCGCCTCCGGCCTGGTGCAGGTGAAGAACCTGGTCACCGGCGAGCAGGCCTCGGTGGCCATTGCGGAGCTCGCCGCGCACCTCGCATGAGCTTCGCCAATACCCTCGATCGCCTGGTCGATCGCGCCGCCGAGCTGAACGCGCTTCTCGCCGAGGGCGCGACGGGGGACGCCTATGTGAAGGCGTCCAAGGAACTCTCGGAGCTGGAGCCGATCGTCACGCGGATCGACGAGCTGCGCTCCGCCGAGCGCGCGCAGGTCGAGGCCGAGGCGATGCTCGGCGATGCCGATATGCGCGAGCTGGCCGAGGCGGAGCTGCAGGACCTCAAGACGCGGATCCCCGAGCTCACCCACGCGATCCGCCTCGCTCTGCTGCCCAAGGACGAAGCCGACGCGCGCTCGGCCATCCTGGAAATCCGCCCCGCAGCCGGCGGCGATGAGGCCGGGCTGTTCGCCGCTGAACTCTTCGCCGCCTACCAGAAATACGCCGCCGCCAACGGCTGGCGCTGCGAAGTGATGGAATACGACGAATCCGGCCTCGGCGGCATCAAGGGCGCCATGGCGGAAATCAACGGCCGCAACGTGTTCGCCCGGCTGAAATACGAATCCGGCGTGCACCGGGTGCAGCGCGTGCCGGCCACCGAAAGCCAGGGACGCATCCATACCTCGACAGTGACGGTCGCCGTCCTGCCGGAAGCCGAAGAAGTTGACGTCCATATCGACGAAGGCGACCTGCGGATCGACGTCTATCGCGCCTCTGGCGCTGGCGGGCAGCACGTCAACAAGACCGAGTCGGCCGTGCGCATCACCCATATCCCGACCGGGATCGTGGTGGCGATGCAGGAAGAGAAAAGCCAGCACAAGAACAAGGCGAAGGCGATGAAGATCCTGCGCGCCCGCATGTACGAGCAGCAGCGCGCCTCGCTCCACGCCACCCGTGCCGCCGACCGCAAATCGCAGGTCGGAACCGGCGATCGCAGCGAACGCATCCGGACCTACAACTTCCCGCAAGGGCGCGTGTCGGACCACCGGATCAACCTGACGCTCTACAAGATCGACCGGGTCATGCAGGGCGATTTCGACGAATTCGTCGACGCCCTGACCGCCGAAGACCAGGCGGCGCGGCTCGCGGCGCAGGAATGAGACTGTGGGCTATCGGAGAAGGCAGGCAAGGCTCCGCCGGCTTAGGGCCTGGAGGCCCTAAGAACCCCATCAGATCTCTTGGCTGGATCGGCGGCCTTCAGCTGCGAACGTCTTCCTTAGCGCCGCAGGCAATCGATTCCGCGCGCTGCACGGACAGTGGTCCGTTCGCGAGGTTATTATCGGCTTCGCCCCTCTCCGCATCGAGATCGAGGGATTGCGACCGAGGGACGATCATCCAGCCGCGAGCAGTGATGGGGTTCTTAGGGCCTCCAGGCCCTAAGCCGGCGGAGCCTTGCCTTGCCTTCGCATGATGCCCTTCGCCGCGCGGCTGCGGCGTTACGAGCGGCGGGCATCGAGAATCCGGGATTCGAGGCGCGGTTGCTGGTGGCGCATGTGCTCGGCGTCCCGGTGTCCGCGGTGCCGGGGGCGGGGGAGCCGGATGAGGGTGAGCTCGATGCCTTGGTGGCGCGGCGGGTGGCGCGGGAGCCGATGGGGTTTGTGTTGGGCAGTGTCGGGTTCTGGACGCTGGATATTGCGTTGTCGCCGGCGACGCTGATTCCGCGGGCGGATTCGGAGACGGTGGTGGAGGCGGCGTTGGAGGCGCGGCCCAGGGAGGCGGTGCGGCGGGTTTTGGATCTGGGGACGGGGACGGGGTGTTTGTTGCTGGCGGTGTTGAGCGAGTGTCCTGGTGCGTTTGGGGTGGGGGTTGATCTGTCGCCTGAGGCGGCACGGTTGGCGGCGGGGAATGCGGTGCGGAATGGGTTGGCGGGGCGGGCGGCGTTTCTGGCGGGGGATTGGGCGTCGGCTTTGGAGGGGCGGTTTGACTTGGTGCTGTCCAATCCGCCGTATATTCCGCGGGGGGATCTGGCGGGGTTGATGCCGGAGGTGCGGGTGCATGAGCCGGCGCGGGCGTTGGATGGCGGGGCGGATGGGCTGGATGCCTATCGGGTGCTGGTTGGGGTGTTGCCACGGCTGCTGGCGCCGGGTGGGGTGGCGGTGTTCGAATTGGGGATCGGGCAGGCGGAGGCGGTGTCGGCACTGGCGGAGGCGGCGGGGTTTGGGGCGCCCGCCTTGCGTCATGATCTTGGCGGGGTTGCGCGGGCGTTGGTGCTGCGGGCGTGATCGCGGAAGATTTCGTTTGGCAGGCAGGCGGGGTGGGGCTAGCTTGATCTGGCGCGGCGCGACCCTTTGGGACGCAGTGCCCGGATGTCCGGGCGCCAGGCCAGCGGATCAGGACGATTTGGGGTTTGCGACGACACGGGCAGATCGTGTGGCGCGCCCCGGTTGCAAACAGCAAGGTGGCTTGGCGGGAATATGAACATGAAGCGCATGCGGGGACGCGGGCACCGGGGTGGCAGTGGCGGTGGCGGCGGGGGTGGCAGCGGTGGCATGCGCCACCACAGCAGCGGGGGCAGCGGCGTTCCGCTGAACCGCAACCACGTGTTCGACAGCAGCGGGCCGGACCTGCGCCTGCGTGGCACGGCACAGCAGCTGTTCGAGAAGTATCTGCAGCTGGGCCGTGACGCGACCGGCTCGGGCGACCGGGTAATGGCTGAGAGCTATTTCCAGCATGCCGAGCACTATTTCCGCATCATCAACGCGATGAACCAGGCAGCGCAGCAGCAGCAAGGCGGCGGCCAGCAGGGGCATCAGCAAGGTAACCAGCAGGGTAGCTACCAGCAGCGCCGGCAGTATCAGCAGGAAGGCGAGAGTGAGCAGTCCGGCGAGGGCGGCGAGAGCAATGACGGGCCGCATGAAGAGGCCCAGGTGATCAAGCCTGTGGTGGCCGCCGAGCCGCCGCAGAGCGGGGCGCGGGAAATCCCGATCGCCGCCGCGCCGCCGGAGCAGCAGTAACTCCGGCGAAGTGCCGGGAAAGGGGGGACGACAATGGCGACTTTGGAAATCATCGGCGCGCCGCTCAGCAACTTTGTGCGGGTTGTGCGTATGGCCTGCCACGAGAAGTGCGTTGACTACACGCTCACACCGGCGCGGCCGCACTCACCGGAGGTCAACGCGATCTCTCCGGTGGGCAAGATCCCCGTGATGCGGCACGGTGACTTCGTTCTGGCCGAGTCGCGCGCGATCTGTGCCTATATCGATCAGGCCTTTCCAGGGCCCTCGCTGCTGCCGAAGGACCCCAAGGCTGCCGCTCTGGCGGAACAGTGGATTTCGCTGGTCTGCACCACGATCGACGTCGCGCTTCTGCGCAATTACGTCCGCCACTACTTCTTTCCCGGCACCCCTGACGGCAAGCCTGATCGCCCGGCGATCGAAGCGGGCTTGCCGAAATGCAGGGAGGCCTTTGCGATCATGGAGACGGAGCTGAGCCGGCACGCTTTTCTTGCCGGAGACAGCTTTACGCTCGCGGACATCTTCCTCCTGCCCATCGTCCATATCATGCCCGCGTTCCCCGAGACGGCGGAGATGATGAAGGGCTCGCCCGCTGTTTCTGCGTGGTTTGCCACGGTTTCGGCGAGGCCGAGCGCGCAGGCGACAGTTCCGCCGCCGCGGATGTAATTCGGCCCCTCGCGCAGGACTCCAAGCTCGTCCATATGATGGGGCATGGCTTGGTCACGGCATGCCCGTCCCGACGGACGCGAGGGCTACCATCACGGCAATCTCCGGCAGGCGCTGATCGACGCGGCGCTGGCGATGATTGCCGAGCGCGGGCCGGCGGGGTTCAGTCTGGCCGAACTTGCGCGCGCCGTGGGCGTCAGCCCGGCGGCACCGTATCGCCATTTTCGTGACCGAGGCGCATTGCTGGCCGAAATCGCCCGGCTGGGATTCGAACTCTTCGAGGCGGAACTGAGTGGCGCCTGGGATGCCGGGCGGCCTGAGCCGCGCGGTGCCCTGATCCGCTGCGGCCGGCGCTATCTTGCCTTTGCGCGACGGCAACCGGCGCTCTACGCGGCGATGTTCGAGAGCGGTCTACCGCCCGACGCCGATGCCGGCCTGCTGCGCGCGAGCGAGCGCGCTTTTGGGGTCCTGGTGACCGCGGCGGAGGCCGTGTGTGCCGACATTCCCGGACCCGGGCGACCGCCGGCGAGCATGGTAGCGCTCCATGTTTGGTCAATGGCGCATGGGATTGCCTCGTTGTTCCTTGCCCACGCTTCCGGGCCTGGGCGGGTGTTGCCGATGGCGCCTGAGGATCTGCTGGAGGCCGGCACGCTGGTCTATCTCGATGGATTGCGGCGCGAAGGGAAATGAGCGGATGGATCTTGACGGCGGTGCGTCGTCTCCCCACTAATGTGAATGTGATTTACATTCACATGTGCCACAGGGCATATCGACTGCATCGCTTTTCCACCACCTGGGAGTTCCCAATGAGTGAGAGTATCCGCTACCGCCAGCATGGACCGCTGCCGTGGCTGTTGCTGGGCGCCGTGATCGGCGTGGCCATGTTTGGCATGCACGGGATCGGGGCGATCGTGCTGACGTTGGTTGGCGTCGGATTTGCGGCCAAATGGATGTATCGCTGGCACATGGCCAATGGCGGCGCGCCGTTGCCGGCCGGTTGGGGCGCGCCGACGGGCTGGGCGAGCTGCGCCGGCGGCTGGAAGCGTGATCGCAGGGCACCTGCCGAGCCGCCGTCGAGCGGGAACCATGCCTTCGACGACTATCGCCGTGAAATGCTGCGTCGCCTCGAGCAGGATCACCAGGACTTCCAGTCCTTCCTCGACCGCCTGCGCCGCGCCAAGGACAAGGCCGAGTTCGACCAGTTCATGGCCGACCGCGATCGGCGCGGGCCGGAGCCGCGGCCTGAGGGTGACCGACCCGCCTCGCCTTGGCCGCAGGGCTGATCCTGACGGGCTGAATGACGCGCCGTGGCAAGAGCCGCGGCGCGTTTTTTGTTGGCTATCGGTTGGTGCCGAGGTCATGGACCAAGCGGGCGGCGACGTCGTGCCATTGGGCGCGCGGGTCCGATCCGGCCGAGGTCCAGGGCGGGTCGGCGACCAGGGAGAGCAGCGCGCCGGCCAGGCTTTCGGTCGTTGGGTCGCAGAGCCGGGCGAGCGGTTCGTCGCGTAATTGCTCGCTGATCCCCCCGACGCGGGTGGCGACGACCCATCGGCGGGCGGCGACCGCGGCGGCGGCGACGCCGGATTGGCTGGCCTCCCGGTGGGACAGGACCAGCGCATCGGACCAAGCGAGGAGGCTGCCGACCTCGTCCTCGGGCACCCAGCGGTTTTCGACGGTGACGCCTGGCAGGGCGCGGAGTTGGTCGAGCACGGTGGACTCGGGACCGTTGCCGACGACGCGGGTTTCGATCCCGGCGTCGGGACCGATCCTGGCAAGCGCGTCAGCCAGCAGGTCGAGCCCCTTGTAGGGGAGCAGACGGCCGAAACTGAGTAGGCGCAGCTTGCCGCCGTGCGTGCCCGGCGCCGGTGGTGGGGCGCCGAAAATGAACGGTGGCAGGCTCGACATGACCATATGCCGCTGACCGACCTGTCCGAGCGCGCGCAGGCGGTCGGCGACGTGGTCGGTCAGCGCGATCAGGCCGTCGGCGCCGCGGATGAGGGCACGTTGCAGCGGCATCTGCAGGGGAATGCCGTCGCCGGGATGCGGGTCGGCGTCGTGGACGACGACGTAGTAGGGAACGCCGGCGCGGCGGAGCGCGGTGGCCATGACCAGGTCGAGGGCGGCGGGCATGGCGCAGATCGCGAGGTCGGGCTTGATGCCGCGCAGCCGGGCTGAGAGCCGCGCGGTGCGGAACGGCATGGTCGGCAGGCGCAGCAGCAGGTTGGCGAGGCCGGTATAGGTCGAGAAGGGCAGGGCGCAGGGCGGCGGCTCGGCGCCGCCGAGGAGTTCGGACTGGGCGGAGAGCGAGAGCAGCGCCTCGGTGCCGGGCACGGTCGCGAGGCTGGCGGCGAGCTCGGCGGCGTAGCGTGGACCGGCGCCGCGGCGGCCCCATTGCCAGACCAGGATCCTCATGCCGCCGCCCTCAGGCCAAGGGCGCCGACGGCGGCGCGGACCGGGTCGAGCCCGAGGCGGGCGGTTGCCATCGTCTTGCCGCGACGGGCGAGTGCTGCACGGCCGGCAGGGTCGTCGGCGAGGCGGCGCAGCTGGACGGCGGCGGCATCGGTGTCGGGCTCGGCCCAGACGGTGCCGGGGGAGTCGTAGACGCCGCGGGGGTCGCGGGCGGGGACGAGGACGAATGGCACCAGGACGGCGGAGGTCTCGTCCATGAAATCGAGGTTGCCGGACCAGCCGGTGGCGATGACGGGCACGCCGAGCAGCATCGCCTCGGCCGGGATCAGGCCGAAGCCCTCGCTGCGGTGGAGCGAGAGCACGATGTCGGCCGCCGCGGTCAGCGCATGGGCGTCGGCGCGTGGCAGGGTCATGTTGAACAGGCGGATATTGGCGGCATCGCCGATGGCGGCGCGCAGGGCCGCGAGGTCGTTGGGGTAGTGCTCGGGATTGGTGACCTTGAGCACGAGCAGGCGGTCGGCGCGGTCGCCGAAGGCGGCGCGGAAGGCGGCGATGGCGCCGAGCGGGTTCTTGCGCACGAAGCTCGACGCCAGGCTGAAGGAGGTCAGCACGACCACGGCATCCTCGGGCAGGCCGAAATCGGCGCGGCGGAGGGCAGAGGGGCGCGGAGGGGTGGTGGCGAGCGGGATCGGGATGGCGCGGAGCGCGATCGGCGAACCGGCGGGCAGCAGGGTGGCGATGGCGTCGCGGGTGAAACCCGAGAGGGTCCAGATGTCGTGCACGAAGCCGAGGGCGGGGCGCCATGTGTCCGGCACTTTCGGCAGCTCCCAGGCCCAGTAGCCGATGATGCGGCGGCCGCGGGTCAGGCCGTAGGGCAGGCGCAGCAGGGTGTAGGGCAGCACGGCGCCGTTGGCGTGGAGCAGCAGGGGCGCGCCCGCGGGAATCTCGGGGACGGCGCGGGTGTCGGTGTCGATGCTCCAGGTGGTGACGCCGATGGCGCCGAGTGCCGCGCGCATTTGGCGTGCGGCTTCGCCGAGGCCGGAGGGGCGGGAGAATTCGCCGGCGATGACGATGCCGCTTTGGGCCGCGGGTGGCTGGCGGTCGGGGCGGGGGGCGAGAAGGGCGGTGGCGTGGGAGAACGCAGTGCGGCGCTGTTCGGCCGGCAGCAGGCGCCAGAGGCGGTGCAGCGGCGAGAGCGTGGGGCGCGCCGTATCAAGGTTCATTGCGCTGAAACCTGCCGATACACGCCGCGTCGGGCAAGGGGCGGCGGAGGGGCGCTACAATGTGTTGAGATGGCACGCGCTGCGATGGCCGGGCGCGACCTCGCGCAAGGCCGGCGCCACTTCACGGCACGTGGGCATGGCGTGCGGGCAGCGGGGATGGAAATGGCAGCCCGGCGGCGGGTTCAGCGGGCTCGGGATTTCGCCCTTGATGGCGGTGAAGGCGCGCTTGCGGGTGTCGATGCGCGGCACCTCGGCGAGCAGCGCCTGGGTGTAGGGGTGGTTCGACCGCGCGAAAATCTCCTCGGCCGGCGCTTCCTCGACGATGCGGCCGAGATACATGATGACGACGCGGTCGGAGAGATGCTCGACCACGCCGAGGTCGTGGCTGATGAAGAGGTAGGTGAGGTCGAGCTGTTCGCGCAGGTCCATGAACAGGTTGAGGATCTGCGCCTGGATCGAGACGTCGAGTGCGGCGACCGCTTCGTCGCAGACGAGGAACTCGGGCTGCACGGCGAGCGCGCGGGCGATGCCGATGCGCTGGCGCTGGCCGCCGGAGAACTGGTGCGGGTAGCGCCGCTTGTAGGCGGGATCGAGGCCGGCGCGGTTGAGTTGGGCGTCGATATAGGCGGTTTCCTCGCCGCGCGGGATCATACCATGCACGCGCGGTGCCTCGCCGACGATGTCCTCGACGCGCATGCGCGGGTTGAGACTGGCATAGGGGTCCTGGAAGATCATCTGGACCTTCAGGGTCGCCCGGCGCATGGCGTCGAGCGGCATGGCGGTGATGTCGCGGCCGTGCCAGTGAACCGTGCCGTCCGATGGCGGCATGATGCCGGCGACCATGCGACCGATGGTGGACTTGCCGCAGCCGCTCTCGCCGACGAGGCCGACGACCTCGCCCTTGTGGATGGTGAGGTCGATGTTGTCGACGGCGCGGACCACCTGGTCCTTCACCTCGCCGCCTAGCGAGCGGCGCAGGCCGCGGGCGAGGCGGGCGGCGGCGTCGTAGGTCTTGCCGAAGCGCTTGGAGACGCCACGCAGTTCGATGACGGGGGCGTTCATGCGGCGAAATCGAGCTGGGGGTGGAAGCAGCGGAGCGCGCGGCCGGGGACGGTGCTTGTTTCCGGCGGATCGGCGGCGCAGGCGGTGTCGGCGCGTGGGCAGCGGGTGCGGAAGGCGCAGCCGACGGGCAGGTCGATCAGCGAGGGAGTCATGCCGGGGATCTGGCTGAGGCGCGCGCCGCGCTTGTTGCGGGAGGGGACGGAGCCGATCAGGCCCGCGGTGTAGGGGTGCATCGGGCGATCAAGCACGTCGGTGACCGAACCGGTCTCGACGATGCGGCCGGCGTACATCACCGCGATGCGGTCGGCGAGGCCGGCGACAACGGAGAGGTCGTGGGTGATCCAGATCAGCGCGGTGCCGACCTCGCGGGCGAGCTTCTGCACTTCGGCAAGAATCTGCGCCTGGATCGTGACGTCGAGCGCGGTGGTGGGTTCGTCGGCGATGATAAGATCCGGGCGATGCAGCAGCGCGATGGCAATGGCGACGCGCTGGCGCATGCCGCCCGAGAACTGGTGGGGATAGGCGGAGAGGCGCTCTTCCGGACTGGGGATGCCGACCATGCCGAGCGCGTCGCGGGAGCGGGCGCGGGCCTCGGCGTTGGAGACCTTGGCGTGGGCGTGGACGGTTTCCATCATCTGGGTGTCGATGCGCAGGACCGGGTTCAGCGTCATCATCGGGTCCTGGAAGATCATGGCGATGCGGTTGCCGCGCAGCGCGCGCCGCTCCTCCTCGGGCAGCGCGGTGATGTCGCGGCCCTGGAACAGGATTTTCCCGGATGCGACGCGGCCGGGCGGATCGACGAGGCCGATCAACGAAAATCCCGTCACCGACTTGCCGGAGCCTGACTCGCCGACGAGGCCGAGGATCTCGCCACGGTTCACATGGAACGACACGCCATCGACCGCCTTCACCAGCCCGGCGCGCGTCGCAAAATGGGTGGAGAGGTTCTCGACCTCCAGCGTCATGCCGCTCATCGCTTCAGCCTCGGGTTCAGCACGTCGCGGAGCTGGTCGCCGACGAGGTTGATGGCGACGATGGTCACCAGCAAGGCGATGCCGGGATAAAAGCTGATCCAGTATTTGCCAGACAGCATATACTGATAGCCGTTGGCAATCAGCAGGCCGAGCGACGGCTCTGTAATGGGCACGCCGAGGCCAAGGAAGCTGAGTGTTGCCTCCAGCGTGATCGCCCGCGCGATCTGGATGGTGCCGATGACGATCAGCGGCGGCATGCAATTGGGCAGCAAGTGGCCGAACAGCAGGCGCCAGCTGGGAATGGCGAGACACTCGGCTGCCTCGATGTATTCCCGCCGTCGTTCGACCAGGGCTGCGCCGCGGGCGGTGCGGGCGTAGCGCGCCCATTCGACCAGGATCAGCGCGAGCATGACGTTGAACACGCCCTTGCCGAGAAAAGCGAGGATCATCAGTGCGACGAGGATGGCCGGAAAAGAGAGCTGCAGGTCGACCAGCCGCATGATCGCCACCTCGATCCGGCCGCCAAAATAGGCCGCGGCGAGGCCGAGGGCGGAGCCGATGACACCCGCGATCAGCGCCGAGCCGACGCCGACGCTCAACGAAATGCGCAGGCCGTAGATGATGCCTGACAGCATGTCGCGCCCCTGGTCGTCGGTGCCGAGCCAGAAGGTCATGCCATCCATCGACTTCGAGCCTGGGGCGAGGCGGCCGTCCATGATGTCGAGCTGGGCGAGGTCGTAGGGGTTCTGCGGCGTGATCCAGGGCGCGCTCACGGCAAGCACGACGACCGTGAGCACGACGACGAGGCCCACCACGGCCATCCAGTTGTCCGAGAACTCGCGCCAGAACCGGCGTAGCGGCGTGTCCTCGCGGCCGCGCAGCACGATATCGCTCATTCCCGGCTCTCCAGGCGGACGCGTGGATCGAGCACGGTGTAGAGCAGATCGACCAGCAGGTTGATGGTAATGAACAGGAAGACGATCATCATCAGGTAGGCGACGATCACCGGCCGGTCGAGCACGTTGATGGAGTCGATGATCAGCTTGCCCATGCCCGGCCAGGCGAAGACGCTCTCGGTCACCACGGCAAAGGCGATGATGCTGCCGAACTCCAGGCCGACGACCGTGACGATGGGGATCAGGATGTTCTTCATCACATGGACGAACACCACCCGCACCGGCGAGAGGCCCTTGGCGCGGGCGAACTTCACATAGTCCATATGCATATTCTCGCGCACGCCGGCGCGCGTCAGGCGCAGCACCAGGGCGATGTTACCGAGCGCCAGGTTGAACGCGGGCATCAGCATATGGGCGAGGCCGTCGCGGGTCAGGAAGGACCAGGGCACGCCGAACAGCAACTCCGTCTGCCCGCGCCCGGTGCTGGGCAGCCAGCCGAGCTGCACGGCGAACACCATGATCAGCATCAGCCCGACCCAGAAGGTTGGCAGCGAGAAGCCGAAGATCGAGCCGGTCATGATCAGCCGGCCGGCGAGGCTGTTGGGCTTGAGGCCGGCGTAGAGGCCAAGGGGGATGCCAACCACGATCGAGAGCAGCACGGCGGTGACCGCGAGCTCCATCGTGGCGGGCATGCGGCCGGCGATCAGGCGCAGAGCGGGCTCGTTGAACACGAAGCTGCGGCCGAGATCGCCATGCAGCGCCCCCCACAGGAACCGCGCGTATTGCTCCCACAGCGGCCGGTCGAGACCGAGGGCGATGACCGCGCGGGCGCGCTCGGCCTGATCGGCCTGCGGCGAGATCAGGATCTCGACGGGATCGCCGATGACGTTGATGCCGACAAACACGATCACCGTCATCGCCAGCACGACGAAGATGGCCTGTATGAGCCGGCGGAGAATCCAGGTTGTCATCAGTTGGCCGGCCGCAGGTCGACGATCCTGGTTTCCTCGTCGGCACGGGGAATGTAGGTCAGCCCCGCCTTCATGGCCCAGATGTTCTTCTGCAGATGCAGCGGAATGGTGGAGACGTCGGCCATCGCCTGGCGCGTCGCCTCGATGGTCATGGCTTCACGCTGCGCGTCATCCGCGGTCGTCATCAGCCGATCAACGAGCGCGTCGAACTGCGAATTGGAATAGCGCCCGCGGTTGACCGCCCCCCAGCCCTTGGCCGGCGTGAATGTGTAGATCAACGAGCGCAGCGGATTGGTCGCTTCGGTAAAACCCCAGCCCAACAGGAAGGCCGAGAACTCCAGCTTGTTGGCGCGGCCGACATAGTTGGTCCAGGTCAGCGCCTCCACCGTGGTCTGCACCCCGATGCGCGACCACATCTGGCCGATCGACTGGATGATCTTGCCGTCATTGACGTAGCGGTCGTTGGGGCCGTGCAGGGTGATGCGGAACCCGTTGGGGTAGCCAGCCTCGGCCAGCAGCGCCTTGGCGCGCGCCGGATCATAGGCCGGCGGCTCCAGCCCCTTGGCATAGCCCCAGGCGCCCGGCGAGACGAACTGTCCGGTTGCATAGGCCGCGCCCTCCATCACCCGCTCGACGATAGCCGGGCGGTTGATGGCGATGTTGAGCGCCTGGCGCACCCGCAGGTCGTTCAGCGGATTGGTGTCGAGCTTCTCCCCATTCGGCCCGGTGACGAAGGGCGTGGCGCCGGTGCGCGAGCGGTCGAGCCAGAGATAGATGTAGCGCTGGGAGGCGATCTCGGCGAGCGCCACGCGCTTGTCGCTGCGCAGCCGCACCGCGTCCGACGTTGGCACGAACTCGATCAGCTGCACATCGCCGGCGAGCAGTGCCGCGGTGCGGGCGCCATCATTCGGGATCATCCGCAGCGTCGCCGTCTGCCAGTGCGGCTTCGGTCCCCACCAGGCGTCATTGCGCACCAGGCTGACCTGGTCACCCGACTTGTAGGCGGTCATCCGATACGGGCCGGTGCCGATGGCATGCTTCAGCGAGTTGAAATCCTCGGTCGCCGGATCGGGGCCGATGCCGTGGGGAATGATGAACACGTTCGACAGGTCGGCCGGCAGCAGCGGGTAGATCCCGTTGGTTTTCATCCGCACCGTGTAGGGATCGGGCGTCTCCATCGCGACGACCGTCTTCGTGTAGATCGAGAAACTGCCGGGCGAATTCAGCACCGTCGGCACACGGGCAAAGGTGTAGGCAACGTCGGCGGCGGTGAACTCGGAGCCGTCGTGAAACTTGACGCCCTGGCGCAGCTTCAGCTCCCAGGTGCTGTCATCGATCAGCTTCCAGGACAGCGCGAGCCCTGGGATCAGGTTCGAATTGGCGTCGCGCTCGACGAGGCGCTCGTAGACGTGGATGTCCAGCGTCTCGTTGGGGGAGAAGGTATGGTAGTGGGGGTCGGCGCTGGTGGGCGCGGCCGACATGGCCATGGTGACCGACTGCGCCTGGACGGCCAGCGGTGCGGCAATAATCGCGGCGGCCGCGAGGGCAGCGGCGAGATGCTTGGCCATGGTGAAGTCTCCCTGTCTCCCCGGAGACCATAGCCGCAGCGTCGCCGCCGCGGCTAGGCTCATCGGCGAGACAGGGCCGTGTTCAGGCGGCTTTCGGCATCACGCGGTTGGGCTCGCGCACCGGAATACGGGTGCGGGTGAGCTTCTCGATGCTCTTGAGGAACGGACGCTCGTCGTTGGCGCACAGGCTGATCGCCATGCCGTCGTTGCCGGCGCGCGCGGTGCGGCCGATGCGATGGACATAGGATTCCGGCACGTTCGGCAGGTCGAAGTTGATCACGTGGGTCACACCGTCGACGTCGATGCCGCGGGCGGCGATGTCGGTGGCGATCAGCACGCGGGTGCGCCCGTCACGGAAGTCGGCCAGAGCGCGCTCACGCTGCGGCTGGCTCTTGTTGCCGTGAATGGCGGCGCAGGGCACGCCATGCTCCTCGAGGTATTTCACAACCTTGTCGGCGCCGTGCTTGGTGCGGGTGAACACCAGCGTCCGGCCCGTCGCGACATCACGCAGCAGGTCACGCAGAATGCCGCGCTTGGCCGTCCCGTCGGTGAAGATCACCGACTGGTCGACGCGCTCGACGGTCGTCGCCGCCGGCGTCACCGCGACGTGCACGGGGTCGCGCAGCATGCTCTCGGCGAGGCCCGAGATCTCCTTCGGCATGGTGGCTGAGAAGAACAGGGTCTGGCGTTGGGCCGGAATGGCCGAGACGATGCGGCGGATCGGCACGATGAAGCCGAGATCGAGCATGTGATCGGCCTCGTCGAGCACCAGGACCTCGGTGAGGTCGAGGCGGACGGTGCGGTCCTGCATGTGGTCGATCAGGCGGCCGGGTGTGGCCACCAGCACGTCAACGCCGCCGGCCATGGCACGGGCCTGCTTGCCCTTGGGCACGCCGCCGAACATGGTCGTGACGCGCACGCCGATGAAGGTGCCGTAGGCGCGGAAGCTGTCGGCGATCTGCGAGGCGAGCTCGCGGGTGGGGGCCAGCACCAGCACGCGGCAGGCGCCACGGGTGGCGGGCTTACGCTGGGCGGCAAGGCGCTGGAGGATCGGCAGGGCGAAGGCCGCGGTCTTGCCGGTGCCGGTCTGGGCGATGCCCTGGACGTCACGGCCGGCGAGCGCGGGCGCAATGGCCTGGCTCTGGATCGGGGTCGGCGAGGTGTAACCCTCGGCCGCGAGCGCCTTCAGAAGGGGCGGGGCGAGGCCGAGCTGTTCAAACGTCGTCATATGGTTGGCTATCTTTCGCGTGGAACCGCGCACACTCCTCCACGGCTCTCCAGAGCCGCGGCAAGCGCACGCGCAAAGCGGTCGGCAGGACCGCGAACCGGCGCAGAATTGTTGGGAGACAGGAGCTACCAGGAAGCGTGGCCCCGACGGTCCCGAATGGATGGGATACTGACACGGGGTGGCAGCGCACAGAAACACATCAAGGCGCGCACCCCGGGAGATAGTTGTGCGGCGCAGCAAAGTCAAGGAAAATGCGCGCCGGAACAGGAGTGACGCCTTTGGACCGCATTGCGCCCTTCGCGTTCGTCCTGCTGTGGAGTTCGTCCTTCGTCTCCGGCAAGACCGGCCTCCACTACGTCTCCCCCCTCCTGTTCGTCGCCGTTCGACTGATCGGATGCGCGGCTGTGCTGGCGCTGCTGATGACCATGCTGCGCCGGTCCTGGCGGCCGGTGCTCGGCTGGCAGGGCGCGCACTGCGCCATCGCCGGCGCCCTGATGAACGCCGGCGGCCTGATGGCTCCGCATATCGGCCTGACTTTGGCGCCGGCGGCGCAGATCGCTCTGGTGCAGTCGCTGACCCCGCTGCTGACCGCAACGCTCGGGACCATGTTTCTGCGCGAGGCGCTGCGGGCGCGGCAATGGATCGGCCTGGCGCTGGGGCTTGCCGGCGTCGGGCTTGTCGTCGGCCACGCGGCCCTGGAGAGCCCGCTGCGCTTCGAGGGCCTAGTCCTTGCCTTCATCGGCGTTGTCGCCCTGGTCTCCGGCACGCTCTACTTCGGCCGCTTCTGTCGCGGCGTGCCGCTCCTGCCAGGCGCCGCCATGCAGTTCCTGGCCGCGGCCGTGGTCGCAACCCTCGGCGCCGCCACGCTCGAGACCTCCCGTGCCGATTGGACCAAAATCGCCATCGCCACCGTCGCCTGGAACACGGTCATGGTCTCGCTCGCGGCCATGGGGCTCTACTCGGCCATGCTTGCGCGCGGCACCGCGGCGGGGGTGACCGCCAATTTCTACCTAGTGCCTGGTACTGCCGCCCTCCTCGCCTGGGCCCTCCTTGGCGAGCGGCTAGATCTCCTTGCCGCGACCGGCCTGATAGTGGCCTCGATCGGTTGCTGGCTCGTCGGCGCGACGAACCGTCGAGTCTGACATAAGAGTGAGCGACCGGCACGGTCCTGGAGGCCCGTGTATCAATGCGATACGCTTTCTTGGGGTGAGGCCTCCGGTCCCTGACATGCACCATGTGATCGCCGCCGCGGGGACCCTGGCGTTTCGGCTGCGTTTTTGTCAGCATCATCCCACGAACGCGATTTGAGGACGCCGACCATGGACATGAACTGGAAGAACCTGTCGGACGCTATTTTCGATCATGCCGGCACACGGCCGACCGGCCCCGCCCTGATCGAGGCGGGCACGACGATCACCTACGCCGAGTTCGCCGACCTCGTCGGGCGGACGGCGGTCTATCTCCACGATCTCGGCGTGAAACCGGGCGACGTGGTCGCCGTAGCCCTGCCGAGCTCGATCGACCACGTGCTGCTGACCTTCGCGTTGCTTCGCGTCGGCGCGATCCCGCTCGATTTGCCGCCGGTGCGCCCGGTCGGCGCGCTCGTCGATCCCGTGATCCACTTCAAGGTCACCCGCGCGTTCCTGCTGCCGGGTGCGCGGAGCTATGACAGCGCCATCGTCCATCGTGTCGGCCCGGACTGGCGCGCAACCCTGGCGGCGAAGGGCGGCGACCGTCGCGTCGCCCGCGACCAGGACGAGATGCACTTCCTGCACCTGACCTCAGGCAGCACTGGCGCGCCGAAGGGCATCGCGACCACCCAGAAGCAGTGGCTCGCTCGCTTCCACGCCGCGCTGAAGCTTTTCCCTGACCTGCTCACCCCGGCGAACCCGCCGAAACTGCTCCTGGTCGGCGGCATGGGCTTCTCCGCCTTCTTCTTTTTCATGGCCAACCAGATCTGCATCGGCGGCGCCACCGTGTTGATGGCCGAGGACCACAAGCCGGAGAATGTGGCCCGCGCGATCGCCTCGTGGGACGATGGCGCCTGCCTGATCACCCCTCCGCTGGTCCGCCAGTTCCTCTCCTGGCCCGTGGCCGAGGGGCTGCTCTTCCCCAGGCTCCGGGCCCTCCTGGTCGGCGCCTCGCCGCTGTTCCCGGCCGAAAAGCAGGCAATCCAGAGGCGCCTGACGCCGAAATTCTACGAGGTCTATGGCAGTGCAGCAGTGGGTTTCCTCTCAGTCCTGCCGCCCGATGACATGTCGGCCCAGACCGATACCGTTGGCCGCAAGAGTCCCGACATGGAGGTCGAGGTGGTCAGTGGCACCGGCGCGGTGTTGCCGTTGGGGGCGATCGGGCATCTTCGTTGCCGCGGCCCCGGCATTTCCGGCGGGATCTTTGGCGACACCGGCGCCTCCGCGAGTGCCGAAGGGTTCCGGGACGGCTGGTACTATCCGGGCGACGTGGGAACGCTCGATGCGACGGGCTTCGTCAGGCTCAAGGGCCGCGTCGCCGATCTCGCGACCCGACGCGGGGTCGACATCTACATGCCGGAGATCGAAGAAGTGATGCAGGCGCATGAAAGCGTCGTCGAAGTCGCGGCCGTTGGCGTAACGCCGCCAGAGGGAGGGGACACGCGCCTCGTCGTCTTCGTTGTGCCGAACGGCCAGCCGCAGACCCAGGCGCTTTCGGCCCACTGCCGGGAGAGGATTCCGCCGGAAAAGTTCCCCGACCGTGTATTTTTTGTCCGCGGCCTACCAAAAAACCCAAATGGGAAGGTTGATCGCCGCAACCTGGCCGCCATGGCCCTGAAAGGCCCGCAGCAAGGACCAGGACCCAGCCCCGCACCCGCAGCGTGACCTTCGAGCCAATGCAGAACACGACAATGGCACAAACAATGTCGTGATGAGCGACGAAGTTTTGTCTCGTGGCGTGAGATCAATGGGTTAACGGTTGATTGACAGGAGTTAATCAGGCGATATTTCCCCCAGTAGGGGTCGCTCGCAAAGGGCGTTTGGAGCTTGCGTGTCGGGCACCCATCGTGGCGCCCGGTGCCGCCGCCCCAGATGTCCGAACCGGGAGACCCAAGTGGACTGGTCACGCTGAGGAAATTGCCGGGGTCCGGCATTTTGCCGGTGTAGCCGTTCTAGAAGGGGAATACCGATGACGCTGATCAACGGGACCAACGGAAACGACACGCTGATCGGAACCGTCTTGGGCGACAGCATCGCGGGTCTCGCTGGTGATGACAGCCTGTCGGCGCTTGACGGCGCCGATATCCTCGATGGTGGCGCGGGCGACGACACGCTCGATGGCGGCAATGGGAATGACACCCTTCTTGGCGGTGCCGGCAATGACTCTCTGATTGGCGGCGAGGGTAACAACAGCCTGGATGGCGGCGCCGGCAACGATACCATGACCGGCGGCAGTGGCGCGGATACCTTTGTCGGCGGCGCCGGCGACGATTCTATCTTCGGCGGGTCAGGCACCAACGCCGTTGACTACAGCGGCGATCCGGCCGGCGTCACCGTCTCGCTCCCTAACCAATATTATGGCCCGGGCTCGCTCTACGGCAACGCGACGGATGGCAGTGGCGGGACGGATACGCTGACGGCCATCGGCGAGGTGATCGGGTCGGCGTTCGCCGACACCATCACGGCCGCATATGGCGCGACGATCGACTCAGGCTCGGGTGACGACAGCATCATCACCGGCAACGGGCGTGACTCGGTCAGTGCGGGGGATGGTGCCGACCAGATCCTGCTGCGCTCGACCTCGACCGCGAATGGCGAAGGCATCCAGGGTAACAACACTGTCGACGGCGGAGCGGGCAACGACATCTTCCTTGAAGTCGGCTATTGGAATGCAAGTGGGGTCGGTTCGGGCGGTGATGTCCTGACTGGCGGCGCGGGTGTCGATACCTACGTCGTCGATCCCTCGAGCTGCTGCGGCAGCGCAATCAACACGCCCGACATCGTAACCGATTTCACGCCCGGCGCCGGCGGCGATAAGATCGATTTCTCCGTACTGGTCAACGATCTCGTGACCAATACGAGCCGCTCGACGCGCATGCCGGCCGGACATGACCCCTTCGCCGACGGCTTCCTGCAATATGTCCAGAGCGGCGGGGATACGCTGTTCCAGGTCTCCAGCGCACCCGGCGCGAACTGGACAACGTTCCTGCGGCTATCCGGGGTCACACCTAGTCAGTTGACCGCCGACAATTTCGTCCAGGCCTATGCGCAGGTCTCGGCGCCGGTGACCACTACGGGCACCACCGCGAATGATAGCATCAACGGTGGCACCGGCGATGACACGCTCTCGGGCGGTAACGGCGATGACACGCTCAACGGCAATTCCGGCAACGATAGCCTGGATGGCGGAGCCGGCGATGATGTGCTGCTCGGCGGTGCCGGAGACGATACGCTCGTCGGCGGCACCGGTCGCAACACACTGAGCGGTGGTTCGGGCAATGATGTGCTCGACAACAGCGCTGGAACTGGGCGCGGCAGCATCGATGCCGGGTCCGGCGCGGACACCGTGCTCGCCAGCAACAGTGGTGACTACATCACTGCCAATAGCGGGTCGTCCGGCGCTTCGATCCTCGGTGGAATCGGGGATGACACCGTCTATGGGGGCGGCAACAGCACGGTCATGGCCGCGGCTGGCAATGATTATATCAACATGTCCGGCAACGCAGACGATTCAGTCGACGGCGGCGCAGGCGACGATTCGCTCTATGCCGGAAACGGCGCCACGCTGATCGGCGACAGCGGCAAGGACTATATCTACGCCGGCAATGGCAGCACGCTCGACGGTGGGATCGGCGACGACACGCTCTACGCAGGTACGACCAGCAACCTGACCGGCGGTGATGGTGACGACAGTGTTTACGCCGGGTCCGGCAGTACGATCGATGCCGGGATCGGCAACGATACCGTGTTCGCCGAAGGCAACGGCTCGGCTGACGCTGGCGCTGGCGATGACACGATCAACATCGGATATACAGGTCACGAGAGCGTCACTGCGGGCGCCGGCGACGATACGATCAACGAGTGGGCCGGCAATTCCGGTGGGAGAGGCTTCAGCCCCGGCACCGCGACTGGCGGAGCCAACACGATCAACGGTGGCGACGGCAACGACGTGTTTGCCGAGGTTTCGCCATTCCTCTCAAGCGCGGGCTCGATCCTCACCGGTGGCGCAGGGAGCGATACCTATGTGCTCGATTCGGTCCAGGATTGCTGCAGTCATGCGTTGAACGGCGCGCCCGACACGATCACCGACTTCACGGTCGGCGCCGGCGGCGACGTGCTGGATTTCTCGAAGCTGATCTCGGCTTTCACGGATACAACAAACAGCAACGGGCCTTATGGATGGGGCCTGCCGGCCGCGACCAACCCGTTCGGCGGCTATCTCCAGATCATCAATGATGGCGCCGGTAACTCGCTCGTGCAGATGGATCCTGCTGGAACTGGCGCCTGGCGGACCATTTTGATTATGCAGGGCGTAGCCCCCGCAAGCATCACGGCCGAAAATCTGGTGGCCGCCGGCTTCAGTCAGCCGCTGGCCGCGGTGAACCTCACCGGAACGACCGGCGATGACTACTTGCAGGGCACCATGTTCGCCGACACGCTCAACGGCGGCGCCGGCGACGACACCTTGCGCAGCGGTTCTGGTACTGGCGACAGCCTGAATGGCGGGGCCGGAAACGATGCCCTCTACGGCCAGGGTACGCACGGCGTCATGGTTGGCGGCGCCGGCGCCGACTCCTTCTATGGCTCGGCAAGCGACACCGTCGACTACAGCGGAGATCCAGCCGCCATCACAGTGACCCTCGATACCAGTGGTGGCGCCGATACCGTTGTCGATGGCACAGGTGCCACCGACATCTTGACCGGTGGAGAGGCGATCACAGGCTCTGCGTTCAATGACGTATTCCAGAACGTTTCGTACTGGGATAACAACAAGAACGCTGCGGGCGGCCATGTTCTCACCGGCGGCGCCGGTCAGGATACCTATAACATTGTCGGTGTGGAGAATTGCTGCGATCTCGCCCTGACGCCGCGTCCTGACACCATAACAGATTTCAAGGGCGGCGCCGGCGGCGACATCCTGAATGTGGACGCAGTGCTCACCGCCCTCAACGCGCAGTCGAGCAACTCCCATTTCACGTCCGGCGACAACCCGTTTGCCGATGGGTATTTGCGCCTGCACGCCGATGGGGCAGGTAATACATTGCTCCAGGCGGCGCCCCATGGCGACGGGAACTGGAGCACCATCCTGATTCTGGACGGTATCCTGCCGTCTGCATTCACCACCGATAACATCGCCGGCGGCTATCAGCCGCAGGGGATGGGCAATGATTCGATCGGCGGCGCCGGCGATGACACCCTGACCGGAACGCCGAACAGCGACACCCTTCTTGGGCTCGGCGGCGATGACAGCCTGGTTGGTCTGGCGGGTGACGACAGTCTCGATGGCGGGTCGGGCAACGACACGCTATCCGGCGGCGGCGGTAATGATACGCTCGTGGGCGGTCCCGGCGCCGACTCACTCGATGGCGGAGCCGGTAAGAACGTTGTTGACTACAGCAACGAACTTGCCGGCATCGCGGTCAATCTCAACGGCGGCTCTTCAGGGTTGGCGAGCGGGTTCGCGACGGATGGCGGTGGCGGCTTCGATACGCTCGCGAATATCGGTGGGGTGATCGGCAGTTCGAACGACGACACGTTCTATGTCGGGGTTTCCAATGAGACGATCGCGGCCGGCGCAGGAAACGATGCCGTAACGGTAGCCGGCTATTATGACTCGGTATCCGGTGGCGACGGGGACGATACTGTTTTCAGTAACGGCTACAGCAACGACACGATTTTGGGCGACGCCGGTGACGATTCGATCACAGCCGGTACTGGTGGTTACCATAGCATCGATGGTGGCACTGGCGACGATACGATCGATGCGGCGAACGGTCCGAACGGAATCGAATCGAACGAATACGGGTCGTCCGGGCACAACACGATTTCCGGCGGCGCCGGCAATGACGTCTTCAAGAATGTTTCATATTGGAACAATGGCGGCGACCTTCTGACAGGTGGAACCGGGACCAACACATACGTCCTAAATCCTCTGATTTCCCAATGTTGCGTACAGGCCGTCCCGACCCCAGATCATATTACCGACTTCAAGCCCGGCGCCGGCGGAGACAAGCTGGACTTCGCACCGCTGCTGACGGCGCTGAGTACCAACTACTCGCATGCCGATGGCAGCAGCGAACCCTATGCCGGCAACTCGCACGGTCTGCCCGTTGGCGCGGATCCCTTTGCCTATGGCTATTTGTCGTTGGCCTCCGACGGTGCCGGCAATACGCTCGTTCAGCTCGACATCAATGCCCGCGGTACGCCTCAGACCATCCTGGTCCTGAATGGCGTCGATCCGCTCACGCTCACTGACGCCAATATTGTCCAAGGTCACATACCGCCGACCGCGGCGCTCTCGATCAGTGACGATGCCAATTCGCATCTCCTGTCAGGCTCGGCTTTCAACGACACCATTCTCGGTAACGGCGGCGATGATACGCTGATCGGCGGCGCGGGCGATGACAGCCTTGCCGGCGGAGCCGGGAATAACTCAGTGATCGGTGGCGCCGGCAACGACACGCTGATTGGCGGACCAGGCCAGGATACGCTGCTCGGCGGAGATGGAAACGATTCGATCGATGCCAGCGCAAGCGCGGCCGGCACGTTGCTCGACGGCGGCAACGGCAACAATACGATCATCGGCACAAGCGGCAACGATTCAATATCGAGTGGCGCGGGCGACGATAGCGTCGCTGCCAGTTCCGGTGACGATACGGTCAGTGACAGCGGCGGCGCCAATACGATCGATGGTGGTGATGGCAACGACGTTCTGTCGGTGGCGGGAGCTTCCTCGTCCGTGATGGGCGGCCTCGGCGACGATTCACTCTATGGCGCCGGCAATACCTATCATCAGACACTTGACGGCGGTGCGGGCAACGACACGCTGAATGCGACCGGTCGCTATGCGAACCTGGTCGGTGGCGCTGGCGACGATTCAATCAACTTCACATCTGATGCTTATTACGGCGTGGCATCCGGCGGCGACGGCGACGACACGATCAATGCAACCGGGCTGTCCTATGAGACAATCACCGGCGATGCCGGCAATGATTCGATCACAGCCGGCACTGGTGGTTATCAGAGCATCGATGGCGGTGCCGGCGACGATACGATCGACGCCGCAAGCGGCCCGAATGGGATTGAAAGCAACGAATATAGCTCGTCGGGTCACAACACGATCAGTGGTGGATCCGGCAATAACGTCTTTGAAAACGTTTCCTACTGGAACAATGGCGGCGACGTACTGACGGGTGGAAGTGGAACGAATACGTACGTCCTGAACCCGCTTATTCCACAGTGCTGTGTGCAGGCTGTTACCACGCCGGACCATATCACGGATTTCAAGGCTGGTCCCGGCGGCGACAAGATCGATTTCTCTCCACTATTGACCGCGCTGAGCACCAACTATTCGCATGCCGACGGCAGCAGCGAACCCTATGCCGGAAACTCCCACGGCTTGCCGGTCGGCGGGGATCCGTTCCAGTTTGGCTATCTCTCAATCGGCACTGATGGCGCCGGCAACACTGTCATTCTGCTCGACATCAACGCGACGGGGTCGCCAAGGCCGATTCTTGTTCTCGACGGCGTCGACTACACCACCCTGACCGACGACAACGTGCTTCAGGGCCATCTGCCCCCGACGCACGCGATCCTCATCAACGACAACGACAACAGCAACGATCTCTTCGGCACACCGTTCAACGACACCATTCTCGGTAACGGTGGCGACGACACGCTGCACGGTGGCGACGGCGACGACAGCCTGGCCGGTGGCGCCGGAAACAACCTAGTCTACGGCCAGGGCGGCGACGACACACTGATCGGCGGCCCAGGCCTCGATACACTTCTGGGTGGTGATGGCAACGATTCCATCGACGCCAGCGCGAGCGCGACCGGCACAGTGATCGATGGTGGCACTGGCAACAACACGATCATTGGCACGGCCGGTGGCGACTCGATCGTGGGCGGCAGCGGCAATGACACCATGTCGCTCGGTTCCGGCGACGACACACTGAGCGATAGTGGCGGCGCCAATACGATCGATGCCGGCGACGGCAACGACGTCCTGTCGGTGACGGGAGCCTCCTCGTCCGTGATGGGCGGTCTGGGCGATGATTCAATTACCGGCGCCGGCGCTACCTACCACCAGACTCTCGACGGCGGTGACGGCAACGACACGCTGGTTGCCACAGGCCGCTACGCGAGTGTGAGCGGCGATGCCGGCAACGATGTCATCACCTTCACGTGGGATGCCTATTACGGATCGGCGTCCGGCGGTGACGGCGACGACACCATCAACGCGGCCGGACTCTCTTACGAGACAATCACCGGCGGGGCGGGCGATGACTCCATTACCGCCGGGACCGGTGGTTTCCAGAGCATCGATGCCGGCACCGGCGACGACACGATCGACGCGGCAAGCGGGCCGAATGGCATCGAGTCCAACGAATATGGCTCGTCCGGCCACAATACGATTACTGGCGGGGCGGGTAACGACGTTTTCGAAAACGTCTCTTATTGGAACAATGGTAGTGACGTCCTGACCGGTGGAACCGGTACCAACACCTATGTTCTCAATCCGTTGATTTCGCAGTGCTGCGTCCAATCCGTTCCAGTCCCCGATCATGTGACGGACTTCAAGGGCGGCGCGGGCAGCCCGGGCGGCGCGGGCGTCGACAAGATCGATTTCTCGCCCCTGCTGACCGCGCTCAGCACCAACTATTCGCACGTCGATGGCAGCAGCGAACCCTTCCCCGGCAACTCGCACGGCCTGCCGGTCGGCGGTGATGCCGCGCGCGACGGCTATCTCCGGGTCGTCGATGACGGCGCGGGCAATGTCGACGTTCAGCTCTCGATCAATGCGACGGGCGCCTGGCAGACGATCCTGGTGCTCGACGGCGTCGCGGTCGCGAGCCTCAGTGCGGATAATTTTGTCCAGTCGTTCGACTTCTTCTCCACCACGGGTCAGACCACGACCGGGACCGACAGCTCCGAATCCCTGAACGGGACGGCATTCAACGATGTGATCGATGGTGCTGGCGGCGACGACACGATCGCCGCGGGCGCAGGCGACGACAGCGTCCTCGGTGGTACCGGAAACGATTCAATCGATGGCGGCGCCGGAAACGATACGCTCGACGGCCAAGGTGGCAACGACACGCTCTTCGGCGGCCTGGGCGATGATTCGCTCGAGGGGGCCAGCGGCGCGGGCGACGATTCGTTGAATGGCGGCGCCGGAGACGACACGCTGGTCGCCGGAGCCGGCGGGGGCAATGATACGTTCGATGGCTTCAGCGGCAATGACAGCATCGATGCCAGCGGCAGCATCGGCAATAACCTGATGTTCGGCGGCGACGGCAACGATACCATCGTCGGCTCGCCAGGTGATGATACGATTGACGGCGGTGCCGGGGCCGATAGCGTTTCGGCCGGCGCCGGGAATGACTCGATTGCTGCGGCAACCGGCGATACGGTCGACGCCGGCGCCGGTGCCGACACGATTTCGATCACCTCGAATGGCGCCTCGGTGGATGGCGGCGCCGGCGACGACCTGATCACCGCTGGCGGCAACTCCTACGAGACTATGCTCGGTGGCGATGGCAACGATTCGATCGTTGCGGGCACGGGCGGCTACGATTCAATCCAGGGCGGGCTCGGCGACGATACGATCGACGCCGCCAATGGGCCGACGACCGGACCGGATGGGAATGGCTACGGCGCCACCGGCCACCAGACGATCGATGGCGGGGACGGCAACGACTTGTTCCTGAACGTCAGCTACTGGGATGCATCGGGCGGCGCGTCGGATGTCCTGACCGGTGGCCTCGGCCAGAACACCTATTCGATCAACGGCGTCCGTGATTGCTGCAACGCGGCGATCACGCCCGTTGCCGACGAAGTGACCGACTTCAAGGCGGGCCCCGGCGGCGACGTGATCGATCTCGCGCCGACGCTGCATGCCCTCGCCGACTATAACGCCTACAATACGACGCATAATCCGTTCACAGATGGCTATTTGCGGCTGGTGTCCGACGGCAGCGGCAATACGCTGCTAGAGGTGACCACCACGCCGGCAACGCCCGTGTGGTCGCCGCTGCTCAAGCTCGACGGACTGGCGCCGACTGCATTGACGATCGAGAACATTGCACAGGCTTTCGATCCCAATCCAGGTAACGGCATCATCGGCACGCCCGGTCCTGACAGCCTGACAGGCACGACCCAGTCCGACACGATCTCCGGCCTGGCAGGCGACGACACGATCAATGCCGGCGCAGGCAATGACAGTGTCGACGCGGGCGATGGCAACGATATCGTGCTCGCCGGACCGGGGGCGGACCATGTGGTCGGCGGCAACGGTGATGATTCAATCGATGGCGGCACCGGCAACAACACCCTCGACGGCGGTGCCGGTGACGACACGCTGACCTCGACCGGCGGTAAGAGCCAATTGCTCGGCGGCACCGGCAACGACCTCTTCCTCAATGTCTCGGCCGAGAGCATTGCCCAGGCCGGTGCCATCACCGGGATCACCGTGCCCATCAACAGCAGCGCCCTTGCCAGCCATGCGCGCGATCAGCGTGTTGGTGGCCTGTGGAGCGTTTTCTCGCCTCCAGCACCGCTGAATGATGCGGCAGGGATTGGTTATCTCGTCAACCCGACCTCGCTGACCGACAACTATACCATCGCCGACAACGTCTATAGCGCGGCCAATGTGCCATCCGCCGCGCGCGCGGTGATCACCTTCCGCTTCGCCAATCCGGTCGTCATCTCCGGCATGTCGGTGATCGAGGGCCAAGACGGCGTGACAAAGTTGCATGCCTACGCTGGCAACTCGCTCAATTCGCTGACCGATATCGGCGACGTCTTCGGGTCGCTCGGTGACCTCACCGGGGCAAGCCAGTTCACCAACGGTGAGGTGAATAATTTCAACTTCACCACGCCCACATCCGGAACGTTCCTGCGCGTTGTGATCGACAAGACGAGTCTGTCCAGCGCCTATGATGTCTATCGCATGTTCCCCGAGTTTGCCGCGGGCTCGGTGGTCGGCAATGTCTACACCGGCGGTCCCGGCATCGACACCTACCAGCTCGGCTGGACGCCATTCATGCTGCCGGACGAAGTAACGGACTTCACGCCCGGCGCTGGCGGCGATGTCGTGAACCTCGATTCCGTGATCGCCCAGTTCACCGGCATGCCCTCCGGAGCGGACCCGTTCGCGGAAGGTTACGCGCGCGTTGTGGACGACGGCTCGGGTAACGCGATCATCCAGGTCAATATCGATGGGCCTGGCGGCACGTCTGGCTGGCAGGATGCGCTGCGTCTCGATGGCGTGGCGCCCACCGCGCTGACGGCTGACAATTTCACAGGGGCATACCAGCCCCTCGGAATCGGCCAGGTCATCACCGGCACGAACGGGCCGGATTCGCTGACCGGTACTCGGGATGCCGATACGATCCTTGGCCTGAACGGCAACGATACTGTCGCGGCGGGCTGGGGCGATGACAGCATCGTGGGTGGTGCGGGCAACGATTCCCTCTATGGCGACCGCGGCAACGATACGATCGTTGGCGGCGGCGGTGACGACACGATCGATGGCGGCGCCGGCAACGATAGCCTGATGGCGGGCCCGGGGTCGGGCGGGTCGCTGCTAATGGGCGGCGATGGCGACGACACACTGGTCGCTGATCCGAACGATACGTTGCTTGGCGGAAATGGCAACGATCTGCTCGATGCCACGGCCGAACTCGGCAATTCCTCGCTCGACGGCCAGGCCGGCAACGACACGCTGCTCGGCGGCAACGGCAACGACACTCTGCTTGACGTTTTCGGGCTCAACACGCTGAGCGGTGGTGGAGGCAACGACCTGTTCCTCCGCGTGTCCGAGGATACTCAGAAAAACATTTATTCCGGTGGCACGGGCAGCAACGTCTATCAGCTGCACTGGGCGCCAGGGGATGCCGCCGCCGAGGTCACGGATTTCCAGGCCGTTCCCGGCGGCGACACGATCAATTTCGCCATTCAATCGTTCCTGGGCCTTCCGGCCAACGTCAATCCATTCACGCATGGCTACGCGCGTTTCGTCGCTGGCGTCGGCGCCGACATCCTGCAGATCGATGCCGATGGGCCGGCCGGTGCGGCATTCGGGTTCCAGAACGCGTTGATACTTGATGGCTTCGGGGCGGGAGATATTCCCGGCCTTGTCGCGATCGCAAGCGCCGGTTTCGGTACCGGCGGCGCCTCGGGCTCGGGTAGCAGCGGTTCCGGCAGCGGTAGCTCCGGCTCGGGCAGTGGCTCGGGTTCCGGCAGCGGGTCTGGTTCGGGCAGTGGCTCGGGCTCCGGCAGCGGGTCTGGTTCGGGCAGCGGCTCGGGTTCCGGCAGCGGGTCTGGTTCGGGCAGTGGCTCGGGCTCCGGCAGCGGGTCTGGCTCTGGCAGC